>OIXQ01000043.1_pt1 | contig 88634 bp, 60 predicted proteins | sample 1587791 | NCBI WGS metagenome assembly OIXQ01 (sample SAMN03283273) | human gut metagenome | biome: human-associated habitat; material: feces | host: Homo sapiens | place: Peru | collected 2012
GGGAGCATCGATCGGGTTGGGGAAGTCAACGATGGTTACGGCATCTACGGGAAGAAGCAGGTTCTTGCCAAGCTTCTTAGCCTTTTCCATCATTTCCTTGCAGTAATCAAGCTTGGTATCGTCAACTAAGGATTTACCGATTTCATAACCCTGTGCCTTTAAGAAGGTGTAAGCCATACCGCCGCCGATGATCAGGGTATCGCACTTTTCAAGCAGGTTGGAGATTACGTTTAACTTGTCTGCTACCTTTGCACCGCCGAGGATTGCTACGAAAGGTCTTACGGGATTTTCTACTGCATTGCCGAGGAAGTTGATTTCCTTCTGCATTAAGTAGCCGACTACGTTTTCGCCGCCCTTTGCCTTGATGAATTTGGTAACGCCTTCTACGGAAGCATGTGCTCTGTGGGAAGAACCGAATGCGTCACATACATACAGATCTGCGAGGTCTGCCAGTTCTTTGCTGAATTCTTCGCCGTTCTTGGTTTCTTCTGCTCCGCGGAAACGGGTGTTCTGAAGAAGAATAACATCTCCTTCTTTCATTTCTGCTACAGCTTCGGTTGCTGCTGCACCGGTTACATTGTAATCGGAAATAAATTTAACGGGCTTGCCAAGCTTTTCGGAAAGTCTCTCTGCAACAGGTGCAAGGGATTCGCCTTCGTTGGGGCCATTCTTTACTTTTCCTAAGTGGGAGCAAAGTATAACCTTGCCGCCGTCATTGATTAACTTCTGAATGGTGGGAAGCGCTGCTACAATACGGGTTTCGTCTGTAATCTTGCCTTCCTTTAAGGGTACGTTGAAGTCACATCTTACAAGTACTCTCTTTCCTTTTGCGTTGATGTCATCAACGGATTTCTTATTAAGTCCCATAATGTTACCTCCATTTTTTATTTCCACTTTTACCCGTGGTCATGGACTTACCCATAAAAAAGAGGTCCGGTCCTAAAAGACCGGACCTCTGATAGGTCTTTATTTCGGGCTGACGCCCTGTCGAACTCTGTGCAATCAGGCTGTCTGATTATGCAAGTTCGCTGAAGTACTTAATAGTACGAACCATCTGGCTGGTGTAGCTGTTTTCGTTGTCATACCAGGAAACAACCTGTACTAAGGAGTTGCCGTCTTCCATGTTGGAAACCATGGTCTGGGTTGCATCGAAGATAGAACCATAGGTGCTTCCTACGATATCGGAAGATACGATCTCGTCTGTGTTGTATCCGAAGGACTCGTTAGAAGCTGCTTTCATAGCTGCGTTGATCTGTTCTTTTGTTACGTTTCCTTCAACAACTGCTGTTAAGATTGTTGTAGAACCTGTTGGGGTAGGAACACGCTGAGCAGATCCGATAAGTTTACCGTTCAGTTCCGGAATAACAAGACCGATAGCTTTAGCAGCACCTGTGCTGTTAGGAACGATGTTAACTGCAGCTGCACGAGATCTTCTTAAATCACCTTTTCTCTGTGGTCCGTCAAGTGTCATCTGATCGCCTGTGTAAGCGTGGATTGTGCACATGATACCGCTCTGGATAGGAGCAAAATCGTTAAGAGCCTTAGCCATAGGAGCAAGGCAGTTAGTTGTGCAAGATGCAGCAGAAATAACTGTATCTTCAGCTGTAAGTGTGTCATGGTTTACATTGTAAACGATTGTTGGAAGGTCGTTACCTGCAGGAGCAGAAATAACAACTTTACGAGCACCTGCCTGAATATGAGCAGAAGCCCTTTCCTTTGATGTATAGAAACCTGTGCATTCGAGAACTACGTCTACGCCAAGCTTGCCCCAAGGAAGGTCAGCAGCATTAGGCATTTTGTAAATAACAATTTTCTTGCCGTCAACAACAATATAGTTGTCTTCGCCTTCACCTTCGTGGAAATCAACAGTGTGACCCTGAGCAACATAGTTACCCTGTGATGAGTCATACTTAAGAAGATGAGCAAGCATCTTTGCACTTGTAAGATCGTTGATAGCAACTACTTCGTAGCCTTCTGCGCCAAACATCTGACGGAAAGCAAGACGACCGATACGGCCGAAACCATTAATAGCAACTTTTACCATTGGAAATTACCTCCGAATATAATTTAAAGTTTTATTGCTTTTGTGCATTATTTATTTTATACTGTTTGTCATCATTAATCAAGAAAAAAATGCAAATTTTACACTTTATACAAAAACAGTTAAATTTATTAGCACCTTATAGTTAATTTTTTAACAAACTTCATATAATAAGGAGTATATATTACCTTATTTATACCCTTAGTGTTGCAATTTGAAAAGAAATTTGTTAAAATTCATATTAACAAAAGCAAAAGCAAAGGACGATATATATGTTTGTAGATATTGCTAAAATTAAAATAAAAGCGGGTGACGGCGGCGCAGGTGCGGTTGCCTTTCACCGTGAAAAATATGTTGCCGCAGGCGGACCTGACGGCGGCGACGGAGGCAAGGGCGGCGACGTTGTATTTGTTGTTGACGATAACCTTGCAACTCTTGCAGATTTCAGATACAAAAGAAAATATGTTGCAAAAAACGGTGAAAACGGCAGAGGCTCACGCCAATACGGCAAGAAAGCGCCCGACCTTGAGATTAAAGTTCCGAGAGGAACAATAATTCGTGAAGCAAACTCCGGTGCAGTTATGGCTGATATGAGCAAGACTGACAGATTTATTGCCGCAAAGGGCGGTAAAGGCGGCTGGGGCAACATTCATTTCGCTACCCCTACACGTCAAGTTCCGAGATTTGCAAAGCCCGGTGTTCCGGGTGAGGAATGGGAAGTTTCACTTGAATTAAAGCTTCTTGCAGATGTCGGCCTTTTAGGCTATCCGTCAGTCGGAAAATCAAGCCTTATTTCCGTTGTAAGCCAAGCAAAGCCAAAAATCGGCGACTACCATTTTACAACTCTCGTGCCAAACTTAGGCGTTGTTTCTATGGGAGAGGGCAACTCGTTTGTTATTGCGGATATCCCGGGACTTATTGAGGGTGCAAGTGAGGGTATAGGCCTCGGTCACGAATTTTTGCGCCATGTTGAGCGTTGCAGGCTTCTTGTTCATATTGTTGACGTTAGCGGCAGCGAAGGCAGGGACCCGATTGAGGATTTTGAAAAAATAAACGAGGAACTTGTTAAATTCAATCCTGAACTTGCCAAGCAACCGCAAATTGTTGCGGGCAATAAAATTGATATGGCAGAGCCTGAGCAAATTGAGCGATTCAAGAAATATGTAGAAGATAAGGGCTATGATTATTATTCAATTTGTGCGCCGATTATGGAAGGCACAAAGGAGCTTATGAACGCTGTTTGGAATAAGCTTCAAACTCTTCCGCCTATCAAGGAATACGAGGTTGAGGAAATTCCGCTTGAAGCAATTGTTAAAGATGATAAAGGATTTAAAATTTCTCAGCCTGAAGAACATTATTTTCTTGTTGAGGCAAGCTGGTTTCCTAAAGTGCTCAAAGGCATTGATATTGAGGACTACGAAGCACTTCAATATATGCAAAGGGTATTAGAAAAAAGCGGAATTTTTGATGCATTGAGAGAAAAAGGAATTGAGGAGGGTGACGTTGTATCGCTCTATGATATAGAGTTTGAATACGTGCCTTAATTTAATATGAGATTTGTTGATAAAGAAGTAAATCCTAAGCAGTTAAGCCCACTTAATTTAGCGTTTATCGGCGACTGCATTTATGAAATTCTTGTTCGTGAAACACTTGTTCTCGATGCAAACCGCCCTGTAAATGATTTGCATAGGGAAAGCGTTAAATTTGTATCGGCAAAAGCACAAACGGCAGCTTTTGAAAAAATTAAAGATATTTTGAGCGATGAAGAACTTGCCGTTTTTAAGCGAGGCCGCAACGCAAAGGTAGGTCATTCCCCTAAAAGCGCAACAGACGGGGAGTACCACTGCGCAACGGGAGTTGAAGCATTATTCGGCTATTTGTACTTAAATAATGAGATTGACAGAATAAAAGAGCTTTTTTCTAAAATAAACTCTTGACATTCACCGCAACTTGTTATATAATCAATATCGCTGACGGGAGCATAGCTCAGCTGGGAGAGCATCTGCCTTACAAGCAGAGGGTCACAGGTTCGAGCCCTGTTGTTCCCACCAAATAAAAAAGACATCCATACGGATGTCTTTTTTATTTTATAGAAATGCATTTAGGGCTGAACCTGTGACAAGATACTCCAAATTTGGCGAACGAAGCAAGCAACAAATTTGGAAGAAACAGTCCGGTGGACTGTTTCGTAGTATCTTTGTTCCTTATGAGAGCCCGTCATATTGTTTTCTTGTGTCAGTCGGATTTTTTGGCTCGAACCTGTGACCCGTCAAAAGAAATTCCGTGTTTGAATGAATTTTTTTAAAATTCATAATAAACACATTAGTTATCACTTGCTACGAAACAGTACACTGTACTGTTTCTCCCAAATTCACAAGTGAATTTGGAGCCACGTGTCTCTTGTGCTTCGCACAATTCACTCCTTTTCCCCAAAAAGCTTTTGCTTTTCGGGGACCCAGATTGAAATTTCCGTGTTTGTAAAACGGGCGACCGATGGTTGCCCCTACGGTTTATTTCAAAATCTGACGCACAACTGTACGGCAGATTTTGAATGATACGGAGTCAGCGATGACGAGGAACGGTTTATCCACTTCATCAATAATATGAAACGCCGTCGAATAATCGACGGCGTTGTTTTTTTTGAATTTTTATGAAGATTAAGCTGCTTTGCGAGCCTTTTCGGCTGCTCTTTCAAGTGCAAGCTTATAATCTTTTTGGTCAGTAAATATTTCGTTTTTATAAGGATTTTTCTTTTGTTCCTCTGCACGCTTAATAATAGAAGCGAATACACAAACATTAGCCACAAGAGCAATAATGGCAATTACGCCTTGCATTGTAGGGTCTGCGTTTGTTGGCGGAACTGTAGGGTCCATATATCCGTCTGCATAAACGGATGTAAGAACCGAGAAACGGCTCTTGTCTTGGAAAAGCGGAAATACCTGAGCAAACATACACCAAAGTGCAAGCGTGTTAGCTCTGTTTTGAATCCAACCACCCTTATTCCAAAATGCATTTGCAAATGTAGGAGCAAGAAGAAGTGCAAGGCCGCAATACCAAGAGTGAGTAGGGAGATTATTATAAGTATATTCAAAGTTCCAAAGGTCATAAGCCAAAATGTAGCACCATGTCATATCAGGCCACAGCATATCCTGCTTATTCTTTGAGGAATAGATACCCCACCAACCTGTCATACAGAAAATATTTATAATACCGGCGATACCGTTCACCCAGTTCCACCAGCCGCCATAGAGCCATACATTTTCAGACGAAAGCCACCAGCCGCCTGAAATTCCGCCCTTAATTGCCGACTCAAAGTCAGAACCAACTGCGATAAGAATGTTGATAGCGACGATTGCAAACGGGAACACCTTAAACCAATCTTTTTTGCCGATGCCCCATTTATACTTAAGCATCATAAAGCCGATACAACCTGCCGTTGCCGCATAAAGCTTTGCATAATGGAACCAGCTGTTCATGTGAACATAGGTATCATTTTGAAGTGCCCAATCATCTCCCTTAGCCGCACCGATATAAATTGCAATGAAATATACCGTCAGTGCTGCCGGTAAAACAAAGAAGCAAAAAATTCCGCCTGCTTTTGTTCGCCTTGCAATTTCATTCATAACGACGAGACCGACAAAGACCATTACCCAGCCGAGAAGTTGCCAGCCGGCCATATCGCCGTAAATTTGGAATAACATTGTCATTTTCCTCCTCTAAAAAAAGTTAAATAAAAATCATATCATCAAGGCAGAGCGCATTAATATGCTACCGTGCCTCAATTTCCTTTATCATAATTTCATTACCGGAAAGAAGATAGGTTTTTTCGCTTTGACAGTAAGGGCAAATTTTACCATACTCTACGGTTTTGTATTCGCCATTGCAGCTTTCGCAATAAGTTACTGCCGGGATAACTTCTACCTTAAGTTCTGCCCCATTCATAAGCTCACTCTTTGAGCAAGCCCATTTCCAACAATCCTCAAGATAATCGTGGAGCACACCCGAAACCTCGCCTATTTCAACCGTAACAGACGATACTGTTTCAAGCATATTTTCCTTGCCTACATCTTCAATTTCGTTAATGATATGAAAAACTATACCAAGTTCGTGCATAATTAATCCTTTTTAGCCTTTTGAGCTTTTTTAATCTTGAAATTACGCTTAATCATATAAGGCAAAATTGCTTTCATCTTATCATCTGAATTAACCATTGTGCTACATTCGGGATTATCTCTAAAAAGATGAATTGCATCAAATTCGCACTTGGTAGTACAAATTCCGCAGCCTATGCACTTGTTTTCGTCAACAACGGATGCACCGCAGCCAAGACATCGTGCAGTTTCTTTTTTAACCTGCTCCTCTGTAAGAGGAAGATGAGCATCCTTAAACGAAGATTTAGCGTCAATTTTCTTATTAATATTCGGGATTTGACGTGAGGAATTATCGTAACTGTCAACAAGGATATCGTTCTTATCAAGCATTATGAAATCACGTCTGTTTCTGCCGACTGTAAGGCTTGCGTTGAAATGAACAAACCTATGGATTGACTCTGCACCCTCTCTGCCGGCAGCAATAGCGTCAATAGCAAAGCGAGGGCCTGTGTAAACGTCACCGCCGACGAAAATATCCCTTTGGGCTGTTTGATAAGTAAGACTGTCCGCCTGAGGAGCGTTACCTCTGCCAAGTTCTACCGCCTCACCGTCGATAAGATTACCCCATTCAATTGACTGACCGATTGAAAGATAAATACGCTCACATTCAATTGTTTTAGTATCATTTTCGTCATACTGAGGGTTAAATTTGCCGTCTGCATCCTTAACACTTGTGCATTTTTTAAGCACAACGCCTGTCACCTTGCCGTTCTCTGCAAGAATTTCCTTAACGCCCCAGCCGTTGTTTATTTGAATACCCTCGTCCTCGGTTTCAAAAATTTCCTCTTCGCTCGCAGGCATTTCCTCTCTGCTTTCAAGGCAGAACATACCCAAAACATCAGCGCCGCAACGCTTAGTCGAACGAGCAACATCAACGGCAACATTACCACCGCCGATAACAACGGTTTTATTGCCTTTAAGGTTAAGGTCGTGATTTTCGGCAATCTCGTGGAGAATATCAACAGCGCTCATAACACCGTCTGCGTCTTCGCCGTCAACGCCCGATTTTCTTGAGCCTTGACAGCCGATAGCAATATAAAATGCCTCATATCCATCCTTGCGAAGTTCGTCAAGAGTGATATCCTTACCAACCTCTACGCCGCATTTAATCTCAACACCAAGCGCACGAATAATGTCAATCTCCGCCTCAACAACATCCTTTTCAAGCTTATATGACGGGATACCGTAAGTAAGCATACCGCCGGGTTTTTCATTCTTTTCAAACACTATAGGTCTGTATCCCGTAAGTGCAAGATAATATGCGCAGGAAAGGCCTGCCGGTCCGCCGCCGATAATGGCAATTTTATTTTTAAACTCGCCCCTATTTGAAGGTATCACTTTTTTAGGAATATATCTTGTTTTACTGTCAAGGTCCTTTTGAGCGATAAAGCGCTTAACGTCATCAATAGCAACCGCTTCATCAAGAGTTGCTCTTGTGCAAGCCTCCTCGCATCTCTTATTACAAACTCTGCCGCAAACTGCAGGGAAAGGGTTATCCTTTTTAATAAGAGCCAAAGCATCGGTATATCTACCCTGAGCCGCCATTTTAAGATAGCCTTGAACTGCGATATGAGCGGGGCAGGCAGTCTTGCAAGGCGCCGTACCTGTATCGTAGCAATTAATTCTGTTTTTATCTCTGTAATCAGGCGACCATTTTTCCTTGCCCCATTTAACTGCGTCGGGAAGTTCTTGCTTAGGATATGTAACAGCAGAGCCGTCTTTTTTGCAAAGCTTTTGACCGAGTTTAACTGCACCGGCAGGGCAAAATTCAACACACTTGCCGCAGGCTACGCAATCCTTAGCCTCAACCTTAGCCACATACGCCGAGCGTGACATATTAGGCGTATTAAAAAGTTGGGAGGTACGAAGCGCATTGCATACCTTTACCTGGCAATTACAGATAGCAAAAATTTTATTTTCACCGTCGATATTAGTAATTTGGTGAACAAAACCGTTATCCTCGGCACGCTGAAGAATTTCCATAACCTTTTCACGTGTGATATAGTGGCCCTTATTTGTTTCAACAAGGTAATCCGCCATATCGCCGACACCGATACACCAATCCTCAGGGTCATCGGCACAGCCTTCGCCGCACATTGCACGGCTATAACGGCACGAACACGGGCCTGCCGCATATTTGCCGTCATATTTATCAAGCCAATGAGAAATATGTTCCACATCAGCAGACTGATTTTCCATTGAAATTGCCTTTTCAACAGGGATAACGTGCATACCTATTCCGGCGCCTCCCGGAGGCACCATCGGCGTAATTGCTTCAAGCGGAAGTTGAGTCATACGCTCAAAGAAATTTGCAACCTGTGGATGCTCACAAATATTATCCCATTTCATATTAAAGAATTCTGCGCTTCCGGGAACGAACATAGGAAGCACATATTGCTTTTCATGTTCCGGATTTTCCCAATTAAATTCAACAAGACCTACATTTGCCATTTCCTTAAGAAGCGGCTCAAGGTAAGCGGCACTTTTGCCCGTAGCTTTTATAATTTCCTTAAGCTTCATACCCTTGTGTACCTTCATCTTAAGGGCAACCTCTGCCATCTCGTCTGTTACAATTGAAGCAAGACCCCAATACTCAGGGTCGTTAACGGTAAGCTCTTTGCCTACCTTTGGAAGCCACGGCAATTTATACAAAACTCTGTCTGTAATATGCTTGCCGAGTGCCAAAATCAGCGGACGTGCAGGTTCGTTTGAATGATTTTCATAATAATGCATCACTCTGTCATCGTACACCCTATCCTCAGGCGGCTTGACAGTATCGAATTTGTATTCATACTCCTTATTTGACATAGTATTCTCCCTCTAAAATATACGTCTTATGTCATAAATTACAATTTCATTTTATATGTTTGTTAATTATTTGTCAATATACAGTTAAAGGTAAAATGTCATATTCGGGAATGATTAATATTTAGTTTATTTTTTTATTCAAGGTTTTAAAAACGCAAAAAGAGACGGCATTTCTGCCGTCTCCAAATGCTTTAATCAAAGTGTCAGATTAGTCATTTCCACCGAAGCCCCAGTCAGTACCGGATGTAGTAATAACATCAGCTGTCTGAGAAAATTCATTAACCTCTGACACCGGCTTTGTATAAAGCTCTTTCATTAGGTGTGTCCTCCTTAATTTATCAAAGCTCGCCTCCACCCCTTAAGGCAGAGGTGAAAGCTTTGCTAAATTGTGTTAATTAAGCATTATAGTCGTAAAGTGATGCTTCTGAATAGTAAGTATGAACATGACCATCTGCATCCTTAGTAACAACGAATGCTCTTGCGCCGGCAACGCCTGTCTTTGCAGTAAGACCGTAGTTCAAACCAATCTGTGAAGCGTTGGTGTTGTTATAAATAACTCTAACCTTACCAGGATTTGTACCTGATGCAGCATTGCCAACGTTTTCAAGTGTAAGGTCTGAAGCTGTTACATTCTTACCATATACGAAGCCCTGGCTAACTACTGTCTCATTATCAGCAACAGTACGTGTTGCAACAAAGAGAACGTCACAATCTGTAGCTGAAGGACGAGTTGTTGAAACGATAGCAACCTGAGTCTTAGAAGTGTCATCAGCCTTTGTAACTGCTGTGAGTTCGATATCCGAAGCACAGAAGAATGAGTATGATTCACCGTAACCAACTGTTGCGCCGTTTACTGTCCATGATGTTGCGCCTGCCTTAGTAACTGTTACCTTAGCGTCATATGCAACATTTTCAGCCTTGTCAGTGTAGTCAGTGCCGTTAACTGTGATTGTTGCGCCTGCAGCCTTAACTGTGTAAGTCTGAGTAGCATCCTTCTCATAGATAGCTCTGATGGTCTTACCTTCTGTAAGAGCGGTAATCTCATCGTTTGTAAGAGCCCAGCCCTTGAATGTATAACCAGGATAGATAGGAGCAGTTGCAGGAACCTTAATGTTTGCACCGCTTGTTACTTCCTGAGTTGATACAACGTTACCGTACATATCAATGAATACAACTACGAATGTTGATTCAGCTGTTTCTGTAAATACAGGAGTTACCTCTGTATCAGCAACTGCTGTGAATGAATATGTTTCGTTAGTTGAAACGAGCTTGTTAGCAACCTTCCAACCTACGAACTCTGCACCCTTATTAGCCTGAGCTGTAAGAGTTACAGTTGAGTTAGCAAGAACCTTAGTAGTCTTACCGTTTGTTGCGTCCTCGCTGTTAAGAGTTGTTGTACCGTAAGCAGTCTTAGCAACTGTGATATCATAACCCTTAAGCTGAGGAAGAACCTTAGTTTCGAGAACCTGACCGCAAATTGTACAGCTTGTAACTTCTGAACCCGGCTTATCAAGTGTAGGCTCTGTTACAACAGGTGTACCCTTTGTGCAATCTTCTGTTACAACCTTAGCAACTTCGTCATAGTTAGCGTTTGCTGTTACAGCAGAAACTGCCGGCCAGCTATAAGTTGTATGGCTGTGCTGTTTATTACCTGCCGGTGTAGCAGCTGTATCAGCAGTATTTGTCTTTGGAGCTACAGGAGTAGCGCCTGCAGCAAGCTTCTGAGTATCAACTACAGTGCCTGCAGCGTTTGTAAATGTGATTGTATAAACCTCAACAAGAACAAGACCCTTAACTGCATCTTCAAGAGCAGTAGCAGCAGCAGTTACCTGTGCCTGATCTGTGTAAGCTTCAACAGTATCCTTAGCGTTAGCTTCAAGAGCAGCTGTTACCTTAGCATAAGATTCAGCTGTGTACTTAGAACCGTCAACTGCCTTTGCAGCATCAAGTGCAGCATAGTAAGCTGTACCGTCAAGCTTAGCAAGGTCTCTTACATTTTCGTGACCGCATACTGAGCATGTAGCCTTTTCAGTGCCTGCCTTAACAATTGTAGAAGGAGTTACAGTTGTGTATTCACCGTAAGTACAATCCTTAGTATCAGCAGTTGCCTTTTCAGCAAATGTGAATTCGCCTGTCTTTTCCCAAGTGTAAGATGTTACTGTATGAGTACCGTCGTTGTTATCAACTTTATCAGCAGGTGTGTTAGTAGGAGCTGTAGGAGCAGCGCCCTTGTCAACTGTTACAGTCTGAGTTTTACCGCCATTGAATGTGTAAGTATAAACATCTGATGTCGGAAGAGGCTCAAGACCCTTAACTGCATTTTCAAGAGCAGTTGCAGCAGCAGTTACCTGTGCCTGATCTGTATAAGCTTCAACAGTAGCCTTATCATAAGTTTTAAGAGCAGCTGTTACCTTAGCATAAGATTCAGCTGTGTACTTAGAACCGTCAACAGCCTTTGCAGCATCAAGTGCAGCATAGTAAGCTGTACCGTCAAGCTTATCGTCCTTAGTCTGAGTATCTACATGATTACATACAGTACATGTTCCTGTAAGAACAGTACCTGAAACAAGTGTATGCTTACTTGTCTCTGCATAAGTAATGTCACAATCTTTCTCAGCTGTAGTAGCAACCTCTTTGTAAGTAGTATCTGCAGTAGCAGCTGATACTGCCGGCCATGAGTAAGTTGTTACTTCGTGCTTATTGTCGCTCTTATAATTTACAGTTGCAGCAGTATTTGTTGAAGGAACTGTTGGAGTTTCGCCTTCTTTAACTGTCTGCGTATCAACAGTCTTGCCGTTGATGTCATTGAACTTAATTTCATAAGTTGTTTCAGCAGGAGTGTCAACAAACTGGTTCTTTCCCATAAATGTTATTTTTGTTGAACCAGGCCACAAAGTTGAGCCATCATATTTCTTGGTCGATGGGTCATAGTAATTCTTTGCGTATGTCGTATACTCATTAGGCATATTACCGTCAGTTTGATTAGCAATATAATAGCAGTTGTTTACCTCTGTTGCATCCTTAACGTTAAATTCAATATTGCCTTCTTTTACAATTTTGAATGCATAAGTTGCAACGATGGCAGAATCTGAATATGTGTAACCAGGTTCGCCTGTAGCCGGGTCATAGAAAACGCCATCTGCTTCTGATGAAGTTGTAGTAGTTTTAATCAAATTAGCCGGAGCCATAGAAAACTGAATACCTGATGTATTACCAGCATCATCTTTAAGAACCACAGATGTGTTAGTTTCAATATCAGGTAATTCGTTAGCATGTAAGCCGTCTTTCATACAAGTAGAAAAGCTTCTTAAATAGTCTGTGCCGCCAATAGACCAAGCACCTTTATTAGCTGCTTTCATTTCGCTTTCAGTACCTAATGCATAAACTGTTTTTTTACCCTGTTTATAAGAATATACACCCGCAAGTTCAATAGCATCGTTAAACTCTAATTGTGCAATGAAATAACCAATTTCTTTAATATTTTCACAAATAACAGTCATTGTGAAATAATCGCCAACACCAAACTGAAGGTTTTCGCTAAGTGTGCTGTATCCGCTCTCTGATGCTGCATTATAAGTGTTTGCCTTGTCTTTATCAATATAAAGAGTACCGGATGCAACACCGTTAGTCACTTTATACTTATAATCAACAGGAACACCTCTAAGCGATGAATAAGAAAAATCAGATGCAGCAGCGCCACTTGTCGAATAATCATTATAATCAGAAGCGCCGCCGTCAAAGAATGTACCAAACTGAAGCTTAATATTAGGTGAATAGTCACCAACCGCAGCTAAAGCAGTAAACGGAACTGACATAATGACCATAAGAACTGACAAAATGACAGCGATTGCCTTTTTGAAAGTTTTATTCATTTTCGTTCTTTCCCCCTATTATTTTAAAGTTACACTGTTGTAATTTACAGTCTTATTGTAAAAAGCAATAAATGACATATAATCTGTACCGTTCACAATGTTATCGCCGTTAAAATCACAATACAAATTATAATCGCCTGTGTATGAACTTATAAATGACATATAATCTGTACCATTTATAAGTTCATCTTTATTGTAGTCACAAATGACGACGCCGACAGAGCCAACATCTTTAGACTCGGAAACTACTAATGTAACTTTTCTGTCAACCGTGGTTTCACCACTAATCAACATTGTATACTCGCCTGCCGGAACGCCGGAGAGAGTATATTTGCCATTTGAATCTGTAGTCGCAGTGGCAATGGCAGAACCATCTGCTGACTCAACAGTAAGATTAATATTTGCAATACCGGCAGATACTTCAGTACCTGTCAAATCTGTTGCAATCTTAACCTGACCTGTAATATCATAACCGGACGCCTTTGGTGAAACGTCACAGGTCATTAAATATAGAGAACCGGGATAATCGGCAGATTTGGTAACAAGAGCATACTCATCGTCAAATCCGTCATTATAATTAGCCAAAACGAAGGTCTTATTTGGGTCTGTTGAAACCGAAATAACATCAGCGGCGTCACAATCCTTTGCAAAAGCAACCGAGAAGGTTGCAAGCAACGTGCCGTCCTTTGTTACAGATGAACAAGTGTCAGCATCTGAAACAAAGCCGAATACCAAATTAGAATCATTCGTTACGGTTCCCATCGAAGATACGCCGGCAACCTCATCAGAAAGAAGAGCCTTAGGCTCACTCTGCACCGATACATCCGAAGAATAGGTTGATGTAACCTGCACAACCGATAACTCGGTAACGCCCTCTAAATAAAAGCTGACGTCATATGTACCGGCAGGTAACTTATCACCGTCGTATTGTTTGCCGTTAGAATCTGTGTATGTGCAATAAACGTTCGGGCTCTCCGTTCCGAGCGCAGCAGCATACGAAGTACGAGGAAGGCACACAACAAGCGCAACAAAAACCAAAAACGCAAGTGTACCGAAAATAACACCTACTCGTTTTTTTGCAATTGTATTCATTGGTGTTACCTCCTTGTTAAAAAATTTGCTTAATTTGGGGAGAAGCAGAATCGCCGTGAAGGGCAAAGACAAAATCGGTCAGAAAACATAAAAATATGAAACCAAGCAACTTTGGCAAAAGCCAAACACCGTGAAACATTAAATATTTACTAAACGAAACTGCCCATAGCCTCCCCGCCCAAAGCGGGCATAGTATATAAACGGCAAAAGCCGAATATATCAAGACAAAGCAAAGCCATAGCTCTGCTTAAAATAAATGATAACACAAGTCATCGTAATTTTCAAGTAAAACTTCTTAGGGACTTTCGCCCCTAAGAAGTATAGAAATTAATTAGTCAAGAGCAAGCGGTACATAATCAACTGTGTTGTTATAGAATGAAACAAATGTCATATAGTCAGTACCGTTTACAACATTATCTCCATTGAAATCACAGTAAACATTGTATTCACCTGTATATGCGGAAACGAATGTCATAAAGTCAGTGCCGTTAATCAAATTATCACCATTATAATCACAAATAGCAACAGGAATCTTAACGCCGCTGATATCACTATTACCGCTTAGGGTAACAGTTCTGTCAACGGTAACCTTATCTCTGTGAATTGTCAACTCAGTTGTACCAACCGGAACATTTGCAGTAAATGTTCCGTCGGAAGCAGATGTTGCAACAACTACACCATTAGCCAAAATATCTATTCCGCCAATGCCTGCAGATGACTGAGTACCGTCAAGATTTGTAGCGATATTGATTGTACCGCTTACAGAAATTGTCTTAGGTCCTACTGACTCAACCGAAGGAACGATTGTTGTATTGCCTGTAACAGTAAGCTTATACGGGAATGCTGTTGCTGTATCGTCAAATGTAAGTTTGTCGCCGTTAACAGTAAGTTCAGGTTTAAGAGTATAACCTTCCTCTGCTGTTACATTGATTGAAACTACCTGACCCTTTTCTACAGCTACAGGACCTGAGTAAGCAACACCGTCGATTGTTACTTTAGCACCTGCAACAGGAGTTACAGTAAGCTCACAGCTCTCAAACTCGGTAAGACCGATTTCAGCTGCCTGAAGTTCAGTATCAACATTGTAAATCTTAGCAAGCTGAGCGTCATAATTCTTACGGTCATTGATATTGAATGTGCCGGAATTCTTATACTTATAAGAACCGTTACCATAGTTAGCAAGGTCAACTGCAACAGCAAGAGCTCTCACGTATCTGTTCCAAGATGCTGATGAGTACTTTGTTGCGCCTTCGTTAACAAGCTTACCTGATGCATCAAATGCACCAAAGCGTGGGTTAGCTGCTACGCCATTCTTAGATACGGTTGCTTCAGTAGCAACTGTACCATCATCATTGTATGTAGCAGGTGTTGCCTTGAGCATTGAGTTAGCATTACCCGATGCACACTTGATTTCACTTTCAAGCTGCTTGCCCTGGTAACCACGTTCAATAACTGCAGAAGCGAATATGTTAAAGAGTTTAACGTATTCTTTTGCCTGAACAGAAGATACTTCAGAAGCTGTGGTATAAGCAAACTTAGTACCTGCATTCTTGAGGTCATTCATAAGCTTAGCAGCGTCAACATAAGACATACCGTTTCTTTCAACAGTCTTGCCTGTTGTTGCGTCAACGTAATCAACGTCAACTGTATACTGCTGTTCAGCCTTCTTTGCATATTCTACCATCTTATTATATGTAAGAATATCAAAGTTAATTTCTTCAAGACCATTTCTAAGCTCAGAAATCTCATTGTAGAGTGTTGATGATGAGCTGATAAGGTGAGACTTAACTACGCTAAGAACATATTCAAGTCTGTCATTAGCCTGAGTAGCAATACCACGATTATCTACTGAGTCCATCTCGCCTGAGTTAGGAATGAGCTGATACTCAGCTGATGGGAACTTACATGCCCAATTATCGCCTGAGTTGCACTTTTTGCCTTCAGCATTTCTGTATACATATTGAACCTGATTATAAAGAGGCTCGTTATCTTTGTTTGTATCCTGAGTAGTTGTCGGTCTCTGCCATGGGCCGCCAGGATATGTATCGAGATCCCATTTTGTAGCATACTTAACTGAGTTAGTAAGGTAATAGTTACCGTCCTGACCGAGTGTTACATTAGCCAATGCAGCATCCTTGCCATTCTTAACATCTGATGATGTAAGCGGCTTTGGTGAGTAAATAGGCATTGTACATTTCTCATCGGAATAGTAAATTCCCTTTACGCCGCCGCTGGTTGCACCTGTTGTAGCGTCTATTGTGCCGCCGACATAAGCAGTTGCTTTAACCGATTCAGGGATTGTGTAGCTTACCTGAGTACCCTTTACAGTAAATGTTACTGTTTCGTTAGAGGTTGAGTAAGGAACGTATGCACGATCGCCTGTTGCGGAAGTTGTAACTGAAGTTGTAACTGCATACTCTGTTTTATCTGACTGAGTAAGAGCTGACTCAGCAGTGTAAGGAGCTGACTGAACGCTAAGTACATTCATAAGAGCATCCTTAGCCAAATCATAAACTGAACCGATAGATGCATCCTCTTTGAAGTCGGATGTTTTATAGTTAGCCATGATATTGGCAAGTTCGTTATAGTTTTTATCAAGTGAGCCGGCTGAACCGCTTTCACCGATAACAAGCTGGAAGCTGCCTGTCTTATAAGAACCTGAATTATAGAAGTTAACATTAACATCATAAGTGCCGGTCTTAACAGTAGCCTCACCGTCGAAACCAAACGGTCTGTAGTTATTAACAGCATTTGAACCAAATGTTTGCTTTGAGGTATTTATATAGATAGCATCAATACCGGTACCGAGTGTAACCATATTAAAGATGTTATCATAGTTATATTTACCACCGCCGGTCTTAAGATACATTGTATCATAAATACCGCTTTCATTGATATGGTAACCGGCAATAATCTTAGCATCAAGTGCTTCCTGAAGAGTGAATGCAACGTGAGTTCTTGTTTCAATCTCCTTGCCCTCATTCTGCTTTGAAATGTTACCGATTTCCTCAGAAGTATAACCTCTGTAGTAGTCAACAGCACCAAGGCCGCTACCTGTAGAAGCGTTTGTATGGTTACGCTGCCATTCGCCGAACTCGCCTGAGCCTGCAGATGTTTCTACACGATAGTCATACATACCAATCTTAAGAAGATCACCTGTTGACTTATCCCAACGAGCAATAGCGTTATTTTCACCGATATCTACTGTTGTTAAATTAGAATCATCGAACGCCTTAGCTGCAGTAGTAAGGTTATTTGATTCATAGCCGGATTTTCTGTCAAAGAAGAATACACCGTCAATGCTCTTTTCCTTACTGCCGCCCTTCATAAAGAATGAATACTGAGCGATTTCGTTAAGCTTGTTAGAAGCGATAACCATCTTATCAGGATAGTTTGCAGAGATATTACCGCCGATACCTGTAAGAGAATGAACGGTTACACCGTTTTCTTCTCTGTCAGTGCCGTCTGCCTGCTGGAATGTAGAGTTGAAGTTATAATCAGCATTATAAAGAGCATTCCTGAAGCTTACTTCACTTGTAAGAAGCTTATAAGCTGTTACAGTATTGCCTCCATAAAGAACATTGCCCTGATCATCAACGATATCATAATTTACAACAACACGGCATGTATTTGTTGTATCAGAACCTGAAACATCGAATGGAACTGAAATATTAATTTTAGCACTCTTACCCGGATCAATAGGAGTTTCAGGGAAATCTATTGTATCATCAGGCATTTCTTCGTTATAAACATCATATTGAAGCACGCTTGTAATCTTTACATAGTAACGTGAAAGCTGAGTAGGCTTGCCGTCCTTGATGTACGATGCATTGATACCTACCGAGTTGTTTGTAACAGTAAGTACATCATCATAAGGTTCACCTGAAGTACAGCCTGTTACGGTGTTAGAACTGAATGAAGCAGTAGCCATCTTGAGCTGATGCTGACCAAGTGTAGTCAATGCATTAGGAAGGAAGCTGTTAACTGCCTGTACTGCAAAACAGATACCTCTGATAATAGAATCAGAGTAGGTCTTAGGACCGTTTGTACCGTATCCGCCGAACTCTACAAAGTTACAGATAAGCTTTTGGAATGCACCCAAGTTCTTACCGTCTGTACCTGCGAGTACCTTAACCTGGAAGAAATCATCAAACGGATGAGTAGTTGTAGCATCAGGAACGATTGTCTTAAAGCTCTGTCCGCTGTAACGTGCGCCAAACAATCCGTTAATGAGATCCTTAAGTAAATCATAAATTGTTACGACGATTGAAGTCTTTTGGATAGGCTCTGCAGAAACGATTGTAAATAACTGGTTAAGGAAGTTAGATACACCGCAAAGACCTGTCTTTGAATTTTCTTTACCAATATCAAGGAATGAAAGAACAATGTTGTTCCAAATAAGTTCCTCTGAATTGAATTTAGCATAACCTGTACCCTGAAGTGTACCGAGAACAGGCATAAGCTTATTAGCTATTGCATTAATGTTTTCCCAAAGAGTATTCTTTGTTGTGATAAGGCTGTTGCCGTTTTGATCACAAATACCGAGGAGAGCACCTACGCCCATAGCCCTTTCGCCATTATTTACAGCCTTCTCCATTGCATGGTCGCCGCCGTAGTAGCAAACTACAGAATTAAGAAGGTCAAAGAGTGTTGTTTTAGAATCAACAGCTGCTGACTCTGTCTTCCAAGTATTGCCGTTTTCGTCCTCAAGAGGAACGTAAGCCTCAATTACATAAGCAACTGCGTCACGAGCCATTGGAAGAATTGTGCCTTCAAGTGTTGCATTGATTGTTCCGTCGCTGCTAATATTAACAAGCTTTGAATAATCCTTGTTAGGCATTGAGTATGATAAATACTCCTTAAGGCATACATAAGCTACTGCTTCTGCATCCTTACATCCGTCCCAATCAGAAGGATGGATAATTTTCTCAAGCTTGCCTGCGCCAAGATTTACCTGACCGATACAAGCAACGAGCATAGGAATCATTGCTTCTTCAAGATTCTTCTCTGTAAGAGCAGCGCTAGCGCCGTTCTTTGCGTAGAAAGCTTTAAGAATGTTAGCGTCTGTAGCGTCTGCTGTGTACTGAACCATCTTGCAAGCGTTGCCAACGAGTGTTGAAACGATTGACTTAATTGCTGCTGCGTCAATAGTTGCAAAATCACCGGTTGTTGTCATTTCAGGACGTGTACCGATAACGTTGTCGCGCTGTGGGAACAAGTCCTTAACTGCTGCAACAAGTGCGTCATTAAAGCCTGCTGCCATCGAACTGTACTTTGAATAGCTTTCGCTAAAGAACTTATCGAGGTTTGGAGTACCTGTTTCTGCAAAGTAAAGGTTGATAGGACCTGTTGTTACGTTAAAGCCGTAATCAGCAAGTGGGCTGTATCTTAACTTAGCGAAAAGTCTCGTTGCGTCGATATCTTTCCAAGAACCTGTTGAGTCCTCGGCAGCTGTACGATCATAAGTTACATTCTTCTCAACATAAGCAAGGAAATCCTTTGCAGAATCAAACTTATAATCCTTATATACTGCATTTGCCCATTGATCGAGCTTAGCCTGTGTATAGTTTGCAGCAACATCATTATCATTCCACTCGCCCTTTTGGTCGAAGAAATAATAATAGTTGTTATCAAAGTTAGCGCCGTGACCCTTATCAAATCCGTCATTTACGTGAAGGAGTTTGACTGTACCCTTGAGAACTGTATCCCAAGCAAGGTCAAGAGCTCTGTAACCGAAATCAAAAAGATTATCGGTTGCCTTAAGTGTTACCTTTGTGGTTGATTCTGTTGCATAACCGTTTTTGTCAGGAGCACCGTAAGCAAAGAGAAGAACGTTGAGAGGATTACCCTCATCATCTTTAAATTCGTCTGAATATACAAGGTTAGGGTCATAACCAAGCTTTGCAGCTGCAGTAGCGTAGTCAGAACCGCTTGCCTTCATTTCAGCTTTAATCTTCAAATAACGTGTAGCCGATGTGTCCTGAATTGCTGTTTGCGAATCGGCATCTGTGTATTCTTGATTATATGTAACAAGTACGCTAATCTTATCAAGAAGTTCTGTTGTGAGTTTATCAAGAAGCTGGTCATCATAAACCCATGTTGCAGTACCGTTTTTGAAATTATTAATTTCATCTTCCGTATACCAATTAGTATATTGGAAAATAAGGTTTTGAGCAACATTGTATACTAAGTTTGTTTTATACTTTGTATCTGTAAAGCCCAAAAGATTACCTATGATTTTATATACATCAAGGTTTGCAACGTTACCGAGAGTACCAAGGGTAAAGTTACCTCTAAGCACCTGACCTAAAATATCAGCGCCGTTATAATCGCAAGAAAGGTTTTGGAAAATACCGATTACCCTTCTTAAAATATCGGTTGAAGATGCAGTTTCTCTTGTGATATTCCAATCCTTAGTAGCAACAGCCTTAAAGTTAAGGTTGCCGGCATCACCGAGTAAGTTACCATATGAGTCAAGAAGAGAAGCAACACCCTGAAGTGTATAGAAAATTTCATCAACACTGTGAGTACGTACCGGAATGTCTTTTTTAATAAGACCAAAAGCATTAAGCTTAAGGGTACGGCTGTTGCTGTCCCATGTGATATACTGGGTAATACTTGAAGGAAGGTTTTCAAGAAGCTTATCAATCTGCGGACCGTATTCGGCAAGCATCAAATCAGCATAGTCAAGTAAAGCTGTAGCTACCTGTTCATCGGAAAGAATAGCCCACGCCAAATCGTTATATTCGATTGAGTCGTCGGCATACGTCTTTTCACTGCTCATAGTATCAGCATAAGCAGTTAAAGCACCGGTAAAGCAGGAAGCTGCCATAAGCACTGCCATAAACAATGCCAGAAGCTTATGTGAAAACTTTTTTGCCTTCGTTTTCATTTTTTACCTCCATTAAATTTAAAATTAGTTGAATAATAAAGTGTTAACATATTGCGTGGGAGCCTGTCACAATCTCTGACCATCAGGCAATCTGAATTAGACTGAAGGTCGGCAAAGCCAAACCGTTGCACCAAAAACTGCGCAATATGTGCTTTAAACACATTATAATTATTACATAAGGCAACAAAAAAGTCAATAAAGACAAACGACAAATGATATTTTTGTAACAATGTCCAAAAAAGCAAACTTATTTTTGACACCTTGCACAAATTATTAACCAAATGTTTACAATTTGTTTATAATTCGGCGCCAAAAAACGCTTGATTTTCCGCAAGTAAAGCTATGATACTTTACACAAAATTTACATTTGTAAAGATGTTCGCCTTTACAAATCGAACAGAATTTTACTCGACTTTATATGGATTATATTACGTTTTACAGTCAATTTTCTGTCGAATTATGTTTGTTAGACTTTTTATGTTGTATTGTCTATTTTGCAACTCTCTATCGTCAAAAATCAATGCGAAAATATGTGAAAATTCACAATAAATTCAAAATATGTTATAAAATTATTGACTTATAAGTTTTTATTTGTTATAAATATATTGTATTTGTTAATACGCGTGTGGATATCCTGCGCCTAAAAAGCAGTTTTTTGTGTAGAAACTGTGAACAAATACTGCTCGGCGCATTATCCAAAAAATGCGTTACCATACGACAAGTTCGTAAATCATATGTAAAGGAGAGAGAGATTTATATGAGAACGAGCAAAAAGATACTCAGCTTTTTCTTAGCTGTAGTAATGGTCGTGACCACATGCTCGGTTGGATTTACTGCGTTCGCCAAGAGTAATGACAACCCGCTTTGGAAAACGACAAATGTTGACGCCGATTCGGCATTCGACACACTTAACAAATTGGCAGACCAGCTGCCTTCCCTTCTCATGGGCATTGAGGCAATAAGCAAGCCTGTTTATGAAAAGGGTGCTAAAAAGTTAGGTAAGACCGCAGCGGAACTTACCACCAAAGAAAAAGAGCAAATCGTAAGTGAAACAACACTTCAGGATTTACTCGGCGTATTGCAGCCGACTCTTATCGGCGCACTTGCAAAGACAAGCCAGTCGGACTTTGTAACAAGTTATATTCAGAAAGGTATGGGTAATCCTGAAGATTATAACTACTTAAGCGGTTCAACGGGCGCAATTGATTATTTTTCACTTACTGCCCTTTGCTTAAAGTACAAAGACAACAAAGACTTATCTAAAGACACGAGAGATCAGCTTGACGAATGGTTATACGGTAAAGAAAGCGAACGTACCGTTTCAGGCTACAATGCCGCAGGTCAAACTATCAAGTTCTCAACAAACAGCCTTTGGTATTTAGCCGACCTTTATGCTCAAAAGATAAAGCAAGGTACAGACAGTGATAAGGTAGAAGCAATTGCTAAGCGTTATACCGAAGCTGTAAAAAGCGGTGCTGTTGAAACAGTTAAGCTTAACGGCGAAGCTATCGGTGACACTTATGATACTGCCACACTTTACCAGTTGAAGAACTTTGATTTTAAGCTCACAGCTGATGAGCAAGCCGTTGTTAACAACTATATGGGCACACTTAACATTAAGTATGCAACATACGGTATCAATGTTAAGCTTAACGATTTGGCTGACGTTATTTACTACGACTTCGGTGTCGGTCAGAGCTTCATCTCAGCAAGCGAATTTATCAGATTGATAAGCGACGGCGGTGCAACATTTAACCAAACAGTTGACAGCACATCGCTTTATCAGGTTCCTATGACATTTAAGGGCTTCACAGTAAGCGACACTGAAAACAATGTTTATGACACTGTTAAGGAAATCGCAAGAAAAGCTGTTGCCGCTAAATTAGGTGTTGCCGAAGATGCTTCTTTCGAGACTCTTGCACAAAAAGAGGGCATGACAACAGATTACCAAATCGAGTCATATATCGAATATGTAGTAGGCAACACTATTATGACCGATTTGTGCAAAAAAGCACTTATGAACGGTAATGTCGACACAACCACTTCTCCGTATTACACTGATATTCTTAAGGGTATGGTTGTACGTTTCGGTAATAACGGAAACGGCGTTGACCTCAACAAGCTTAATTCCGAAATCAATGCTAAGCTTCCAAAAGGATACGATGCAAATTGGCAAGAGGGTGACAGTTTCTTCATCAGCGATGACGAACTTACTCAGTTGCGTGCGTTCTTCTCCAGCGTCGGCGCTACAAACAGCACCACTAAAGTTGTAACAAACTACTTTAAGGACGGCGAAGTTACCTTTAACGATAAATTTGGCGACAAAAAGAACAAGACAGTAATTGTTCCTGCTTCACTTAAAGGCAGTTACACTTCGGAATTCTGGTCTCTTATTGCAGCTAACCAAAAAAATAATTCAACAAATTACATGAATTTGTTGAATTCATTTGCAGGCGACTATGCAAGAAACCGTACACATATTGACAAAACAAAATACTTGCCTGTTAATTCACTTGTTGATGCTTCACGTTCAGACGCAGGTGTCGGCATTAACGCACTTAAGTCTGACTCTGTAACTAATTCAAATAATTACAGCAAGTCATCAATCAATGAATGGGTTGCTGCTTCTTACGACTACATTGTTACTAAGATTGCATCTGAATACTTAGGCGTTGATACAAACGACCTTGGCACTAATAACACTACTTATACATACAGCTATAAGTATTCTTTCAAATTCCTTCTTAACGTTCAGATCGTACTTGATGATATTGTAAAGAAAAAAACTTCTCAAACTTCAGGTATCGTTCTTACCGACGCTCAAAAGGAAATTCTCAACGGTAAAAATGTTGACCTTACAGGTTCGGCAGGTACCGAGATTACAAACCTTATTCTCAACAACACAATCGGCGATATTGTTGACCCTAATACAGAAATGGGCAGCGTTGTAGACAGCGTTCTTAAGTCACTTCTTAAGACAAAAGTAAATCTTCAGGACGCTCTTACAGATGTTTGGAAGAATCTTGTTAACGACCCGATTAAGACAGTCGTAAACCTTCTTCCTTTACTTACAGTAGTAATCAACGAGCTTCTTGAGCCTATTCTTTTCTCTGAAATCGGCAATTCGCAAAGAAATAACCAAGAAGGCTTCCTCTATGCTGTTGTCGGTGATGGATTGCTTGAAAAAATGAATGCATCATCAGGCTCATATATCGGCATCGGTCAGCTTGCTTGGGACCTCAACGCTATGCTTCCTCAGCTTATGCATTGGCTCCAGAGAGACGGCAAGTTTGAGGAATTCGGCGGTACTTATTGGAACGGCGGCAATGAAAAGACGGGTTATCTTTCTGATTTCTCATCTAATTATGCAACACCTACCGACTTCTCTGCCGGTGACATTATTGCAACTCCTAACTACGTACTTAAGTATGACAAGGTTGTAGATAACTATGGTAAAGCAATCACATATACAAAGAACAGCGACAATTCTTATACCTATACTTATAATGGCGTAAGCGGTTCTCTTGCAGATGTACTTGCTAACGTTTCAAGCACTACTAAGTTTAACGTTAAATACACATATGAAGCAGGCGTACCTAAGATTACAGGTATTTACATTGCCGATAAGGCTCTCAAGTATGCTAAGCTCAGCGACCTTGAGGGTATCCTTAAGAAAGCAATCACAGCTTCAAACGGACAGGTTGGCGCAGGTCTTTATGAATTGGTAACAGAAATTGCTGGCCTCTTCACTACTGCAGTTGACACATACGTTAGCACTCCTAAGTACAGAGACCAGGTTAAGGGCCATGATGACGGAGGAAAAGTCATCAACTCAGGTCTTAACAACATTATGGTTGCAATTCCTCAGCTCTTTGACATTATGGAAAACCTTGCAGCTGACAAATACGGCGTAAGCAAGGATGCATGGACATATTGCTACAAGGGCAAAATTGTTAAGGATTCAAACGGCGCAGTAAGTAACTCTAAGATGACAGAGTTCAAGGATTTTGCCGCTAATCCAAACCCAACAAAGATTTTTGACTGCTTTGTAGGTGTATTCGTAGAGGATTGGCTTGATGCTATTCTCGGTCTTGTAAACAATGTAATAAGCTCTAAGGGCAGTGAATTTGAAAAGAACCTTCCTATTATTACAGGTCTTCTCAATTCAGTAGGCGGTTTCACCGAAACAAGTGCTCTTACAGACCTTCTCAACAGTATCTTCCAGATTACACGTGACAGCAAGTACAGCTTCACATTTGAACCGCAATCAAGCGGATTTGTAGGTCTTGACAGAGATAACGCTTACTTCCTTATTACTAATGTAAGCAAGCTTGTTGACGTTGTTAAGGCACTTATCAATTCATTCAAGTCAAATAACAACAATAACAAAAACAATAACAATAACAATAATTCATCACCTGCCACTACACAGGCAGTTGCAACTCCTAACTCTTCAGTTGATATTTCAGCACATAAGAGCAGCGATATGAAGAACGTTGATGACACAATAGCTAAGCTTGATAAAACATTGTCATCTCTCCTTACGGATTCAAGCATAAACGGCTATTCAATCAACAAGACAAGTAACATTATTGTCGGCGTAATTTCATTACTTTCAAATTACATTGGTGCAAATGCATCAAACGCAACAATTGATTTACTTAATACCTATTTATATTATCTTAATGGCGAGGATGCACGTACTCCTAATTCAAATGGTAACGTTAATCCTAAGGATATCTACACAAACGAAGGTCTTACAACAGTAGTAGTAAGAACCTATGCTCTCGTCGAAACACTTGTTGCAGGACTTACTGACAAGTATGCATACTCTTATACATATAATAATGGTACTGCCGACGTGACAGCAAAATACAATCTTATCAGTGAAGCAGTCAACGGACTTATTTCTCCTGACTCATTATCTGTAAGAATTAAGGACACAGGCATTAAGAACGCAAGCAAGAAGCTTTCTAAGCTTGACAGTTGGAGTGACGCAGTTAATGACAACGGTACTCTTAACGTAAGCATTAATTGGGGCATCACAGCAGGCAACAGAGATGAATTTATGACAGGTCTTTCAACCTCACTCAGACTTCTCACCTCTATCCTCGGCGTAGTTCTTATTGATACAGGCATTTATGAAAATGCTCTCTACCCTGTTCTTAATACAATAGCTCAAAAGACAGGCATCACAGTTGATACTCCTACTAAGTTTGCAGATAAGAGCAATCCATACCGTGATGAAGTATTCACCGGTATTGTTAATCCAATAGTTTCACTTCTTGACAAGTTCCTTGAAAAGCCTGCAACAACATTGCTCAATATTGTGTCGGCTATCGGCATTGTATTAGACGATACAACAACTCCTACACTTGCTTCTGTTGTTTCAAGCGCAGTTAAGGCTATTGCAAACGAGCTCAACGGCGCAGCCAACATTCTTAAGATTAAGAGTGACAAGCTTGGTGCCGCATCACCGTCACTTGCAGCGCTGCTTGAAGGTATCGTTTCTAAGACGTTCGGTGATTTAATCACAGTTAACGACAAGCAAGAGCTTGGACTTAAGGTTAAGGGCTATGCTCTTTCAGGCAACAACATTATTCCTATTATTAATACCCTTCTTGCAAAGACAGGTATTAAACTTAACAACATTAATTGGAACAAGCTTGGCAAGACAACAACTCCTGCTCAAACACTTGTATACGTACTCGATTATGTTGTTGAATTTGTAAAGACAAATAATAACCTTTCCACAATCATCGGTTTGATTATGGGCAACAACAAGGTAAGCTCAGGCATTAAGAAGCTCATCAAGTATATCGAAACAGGTAAGCTTGACGGTATGGGACTTCTTAAGATTGTAGGCAAGCTTCTCGACTTCACACAGTCACCTACAGAAGTTTATTGGGCTTACAGCAAATACAAGGGAACTTCATTAAAGTTCAAGTACCCTGACGGTATTTCTTCTTATGATGCCGAATCAGCTATCACCCAGCTTGACAGTGCGGTTGACGCAGTTATGGCTCTTCTCACTAACTTTGGCGTAGTTGACGCATCAAATCTTAAGGGTGTTGTAAGCGGTTTGGTATTTACAAACGCTAACCTCACTTCACTTGCTAAGGCACTTTACGGTGCACTTGACACAAAGAATATTTCACCTTATCTCAATATGGCAGGCATTACTGTTTCACCTAAGGGCGTTGCAGGCTTACTTATGGATAAGAGCTACGGTAAAACTTATTCTTCAGCAGCTAAAACCCTCAAGAAGGTTAAGAGCTGGAAGAAGGTTAAAACAATCAACTGGGGCTTCAAGGATGGCTCCGCAAAGGCTGAGCAGGGCTTCGTACATGCACTCGTTGCAATTCTTCGTCCTCTCAACAGTGTTCTTAACGTATTCCTTAATGAAGGAAAGATTGACCTTAGCAATATCACAATTGCAAAGGCTTCAACATCTCTTGATATTAAGGGAAGCGACGGCAAGGTAGCAAGCAAGATTGCTCTTACCTATGAGCTTAAGAACGGTGTTCTTACTCTTACTGCTAAGGATTCAATGAATGCCGACTCTAAGCTTTCAACAATTAAGCTTGACCTTAACGCACTCAATGTCGGCGTAAACGGCATTAACGGCTATGAAGGTGCAATCGTTCCTCTTCTTGATGTTCTTCAGGTAAGCAACAGCAAGATTAAGACATTTGCACAGTATCAGAAGGATTGCAAGAAGGCTAAGGATAACGTACTTCTTGATGTTCTTAATCCTCTTATGAGCTTTGTTGACCAAGTTCTCGACAAGCCATTTGAAACAATTACATCAGTTCTTCCTAACCTTGCATACTTCATTGATAACAACGGTATCGGCCAGCTTCTTGATAATCTCCTTGCTCCGATTACAAACATTGTTAAAACTGCTAAATCAGCAGGTTTAGATGTTGATAAGATTATTTCAGCGGTTCTTGGTAAGGACCTCGGCAAGTATTTAACAAGCTTGCTTAAGGTTAGAGGCGTTAAGCTTAACATTAAGCTTGCAGACCTCAAGTCTTGCAACATTCAGGACATCGTTGTTCCGCTTATTAACAGCTTACTTAAGAAAACAGGCATCAAGCTTCCTGATTTCAAGTGGTCAACAATCGCTGCTCACGGCAAGGTTGTAACCTCTAAGTCACAGGCTATGAATGCCGAAGGCAAGTTCACTAATAAGGAAGTTGTTGCTGACAAGGGCGAGGTTCTCGTTGCAGTTCTCCGCTATGTGGCAGACACTCTTATTAAAAACGCTAAATCAATCAAATCACTTGTTTCTTCAATTGGCGCTATTAAGAAGAACAGTATGCTCAAGTCAATCATCTCAAGTGTATTCACTACAATCAGCATGGCTGAAAAAGATGATATCGTTCGTGCAGTATTCTACTTCTTAACAGGCGAACCTACTAATGCATTCTGGGATTACACCGCATATAAGACAGGCTCATTCGACTTCTCATATCCTAAGGGCGTAGACGTTGACTTCCTTAAGAATCTTCCTCCTATGCTTGACGGCCTTGTTGGCAGTTTAATTAAAGGCGGTCTTAACAACTTAATCGGCGGCCTCCTCTTCAAGGATGACATTGTTAACTCACTTCTCACCGGTCTTTACGGTGCAATTGAAAAGGTTAAGGTTGGCGACGGCTCACTCGTTTCCCTCCTTGCACAAACAGGTATCGACTTCTCAACAAGCAATGTTGCTAAGCTCCTTACAAACGAAGCTTACGGCAAAACTTATGCAGCTAATGCAAGCGTAATCGCTAAGGCAGGTTCTTGGTCAAAGGTTAATACATCAGCTCTTAAGTGGGGCGTTAAGGACAGAGATACATTCTTCCATGCACTCGTTGCAGTTCTTCGTCCTGTATTTGGCGTACTTGATGTACTTCTTAATGACGCATACCTCGGTCTTTTCGATATCGTAAGAATCCCTGGTTCTAACGGTTATACATCATCAATCGTTCCTCTTATGGAAGCATTCTCAATGTATAACGTTAAGACTCAGTATCAGTACAGAGAAGATATGAAGAAAGCTTATGATAATGTTCTTCTTGACATTATCAATCCTATCTGGGATAAGGTTGAGGATATTCTCAATGCTCCTCTCGAAACATTATTTGAAATGCTTCCAAACCTTGCACTCTTCATCGGTAATAACGGACTTTGCCAGATTCTTGACAATCTCCTCACTCCTATCTCTGCACTTATAGACGCTGTCAAGCCTGTAGTTGACCTCAACACTCTCTTACCTGCCCTTCTTAAGGCACTTAAGGTTGACCTTAACTCTCTCCTCGGCAAGATTGGCGTATCAAACTTCAAGCTTGATATCTATGATATTAATGCAACACTTAAGCCGCTCCTCGGTGCTGACGCTATCGTTCCTCTTCTTAATAACATTCTTGGAATGATTAAGATTAAGGGCACACCGCTTGGAATTAAGCTTAACGACATTAATTGGTTACAGCTTGCAAGCCACGGTAAGGTAATTACCGACGCATCACAGGCTGCTACTTACGGCACAAGAATTTACGTTAAGGGTAACTCTTCAGAAACTCTCATCGCAGTTCTCAGCTACTTAATCGAAACTGTAAACGCAGGCGACAACTTCAAGAAGATCAGTTCACTTGTAACCGGTCTTGTTGGCGGCAACGAAACAGTTTCAGGTGTTGTAGACCAGGTACTTCCTGTTCTTAAGGGTGATACCGATACGGTTATTGCTTCACTTGTTGATTTACTTCAGACAATGTCATAAACCTAAATCTGCAAACCGAATAAAAAATAAAAACGGGCAACTCTTCGGAGTTGTCCGTTTTGCTTTATATTGACTATTTGTTATTTTTTAGATATAATTTATTCAAAAAGCAGCATAAAAACATTAATAAAAAATAAGCACTATACAAAATCATACTCGCCGCAATCATCAATAAATCACAAAATAATAAAAGGAGCAAATTAATGTTTTCAGAAAAAGAAGTTTTAATAAAAATAATATTTATTTTTGTTAAAAGTATTATTATTTTGTCACTTTATCTGCATTTTGACAAACGAAATAATATTAAAAGAAAAACTATTGAATATCTTGCGATTTTTATTTTCTGCGATTTATATGTTGTTATTGATGTAATTAAAGAATTAAAATCAAAGAGCCGCACCACGCAAAAAGCACTTATTATAGTTCTAACGGTATCGCTGATTGCTAATTCTGCGGCAGGTTCTGTTAATGCCATATATAATAAATTGAATGATGTTAATTCCTCCTCTACCGAAACGGTATCAAAATACTATGACCGAAAGGGTATTGAGTACAACGAATTGGAAAATGTGGTATACTATACCGAGGATGGTGCGGAATTTAAGTATGACGCTAAGAAATCCGAATATGTTTGCATTGTCAATACAAAGGAAAATAAATATAACCCTCGGTATGACAGTTTGTTTACATATATCGACAAAAACGGCTGGATAGTCTTTTCCGACAATATACTTGATTTTGATAAAAGCAAGGGAGATTTCGGTTTTTACGATAAAAATACAGATGAATATTATGCCGATATTCACGCAATACGTTGGAACAAAAACGGAACGGTTTATTGGGATTATTAAACAAAAACTTTAACTCATAAAATCAAACGAATTATTTAAACAATATCATTGAATGTTAATCGCTTTATAAAAGTAAAACTATGGCAAGGGAATTTCTCTTGCCATAGTTTATTTTCATCTATACGTCTTTTACCGCCATATCATTTTTCACGTTTTTATAATAAAATTCTTGTATTACAATATAAAATAAGATATAATAAAAACGAATTATATCTTTTACTTGGTGGTGATGTTATGTTTCTCGGCAAAACAGCCCAAGGAAGAGTTGTTAAAACTATTAATTCTGTCGATGAGAACGGTTATGTATATCCTTTAAACTTAGTTCAAATCAAGGGATACAAAAACCGTTACGCTTTTGTTATGGGAGTGACTCACACGGTTTGCAATTTCGACGGACGAATTATAGCGGCACTCGTTCCTAAAGACCCGGAGAACACGGATTTAAAAACTATTTGGATTATGGCGTCAAGAAGTTCACGCTACATTAATCAAGACATTTATCAATACATTGATGTTAAAAACGATTTTCCCGAATATGAACTTGTCTGCTACTACGAATCAAGCGCAGGCGCAGTAGTATACAGGAGTATTAAAGGCAAGCTTCGCTTTTTGCTTATAAAAAATAAGCGCTCGGCGAATTGGGGCTTTCCGAAAGGTCACCTCGAAATGGGTGAAACAAAATACGACGCAGCAAGAAGAGAAGTTCTTGAAGAAACGGGGCTTCACATTAAAATTCATCTCGGCTACGAGGGTATATCAAAATATACGCTTCGCAATAATGTTGACAAAAAAGTTTCTATATTCGTTGCAACAACAGACGATTTAAAAACAACAATGCAAGAGGAGGAAATTGACGATTACAGATGGCTTGCATACGACCAGGCTATGGGCCACCTCTCATTTGAAAATGATAAAAAAATACTGAGGGAAGCCGTTGATTTTCTCATTAAGCAAAAGCTTATTGTAAATAAAAACACTCCCACTGCGCAAGCTATTGACAGAGAAATTGAACTTAAAGAGCAAGAGCGCAAGGAAAGAATAGCCGAGTACAGGCGCCAAAAATGGATTGAACAGCAAAACAAGCTCAGAGCTCAGCGCTATTATGAAAAACACAAAGAGGAAATTGTGCGCCAAAAAATAATAAAAAAGAGAAAAAGAAATCAGGAAAAAAAGCGACTTCAAAATGCGGCAAACAACAACGTCAATACTCAAAACAAAAATAACGAGTCGCAATCAAATGCAGATAAAAAGCAAAATACAACAACCGACAAAAAGGAGAACTAATATATGGTACAGGAACTTTGCAGAAACTTACAAGAGTTTTTAACAGCGCACGGAATACCCGATTGGCTTGTTGTGTTTATTATTTCACTCTGCCCTATCTTGGAATGCAGGCTCGGAATGTTTACAGCCATTGTGCTTTTGCAAATGAATCCTTTTGTAGGATTTATTATCAGCTTTTTAGGTAACATTTTACCTATACCGTTCATACTTTTATTAATCAATTGGATTTTCGATTTATTAAAAAAAGTTCCCGGAATAAACAAGTTTGTTTATTGGCTTGAGGACAAAACACTTAAAAAGCGAGATAAAATTGATAAATACGGAATTTGGGGGCTTTTGATTTTCGTTGCCATACCGCTTCCGGGTACAGGCGGCTGGACAGGTGCGCTTCTTGCATCTCTTCTCCATCTTGATAAGAAAAAGAGCTTTTTCGTGATTTCGCTCGGTGTATTTATTGCCGGACTTATTATGACTGTTTTAAGTCTTGTTGTCGGCAACGCAGTTTTCAACTGATATGGATAAGGAATATGAGGTTTTAATTGGCCTTTGCCGCCACTATTTAAACGGCGACAAATTTATTTTCGATACAGACGTTAATTATAAAAAATTGTTTTTATATGCAAAGGGGCATAACCTTTTAGGTGTATTGCACTGTGCACTTTTAAATGCAAAGAATAAAAGCGATTTGCCCGAAAGCTTCTTAAATGTGCTTGAAAATAAATTTTTTGATTTAATTTTCCTTTCAAACGCTCAGGTTAATATGCTGGAAGAGGTTAAAACGCTTTTTGCGTCGGCTCAGTGCCCGTATATCACGTTTAAAGGCGCAATGCTCAGAGAATACTACCCTGTGCCTGAAAGCCGTGCTATGGGCGATATAGACGTTCTAATCAAGGCCGAGGACAGGGACAAGATTAAAAAATTGCTTATATCTAACGGTTTTGACTGTGTTAAGGAAAACGGGCCGGTTTATAACTATGTTAAAAACGGTGTTCTGCTTGAGGTGCACACAAAGCTTATAAGCTGTTATGATACCGAGCCGTTTTGCAGTGCTTTTGATTATGCAGAATTTGACGGCTTTGACGGAAAATTTGACGACAGCTTTCATTTTGCATATTTGATTGCCCACATGGCGCACCATTTCAAATTTTACGGAGCAGGAATTAAGCTTATACTTGATTTAGCCGTAATGCTAAAAACTGCAAATATTGATATTCAAAAAGTGTTTGAATATTTAAGCGCAGTTGAACTTGAAAAATTCGGTAAAACCGTTTTGACCGTTTGCCACAACTTTTTCGGCGAAGGTTATGACTACGCAATTGATACGAAAAATGTTGAAACATACCTATGCGCCTGCGGTGCATTCGGCAATGAGAATGAAAACAAGGGCGTTACCGTTGCAAGGAGAGAGCTTGAAGAAGGGAAAAAATATTCGCCCTTTATGGCGAAACTCAGGCTTCTCTTTCCGCCTTACAAAAAGCTTAAAGAAATTGATTATATCAAATTTATCGACGGAAGACCTTGGCTTATTTTATATGCTTGGATTTATCGAATAATTTACAATTTTAAAAACAGAAAAGAATTTACGTTAAATGCAGTAAATTCACTTGATGATGAAAATACGCAGGCTTTGGCTCAAAAGGAGTTGGAGCTTTTTAAGGAGATTGGTTTATAATGAAATATCTTGCTATAATTTTAGTTGCCGTTTTGGCAATATTGATTGTTGTGTTCATTTCTTGGTTTTTAAATATGAAAGCAAACGGCAAGTGCCCGCTTTGCGCCTTGAAAAAAATATTTATCCCGACTAAGCTTACAATTGACATAAGCGAGGACGAAGAATATTCTGAAAATAAGGTTGCTCAAACTCCGCCAATGGGCTGGTCAAGCTGGAATACCTTTAGGAACAATATTGACCAGGATATTATTATGCAAACTGCCCACGCTATGAAAGACAGCGGACTTGCAAATGCAGGATATGAATTTATTAACCTTGACGATTGCTGGCAAAGCTCCCTTCGTGACAGTGACGGAAAGCTTCAGGGCGATCTCGGCACATTCAGCCGTGGTATCCCTAAGCTTATTAAGGATATTAACGCACTCGGCTTAAAGGTTGGTCTTTATTCTTCTAACGGTACTCTCACCTGCGAGGACCTTCCTGCCTCTCTCGGCAACGAAAGGCTTGACGCTAAAACAATTGCGTCTTGGGGCTGTGAATTTTTTAAATACGATTTTTGCCATCATAACAGAATCAGCGGTGACTGCCCTGCAATTGAGCATATTGTAATTACCAAGCCAAAAAGCGCTTTTGAAATTGATTTAAGGCCGGAAGACGCAGAGTTTACCGGAAGAGCAAAGATTATCAAAATGTCTGACGTGCCGAGCAAAAAAGCAATCGGATTTATCAGCCACGGCTCAGGCTCTGCAAGCTTTAATTTTGACGCAGACGAAAAGGGCGAATACGTATTAACCTTTGTTTTTCACAAGTCAATGGCTAAAAAGAAGCAGTATATGCAAATTCATATTAACGGCAAAATGTATGAAATTTTCTTCCCTGAAACTAAGGGCTTCAGTCCTTTAGGCAGGCAACAAATTATTGTTGAGCTTAAAGAAGGCACCAACAATATGACAATCAAAAACCCTGTAGCAACTGCGATTGACTCGTCATATATTCAGTATAAGCGTATGGGTAACGCTCTTAAGGAAGCAAGCTCAATGTGGGCTAAGGTTACACATTCAGAAGAAAAGCCAATCACATATTCCATTTGCGAATGGGGCATGGCTCGCCCTTATCTTTGGGGTGCTAAAGCAGGCTCAATGTGGCGCACAACGCCCGATATAACTCCAAATTGGAAAAGCATAACTATGATATATAACCGCACCTTGAAGCTTTATAAGCACTCAGGACCGGGCCATTGGAACGACCCTGATATGCTTGAGGTCGGCAACGGAAAGCTTGACGATAACGAAAATAGAGCGCATTTCTCGCTTTGGTGTATGCTTGCCGCTCCGCTTATGCTTGGCAACGATATCAGAAGCTTTGTATCAAACGGTATGCCCAATAAAGATAATGAAACGCTTAAAATTGTTACTAACAAACACATGATTGCAGTTGACCAGGATTCACTCGGCAAGAGCGCAAAGAGAATTAAAAAGGAAAGCGGTATTGACATTATTGCCCGTCCGCTTTCAAACGGCGATGTTGCGCTATGTTTATTCAATACTGCTTCTTCCACAAAAAGTGTCAACTTCAAGCTTGATGACCTTACTAAGGACCCATACTTAGGCATTGAGGAGGCTCCGTCGGGTTATGAGCTTCACGATTTGTGGACAGACGAGCGCACAACGGGCACTACCATTAATGCAACAATTCCTAAACATTCGACTGTAGTATACAGAGTTAAACCGACAATATAACAATGTAAACATAAATATAAGATAAAAAAATAAGGATTAGATATGCGTAAATTAATACGAATATCTAATCCTTTTATTATTGTATTTACTTATTTAATAAGTGATACACCTGTCATTTCAGCAGGCTTGTCAAGTCCAAGCATTTGAAGCATTGTTGGAGCGATGTCGCAAAGCTTGCCGCCGTCACGAAGTTCAACACCCTCGCCGCAGTTTACTGCAACAAACGGAACAGGGTTAGTTGTGTGAGCTGTGAACGGCTCGCCGTTTTCGTCAAGCATCTTATCAGCATTGCCGTGGTCGGCAGTGATAAAGAGGTTACCGTTCATTTCTATAACAGCCTTTGCAAGTGAGCCAACACAAGCGTCAACAGTTTCAACAGCCTTGATTGCCGCAGGGATAATACCTGTATGGCCAACCATATCGCAGTTAGCAAAGTTTACGATAATAGCGTCATATTTGCCGCTTCTTACTGCCGCATTAAGCTTTTCCGATACCTCAGGAGCACTCATTTCAGGCATAAGGTCAAATGTGGAAATCTTAGGTGAAGCAACAAGGATTCTGTCCTCACCCTCATACTGCTTTTCCTCGCCGCCGTTGAAGAAGAAAGTTACGTGAGCATACTTTTGAGTTTCGGCAATACGAAGCTGAGTCATACCGTGCTTTGAAATATATTCACCAAAGGTATTAACAAGAGTTTCAGGGCCGAATGCAACCTCAACGTTTGGCATCTCGGCATCATACTGAGTCATACATACATAGTAAAGCTTGAAAAAGCCGTTCTTTCTCTCAAAGCCGTCAAAATCAGGGTCAACAAATGTACGTGTAATCTCTCTTGCACGGTCAGGGCGGAAGTTAAAGAAGATAACGCTGTCGTCAGCCTTAACTCTGCCCTCGCTGCCACCGATAACGGTAGGAAGCACAAATTCATCCGTAAGGTGCTTGCCGTCCTCGTCAACAGTTTCATAAGAAGCCTTAACCGCCTCAACTGCATTGTCAGCCTGAATGCCCTCGCCATAAACGATAGCGGCATAAGCCTTTTCAACTCTGTCCCAAATATTGTCACGGTCCATAGCGTAAAATCTGCCCATTACGGAAGCGATTTTACCTACGCCGATTTTCTTCATTTCGTTCTCAAGTTCGTTGAGATATTCAACGGCAGATGAAGGTGGAACGTCACGGCCGTCAAGAAGAGCGTGAACATAAACATTCTCTACACCGTTATTTTTAGCCATTTGAAGAAGATGATAAAGATGCTCCGAATGAGAATGAACACCACCGGGTGAAACAAGACCGATAAGGTGAAGAGCCTTGCCCTTTGCATTATCCATAGCGCCCTTAAGAGCAGGATTTTTTTCAGCATCGCCGTCCTCAAATGCCTTTGTAATTCTTGTGAGCGGCTGATATACAACTCTGCCGGCACCGATATTTGTGTGGCCTACTTCAGAGTTGCCCATCTGACCGTCAGGAAGGCCTACATCAAGTCCGCTTGCTCCGATATAAGTCATTGGATATTCAGCCATAAGCTTATCAAGGTTAGGCTTTTTTGCCATAGCGATTGCATTGCCGTAATCGCTGTCATTCTTGCCGTAACCGTCCATTATACATAATACAACAGGTTTTTTCATTAGTATTCCTCCATATTGTTTTTCACAAAAAGTGGGTATGCCGAAACACACCCACCAAAAATTTGTTTAATTATTTGCTTGCAGCCTTAACGATAATTGAGAAGTCCTCAGCCTTAAGTGAAGCGCCGCCGATAAGTCCGCCGTCAACGTTTACTTTTGAAGTAAGCTCGTCAGCATTCTTAGCGTTCATTGAACCGCCGTACTGAATTGTTACTGTTTCTGCAACATCAGCGCCGTAAGCCTCTGCAATAGCTGCACGAACATATCCGTTACCCTCGTCAGCCTGGTCAGCAGTAGCAGTCTTGCCTGTACCGATTGCCCAGATTGGCTCGTAAGCGATTACAACATTTTTAAGCTGTTCAGCTGTTACATTTGTAAGTGCCATCTTTGTTTGATACTTAAGAAGTGTTTCTGTATAACCAAGCTCTCTCTGCTCAAGAGTTTCACCAACGCAGATGATTGGCTTCAAGCCTTTTTCAAGAGCCTTAAGAGTTCTGAGATTTACTGTTTGGTCTGTTTCGCCGAAATATGTTCTTCTCTCGCTGTGACCGATTACAACGTATTCAACGCCAAGCTCAACGAGCATATCTGCTGAAACCTCGCCTGTGAAAGCACCGCTGTCCTTAAAGTGAACATTCTCTGCACCGATTTTAATATTAGAGCCTTTAGCAGCTTCAACTGCGGCAGGAACATCTACGAAAGGAACGCAAAGAACAACCTCGCAATCAGCATCGGCAACAAGCGGTTTCATCTCATTGATGAGAGCAGTTGTCTGTGCAGGAGTGTTGTTCATTTTCCAGTTACCGGCAATAATTGCCTTACGAAGAGTCTTATTCATAATAGTTACCTCTTTAAAATATTTTTGGTATAAGGCGACCAATGGTCGCCCCTACGATTATTGATAAATTATGATTGTTTTATTGAAAATCATTATCTCAACAATTACAAATTACAGGCACGGTTATGCCTGCTTATTCGCTACATTCAAAATTATTTGTCTTGGAGTGCGCAGATACCCGGAAGGTCTTTACCCTCAAGGAATTCAAGTGATGCACCACCGCCGGTTGAAATGTGGCTCATCTTATCTGCAAAGCCAAGCTTTGTTACAGCTGCAACCGAGTCACCGCCGCCGATGATTGAAATAGCGCCTGAATCAGCAACTGCCTTAGCAACGCAGATTGTGCCTGCTGCAAAGTTATCCCATTCTGAAACGCCCATAGGACCGTTCCAAATTACTGTGCCTGCACCCTTAATAGCGTCTGCAAAAACTTCCTGAGTCTTAGGGCCGATATCAAGACCCATCCAGCCGTCAGGAATATCGTCACTGCTTACTACCTTAGCCTCAGTGTTCTCGTCATATTCCTTACCAACCTTGTTATCAACAGGAATAAGGAACTTAACGCCCTTATCCTCAGCCTTCTTCATCATTTCGCCTGCTTTTTCAATCCAGTCAGCCTCAAGAAGAGAAGTACCGATGTTATGGCCGAGATACTTCATAAAGGTATAAGCCATACCGCCGCCGATAATGATTGTGTCACACTTATCAATAAGGTTTTCAATTACACCGATTTTATCTGAAACCTTAGCACCGCCGAGAATTGCAACAAGAGGTCTCTTTGGATTAGCGAGAGCGCCACCCATAAACTTAATTTCCTTTTGGATAAGGTAACCGCAAACAGCAGGTAAATAAGCAGCAACACCTGTTGTTGAGCAATGCGCTCTATGAGCAGTACCGAATGCGTCGTTTACGAAAATATCGGCAAGAGAAGCAAGTTCCTTAGAGAAATTCTCCTCGTTCTTTGTTTCTTCTGCTCTGTATCTAACGTTTTCAAGGAGCATAACCTCGCCGTCCTTAAGCTCTGCTGCCATAGCCTTGGCATTAGGGCCTACAACCTCAGCATCTTCGGCAAGCTTAACCTCAACACCGAGATACTCCGAAAGTCTTTTTGCAACGGGAGCAAGGCTGAATTCAGGCTTATATTCTCCCTTAGGTCTGCCGAGGTGTGAGCAAAGTATAACCTTTGCACCGTGCTCCATCAAATACTTGATAGTAGGAAGAGCGGCAACAATTCTCTTGTCATTAGTGATTTCGCCGTCTTTAAGCGGAACGTTAAAGTCGCAACGAGCAAGAACTTTTTTGCCTTTTACATCAATGTCTTCAATAGTTTTTTTGTTTAATGCGTCCATTGTTTTTACCTCTCATATATTAATTATGATTATAAATATTTTTAACCGATAATAATTATATATTATTTTGACTTATAATGCAAGATTTTATTACCATTTTGGCAATATATACAAGATTGTTTATTTTTTAACAATGTTTATGGACAAAATTGCGAAAAAACAGAAAAAAGCCTCCTTAAAACGGAGGCTTAACGATTAATTTTTAACTTTTTTAACAACTCTGATAATACCCTTAACACCCTCGCTTATAACAATTACACTCATTGCAAGAGCAAAAATTTTAAGCCACATATCAATTGCAAGCGGCACAGTGCCGAAGAATGCGCCGGCAAACTGAATAATAAGCACCTGAAGAGCAAAGGTACAGCCTACTACACCGAGCATCAGCTTATTTTTAAACAAATGCTTGAAAATAGTTTGTTCGTGAAGCTCACGGCAGTTAAATGTATTAAAGAGCTGGAACAAAACGAAGAGTGTAAACAGTACGGTTTTCATCTCGTTTTGCTGAGCGCCGAGGAAATTGAAGCGATATTGGCAAAGGAAAACAATCGACATAAATATGCCTGTTGAAAAAATCTTAACAAACATTTCCTTTGAAATAATATTTTCGCTTCTGTTTGTAGGCTTGCGGCTCATAAGGTCACTGTAGTTCGGTTCAAGACCGAGTGTAAGTGCGGGAGGGCCGTCCATAATAATGTTAATCCACAAGAGCTGAAGTGCGGTAAACGGTGCATCAAGTCCCATAAGAACAGACACGAACACACAGATAACCGACGCTATATTAACGGTAAGTTGGAATGAAATAAAGCGTTTGAAATTCTCATAAATATTTCGTCCCCATTCAATAGCCTTAACAATAGTTGCAAATGAGTCGTCAACAAGCACGATATCGCTCGCTTCCTTTGATACTTCCGTGCCGGAAATCCCCATCGCAATGCCTACATCTGCATTTTTAAGTGCAGGAGCGTCGTTAATTCCGTCACCTGTTACGGCAACAACCTCACCCTTTGCCTTAAGAAGCTTAACAACACGCATTTTAATTGACGGTGTACTTCTTGCTATAACGCAAATTTTATCAAGCTTTGAGGATAATTCTTCGTCGCACATTTCCTCAACATTCTTTGCCTCAATCGCAATGCCGCCGTTATCAAGCAAGTGGAGTTCATTGGCAATTGCGGAAGCGGTAACAATATTATCACCTGTCAGAATTTTAACGCCTACACCTGCGCTTTGGCAAGATTTAACAGCATCATAAACTTCTGCTCTAAGCGGGTCGGCAATGGCAACAACGCCGTCAAATACCATTTCGCTTTCAAGCCTTTGATGTTCGCTTTCGTCGGTGTAGTCACGCATAGAGTCAAGCTCCTTGTGAGCAAAAGCGATAACACGCATAGCCATTTTTTCAGCCTTAACAATTGCATTTTCAATCTCGCCAAGTTCCTCGGCTGAAAGGGCGCACATTTTAAGCACACATTCCGGACTTCCCTTAACATAGCTCATAATTTTACCGTCTACATTAGAAATTGTTGTCATATGCTTAAGCTCCGACGAAAACGGAAAAGCCGACAGCGTTTTATGGTCTGCACGCTCTTCTTTGTACGTCTTTTTACTTGACGCATTAAAGAAATTAAGCATTGCACATTCCGTCGGATTGCCGATAAATTCACCGTTTTCGCCTATGTCGGCAGTAGTGTTAAGACAGATATTATGAGCTAAAAATTCGTTTGAAAGCGCACTTGCATCACTGTGCCAAGCAGTATCATAAAACCTCTTAACAATCATTCTGTTTTCTGTAAGAGTACCTGTTTTATCCGAGCAAATAACGCTAATACAGCCGATAGTTTCGGATGCAATCATCTTTTTAACAAGCGCATTTTGCTTTGAAAGCTTAATAATATTAATTGAAAGCGAAACGGCCACGATAGTAGGAAGTCCCTCGGGAACAGCCGCCACAATAAGAACTATACTTGTAATAAACGATTCCATAATTGAATCAAAGCCGAGACTTTTTGTAATTGCAAACGAAAGAAGCTGAGCAATAAACACTATAGCGGCGGCGCAAATACCCATAATAGTGATTGTTTTACCAAGCCTTGCAAGCTTTTCCTGAAGCGGTGTGCTTGCCTTGTCGGCACTTGTAAGCTCGCTTGCGATTTTGCCGAACTCTGTGCTGTCGCCAACTGCGCAAACAACAGCCTTGCAGTGACCCTCGGTAATAAAAGTGCCGCTGTAAATCATATTTGCACGCTCTGCAAGCGGTGTTTTTTCGTCCTCAATTTCAAGCTCGCTGTCTTTTTTCACAGGGAAGCTTTCACCGGTCAGTGCAGATTCGTCAACCCTAAGGCTCGTGCTTTCGACAAGTCGGCAATCGGCAGGAATTTTATCGCCTGCCGAAAAAATAAGGATATCGCCCGTGGCAATTTCATCCTTATTAAGCTTAACCGTTTTCCCGTCACGGATTGCCTTAACAATCAAGTTGCCGTTAATCTTTGAAAGTGCCTCAAACGCTTTGGCGCTTTTGCCCTCCATAACAACGCTGATTACGACCGAAAGCGCAATAGCCGCAAACACGCCGACACATTCAAGATAGTCTGCCTCGCCGCCTGTAAACGAACGGATAATATTAACAACAAGTGCGATAATCCCCGCCGCAATAAGCATTAAAAGCATAGGCTCGGTTGAAGCGTCCCAAATCCTTTTTAAGAGCGAATCGGCTTTCTTTTTAGTAAGCGAATTTGAGCCGAATTTTTCAATGTTTTCTTTCGCCTGCTGCTCGCTCAAGCCCTTATCGGTATTTGATGAATATCTTTCGAGCACTTCATCCTTCGTTTTTGTAAAGTCGCTCATTTTTACTCCTTCCGTTAAAAAATTGCAATAAAAAAGCCTACACACTTAACGTGCATAGGTCAATAATGCTAAAAAAATAAAGACCGACGCACTTGTACTTATTCATAAAAATACTTAGTGCATGAGTCTCGTTAATTAAGACAAGCCAGACGGATAACGCCGTCAGTTTGTTGACTTGCCACACATAAATTATGTGCAAACTACTCCCCCAAGCTGAGCAGGCTTTTCAATTGTGAGGTTATATTACCATTAATTGCATCGGTTAGTCAAGCGTAACTTAAAACATTCGACTTTTATTCACCTATTATAAAGCCAATCACAAAAGTGATTGGTTCAGACTGTCAACAAAGTAGGAATTAAGTCTGCCTTGACGATACAGAAAATAAAAATAAATATCGGGGTCCCCGAAAAGCGTGAGCTTTTTGGGGAAAAGGAGGAGCAGCGGTATGAGTGCCGTGGTGATTTTTAAAAAGAATATAAAAAAATCGCCACAAGCGATATATAGCTTGTGACGACGTGGTGGAAGAGGGTGGATTTTATCGCAGGTGCTTTGCACCTTTGGACTAACCCAGATTTGTTTATACAAAAATAAAAACCAATCACAAAAGTGATTGGTTTTTATTTGGTGGAAGAGGGTGGATTCGAACCACCGAAGCTGAATAGCGACAGATTTACAGTCTGTTCCCTTTGGCCGCTCGGGAACTCTTCCATATTGGAGCTGGTGAACGGACTCGAACCCCTGACCTGCTGATTACAAATCAGCTGCTCTACCAACTGAGCTACACCAGCGTATCTCCAACGCCTAATTAATATATCATAAGTCAGAACAATAGTCAAGACCTTTTTTGCTTTTTTTGAAAAAAATTATTTGCCCCAATCGGCTATAACTTTCTTAATCATTTCGGGGTCTTTGGTCGTAATATTATCAGGCTTAATGACAAGCATTTTTTTTGCGTTACGCTCGGTATCAACAGTCCAAACAGAAAGTTTATATCCCTTTTTATGAAGAAGATTTGAAAGCTGAGAGCCGGCAAATTTATAGTTACAGTTAATGCCGATTGCGCCCGTATCTTCCAAAAGCTTAATGATTTTTTGTCTGTAATCATCGGAAAAAGCCTTGAATTTTGACGGCTTATAATTAAGATAATAATCCATATTTGCGCAATTAGAATCCTTAACCGCCTTTACGTTAATAACCTCAATTCCGGTCAAGAACGAACGGTCAAGCAAATTATAATCAACCAAAAGCGCATGAAGAGAATTAAGAACACGGGTTTCCTTGATATCAAAATTAATCTGCATATCGGGTGTGTCCTTAATAAGCGCAAGGGCATCCTCAAGCGGTGCGCCGTCATTATTTGTTACAACTATATCGTGGCTCATAACAAGCGTTTTATTGGGGCGCTGGCGAATATCAAGTTCAATAATCTCAGCATTATTCTTAATAGCCGCTTTGACTGCCTCTAAAGTATTCATTTCGGTATCATAAGCGCCCGTGTGCGCAGTAATAGTAAAATCATCCATAAAAGAAAGCTTCCTTTCGTCATAAGACTTGGTGACGGCATAATCGGCCACACCGACTATCATTGCAACACTTGTAAGAAGAGCAAAAACCTGATAGGAAAAATGCCTTGCCCAAGTGGGTGTCATATTTCGTTTTAAAAATCTTTTAAACTTCTTCCATTTAGAGATTTTTTTAGCCATATGATTACCTGCTTAAAATTGATATAAAACAGTATGGGCGGAAAAGCAAAAATGCCGAAATCCGCCCGTAAAGTTAATAGATTTAATTATCTGATTGAGCCTGAGTAGTTAGGCGCTTCCTTAGTGATAGAAATATCGTGAGGGTGAGATTCAATAAGACCAGCGCTTGTAATCTTGATAAACTTAGCGTTATTTCTAAGCTCCTCAATAGTATGGCAACCGCAGTAACCCATACCTGAACGAAGACCGCCCATCATCTGATAAATCGTATCGCCCAAAGCTCCCTTATAAGGCACACGACCCTCAACACCTTCAGGAACAAATTTCTTTGAACCCTTTTGGAAATATCTGTCTGCGCTGCCGTGGTTCATAGCGCCGAGTGAGCCCATACCACGATAAACCTTAAACTGCCTGCCCTGATAAATTTCAGTTTCGCCCGGTGATTCCTCACATCCGGCAACAAGCGAGCCCATCATTACGCAAGAGCCACCTGCTGCAATAGCCTTAACGATTTCACCGCTGTACTTAATACCACCGTCTGCAATAACAGGAACGCCGTACTTATCTGCACGCTCGGCAGAATCGTAAATAGCGGTAATTTGCGGAACACCGATACCTGCAACAACACGGGTAGTACAGATTGAACCGGGGCCGATACCGACCTTAACTGCGTCTGCACCTGCTTTAATAAGTGCTTCTGTTGCATCTGCGGTAGCAACATTACCTGCAATAAGAGAAATTTGAGGAAAAGCATTCTTAACTATTTCAACACTCTTCATAATATTGTGGCTGTGACCGTGAGCAGAGTCAAGAACAAATGCGTCAACACCTGCATCGGCAAGAGCCTTTGCACGTACAAGAACATCATCTGTTACACCCAAAGCGGCTGCGCAAAGAAGCCTGCCGTCCTTATCCCTTGCAGTGTTTGGATACTTAACACTTTTTTCAATATCTTTAATTGTAACAAGACCCGAAAGCTTGCCGTTTTCATCAATAAGAGGAAGCTTTTCAACCTTTGAGCCCATAAGAACTTTTTTAGCCTCTTCAAGAGTAGTACCCTTTGGTGCTGTAACAAGTTGTGACTTCGGGGTCATAACTTCGGAAATTTTAACGTTAAAATCTGTCATAAAGCGCATATCACGGTTAGTGAGAATGCCTACAAGAGTGCCGTCTTCTTCACAGATAGGCACACCGCTGATACGATACTTATTCATAAGCTCCTCAGCATCGCTTGCAAGATGGTTTGGTGAAAGGAAGAAAGGATTGGTAATAACACCGTTTTCGCTTCTTTTTACCTTATCAACCTCGTCAGCCTGCTCCTCGATAGTCATATTCTTATGAATAACGCCGATGCCGCCCTCTCTCGCAATGGCAATTGCCATTCTTGATTCCGTAACGGTATCCATTGCAGCAGTCATAACAGGAATATTAAGTGTAATATCCTTTGTAAGCTTAGTTTTGAGGTCTACCTTGTCAGGTGTTACGTCACTCTCAGCCGGAATGAGAAGCACGTCATCAAAGGTCAAGCCCTCTTTTACAAATTTTGCGCCGTATTCGCTCATTAAAATTCCCTCCGTTTACAAGTATTAAATTATATTCTTAAATATATAAAAATATTTTTACTATAATATCACTTTTTTATAATATGTTCAAGTATTCAAATTGCACAAATTATAAAAAAATGATAATGCCTTATTTGTCACTTGCTCGCTCTTACAATTGCCCTTGCCGTTTGCTCAACCGTATTTTGACCGCAATTGATTACCGCCTGTGCCCATTTGTTATAAAGCGGAAGCCTTTCGTTATACATATCCTCAAGCGTTTCGCCGTTTTGAAAAACTATGCCACGACTTTCAAGATTGCTTATTCTTTTGCACATATCCTCGTAGCTTAAATGAAGATAAATAATTTTGCCGAGGCTTTTTAAATGCTCCATCGCCTTATCGGAATAAACAACCGAGCCGCCCGTCGCAATAACGGTGCCCTTAATATCCAAGGACAAAATAGCCCTTTCCTCAGCCTTTGCAAAATATTCAACACCGTTTTTATCTATAATTTCCTGCAGACTTTTTCCCTCAAGATTTTGAATAAGCAAATCGGTGTCATAAAAATTTTTAAGTAACATTTTTGCCGAAACAACACCGCAGGTTGATTTTCCGCTGCCGGGCATTCCGATAAGTATAATATTTGAATTCATTTAGCTTTTACTCCTACTTTTTTACAATAATCTGCCAACGGGCAAGAAGAACAAAGTGGCTTTCTTGCCGAGCAGGTATCACGACCGAAAAGAACTATTCTGTGGCAAAAATCAGAGCCTTCATCACTTGGAACAAGCTTTTTCAGTTCAAATTCTATCTTCTTTGGGTCCTTTGTATCAACAAGCCCCAAACGATTTGAAATTCTAATCATATGAGTGTCAACAACAATGCTTTCCTTGCCGTAGACATCGCCTACTATCAAATTGGCCGTCTTTCTGCCGACACCGGGAAGTTTGATTAAATCATCAATATTATCAGGCACTCTGCCGTCAAAATCATCTCGTATCATTTTTGCCATACCGATAATTGACGTTGCCTTATTTTTATAAAAACCGCAGGACTTAATATAATTTTCAATATCATTAACATCGGCATTTGCATAATCGTCAAGCGTTTTATACCTTTCAAAAAGCGACGGCGTTACAAGATTAACCCTTGCGTCCGTACACTGAGCTGACAGCCTGACAGACACCAAAAGCTCAAACGCATTTGACGAATTAAGAGAGCAAATTGCGTTTGGATATTCTTTTTTTAGTAGTTCTATAACGTTTAATACTCTCTGCTTTTTCGTCATTTTTTATTTTTTACCTTATCCCAATAAGATTTGAACGCCTGTTCATTTTTATTAGAGCCAAATTCGTAATATTTCTTATTTTTAATCTTATCCGGCAAATATTGCTGATAAGTCCAATGATTCGGATAGTCATGGGGATAGATATAAAACTGCCCCTTAACTTCTGCGTCCTCACCGTCATAATGCTTGTTTTGAAGTTGACGTGGAATAGGACCGTAATTACCGTTTTTAACGTCAGCCATCGCTTTATTTATAGCCGCATAGCCCGAATTACTCTTAGGCGCTGTCGCAACAAGAATAACAGCATCGGCAAGCGGTATGCGAGCCTCAGGCAGACCGACCGCCATTGCAATATCAACCGCCGATTTAACTATCGGGATAATCTGCGGATAAGCAAGCCCGACATCTTCGCAGGCACAAACCATAAGACGTCTGCAAGCCGACGGCAAATCTCCGGCTTCAAGAAGCCTTGCAAGATAGTGAAGCGCAGCGTCGGGGTCTGAACCACGCATACTCTTTTGATAAGCGGAAACTATATCGTAATGCTCGTCGCCCTCTTTATCATAACGAACTGCACTTTTTTGAACAAGCTGCTTTGCAAGGTCAAGTTCAATATGCTTTTTACCGTCAACGGTAGGTGTTGCAAAAAAGCAATTTTCAACGCTGTTGAGCGACTTTCTCACATCACCGCCGCAACCAACTGAAATGCGCTTTAACACTTCTTCGTCAATTTCAAGTTCAACCTGATATTCTTCGCTTAAAATATTAAATCCACGTTTTACGGCAGGGATAATATCCTCGCTTTCAACCGCCTTAAATTCAAACACGGTTGAACGGGAAAGAATAGCGGGATAAATGTAAAAATACGGATTTTCCGTAGTAGACGCAATAAGCGTTATCTTTCCGTTTTCGATAAATTCAAGAAGCGATTGCTGTTGCCTTTTATTAAAATACTGAATTTCATCAAGATAAAGCAAAATTCCGTTAGGCGCAGAAAAAGTATCAAGTTCGCTGACAATATCCTTGATATCCTGAGTCGAAGCGGTAGTGCCGTTTAATCTGCGCAGGCTTCTGTTTGTTTTACTTGCGATAATAGAAGCAACCGTAGTTTTACCTACTCCGCTCGGCCCGTAAAATATTAAATTTGGAATATCGCCCGAATCAATAAGGCTTCTGAGTGCCTTACCCTTTTCAAGCAAGTGCCTTTGACCGACAACCTCGTCAAGCTCAGTAGGACGGATACGGTCTGCAAGAGGTTTATTCATATCTACTCCAAAAAATCATTTATTAATGTGTTTATTATAATTAATTCACTCTTTATTTTCAATACTTTCCGCCTTAGAAAATGCACAGCCGCAAAAATTTTGGCGATAAAGATTATATTCCTTGGAAAGCACAATTGAGCGCTTGTAGCCCTCTTTTTTCTTAAAATCTGACGGCAGCCATTTAATGCCGTATTTTTTTTCAAGTTCAAACCCTATCTCATTAATCTTTTGCGAATTTTTAAGCGGGCTGATTGAAAGAGTGGTGCAAAAAAAGTCAAAAGCGTTATTCTTTGCAAGGGCCGCCGTTCTTTCAAGCCTTAAGCGGTAGCACCTAAAGCAACGCTCACCGCCCTCCTTGCAAGCTTCATATCCTTTTGCAATATTCAAAAATTCATTATAATCATAATCGCAGTCAACAAAAGATACGGGATATTTTGTTTTCATCTCGTCAATAAGCCTAAGCTGTTCGCTTTTGCGCTTTTCATATTCCGATTTTGGAGAAATATTCGGATTATAGTATAAAACAGTTATTTTAAAATACTGCGACAAATATTCAATAGTATAGCTTGAACAAGGAGCACAACAGCTATGTAGCAAAAGAGAGGGCACTCGGTCCTCTCTTACATTTTGCTCTATTATTTTGTCTAATTCTTTTTGATAATTAATCTTATTCATTAGCTTAAATAATTTTTAGGGTTTACACGTGAACCGTTAAGTCGAACCTCAAAATGACTGTGAGGACCTGTTGAATTGCCTGTTGAGCCGCTCTTTGCAATAGCTTCGCCTTTTTTAACCGTTTGACCGGGAGATACAAGTATTCTTGAATTATGAGCATAAAGGGTAACAACACTTCTGCCCTGAGCATCCGTTCCGTGATAAATCATAACATAGTAGCCGTAGCTGTAATTAAGCCTTTTAACGGTAATAACAATACCCTTTTGCGCCGCAACAACCTTTGAACCTGTTGAGCAAGGAAAATCAATACCGCCGTGATACTTGCCCGATGAATAATTCGGAAAGCCTGCCGATACACCGTGATGACCGGGAACGGGATACGTCATATTCAAAACGGCGTTGCTTTTTGAATAAACATCACTGCCTTTTTGGTCAATCTTGTCAATTTTAGATGAATTTTTGCCTGCAACAGCAGTTGTTGCCTCTTCCGGCGGCTTAACACCTGAAATGACAGCCTGAATTTCATTTTCAACCTGTTCAATTAAAGAGCTGTCCTCATTTCTAAACTCGGTATACTGCTTATTCTGCGCCGTAAGTTCAGCCAAAAGTTTATCACTTTCAGCCCTGTCAGTTGCAAGAGAAGCCTTTTTATTTGCTATTGAATTACTGTTTTGTTCAATACTCTTTTGCTTTGATGAAAGCTGTTTTTTCTGAGAATCAAGCTCAGACTTTTTCTTATCATACGCCGCTTTTTTATCTGCAAGGCCGTTCTTTTTATTGGTAACCTCCGTCATTTTGGAGTTCACCTCTTTAAGCAAGGCAGAATCGCTTTTTGAAACGGTTTTAATCATTTCATATCTTGTCAAAAAGCTCGAAATATCCTTGCAAGTCAAAAGTGCAGTGAAAATATTGCAACTTCCGCTCATATACATAGCCTTAAGCCTAAAGCAATACGCATTATAAACCGTTTGAAATTCGCTGTAAAGCGCATCATATTCAGCCTGTGCCTTGTCAACTTCCGCCTGAAGAGCATCAACTTGCTTTTGATTTGATTTAATCTTCTTTTCAAGTGCATTTTTTTCTTCCTGAATTTTTTGATTTTTGTTTTCAAGAAGAGTAAGCTGCTCATTTATGTAGCCTATTTTTTGGTCAAGGGTGTCAATATACTCCTCTGTAACCTTAGAACTTTTTTCAAGTTCCTTAAGCTTAGCGTCTGTTTTTTTAAGATTTTTTTCAAGCTCTGCCTGCTGCTCTTTAAGCTTTTTTTCAGCCTCCTTGGCACTCATTGTTGTGCCGCTTGTGGAGGTTGAATTTTCATTATGAGCCGCCGTGGTCTGCGGCTGCGGTTGCACAGCCTGTGTAGTTGCCTGTGCGGCAAATGCCGTTGTGCCAGACATATTGCAAACAAGCATTACACCTGCCAAAGCTAATGATAATATTTTTTTATTCACGTTTCACATTCCCTTAAAATAAATATATATCTATTATATACCATTATCACGGTAAATAAAAGGTTGGATTTACACAATCATCATAATTTGCGCTCGGAGTTCTTACCTCAAAGTGGCAATGCGGACCTGTTGAATTGCCCGTCGAGCCACTCCAAGCTATTTGCTGTCCCTTTTTAACCTTTTGCCCTGCGCTTACAAGCCTTGAATTATTATGAGCATACAAAGTGTAAACATAATTTCCGGCAGAATCGGTTTTATCATGCATAATTACGATATATCTGCCGTAGCTTCTGTATGTTCCGTCGGAATTGGTCAAGTCTTTTGAAATAATAACAATTCCCGATTCAGCCGCAACAACTTTTGAATCTGCCGCACAGGAGAAATCAACCCCCGTATGCCCCGCATAGCCGTGATAACCGCACGTAATTCTCGTTTGGCTCGGAACAGGATATGTCATTCTAAGCCTGCCGCTGTTATCTTCTTGGGTAGTTGTCGTATGCTTCGTAGTAGAAGTTTCACCGCCGTTACTGCCCTCGTCCGATTTTTTAGTGGTCGTGGTAGTGGCTTTTGTGGTTGTTGTCTTTTTCTTTTCAGCCTCAAGCTTCTTTTTATAAGCTTCTGCCGCCTTTGCAATCTCTGCATTAACTGCGTTAAGCTCCGCCTGGTCCTGATTTCTGTATTCGCTGAAAGTCTGCTTTTGCTCGTCAAGCTGTTTCAAAAGCTTGTCCGACTCACTTTTTTGACTTTGATAAGCATCCTGCTTTTGGGAATAATCCTGCTGCTGAGTTTCAAGAGTTGAAATAGAAGTCGTCAAATTCTGCTGTGTTGTTTTAAGCACAACTTGGTCATTTTGAAGCGTAGATTGCTTATCCTGCATTTCGAGTTTCGTTTTTGAAAGTTCACTTGCCTGCGACTGAACAGACTGCAAAAGCTCCTTATCACACTTTGACACACGTTTAATCATTTCATATCTTGTAAGAAGAGTTGAAATATCGGGTGAGGTGAGAAGCATTGCTATTGTGCTTGTTTCGCCGCTGACATAAATTGCACGGATACGCTGATAATAAAGTTTTAAGCTTTGGCTGAACGTTTGCTCAAGCTGTGCATTTTTCGCCTCCAAATTTGCAACATCCGTTGTAAGTTCGGCAATCTGCGCCTCGTTATCCTTATACTGCTGCTGCAAATCATTAATTTTTTTCTTTGAGGAATCAATCTTATTTTCAGAATATTCAAGCTGTTTTTTCAAATAAGAAATTTTTTCATCAAGCGCATTAATATATTCCTCGGTTTCCTTTGATTCCTTACCGAGAGAAGAAAGCTTTGAATCAAGTTCCTTGATTTTTTGCTCGATTGCCGCCTGCTTTTCCTCTGCCGTCATACCGGCATATTCATCGGATTGAGAATTGCCTGTTGCAAGCGCAACAATATGAGCAGGGGAAGCCGAAAAAAAGGCAGTAGCCAACAAAACAGCTAAAATTTTAGTTAAAAAACTCTTCTGTTTCATTGGCTACACCCCTTAGTATAAAAAATATTAAAATTATAAATAGTTATTAGGATTAACTCTGCTACCGTTTACACGAACTTCAAAATGGCAGTGCGGACCTGTTGAATTACCTGTTGAACCGCTCTTTGCAATAGGTTGACCTCTCGACACCTTATCTCCTACGTTTACTAAAATGCTTGAATTATGAGCATAAAGCGTTGAAAGTCCGTTGCCGTGGTCAATAATTATGTATCTGCCGTAGCTGTAATTAAGATATTTAACAAGAATAACTTTACCCGAAGCCGCAGCATATACGTTTGAGCCTGTTCCTACCGGGAAGTCAATACCGCCGTGGTATCCGCCCGATGAATAGTTAGGATAACCTGCCGATATTCTTCTCGAATCCGTCGGATAACCAAGCTCGCCCGAGCCGTTACCCGTTGAGCCTGAAATTGAGCCGCTTCCCCTTGAAGCGGAAGCAATTGCCGCACGAATTTCGCTTTCAACCTGTTCAAGCTGTGCCTGATTGGTTTCAATAAGCTCCTTATACTCGCTCGACTGGCTTGAAAGGCTTTTCATAACCTCGTTACACTCTGCAACCTCAGCATCAAGTTCGCTTTTTGATGAATCAATTTCATCAATACTTGACTGAAGTTCCTTCTTGTTAGATTCAAGCTGCTGCTTATCGTTAGTTAATTCGTTTCGTTTTTCTTCAAGCTTTTTCTTTTCTTTCTCGATTTCCTGCATCTTTGTCATAAGCTCGTCAAGAATTGCGCTGTCTTGCTGAGATACCGACTTAACCATTTGCGCACGTGTAAGCATTGAACTTACATCCTTGCAAGTTAAAAGCACCTCAAGAGTAGATGCAGAGCCTGATATATACATTGCACGAAGCCTTTGGCAATAAACCTGATAGGTCTGGTCAAATTCAGCCTGCTTTTGGTCAATTTTTGCCTGAGCATCTGCAATATCCTGTTCTGTTTGCGTGATTTTTACCTGAATTGCATCAATTTCCGCTTGCAATGCAGCTTTATCATCTTCAAGAGAATCAATCTTGTCTTGCATCAAGTTTATTTTTGACCTGAGCGTTGCAAGATATTCCTCATTTTTTTGCTTTTGGGCAGAAAGCTTATTCAGCTTGCTTTGAGCGCTGTCTATCTGCTGTTGAATTTTTTGCTTTTCACTTCTAAGCTGTGATGTTGACTTAGCCTGAGCCGAAAAAGCACTGCCAAAGCTTGATATAAAAAATGCAAAGCTTAAAATCAATGACAATGTTCGTTTCATACTAAATGCCACTTATTTCACTGCCTTCCTTATTTAAATATTTACTCATTGTAATAATTGAGCCTCCAACACCGGTCAACACGCCGATAGCAACAAATATTCCGAGCATCGGAAGTGCATAATCGGTAAATTTAAGGAAGCCTAAGCCGTTAAACGAACTGAGGATATCAGAAAATTCTTTAACCGCAAGTTCGTAAAGCCCCCACACAAAGCCTAAACTGATAACACCCGATGTGATACCGAGGATTATACCTTCAACCACAAACGGCAAACGGACAAATGAATTCGTTGCCCCGACCGATTTCATAATGCTTATCTCTAAACGGCGGCTGTAAACCGTAAGTTTAATTGTGTTTGAAATAATGAAAACAGAAATAACAAACAATACTGCGATAATAACAAAGGAAATAACCGTAATTCCCTGCCTTAACGCAACAAGCTTTTTAGCAAGATTTTTGTTTTCTCTGATAGTATCAACGTGCTGTATTTTTTTAAGTTTATTAACCGTTTCGTCAAATTTGTCAAGATTTTCAACCGTTACCTTATAGGCATTCGGAAGCGGAATATCGGAGCTTATCTGAGTAAAGAATTCTGCTTGAGCCTTCTCCATGGTGTTAAGCTGTTCCTGCCAAGCGCTTTCCTTTGAAATAAATTCAACGCTTTTAATATTTCCGCAAGCAGTAATCTCGTTTTGCATATTTGTAATATCATCGGGTGTTGCGTCATCCGTGATATAAACCATAATTACATTTTCCTCTTCGATTTTGCCGAGAAGAGAATCGATATTAAGGAATATCATTGAAGCAGAGCCAATAAGAACAAGGCAACTCATAAGAACGCAAATTGATGCGATAGACATCATTCTGTTTGTCCAAGTATTCCTAAAGCCCTCTTTAATTAAATATTTTAAACTTGCACCTGTCATTACTGCTCACCTCCCTGTTCTTCCTCTGCGCTCTCGTCGCTTACAACGCTTTCGAGGTTATCAAAAATATCCTCTTCGTTTTCGTCCTTAGGCAAAACGTCAACATTATCAATCTCAACGTCCTCGTCAAAAAAGAACATATCGGTGTCCGCTTTAGGGTTTTCGCCTGTGAACTGAGCATGGGTAGGGTCGGGAGTATCGGATACAACCTCGCCGTTTTTAATAACAATAACACGTCTTTGGAACGAACGCACCAAATCGTGCTCGTGAGTAACCATAATAACAGTTGTGCCAGCATTGTTAATCTTAGTCAAAAGACCTACAATCTCGTGGCTCATTTCAGGGTCAACGTTACCCGTAGGCTCGTCCGCAATAATAACCTTAGGATTATTAACAAGCGCCCTTGCAAGAGAAACTCTCTGTTGCTCACCGCCCGAAAGCTCATTAGGCATCGAACGTGCCTTTTGAGAAAGACCTACAAGCTGAAGAATATATGGCACTCTCTTACGGATTTCCTTTTCCTTAGCGCCGATAACACGCATTGCAAACGCAACATTGTCATAAACCGACATTTTAGGAATAAGGCGGAAGTCCTGGAACACTATGCCCATTTCTCTTCTGTAATAAGGAACCTGCTTTTTCTTAAGAGTGGCAGATGAATATTCGTTAAAAATAATTTCACCCTCGGTTGGCTTTTCCTCATGCATAATAAGTTTTAAAAATGTACTTTTACCTGCACCCGAAGAGCCTACAACGAAAACAAACTCTCCGTCCTCAATTTTGATATTAACATTTGAAAGGGCGTGGGTACCGTTGCTGTCGTAAACCTTTGATACATTTCTGAATTCTATCACGATTTTTTCCCCTTGTATTTCATTATAAATTTACGCCTTAGCGCACTTATTCATTATTATTAATAATATAATATATCAACTTATAAGATAAATCAAGATTTTTTTGTTACTCTTTTGTAAACATCAGGTTACAATTATTAAAAAATCCGCCAAAACAGGCAATTTTGACGGATAAAAAAATATCAAATTTTTTTGCAAATTACGATTTCGTTGTAATATGCGCCGTGAATATGCGCCGGTATGCCGACATTTGCCATATATGCACCGCTTTTAACATATTCCTTATTTTGGAAGATAAACCTATATTTTGCATATTTTTCAAGACCGTCAAAAAGAACATTAATTCTCTTTTTAAAAAATCTTGTTCCTCTGCTTGCAATAAATATAACTGCCTTTGACTTATTCTTTTCTACGTATGAATTAATCAAAACCTCGTTATCATCGGGATTTGATACACGATACAAATCGCCAAACTGAACAATATTCCTGATTTTTTTGTAAAGAGCAATGTTTTTCTTGGAAATTTCCTTGTCGTCATCGGTATATTTAAGCAAATTACCGCCGAGACCGAGTGCGCCTTGCATGGCGATATTAAAGCGAAAGTCCAAAGTACAAGGCTTGTTAATACCTGCAATGTCCGTTACCCAGGCACGCATTGCCTTAATCGGTCGCAAAAGTGAATATCCGTGCTGAATAGTCATTCGGTCAATTGCATCTGTATTGTCACTCGTCCAGCATTGGTCAAAATGGGAAAGCGCACCCAAATCTGTTCTGCCGCCGCCCGATGCACAGGCTTCAAACTGAACATCACAATGCTTTTCTTTTAATCTGTCAACAATGTCATAAACAGCCTTGGTATGAAGGTAATATAGCATTTTAGGGCAGTCAAGATTTTTTGCTCCCGTTTCTGAAAACGGACGGTTCATATCCCATTTTATGTATTTGATATTATGCTCGCTCAAAAGCTTATCAATGCAGTCAAAAACATACTCCTGCACATCTGTTCTTGTCATATTAAGCACAAGCTGATGCCTAAGCTCGCTTTTAACTCTCGTGTCATAATGATAAGCCCAATCGGGATGGCGGCGATAAAGTTCTGAATCGGGATTTACCATTTCAGGCTCAATCCAAATGCCGAAATCCATTTTGAGTGCATTAACCCCGTCAATCAATTCATCCAAACCGTTGGGGAATTTGTCTTTATTTACAACCCAATCGCCGAGTCCTGCTTTGTCATTATTGCGCTTGCCAAACCAACCGTCATCCATAACGAAAAGTTCAACGCCCAAATCGGCGGCAATTTTGGCAAGTTCAAGCTGTTGCGACACATTGATATTAAATTCGGTTGCCTCCCACGAATTATATAAAACAGGAAGTGCCTTATCATTAAACTGACGAGGCAAAAGATAATTAATCGCAAAGGTGTTCATCTGCCTTAACATTTCGCCAAAGCCTTCGGTGTGCCCCGCATAAACGCAAGGTGTTGTGAAGCTTTCTCCGCTTTTTAAAAGATATGAAAAATCAAAATCGTTCATACCCAAAATCACTCTTGTGTTTGAATACAAATCCCGATTTGCAATCACCTTGAAATTGCCCGAATAAGCAAGCGAGGCAAAATAAACATCACCGCTTTTCTCGTCTGCATTTTGATATGCAATAAAATACGGAGAATTGTTATGACAGCTTGTTCCTTTTTTATTATCAAAAATCAAGCTGCCTGCCGTCAGCGTGTCATTAGTTTCAATAAATTCTCCGCCCCAAGCACCGTTTGTGTTTGAAAATGTATATGCTTGCTTTGACGGCAAAGAAAACTCCGCACTGAAAAGCCTTTCAAATTCAATATCATTTTTGCTTTCATTTTTTACGGTTATACTCTTTTCAACAATATCGCAATCGGGAAAAATTCTATAATTAATTGAATATACAAAGCCGTAATACTCATCCTTAAAATTAAGAGTCAGCCTGTCTTTTTGAACATTTGCGCCGATAAAGCCTGCATTAATTTCCCTGCACGAGTCATAGAAATTCGCCTTAAGCACACATTCACGATACATCGTTTTTCCGAAAACCGTACACTCCTGCTTAATCTCATCAAGGAAAGTGTGGTTTGAATTTTCATCGCCGAAGGTGAAAATTTCATAATCGTCAACGTCGCATTTTTTGCCCCAATAAATCAGCCTATCCGTGCCGAATTTGTCAACACCGACAACGTAATGCGTATTTTTCATATCAAGAACAAATATATTGTTTTTACATTCAATGATTTTCATATCCAAACTCCAAATTAAGATTGAGTTTATTATATCATTTTGAAATGTCAGTGTCTATTAAAAATCGCTTATAATTTCAAATCCACCTTTTTCGTTTAAAAATATAAATAAGTGAAAAAACGACTGCAACATTTAAAAAAATCACATACGGATATCCAAAGCGGGAGGAAAGCTCCGGCATATATTTAAAATTCATTCCGTACCAGCCGACTATAACGGTCATAGGCAAAAAAACAGAAGTCACGACGGTAAAAAGCTTCATTATTTCATTTTGCCTTGCGTCAATGCTTGTTTGATATGCGTCCCAAAGATGAGTTACGCTTTCTCTCAAAATATCCGTATTTTCCTTATATCTTACAGCCTTATCCCTAAATAGCCTGAAAAGTTTATATGATTTTTCATCCAAAAGCTCGTTTTCATTTTCAATATATATCTCAGTTGCATCAATAAGCTGTTCATAAAAAGCACGAAGGCGCAAAAGTTCTCTTTTCTTTTCAATCAGCAACTCGGCAAAATTTTTGCAAACATTTTTATCAATAACCTCTTTTTCAAGCATAGCTATCTCCTCTTGCACATCAAACTGAGCCGAACACTGTTTTGCAATCGTTTCAAGAAACGAACAAATAAGCTTTTCAAGCGTTGCGCTTTCGCAGGCGTTATTTGAAAGAACATTTAAAAAGCACTTTTGATTAAACGAAAAATCATCGCAAATATTAACAATTATCATCATATTTTTAGAAATTATAATTGCCAATTCGTTGTTGCTGTCTGTTTTATTACATATTATATTTATGCGAATAAAACTAAAATCATCGTTAATAAATTTTGTTAAAAAGCTGCTGTCTGATTTTTTTCTGCAAAGTTCAATAATATTTTTAGGCAAAGAAAAAACGGCGGCAAGCCTTTCAAGCTCGCCAACCGTTATAAATCCGAGTGTAAGCATATTTTTGCCGATTTCATCAACATCAATGCTTTTCACCTCATCATCAAAAACGTAAAACACTCATTATCACCGATAATAGTATTTGAATATTTTTAAAATATATTATAGTCATTGAGAAAATGAGCTAAATTTCGTTTTCTTGCGAATGGGTGCTGTACGGTGGTACTGCCCCTGAGCAAAAAACGGAAAGCGCCAAAAACGGCAAGGACTCGATGTCCTTGCCGTTTTTCCAATCCTTCCGAGTGCAACAAGTTGCACCCACCTCCCTTTGCAAGGGAGGCAAAAATGTTTATTAATATTATTCGGCACGGTTTAGCCACTTTATCGACAGTCAAAAACGCACTTCAAAACGAAGTGCGTTTTTGTTATATATTAATAATTATTTCTTGAAGAAATTAACGATTTCACTGAAAGCATCGTCATCATTATCATTGAATGTTGAAACAGGAGAAGTAGCAGATGCTGAACTTTGAGCAGGAGCAACCGGAGCAGCGATAGGAGCTACAGGCTGCGGAGGAGCAACTTCCTTGTTTGCAGTTGTTGACTTGATAGGAGCGCCGGGGCCCTCGTCACCAAAGCGGGTAGCAATAACAGTGATAATCATTTCATCCTCAAGTTCTTCATCAAAGTTAGCACCCCAGATGATTTCACAATCAGGATGAACTGCAGCACTTACGATTGAAGAAGCAGCATCAATCTCTTCAAGACCGATATCTGTTGAAGCTGTGATATTGATAAGAATACCACGTGCGCCATCAATAGAAGTATTAAGAAGAGGTGAAGAAATAGCCTGCTGAGCAGCGAGTTCTGCTTTATCCTTACCCTTAGCACGGCCAACGCCCATATGAGCATAGCCTGAATCCTTCATAATCTCAGTTACATCGGCAAAGTCGCAGTTTACAAGACCTGTTGCATTAACGAGGTCAGACACTGACTGAACACCCTGACGAAGAACATCATTAGCGATTTCAAATGCATTGAGAAGAGTAATCTTTTCTTCAGTAACATATTTTAAATTTTCGTTAGGAATTACCATGATAGAGTCAACGTACTGAGCGAGCTCCTTGATACCTTCCTGTGCCTGCTTCATTCTTCTGTTACCTTCGAAAGCGAAAGGAGTTGTAACAACTGCTACAGTAAGAATGCCGAGGTCTTTTGCGATTTTAGCTACTACAGGGGCTGCACCGGTACCTGTTCCACCGCCCATACCGGCAGTGATAAATACCATTTCTGCACCTGTAAGTACGTCTGTAAGAGCTTCTCTGCTCTCTTCAGCGGCACGAGTACCCACTTCAGGCCTTGCACCTGCACCCATACCTTTAGTAGCTTTTTCGCCGATAAGAATTTTATGTGTTGCTGTTGACTTTGCAAGAGCAGGCTTATCAGAGTTAACTGCTACAAATTCAACGTCTTGGATATTACAGTGTACCATACGGTTGACTGCGTTTCCGCCGCCTCCGCCGACACCTACTACTTTAATTTGTACTACTTTTGAGTCATCTGTATCGATTTCATAACGTCCCATTGCAAGATTCTCCTTAATTTTATTATTCTTAGTCTATATTCCCCTATAGGCTTTTGTTACTATCATATTGTAACAATATTGTAATTAAATTGCAATACTTTTTTTGAATTATTCTAAAAGTTTTTGACAATGTTTTATAGTTATATTTTTTATTGTTTGTTGTTTTTGCACAAATTCCAACAATATTCACGTTTAGTGTAAAGCTAACTTCTTCACAGCTATTCTTCTGTAAAGTATATTGCCTTGTCAGTTGTTATTGTCATTGTACCTGTAGCATTAGGATTTGAATCATTAAGTTTATCGCAAGCCGTAAGTCCTTTCATAATCTTACTGTCTAAATCCTTGCTGTTGCCGAGTTTAAACGTAATTCTATTGTCATAAACAACGTAGTTTTCACTTATATTTTTACTGTAAATAGCAGTAATTTCAGTAAAATTATTATCTTTAATACTTTTTGCAAGACGTGCAAGACAAGTGCCGACATCGGAATTTTTAAATTCTATTTTGTGACCCGCAACAGCGCTTTTTATATCCGTTTTGTTAATAACTGTACCCGTCGCCATTTGCGCACCCTTTTCAAGTACCTTAAAGTTATCGTCGAGTAAGATATATGTATTATCGTCGCACAAAAGCGAATAAGAAGGCTTTGCGTCGGTTATTATAATTTCTATTGTATCGGGTAACTTTCTTTTGATTTCAGCCTTGTAGACGTACGGCAGGTTTTCTTCAATCCTTTGCGCCGCCGATTCAGTATCAATTGTAAAAAGATTTTTACCCTTTTGAATAATACATTGCGATATTATCTTATCCTTTGGATAAATCTTACTGCCTGAGCTTGTTATATTGTTTATTTGAAAAAAAACCGTCAAGCAAAGTATTGCTCCGATAGCAATAATAACAAGAATTGCACCTATCCAACTAAGCGTTTTTCTGAGCTTATTTTTCTTTTCACGCCTTTTTGTTTCCCTTTGGCGGCGTTCAACCCTCGTCATACCGTATTTTTCATTTTGACGTGATTTTTTTTCCTGAGCCTGAATAATCTTGTTTTGAGACTGCCTATATAGTTTTGGAGGCTCAATACCCAAATCAAAAAATTCATCATCAATTTTTGACGGCTTTGAATTTCTGCTATTCAATTTCTTTTTTGCTTGCTTTTGCCTTGGTTTCTCCTTCATTTTTACTCCTCTTAATGTCAGCACCTATTGATGAAAGTGCGTTTTCAAGATTTTCATATCCTCTATCTATATGCTCTATACCATATATATTGCTTTCACCGTTTGCGCAAAGAGCTGCAACAACAAGTGCGGCTCCGCCACGTAAATCAGTTGCGTTAACGTTTGCCGAATGTAACTTATCAACACCGTTAATAACGGCGATATTATCCTTAATTTCAATATCTGTACCGAATCTGTTAAGCTCACTCACATATCTGAATCGATTTTCAAATATTGTTTCCTGCAAAATAGAAGTCCCTTTAGCAAGTGCAAGAGCAACTGCCACAGGCGATTGAGAATCGGTGGGAAAGCCTGGATACGGCATTGTTTTAATGCTTCTTACCCGCTTTAACTTTTTGGGTGAAACAAGAGTCAATGAATTATCCGACAAATATATTTTACAACCCATTTCTGTAAACACGGGGAAAACGGGAGATAAATGACTTTGTCTTATATTATTAACAGTAAGTTCTTTTGAGCAAACAGCTCCGAGCGACATATACGTTGAAGCAAGTATTCTGTCAGGGATAATTGTATGTTCGCACGCATCAAGCCTTTTTACACCGTCAATAACTATAGTTGACTCCCCTGCACCGTATATTTTAGCACCGCAGTGGTTTAAAAAATCGGCAAGATCGCTTATTTCAGGCTCACGTGCAGGATTTACAATAATTGTCTTTCCTTTTGAAATTGCCGAGGCAATAATTATATTTTCCGTAGTACCGACACTTGGAAAAGGCAATATTATTTTAGTGCCTATAATTGAAGTTGCACAAGCATTAATCGACGAACCGTTTACACTGACGTCTGCGCCCAAATCGTGAAACGCTTTAAGGTGGAGGTCTATAGGCCTTGTGCCTATTTCACAGCCGCCGGGATAAAAGATTGACGCCGAGCCTTGCCGAGAAAGAAGAGCACTCAAAAATATTATTGACGAGCGCATTGTGCGCATAGTGTGCTCGCTGATTTCGTTTTTATCAACCACGCTTGCATCAACCAAAACGGTACTTTTTTCTCTTTTGACTTTGCAACCGAGCGATTTTAATATATCAAGAGTTACTCTTACATCGCTTAAATCAGGGCAATTATGTATAACGCTTTCACCCTTGATTAAAAGTGTTGAAGCAAGGATTGGCAAGGCAGAATTTTTAGCGCCGTGAACAGAAATTTGCCCTGAAAGCTTTTTGCCGCCGCATATTTTAAAATATTCCATTTAATCACCTCTGCACGATATTCTATGCAAAAGCGATTAATTTGTTATTTAGTTATTTTGCAAGGGATATGATGATATCTGCAATTCTCTCTCTTGCATCGGTTATTGCCATATTCTTGGCGTTTTCCTCAATTTGAATTAGCTTTGCAGGATTTGAAAGCATTGAATCAATAGCCTCTTTAAGTGAAGCGGTTGTTAAATCCTTTTCCTCAATAATTGAGCCTGCGCCACGGTTTACAAGCGCCATAGCGTTGTGGAACTGATGATTTTCTGCAACATAAGGCGACGGAATGAGTATTGAAGCTTTACCGAGCGCCTCAATTTCAGAAAGGCTTGAAGCGCCTGCTCTGCCGATTACAAGGTCAGCACCCGACATACAGGTATCCATATCATCAATATACTGCCTAACCTCAACATTTCCCTTGACCAAGCCTTTTTTGCCTTCAACAAAACCGTTTTCTTTAAATTTTTCAAGAAATTCACCGCCGTTAGTTCCGACTGAATGAATATGGTAATATTTATCGTTATTTGCGCTTTCAAGAAGAATGTCAAACATTGCATCATTAAGCGGCTTTGCACCGAGTGAACCGCCGAAAGAAAGAACAAGATATTTTCCGTTTGGTATACCAAGTTCTTTTCTTGAAATATCTTTGCGTGCCTTAAGAAGTTCGCCACGAACAGGAAGACCTGTAACAACAACCTCATTTTTAGGCTCAAGATGCTTTTTAGCATCTTCAACGGTAAGCATTACTTTATCCACTTCTTTTGCAAGGGTTTTATTTGTAATGCCGGGATAAGCGTTTTGCTCGTGAATACAAGTAGGAATATGCATACTTACGGCGGTTTGGAGCACGGGACCCGATACATATCCGCCAAAACCGACTGCTACGTCAGGCTTAAAATCCTTAATTATTTTCTTGCAGGCACTGTTTGAAGTCACCAGCTGACAAACGGTTTTAATATTATGCACGATTGCTTTTGGCGCAAATGAACGACGAAATCCTGAAATCTTGATGGTTTTGAAATCAAAGCCTGCGTTTGGAACTAAGCGTGATTCCATATGGTCTGCCGTGCCGACAAACAAAATTTCACTATCCGGATATTTTTCTCTTATATATGACGCTACTGCAAGAGCCGGGTTAATATGGCCTGCAGTGCCACCTGTTGCAAATAATATTTTCATTTTTGACACCTATACCTTTTGTTGATTTGTTTTTCTTGAAATAGATAGAACTACTCCTATTTCAAACAAGAGCATAAAAATTGCCGTGCCGCCGTAGGAGAAAAACGGAAATGCGAAGCCGGTGTTGGGAAGAGTATCGGTAACAACAAGAATATTCAGCACTACCTGAAGTCCTATTTGGGCAACAACGCCGATAATAAGAAGCGAGCCAAATTTATCTTTACACCTTGAAGCGATAATCAAGCCCCTGATAACAAGTGCGGCAAAAAGTGCAATAATTATTGCAGCGCCTAAGAAACCAAGCTCCTCGCATACGATTGAAAAAATAAAGTCGTTTTGCGGTTCTGATACATAGAGATATTTTTGCTTTGAATTGCCGAGCCCTACACCGAAGAAACCGCCCGAACCGATAGCATAAAGTGAATTGTTTGTCTGCCATCTGCCGTTCAAAGGGTCATAGTCTTTATCAAGCCAAGCAACAATTCGTTTGCCCGCATAATTTTCAATAAGTGTCGGAAAGCTGACGACAAGGAAGCCTAAAAGAACAATTACCGCCAAGCCGAATGCAAACAGCTTCCAATCGCTTCCGCCTGCAAACATAAGGCAAGCGCCGATAAAAAACATTAATATTGTGCACGAAAGATGATGTTCAAGATAAATAAGGCCGCAAAAAATTGCAATTATTCCGATAGGGATTAATATGCCGTATTTCATTGTTTTCATCTTTTTATAATATTTACTTATATAAACCGCAAGGGTTAATATAATCGTAAACTTAGCAAGGTCAGACGGCTGAATGGTGACAGGTCCGAGTGGTATCCAGCGTTTGAAGTTCTGAACATTTGTATGATAAAAAAGAACAATTACCAAAAGCGCTATCGTTACAACGAATACAGGTTTATATATTGCTTTTAATATTTTATAATTTATTTTTGACATCAAAAGCATTGCAACAAGTCCTGCGACTGCAAACAAGATTTGGCGAATAAAATAGTAATATGAGCTGTCCTTATAATAATATGCGTACGGATAAGATGCTGAAAAGAGCATTATTAAACCTATTGTTAAAAGTGCTATTGTTAAGCCTAAAAACGGAATATCAATGCTGCCGGTTAAAAAATAGGTATCCTTAAAGCTTTTCCATTTGCTTGGCTTAACCACTATTTGCTCATTATTATTTGGCATAAGAACACTCCTTTCAAGTTTTTTTAATTTATATTATTTTGCGAAATTTCCGAAATAGAGAAGAAGAACACCGATTACGCATCCGATTGCATTAACGAGTGAAAATACAACGCAGATTTTCTTTTCCTTCCAGCCACACATTTCAAAATGGTGATGAATAGGCGCCATTTTGAACACACGCTTACCGTGAGTGATTTTGAAATAGCCGATTTGAATAATATCACTCATAGTTTCGCAAACATAAACAATACCGATTGGAAGCAGAATAATCGGGCATTTGCACATATAACCGAGAGCTACAACCATTCCGCCGAGGAAAAGCGAGCCTGTATCGCCCATAAATGTTTTGGCAGGATTCCAATTCCAGCAAAGAAAGCCCAAAACACCGCCTAAAAGAGCGCCTGAGAAAATTGTAAGACCGGCAAAGCCCTGAATATAGCCCAAAACTATAAACGCAATTGCAACAGTAGACGTTACGCTTGAGCAAAGGCCGTCAATGCCGTCTGTAAGATTAACGCTGTTTACACAGCCGTAAACGATAAATATTGAAAGAATCCAAAATACAACAGCAGTAAATATGTTCTTTTCAAAATTAACTCTGCCGATAAAAGGAATATACCAACTTGTGTTATGAGACATCCAAAGAGTTGCTATATATCCCAAGGTGACAATAAGTTGACCGAGTGTTTTTTGCTTAGGTGACAAACCCTCGTTTCTTTTAAGTTTAATTTTCGTAAAGTCATCAATAAAGCCGACTGCACCGCAACCGAGTGCCAAAATTAAGCCGGCAAGCAAAAAAACAAGTTCACGGCCGTTCATTATTGATGAATATTCGCTTTCAAGATTACCACCCGAAAGGTGATAAATCAATACAGTCAAAGCAAATGAAATAACGATACCGATAATAAACATAAGACCGCCCATATTAGGTGTGCCCTGCTTTGATTTGTGCCACTTAGGGCCGATGTCAAGAATAGTTTGACCGAATTTTAACTTGCGAAGCCACGGGATAATTACAAAGCCTAAGCCTGCGGTTATGCCAAAAGCAATTACAACGCTGATTATTAATGCTGCTGTACTGTTCATTTATTTTTCCCACCTGTCATACACGTTATTTATTACATCCTCAAGCTTCATACCTCTTGATGCCTTGAATATTACTGCATCACCCTTGTTTGCAAGCTCGAAAAGTTTATTTGAAAGTTCTTCTTTATTATTAAAATAAAATGCGTTTTTCATTCCGTTTTCTTTAGCGCCGTCTACAATATATTTTGCATCATTGCCAAAAGCCAAAAGAAAATCAATTTTATTATCTGCCACGGCTTGACCGACTTCATAATGAGCTTTTTTTGAATAATCGCCAAGTTCCAGCATATCGCCCAAAACCGCTATTTTTTTATTTGCCTTTGTATTGGCAAGAGTTTTGATTGCCGCATTCATTGAATCCGGGCTTGCATTGTAACAATCCTCAATAGAGGTTATGCCGCCTACGGTTACGCTTTTTTGCCTCATTCCGGCAGGAACGTAATTTGAAAGAGCGTCAGCCGATTTTTGAGAGTCAATGCCGAGAGTTATACCGACAGCAAAAGCCGCAAGAGCGTTATATACATTATGAATGCCGATAGTAGGAATTACGATATGTTGCGAGCATAAGTAAACCTTAGCTGTTACACCGTCGATTTGAGGAATTGTTTTTGTGATTGTATATTCAACGTCAAATGAAGTTGAGCCGTTTTCTTCTTTGATATTTTTTGCTTTATAATTTGCGCTTTCGCTTTCAATACCGAACGTGATTACGTCATATTTTTCCATAATCTCGTCTTTATCAAGAATTGTTTTAAGCATATCGTTATCAACATTAATGATAAACGGTGAGCCTGCTTCTAAGCCGTCAAGAATTTCAAGCTTTGATTTAAGTATGCCCTCACGTGAGCCGAGATTTTCAATATGCGACACACCGATATTTGTTATCATTGCAAGATTAGGCTTAGTAGCAGTTACAAGTCGGTGAATTTCGCCAAAATGGTTCATTCCCATTTCAATAACCGCCGCCTCGGTGCTGTTATCAATTTGAAAAAGCATTTGGGGCAAGCCGATTTCGTTATTTAGGTTCCCCTGAGTTTTGATTGCGTTAAACTCTGAATTAACTACAAGATAGGTAAATTCCTTTGTAGTTGTTTTGCCGACCGAGCCTGTAAGTGCAACAACAGGGATATTAAATTTTGAACGATAATAGGCTGAAAGGTCAAGAAGTGCTTTTGAAGTATTCTCAACTTTTACAAACGCTCCGTTTACCTCAATATCCTCACTAATCATTACAGCGGCGGCGCCAAGACTCAATGCTTCGTTTGCAAATTGGTGTGCATCAAAGCGTTCGCCCTTAATGCAAATAAAAAGGCAACCTTTTGTAATTTTTCTTGTATCAATACAAACATTGTTTATTTGAACGTCAAAATCCGTTTTAGTATTTAACGCTTTTGCAATTTCTTTTAATGTTAAAGCTTCCATAATTTATTTCATTTTACCGAGAACCTCGGCAATAACTTCTCTTTCGTCAAAATGAATTGTGCCTGTAGGCAAAATTTGATATGTTTCGTGACCCTTGCCTGCAAGGAGAATAATATCGTCCTTTTTAGCATGAGTAATTGCATATTCAATAGCCTCGTGTCTGTTTTCAATAACAGTGTAAGGCGTTTTGATATTTTGCATGCCTACAAGAATATCATCAATGATTGCACGTGGATTTTCACTTCTCGGATTATCTGACGTTACAATGCAGTAATCGGATAATTCTGCGGCAATCTTACCCATCTTAGGGCGCTTTGTTTTATCTCTGTCTCCGCCGCAACCGAAAAGGGTTACTACTCTGCCCTTTGCAATTTCCTTAAGCGAGGTAATAATATTTTCAAGTCCGTCAGGTGAATGAGCATAGTCAATAATGATTGTGAAATCTCTGCCGCTTGGTACAACTTCAATTCTGCCCTTAACTCCTTTTGACTTTGCAACTGCCAAAAGAACATCCTCAAAATCAATACCGAGTGCAAGAGCGCATGTTACTGCGCAAAGAGAGTTATAAACCGAAAATCTGCCCGGAATTGGACAAATACATCTGCCTATAGAATCATTTGAAACAATTTCATATTCAACACCGCTTGACTTAAACTTAACGTTTTTGGCGGTATATGTTGCATTATTTGTATCTACTGCATAAGTAACAACCTTATCAAAATTAAGACCGTCTATAATTTTTAAGCCGTGTTCGTCGTCTGCATTTGTTACTGCGATATCGGAATTTTCAAAAAGCTTACGCTTTGAATTGAAATAGTTTTCCCAAGTTTTGTGATAATCGAGGTGGTCTTGAGTAAGATTTGTGAATGCTCCGAGAGTGAATCGAAGTCCGTTTACTCTTCCCTGTGCGAGTGCTTGAGATGAAACCTCCATAACGCAGTATTCACAATTTGCTTTTACCATAAGCGAAAACAGCTTTTGAAGCTCATACGGGTCAGGAGTTGTATATTTAGCAGGATAAATCTCATCACCCACCATATTTTGAACAGTTCCGATAAGTCCGACTTTTTTGCCGACATTTTCAAGAATTTGCTTAATCAAAAATGTGGTAGTTGTTTTTCCGTTTGTGCCTGTTAAGCCGATAAGCTTTAATTTTTCGGCAGGGTTACCGAAGAAATTAGCACAAATAGGAGAATAAACGGCTCTTGAATCTTCAACAATAATTTGACTGTCAAGACCGAGATCGTGGTCAACGACTACTGCAACCGCACCGCTTTCAAGCATTTTTTTAGCAACGCTGTGTCCGTCAAAGGCAGCTCCTTTAATGCAGATAAAAAGCGAGCCGTCTTTTACAAGACGTGAATCCTGCGTAACGTCCAAAACGTCAACGTTTTCAAAATCGTTTTTAACGTCAATTCCCTTTAATAAATCTTTAAGCTTCATATTAAAACCCCATATCTTTTAGTCTAATACAGACTGTGTATTTTTAAATGTGACGGTAACTACCGTTCCTTTTTCTACCTTTGCCTGCGTTTCTTCACTTTGCCTGTATGCCACAACAGTTCCGCTTGACATACTGTTACCTGCGATTTGAATATTAAGATTACTGCTTGAGGCAAGGTCCTTAGCTTCGTTAACGGTAAGCCCGTTAAAATTAGGAACATTTACCGTTTGTTTTTCGGAATCATCGGTATAAAGATAAACCGTACCGCCGTTAGGAATCGTATCTGCACCCGATGGGCACTGCCTTGTAACGGTTGAATCATCGCCTACAACAACGAAGTTAAGATTGTTTTCTTCAAGCGTTTTTTTAGCTTCGTCAAGACTTTTGCCGACTACGTTAGGAGTCTGCTTTGAAAGGTCTTTCATTTCAGAGTCATTATATTTAGGCTCAATGCCGAGAACATTCATAGCTTCTTGAGTAACCTGTGCGGCAATAGGAGCGCAAAGAGCACCGCCGCCCAAATCCTGGTTTGGCTCATCAACGATTATAAGCATTGCAATTTCCGGATCGTCACTCGGAGCAATTGCACCAAACGATACAATATATTTATCGCCCTCGCCATTTTTTGACTCACCAAGCTTTGTTGAAGTACCTGTTTTACCGCCTACGCTGTAACCTGCAACGTAGCCGTTTTTACCTGTACCGTTATCAACAACCGATTTCATCATTTTTCTGACTTTTTCGGATGTGTCTGCACTGATAACCTGCCTTATTTCCTTGGTTTGAGTCTTTTTAACCGTTTTGCCGTTTGCATCGGCAATACTTGACACAAGATAAGGCTGTAAGAGTTTTCCGCCGTTTGCGATAGCGCAAAGACCTGTGCAAACCTGAATAGGAGTAAGCGAGTTTGTCTGACCGAAAGAAGCAGACGAAAGCTCAACTATTCCGTATTGGTCCTCTTTGTAATATTGTGGAGAAGCCTCACCCGGAAGATCGATATTTGTCTTTTGTGTAAAGCCGAAGGCATCAAAATATTTAAAATAATTATGAACGCCTAATTTTTGACCGATTGTGATAAAAAACGGGTTACAGGAATTTTCAAGTCCCTGAGTAAGAGTTTGTGTTCCGTGGCCGGGGTGATAGTGGCATTTCATTTTGTATTTGTCAACTTGGATAGAGCCTGTGCAGTTATACGTTGTATTCAAATTTACAACATTTTCCTCCAAAGCGGCAGAAGCGACAAATGTTTTAAAAACAGAACCGGGTACATATGTGTCGGATACTGTAAAATTGCGCCACTGATTTTGAACAGCAGCACTTTCAGCCTCTTGCTTTGCTGTTTTATCGCTGAGCTTTTTAATTGCTTTTTTATCCTTGCTGTATGTAAGCTTATAAGGCTCGTTGCAATCGTAATCAGGAAGGGATGACATTGCAAGCACAGCGCCTGTGTTACAATTCATAACAATACCGTAAGCGCCCTTAGCCTGATATTCGTTCATCGTTTCTCTCAAGCCTTTTTCAAGATAATACTGAATGGTTTGATTGATTGTGAGGACTATTGAATCGCCGTCTGTTGCGGCAATGCTTGTTTCATAGTCGTTTGCGATATTGTTGGACTTAGCATCCTTTGCGGTAATTATTCTTCCGTTTGTGCCTGTAAGCTGTTCGTCATAATAAGCCTCAATACCCGAAAGACCTTGATCGTCTGCGCCTGTAAAACCGATAACGCTTGAAGCAAGTGTGCCGTAAGGATAATATCTTTTTGTTGTTTGTTCTGTACCGATACAGCCGCCCAATTCGTTTTTCGACACAAATTTTGAAAGTTTCTCTTTTATGTTATTTTCGACTTTCTTTTCAACAAGTTCATAATGATTTTGATGAGTTGTTCTGTCGTAAAACTCTTTTTTCTCATCTGCGTCATAACCGAAAAGATTTGCGAATTCATCAACAATCAAATCTCTTTGCTTGTCTTTAATATTGAGCGGGTCGATAAATACATTCCAAACCGAAGCCGACTGAGCAAGCACGTTACCGTTTGAATCATAAATCGTTCCACGCATTGCCGTGATTTCCGTATCCTTAAGCTGCTGTGTTTCAGCTTTTTCGGAAAGTTCCTCGCCACGTACAATTGTAAGATAAAAAACTCTCGCCACAGTTGTTGTCATAAGAAAGATGATTACGACTGCCATAATAAGAATTCTTTTGAGCATTCTTTTTGAAGTATTCACTTTTAATCATCCCCTCGCAATTGTTCTCTTATTTAATAATAACATAGAGAGTTAAGTATATTCTTAACTCTCATTAATCTTACGCTTAAATAATATATATTATTACTTAGCAACAGACGTTTTTTCAGCCTTGGATTTTGCCTGTTTTTGCTTTAAAACTGCCTGTGCGGCAGCAAGACGTTTTTGCTTATACTGCGAAACGTCAATATATTTTATCTGATTTGATTTCATTTTGGTCATACCGAGCTTCTCGACTGCATATTGGTCAATCATACTCATTGACACAAGGCTGTCAAGTTCACTGTTAAGACGTGTATTTTCACTTTGAGCGGTAGAATAATTTTTTTCAAGCCTTGAAATCTCAAAGGTAAGTTCATTTGTTTTTGCATTGGTATAAAGAACGGCAAAAAGCATAGAAAGGCACAATGCCGCCACTGTTGCAATGCTTAAAGCCTTTTTTAAACTGAGTTTTTGCTCGTGAACAAGTTGAGCCTTGCTCTTTCGCTGCCCTCTTTGCCTTACCTTAAATTCTTTTTCGGGTTTCGGAATATAAGCCGGAGCCGCAGAGCTGCGCTGGTAGTTAAATGCCTGAACGGCATAAGCCGCATCAGAGCCGTATGAATAACGCCTAAAATCGCCTGTATTAGTCATTTTTTACTCCTCCTAACTTTTTCAATTCCTATATTTTAATCAACTAAAATTTTTCAAAAATTCTAAGCCGTGACGACCTTGCACGAGGATTTTCCTCAAGTTCCTCTTTAGAAGGTGAAATTGATTTAAAGGTCTTTCCTTTTGGCTTTTTTCCGCACACACAAACAGGAAATTCCTTAGGGCAGGTGCAGCCTTGGCACCACTTTGCAAATTGCTCTTTAACAATTCTGTCCTCAAGAGAATGAAACGTTATAATTGCAATTCTGCCGCCCGGTGCAAGAATATCAAATGCGTCCTCAAGTGTTGATTTAAGCACATCAAGTTCTGCATTAACTTCTATCCTGATAGCCTGAAACGTACGTCTTGCCGGGTGAGCGTCACGCATTGCCTTTTGCGGCATTGAAGATTTGATTATATCGACAAGTTCAAAAGTGGTTTCAATCGGTTTTTCCGCCCTTGCCTTAACTATATTTGCGGCAATTCGACGTGAAAATTTTTCCTCGCCGTATCTGTAAATAATATCCGCAAGCTGCCTTTCGTCATAATTATTTACAACGTCATAAGCGCTCAGCCCGCTTTTGCTCATTCTCATATCAAGCGGTGCATCCTTATGAAATGAAAATCCCCTCTCGGCAGTATCAAGCTGAAACGAACTCACGCCGAGGTCTAAAAGCAAACCGTCAATTTTGTCTATATTGAGATTTGAAATAATATTTTTTATATTTGAATAATTATCGTGAACAATAGTTACGTTTTCTTTATCACCCAAGCGTTCGTTAAGAACTGCTATTGCGTCGGGGTCTTGGTCGATAGAAATTACTCTTTTAGCCCTTTTTGCAATCTCACCGCTGTGACCTCCGCCGCCTGCCGTGCCGTCAACTATTATTTTATTTTCGTTTAAATCAAGTGCCTTTATCGCCTCGTCAAAAAGCACGCTTTTGTGAACAAACTCCATTACTGCTCATTCCCCTTGACCTTATCCATCAAGTCATAAATACCCTGCGTATGGTCGTAAGAATTATAAATTCTTTCATACTCATCCGTATTCCAAATTTCAATTACCTCGCCTTTACCCTTGAATACTACAGTTGATTCATTAGTAAGAGCGGCAGCCTCCTTAAGCCTTTGATTGACTGTAAATCTGCCCTGAGCGTCAAGCACACCCTCCTCGGCATTATCAAGAAAGCTTGTTGTGGCATCATATTTTTGATTTTCCGTTCCCTGCTGCATTGCGTCATACGTAGCCTCAAAATGCTCAACAGGATAAAGAGTAAGGCATTTGCAACCCCTAACGGTTACTGCAACCATATAAAATTCCTTGCCAAGACGTTCTCTCCACTTAGTAGGAACAGAAAGACGTCCTTTAGAATCAAGCTTATAACCGTCTAAAGTACCGACAAACAAACGCATAATTTCTGCTCCTTTCGTGAATTTTGATTGAAATTTAATGGGATTAACTTGAAATCAATGGGATTTTGATGGAATTATCACCATTGATTACATTATATAAGGGTGTAAAGGTATTGTCAAGTGCAAATTGCCTCGATACCGAATTTTAATATTTGTAACACTTTTGTAACTTTTAAGGTATAAAAAAGAGGCAAACAATGTTCGCCTCAGTATTCTTATTCATTTATACTATCTAAATCCAAAAACATAGGGGCGATTATCAATCGCCCCTATGTTACGTAATTTTATTTTGTCTTTATACTCTTCACCTTAGACCAAGAGGAATAAACCTTTTTGCCCTTGACGGTTTTATATGTACGAACACGCACGTAATACTTTTTCTTAGCCTTGAGCTTTTTAACCTTATTCTTAATTGTTTTTTGCTTCTTAATTGTTATACTTTTCTTATTTTTCTTGAATTTCTTATCCGTTGCAAGCTGAATTTGATAACCTTTTACGCCGCTGACCTTTTTCCATTCAACCGTCAATGCCTTCTTAGCTGATTTAAGCTTTTTAATCGAGGTGGATTTTGGCTTTTTAACCGGCTTTGCAGTAGCTGTTATGCTTGAACTTGATGACGAATTATTGCCCGGCTTTGCCGGTGTGTGATTAGTGCCGGTTGTTACATTTGCAAAACGAATCGTCTTATATGCCAAGCCTGAATACGGCTTATTTACTTCGTCCCAATCGCTTTCTGTTCCGTTATAGGTTACGGTTGTTAAATTCGGACAATTATCAAATGCGCCGTAGCCTATTTGAGTTACGCTCTTAGGAATTACAAAGCTTGTTAAACCTGTGCAGCCGTAAAAAGCGTAATCGCCGATACTTTCCACCCTGTTTGGAATTGTAACACTCGTCAATCCTGCACAGCTATGGAAAGCATAAGTACCGATAGTTTTTACATTATTTCCGATTGATACGCTTTTTAAAGCAGTGCACATATGAAAAGCGTAATTGCCGACAGTTGTTACGCTATCCGGAATCGTTATACTTGCCAGGCTTGTGCAATAATCAAATGCAGAAATTCCGATAGTAGCCACGCTGCTTGGTATTACAATGTTCATTAAACTTTGGGCATATTTGAATGCATCATTGCCGATAGCCGTTACACTGCTTGGAATTACGTATGAATTTCCGCTTTTTCCCTCAGGATACTGAACTATTGCAGTTTGATTTTTGTTAAACAAAACTCCGTCAATTGAGCTGAAATAATTATTATCGCCGGTAACATTAATTGAACTTAAATTCTTACAGCTTAAAAATACGGCAGAGCCAATGCTTGATACGTTTCGAGGAATTGTTATATTCTTCAGATTTTTGCAACAGGAAAAAGCAGAATTGCCGATACTTGTTACACTGTTACCGATTGTTACGCTTGCCAAATTCATACAGCCGTAAAACGACCAATCCGCAAGACTTGTTACACTGTCGGGAATTACTACGCTTGTTAAGCTGTCGCAATAAGCAAACGCCTCGTACCCGATACTCCTTACCGCTTTACCGTCGATAGCTGACGGAATTACAAGTGTGTTCGTACTGCCTTTATATTTTGTAATTTGAACGCTATTGTCAGCGTTTACTGTATACTCATAATCGTCATGCGTTCCTGCAAAAGCAGTTGCGGCAAATGACATTGATGTCATCACAATTAATAATGATAATGTAATTGATAAAATCTTTTTCATATTTTTTCCTCTTTAATATACTTAATTATATTTGAAATTACCTGTCCACTTACCGCAATAACTACAAGACCAACATTCGTAACCGTATGGTGACTTTTTATTATATTCCTCAAATGTAATTGTTCCATTCAAATATTGTTTTGCATAATTATTATCTATTTGCACCCAATAATCATCAACTTCATCCCTACTATTAAACCACTTTCCCATATTTCCGCATTTTATGCTATGATTGTTATTGTTTGTGCAATGCTTTGCCTGTTTAGTTGTGATACTTTTCTTTTTAGACCAAGCGGAATAATCGGTTTTCTTTTTGGAATTTTTATATGTTCTTACTCTTACGTAATATTTTTTTGATGATTTTAAATCGGTTATTTTCTTAGAGGTGGTTTTTGCCTTTTTGATTTTAACTGTTTTAGTGCTTTTCTTGCTGAATTTACTACTTGTTGAATACTGAATTTGATAGCCGGTGATTTTTGTCTTTTTCTTCCACTTAACCGTAAATCCGTTATCCTTTGCGCTCAAAGAAGTTATTGACGTAGCAGGAAGCTTACTTGCGGCAAAAGCAGAAAAATCGACAAGTGACACAACGCTTACAAGCATTACAACTGACAAAAACAAACTGAAAATTCTTTTCATAATGACCTCCAAATAAATTATGTATTCAAATATTGTTATTTTATATCATTCTTTAACAAAATTACCTGTCCACTTACCACAATAGCTACAAGACCAACACTCATATCCTTGTGGACAATTTTCGGTATATTCCTTCCAAGTTATTTCCTCGTTCTTGTATTTTGTTCCCCACTTTTGACACTCAGAAGAAAAATAATCGTCAACTTCATCTCTGCTATTAAACCATTTTCCTATATTACCACAACTCATACTATGATTGTTATTGTTTGTGCAATGCTTTGCCTGTTTAGTTGTAATACTTTTCTTTTTAGACCAACTTGAATAGTATGTTTTCTTATTAACTATTTTATATGTTCTTACCCTTACGTAATATTTTTTTGATGATTTTAAATCGGTTATTTTCTTAGAGGTGGTTTTTGCCTTTTTGATTTTAACTGTTTTAGTGCTTTTCTTGCTGAATTTACTACTTGTTGAATACTGAATTTGATAGCCGGTGATTTTTGTCTTTTTCTTCCACTTAACCGTAAATCCGTTATCCTTTGCGCTCAAAGAAGTTATTGACGTAGCAGGAAGCTTACTTGCGGCAAAAGCAGAAAAATCGACAAGTGACACGGCGCTTACAAGCATTACAACTGACAAAAGCAAGCTTAAAATTCTTTTCATAATGACCTCCGAGTCAGAATATATATTTCATTTTTATATAATATCATCAAAAAAATAAATTTGCAATAAAAACGCAAAAATGTTATTGTGCAAATGTATAAAAATATGTTATAATAGATAAACATTAATTTTTCGGAGGACAGAATATGCAGGAATACAAAACCTCTTGGAGAGAAAAAATCTGCTTTGGCGTGGGCGCAATAGGGCTTGACTTAAGTTACGGAATGTTTTATTCGTTTTTAAGCTACTATTTATCAAGCGTACTTGGTCTTAAGGAAGCATTTTTACTTCTTCTCACCCCTATTGCAAGAATTTGGGACGGAATTAACGACCCTATGATGGGCACAATTGTTGACAACACAAGAACAAAGCACGGCAAATACAGACCTTGGATACTTATAGGCGCTATATGCAATGCAGTAGTTCTTTTCTTACTGTTCACAAGCTTCGGTATGAGCGGAACAAAGCTTTACATATACATAGGCGTTATGTATATCCTTTGGGGTATGACAAACACAATGGCGGATATTCCGTATTGGAGCATGGTGCCGTCCTTTACGTCTGACCCTAATGACCGAAACCTTGTTTCAACCGTTGCAAGAACCTTCAGCGGCTTAGGTCAGGGTATCATTACTGTTGCAACACCTATCATATTACCTATGCTTTCAACAGGTATGACTACGGACAAGGGCTACAGCGCAACAGGATTTTCACGTTGGGCAGGAATATGCGGAATTTTACTTGTAATTTTCTCAGCAATATGTGTTCTTTCAACAAAGGAAAAGAATGTTGTTTACGGCGAAAAGACAAAGTTTTCATTTAAAAAGATTTTTTCCGTTATTGCACACAACGACCAGCTCGTAGTATTTATGGTAGTTGCTATGCTTTCAAACGCAGGCTGGTATCTCACTTCAGGCACGGCTGTTTATTATTTCTCCGACGTACTCGGCGAGCCTAAGGCACAAAGCCTTTTCCAAACTATCGGTGCTGTCGGCTCGGTTTTGGGTCTTGTTGTTATCCCTGTTCTTTCAAAATGGATGAACAAGAAAAAGATTTATCAAATTTCGCTTATTGCAACAATTATAGGATATGTACTTATGTATATCTTCGGTCCTGTGCTTAAAATTACAATTGCGCTTGACATTGCCTACATTATTTCTTCAACAGGTATTGCGGCAATGTTTGTAGGTCAAACAATCTTTCTTGCAGATATTGTTGACTACGGCGAATACAAGAACGGTGAAAGAAACGAGTCAATCACATTTTCTATGAAAGGCTTTTTGCAGAAAATGGCTTATACCATTCAGACAATCGTTCTTTTCGGCGGCCTTGCAATTATGGGATATAACAAGCAAATCACAAGTGCCACAAAGGTTATTAATGACGGCACAAAGGCAGGTATAGGAATTATATGCTTCGGTATTCCGCCTATTCTTATTTTGATTTCGCTTATTGTATTTTCAAAGAAATTCAAGCTTCACGGTGAGCTTGCAGACAAAGTTCATAACCATATTGTTGAAAAGAGAAATAAGGAAAGTAAATAAAAAAGAAGTTCCTGCGTCACACTTCGTGTGCGCCTCCCTTTTCAAGGGGAGGTTAAAAGGTATAAAGAAAGGCTTTACGAATTTGATCGTAAAGCCTTTTTATTATAATGACAAATATCGCACGATGTGTATTAATTTAATGCGAGAATATCGTCGACAATCTGCTCTTTGGTAAGGTGGTTTTCCTTAAGAATATCGGCAGGATTATAGCGGTCAAGAAACTCCTTTTTTAGACCGAAATTGAGAACCTTAACGTTGCTGTTGTCGAAGAATCTTGCAATCTTTTCGCCGAAGCCGCCGTCAAGAATACCGTCCTCAAGAGTAACAACTGCTTTATGATTTAATTTAAGAGAGGTTAAAAGTTCCTCGTCAACACCTGTAATATAATAAGGATTGATTACGGTTGCCTTAGTGCCTGTCTTTTTTTCATAAAGCTTTGCCGCCTCTTTAGCCAAAGGATAAAACGAGCCAAGACCGATAAATGCAACATCACTTCCCTGCTGCCCAACCTCATATTTATTAAGTTTACTGAAATCCTTAGTGATTTTTTCACCGTTTGAAATAAATTCACAGCAAGGGATACGAATTGCTACAGGGTGCTCGTTTTGCTCAACACTCCAATCAAGCATTGCAAGGTACTCCTCCTTTGTTGTAGGAGCAAGGTAAACGAGATTTGGAATATTCGACATCATGGGAATATCGTAAATTCCGAGATGGGTTACATCATTCATACCAAATACAGATGCGGCAAAAACAATGAGTGTTGCGGCATTATTATTAATACAAAGGTCCTGAGAAAGTTGGTCAAAGGTGCGCTGAATAAAAGTACTGTATACGGGATAAATAGGTTTACCGCCGCCTGCGGCAATACCAGAAGCAAGAGCAACCGCTGTTTCCTCGGCAATGCCGACATCTACGAACTGCTTGCCTGCAATTTTTCTTGTTTCTTCATCAAAGCCAAACACGGCAGGAGTAGCGGAAGTGATGGCAATAACGTCCTTATCCTTTTTCATCTTATCAAGGAGATAATCACGTGTAACGCTGCTGTAATCCTCACCGTCAAAGGTAAACTTAGGCTTACCTGTTTCAATATCAAAAGGCATACACCAATGCCAAGTTTCTTTATTCTTTTCTGCAAGTGCGAAGCCTTTACCCTTTTGAGTTACAATATGGACTACAACAGGCTTATCGGTATCTTTTACTCTCTCAAAGGCATTGATAAGTGATTCAAGGTCGTTACCGTCCTTAACAAAAACATAATCAAGATTCATTGATTTAAAAAGATTACATTCAGCCTTACCGTCGGTATCTCTCAAAAGCTTAAGGTTTGGGTACATTCCGCCGTGGTTTTCGGCAATTGACATATCGTTATCATTAACAACGATAATTAAGTTACTGCCAAGCTCTGCGGCAACATCAAGACCCTCTAACGCCTCACCGCCGGAGAGAGAGCCGTCGCCGATAATTGCAACAACGTTTGACTTTTCGCCCTTTAAATCTCTCGCCTTAGCAAGACCGCAGGCAAGAGATACAGAAGTTGAGGTGTGACCTAAGGTGAAAAAATCGTGTTCGCTTTCCTCAGGTGAGCTGTAGCCTGTGATATCGTCATAGCGGCTTTCATCAAGAAAACCGTATGCTCTGCCTGTAAGCATTTTATGAGGATATGTTTGGTGAGATACGTCAAACACAAATTTATCAACCGGAGAATTAAAAACGTAGTGAAGTGCAATTGTTGCCTCAACCATACCGAAGTTTGGGCCGCAATGACCGCCGTGAATACTGAGCTTTTTAAGGAGAGCCGTTCTCATTTCCTTTGCAAGCTCTTTCATTTCATCAAGTGAATAACTTTTAATATCGCTTGGAGAATTAATCTTTTCGAGATACATTTTTCATTTCCTTTCAAGATATACTTAACAGAATTTTTTCTATTTGCATTATAATACCTAAAGTTGACTTTATGTCAAGAGTTTTTGTAAAAAAATAAAGGGCGAACAATGTTCGCCCCTACAACGTCGAAAGAAATTCCGTGTTTGAGAAATGGGGACCGATGGTCGCCCATACGTTAATTATTATTTATTCTTGTTTTGAGTGTCTTCGATACCCTTGCGGATTCTGCGGACATCTGCAAGTGCCTTATAAAGAGAATCGTCAATTGAAAGAAGAGTATCATCGGCATAGTTATTAACAGCAGTAAGCATTTCTCTTGACTTATTTTGCGCTGTGGTAACCATTTCGTTAGCCTGATTTGTAGCGTTGCCGAGAATATCGGAAGCCTGATTTTGAGCGTCGGCAATATAAGAATCACCCTGCTCCTTAGCCTTAGCAATAATATCGGCAGCCTCAGCCTGAGCTGTTTGAGTGATTTGGTCACGTGCTACAAGCTCTCTTGCTTCTTCCTGTGCCTTGGCAATAATGTCGGCAGCTTCTTTCTTAGCCTCTTCAAGAATATTGTTTCTTGAATCAACAATAGCCTTAGCCTGCTTTGTTTCCTGAGGGGTATTAAGGCGAATATCCTCAATAATAGTTTTAATTTTGTCTACATCAACTGCATACTTTTTGCTCAAAGGGATTGAGGTAGCGTCATCAAGAACATCCTCTAAATCTTCAAGTAAAATATCTGTATTAGTCATTTTTGCCGTCTCCTTTACATCTTTTATAAATATCATTTAGTATTTCCTGCGGAACAAACGATGAAATATCGCCGCCGAGCGAACAAACCTCTTTAACCATACTTGAGGACAAAAACATATTTTCGCCCTTAGCAGGTAAAAACAGGGTTTCAATCTTAGGATAAAGACTTTTATTAATAAGTGCAAGCTGAAATTCATAATCGAAATCAGACACAGCACGAAGCCCCTTAATCAATGCACTTGCATTATGCTCTCTTGCATAATCAACCAAAAGACCGGAGTATGTATCAATCTCAACATTTTCCGCATTTACGCATCTTTTAATAAAATCCATTCTCTCTTCAAGAGAAAAGACAGGCTTTTTGGAACTATTGTTAAGCACCAAAACGATAACCTTGTCAAAAAGCTGCGATGCTCTTTCAATAATATCTTTATGCCCTAAAGTTATCGGGTCAAAGCTACCCGGACAAATAGCAATTTTCATACTATGACTCCCTTCGATAAAGGGTAATCTTGGTTTTGCCGTAATTTCTTACTCTGTCAGCATAAAAGCCCAAAAGCTTTTCGGGAAGTTCCTCATCACGTGAGGTTTCGCAAATAACTACGCCGTCATCACTCATCATAGGCAAAAGAAGCGGCAAGCATTTATCAACAATTCCCTGCTTATACGGCGGGTCAAGAAAAGCAATATCAAAACTGTCCCTTCTTGAAAGAAACGCATAAGCGTCACTCATAACTATTCTTGCGCCCTGCTCAAGCTTGCAATGCTTAACGTTTTCTTCAACGACCTTATAAGCCTGCCTGTTGTTTTCAACAAAGGTACATTTCTTTGCACCCCTTGAAAGCGCCTCAATGCCAAGCTGACCTGAGCCGGCAAACAAGTCAAGCACATTTTTGCCTTCGATTTCAAACTGAATCATAGAAAAAACAGCTTCCTTGACTGATTCCGTTGTAGGTCTTGTGACGTCCTCGCCCGGCAAAGTTTCAAGCCTTCTGCCACGTGCAACGCCTGTAATCACTCGCATCATACGTCAAATTTCCTTTTACATTTTAATTAAAAAAGCCGAAGCCCTTTAAATAAATCATCTATCATTATACAAATTACAAAAATAATAGTCAAGTCAATTAAAATTATTTTTACAAATTATGATAAAAATTATAAATTTCTTGTGCGTTTTTTTCCGAAATTCCGGAAACGAGCTGCAATTTTTCCACGTCAGCCTCTTTAATAGCGGAAATAGTTTTAAAATATTTCATCAAAGCCTTAGCCTTAGCGTCGCCTATTCCGTTAATTTTTGTAAGTGAGGTTGAAAGTGTGCTCTTTTTATGCTTATTATGGTGGTAAGATATCGCAAAGCGGTGCACCTCCTCTTGAATGTTTGATACAAGAGTAAACACCTGACGGTGGGAATTAATTTCTATTTCTCCGTTGCCGACAGCGATTGCACGTGTTCTGTGCTTACTGTCCTTAACCATACCAAAAACGGGAACATTAAGTCCCATTGACGCAACAACAGGCAAAACAGCCCTAACCTGCGGCTCACCGCCGTCAAGCAAAATCAAATCAGGCAAAATCTTAAATGTACTGCCATCTTCGTCATTATAATAATGATTAAAACGACGAGTCAAAACCTCCTGCATAGAGCCGACGTCGTTTTGACCGTCAAATCCCTTAATCGCAAAACGTTTATATGCACTTTTCATCGGTCTGCCGTTGTGAAATACAACCATACCTGCAACATTATCCGCACCGAAAGTATGCGAAATATCGTAAGACTCAATATATTCAGGCATTTTATCCAATCCCAAAAGATTTTTGAGTTCCTCCAATGTTGCAATTTCCCTGCCGAGTCTGCCCTGCTGCTGAGCCAAATGTTCATTGGCATTTGATATACACATATTGACTATCGACAGATGCTCGCCCTTTTGAGGGTGGATAAATTCAACTTTTTTCTGCTTCTTTTTTTCAAGAAATTCTTTTAAAAGCTCCTCGTCCTCTATCTCGCCGTCAACAGCAATACGGGAGGCAACTCTGTCACGCATTGAATAGTAGCGTTCAATCAATTCAAATCTTGCCTGCGGCAAATCATCAACAGAGTCGATAAGCCAAAATTCCGTATCCGTAAGCTTGCCGTGTTCAAACCTTATAACCTCAAAACAAGCCTTTTTCTTTCCGTTTACAAGAGCGAACACATCTTCCTCCGGCACATTGATTGAAACTACCTTTTGCTTTTCCTCAAGATTTTTAATAGCCTTAATTCTGTCCCTAAGCTTAGCTGCTTCCTCGAATTGAAGATTTTCGGAACATTCAAGCATTTGCTCCTCCATTTTCTTAACGGTCTTTACACTGCCGCCTTTAATAAAAGCGATTGCGTCATTAATATTATCGGCATATTCGTCAAGCGATATTCTGCCTGCGCAAGGAGCACAGCACAAACCCATAAAGCCGTTTAAGCAAGGCCTGCTTTTTTTATAATCCTTTGGAAATTTTTTATTACAACGTGGAAGTTTAAATATTCTAAGCGTTTCGTCAACCGCCTGTTTAACAGAAAAATTCGAGGTGTAAGGCCCTATATACATTGCACCGTCGTCTGCAATTTGCTTACATTCGCTGATTTTAGGAAATTGCTCTTTAGTAATTTTAATATAGTTATAACCCTTATCGTCTTTAAGCAGAATATTATATTTTGGCTGGTGCTGTTTAATCAGCGAGCATTCCAAAACAAGTGCTTCAAATTCGCTGTCACAAAGAATATAATCAAAATCGTTAACATTTTCAACCATTTTGATTACCTTAAGCGAATGATTGGTATGACTGCCAAAATATTGAGAAACACGGTTTTTAAGCTTTTTTGCCTTGCCGATGTATATAATTTTTTTATCTTTATTTTTCATTATATATACGCCCGGCTGAAGTGGCAAAGCCATTGCCTTTTTGCGAAGCTCTTTTTCAGTCATTTAATCACCTGCCTAAGTTTTTTACAAGTATAACACAAATATGCAAAAAAATAAAGCGCCGTAAAAAATCATAATTACGACGCTTTAAACGAAAAATCATTTGTTGTTATTTAGTTTTAATTGTCTTTACCTTTGACCACGAGGAATAAATTTTCTTACCGTTTACTGTTTTGTAAGTACGAACACGGACGAAGTATTTTTTCTTTGCTTTAAGAGATGATACATTCACAGATGTTGTTTTGTTTTTCTTAACAGTAACTGTCTTTTTATTCTTCTTAAATGCCTTATTGGTTGCCACTTGAATTTGATAGCCTGTTGTCTGCGAGGTCTGCTTTTTATACTTAACGGTTATCTTCTTTTTAGCGCCCTTAAGAGAAGAAATTGCACTTGACTTAGGAATTATTTTATAAACGTATGAAATCGAGCCTGAATATTTAGAACCGATAAAAGAAATATAAATACCGTAAGAACCGACTTTCTTACTTCCCGAATTAGAATAGCTTACACTGTAATTATCGGCGCTGACAACATTGCCCTTAGAATCAATAACTGTTACGCTCGGCTTTTGCACCTTGCCGTTATAAGTAAACGATTTTTTAGAAAGCTTCACCTGAGAAACGCAAGGAATATCTGTATCCTCGTGATAGCCGCATTTATAACAATAATCCTCAATTGTGCCGTCGGTGTTGAGTGTTGCGGCATAATACGACCTCGTCAAATTATGATTACACAAAGAATTAAATCCGATTGAAGCCAATGTGTACGGGGTGTTATTAACAAGGCAATTATTCCAACCCTCAATTGCGGCTTTAAGAGAAAGATTGCCGTAATATTGCACCTGTTCGTTTGAATAATCGCCGTTTGACTTAGTGACTGTCAAATTAATATCTTGATAATTATAATAATTAACATCAAAATTAGCATTTGCCAAAACGTATGAGGAGCCTAAATCAACTAACAATTCAGGATTAACATTAGGATATGCGTAATACATATCTACATATTCGCCATCATCAAATTCCGCCCAAAAATCAAGAGCGCCCGTCTTGGTTTCATAAATTATCAAATAATTATACTTATTTTCATATACATATTGAATATACTTATCGCCGTCACTATTAGTTTTGCCATTTGTTTTTATATAATTTCTAAGACCTTCAATATTGTTTTTAGCGAAATTCATATCCACCCAATATTTAGTTTCTGCCTGAGCACTGAGCGGAATTGCAATTAAGCTTACGCTCATAATTAAACTTAAAAGCACACATAAAATCTTTTTCATAATTAAATCCCCTTTAAAAATGTTTTTAATATGACATATCATATTTCAATTTAATTATATCTTACAAGCAATTTATTATCAAGTATTCGATTTAAAAAAGTTCATACAAAAAGCAAAAAATGAGCAAAAAGCAAAAAATGAGGCGACCAACGGTCGCCCCTACAATGTTTAAGATATCTATGCGTTTTATCCGCTTTATCGACAGTCTATTATTCAGTAAAGCCTGACTTTACAAGAGAAACAAGACCTTCAACTGCTGCTTCTTCATCTGAGCCGTCAGCAATGATGCGAATATCTGTTCCGCCCATAATGCCAAGTGAAAGAACACCCAAAAGGCTCTTTGCGTTTACTCTTCTTTCTTCTTTTTCAACCCAAATTGATGATTTAAACTCGTTTGCCTTCTGAATAAAGAAAGTTGCAGGACGAGCGTGAAGACCAACCTGATTTTCTACCTTAACATCTTTAACGAACATAACTAAAACCTCTCATTAATTAAAAAAGTACAATATATTGTGGTTAATATAAGTGTTTTCATTTCTTTATTACATATTATACCACCAAATTGAAATCGGTCAACAATTAAACTTCAACTTCGTTTGACTTGTTAATTTCAAATAAAAATTATTCGCCGTATTTGTGCATATTTCACATAATTTTTTATTCTTTTTCAAGTTTCGACAGAAACGCTTCGTCTTTTTTATCAAGTTTTGCACGTTCGAGCATATCGGGGCGACGTCTATATGTACGTTCAATCGATTTTTGGCGGCGCCACTCATCAACCTTTGCATGATGACCTGAAAGAAGTATTTCGGGCACTTCCCTACCGTTCCAGCTTGACGGATGAGTATATTGAGGATATTCAAGAAGAGAATTAAAATGACTTTCCTCTTCAAAACATTCATCATCGCTCAAAACACCCGGAAGCATTCTTGAAACAGAATCGGCAAGAATAAGAGCAGGAAGCTCACCGCCGGTCAAAACGTAATCGCCGACTGAAATTTCTTCAGGGTTAAGTTCTTCAATAACCCTCTCATCAATTCCTTCATAATGGCCGCAAAGAAGCACAAGATTATCAAGTTTTGAAAGTTCCTTAACTCTTTGCTGAGTAAGTGTTTTGCCCTGTGGAGTAAGATAAATTAAATGAGGCTTGGCGCCCATATCCTTGCAAATTGCCTTATAGCAATCATATATCGGCTGAGGAGCCATAATCATACCCATTCCTCCGCCGTATGGCTTATCATCAACACGTCTGTGCTTATCAAGAGTATAATTTCTAATATCAACACAATTTATTTCAACCTTGCCTGCTTGACGTGCTCTGCCGATTATTGATTCGCTCAACACAGCATTGCACATATCGGGGAAAAGCGTCATTATATCAATTCTCATCAAAAAGCCCTTTCATTGCCTTAATTTTAATAATTTGATATTGTGTATTAATTTCTTTAACAATATCGGGTGTGGCAGGAATTAAAATGTGCTTACCGCTTGAAACGGTATCATAAATGTCGCACGAGCCGTAATTCAGAACGTCAACAACCCTGCCGTATTCCTTACCACTGTCGATATCAACAACACGGCAGCCGATAAGGTCTGCAATATAATTTACTTCTTCGTCAATAGTAGCGTCATCACGATTGCAATAAAGTATTTTACCCTTAATTTCCTCTGCCTGCTCTATCGTATCTATCCCCTTTAATTTGATAATAGCAAGATTTTTTTGAGGTCTGACTGACAAAACATTAACGCTCTTTTGCCCGTTATCATCAAAATACAAGGTTTTAAATTGCTTTAAATAATTTATATCGTCGCACCAAAGCTGCATTTTAAGTTTGCCCTTAATGCCATGAGTATTATTAAGTTTACCCACTTCTAAAAATTGTTTCATTTAATCACCATCGATTATTATACAATATAATATGTATAAATTTCAAGAAAAATAAAAGACAGATTGAAATTTATCAATCCGTCTTTTATTTAGCAACGTAATTCACAAAAAACTCTTTCATTTCTCGAACGCAAATACATTTTACAACAAATGCAAAACATATTTCAAGATGTTACCGAGCTGTAGAGCGTTTTTTCATTTTTGAGTTCACAGTATAAGAAAAAGGGAGAGGCTACATTATTTGCCCAATTTCATCTTACCCGTTGAAGAAAATAAGTTTATCGGTATATGGGGACGTGGCAGCAAGGGAACCCACCTTCTCTCTGCCGCCATTATTTTAATCGTCATCTTCATAATCAAAAAAATGCTTACCCATAAATAGTATCTCCTTCCTGATTGTTAATCTAAATATAGTTTCATTTTTTCGTATGAATCAATCGTATTATTATCATAGGTATTAAAATCCTCTGAAAATGTATTAAGACTTCCAGTTGGACTTGTAACGATTTTTGTCATTTTCAAATAATTGTCATAGTATACCTTTAACACGGAGTATGCTTCTTCATACTTTTTCGGTGGTTCTTTCAACTGTTTCATTAAATTGGCAACTTCGTATTGGTTGGTTTCTATTTCAGAAATACTGTTGCTGAAATTTTCATCTGCAAATAGCTCAGAAAGTGCATCATTAAAATCATCGACAAACTTTCCGTTTTTCATAGTATATTTGTCTGTCTCACTATTTCGTTCTTCATAAATAGCATTGTACCACACGCTCTTAATAAGGTTTCCGGCATTTTCCGCTTTGGCGGCTCCATCAAGCATTGTAAAAGATACTGTTTCCATATTTGAATAATATTCCAGTTCCTTTGCTTTTTTCGAAATGCCAATTCCTAATGCACTGACAACAATCAGAGCAAACACAATTATGGATATAATTACGCCTTTGTGCTTATTCTTCTTTTGTTTAACAGTCGAATTAGGACATCCGCAATTGGGACAAGTTGTTAATCCCATTCCAATTTCCTCTTTTCTTCTTATTCTTCAAAGTACCCGTTTTGTTGGCAAACCTGATGTATTGCGTCAGCAAAAATTGACCTTGATTTTTTATTTTTGTCGGTATTACAATTTTTCTTTTCTATGTATATCTCTCGGACTTCTGTCCATAAATAATTATCTTTGCAAAATTCTACTTTTTCCGGCAGAAGGTAAAACCCATTCGATTGCTCCACCCAATTGTATGAATTTGATTTTTTGTTAAATCGGATATACTCTTGCCGATTGTCTTCGTAATTGTTTACGATTGCAAAATCACAACTATGCAATATTCGAGAATTTTTTCTGTCTTTGACTTTAATGGTAAACACCCGTGTACTGTCCTCGCAAAAATCATAATGATATTTGTATGCGTATTTGTTAAATGCCTTCATAAGTATCTGTTTGATTTCCTTAGCAGAATAATCTTCATCATCGTCATTGACCATAATATTCACATCAAAATCAAAACCGATATTACTTTTAGCATCGCAGGTTACCATATTTCGTTTTACACTACCGATAAATTCATATTGAAATGTAAAATATTTTCTAATTTCGTCTTGTACTAACCCAATTAATTCTATCACTTGATTTTTTAGCGGTGCGATTTCATTTTTCGAGACATATCGAAAATGATACATACTTGTTCCTCCGTTTCTTAGTATCTTTTTTTGAACTTTGGCAGTTGTTTTATTAAAGCTTTTATTTCATCGTCGTTTACTTCTTCATTTACTTCCATGTCAACATAAACGGCAATATTATCAACATCACAACTAAACCAATCCGTTCTTTCAGAATCTATTACTCCGCCAAGCTCATTACAAATGAAATATTTATCTGCACCAACCTTATTTATAATTTCTGTATTATGCTTTATTCCGAATTTTAATATATCTATTGCCCTGTGTTTATATTTTTCCAAGTGTTCCAATGAATATCTTAGGCAATTATTTATTATCGGGTTAATTGAATAATATGTAATAGAATCAACTTGCTTTTCTCGCTTGACACGACTACCCGCCAACACATACTCATATGGTCTTATTTCAAATATTGAACTGAACAAAGTATCGTTATCTAACATTATTTCTAAATATTCACTTTGACAAAAAACAGTATCATTTGAAACATAGTGACCTTTCGACAAAAACATATTGTAAGAATCATAAATATCATTGAACAGTTCTGCATCGTTCATACTTGCAACAAGCCGAGCGAACGCAATACAATTATCAAAGTTTATCCAAGTTATGCCGGAATCTTTTCTAAACTCAAAGCTGTTAAAATGCCATTTGAGTTTTATTCCATATTCTTCGTAAAGGTATCTGACACCGTTAACCGAACGATATTCAACTACATAATCAAGGAATGTTTTTCCAAATTCGTCTGTTTGAGTAAGGATTGATTTTCCATCCTTTGCAAGTAAAAGATCGAATTCTTCTTTATATAGTTTTGGATCATCAAGGTATGCATAATATCTGAAACCTTTATTAAACGGCACATTATCTTTTTCTGTCGGCAATTTATATGAATCTTCATCTAATAACCTTGCCAGTGAAACACCGAATATTTTTTCAAGAGGAACAATAAACTCATATTTCAGAGGTCGTTCGTCTTTTAACATTTTTGAAAAATTTGATTTTTCCTTATTTGCAAATTTATATGCGTCTTGTCCTTTGATTCCTAATTCGTGTGCAATATTAACCAACAAGTGACTATACATCTTTATCCCTTTTAATTTCATATAATGGTCAATATTGTTCTTCAAATTTCCCATAAGTTTGCCTCCATAACTTTTATCTATTTATATAGTACCACAAACGCAGAGAAAATAGTAGTCATTTAAGACAACTTTTGTTGTCATTTTTGACATTGGTAAAAATCACAGAAAAAAGTATATCGTCAGATTTGACTACTATTTCCAGATTTACAAACAGAAAAACAATAACGGGCAGGGGCAAAGACGATGAACAAGTGAGCAAGCTTTCTTCGGCACGCACGCAGGCACCGAAACAGTCCACCGGACTGTTTCTATTCTCCGAATTGCCTTGTTCGATTCTCTGTTCTTTACATCAAAAAAGGAAGTGTCAAAAATGACACTTCCTTTTTTGGCGCAGAAGGAGAGACTCGCCCATTGAAAGCTAAAGCTTTCTTCGGCACGCACGCAGGCACCGAAACAGTCCACCGGACTGTTTCTAT
>OIXQ01000049.1_pt1 | contig 80776 bp, 76 predicted proteins | sample 1587791 | NCBI WGS metagenome assembly OIXQ01 (sample SAMN03283273) | human gut metagenome | biome: human-associated habitat; material: feces | host: Homo sapiens | place: Peru | collected 2012
CGCAGCGCAGGAGGGCGAAAATACGGAAGTGGGTACCCGCTTCCTATGCTTGCTACGAAAGTTTTTCCTTACTCCCTACTACAACGGAAAGCCCCGTTTTGCCAACTTTAAGCAAAAGAAAAACGCTGCAATCTCAAAAAGATTACAACGCTTCCTAATGCCTATTCAATTTTCGTTTTCGACTTCTGCAATTTCTTTCGCCGTTGCGGTTACAATCCGTATGCCCTTATCGCTCATGCTGTCAAGCAGCGTGTCGAGCTGCCGCCTTTGCGTCGATTTTTCCGCTGTCTTATCCGGGAAAAAGAATTGGTCTACGGATATGTCATAACGGGTAACAAGCTCATAAAAGATTTGCAGGCTTGGCTGTTGCCCTTTGTTTTCAATATTCGCAAGGTAGCGAGGGGAAATGTTCATTTCGTCGCTTACTTTCTTGCGGCTTTCATTCCTGCCTGTTCGCGCTGCTTTTATGGCTTGCCCGAAAGCTGCAAAGTCATATAAAAGTACTGGTCTTTTTGCCATAATAATTCACCCAACTACATTTTACTGTTCCTTTCTTCGTTTAGATATGTCTACACAGTTCTTATCATTAGCCAAAATAATTCATATTTTGGCACTTGCTATTATACGGCTGTCCGTATATAATTATACTAATAGAGCTTAAAGAAAGGACGGGCGAATTATGGAATATATGTCTTGCCCCGAAGCGGCGAAAAAATGGGGTATTTCTGAAAGGCGGGTACAAAAATTGTGCGAGGACAATCGAATACCCGGTGTTTCAAAAATCGGCTATATGTGGCTGATACCAAAGGACGCGCAGAAACCAAAAGATAAAAGATACAAAAAAATCAAATCTACACAATAGATTCAAATTACCCTGTTACAATTTACAGTTAGGAGGTGCGCCATGAGTAAAATCTTGATTGTTGAGGACGATATATCCATACAAGCACTATTGCATGATTTTATACAAGAAGCCGGACACAGCGTTGTACTGGCTGCTGACGGTGTGGAAGCCCTTGCAAAATATTCTGAACAGACTTTCGACTTGGTACTGCTTGATATTATGCTTCCCAAAATAGACGGTTACGGTGTTTGCGAGGTTATCCGGCAAAAATCCAACGTGCCTATTATCATGCTTACAGCACTGGATAACGAAGAAAATCAAATAAAGGGCTTAGACTTGCAAGCTGACGACTATATTACGAAGCCGTTTTCTATGCCTGTTCTATTGCGGAAAATAGCTGCTGTTCTGCGGCGTTCGTCAAGGCAAGATGACGTGCCGCAAACTATAAGCTATAAAGATTTAACACTGGACTTAGACGGTTACAAAGTTTATAACGGTCAAGAAAGTATTGACCTTACTCCCCGCGAGTTTGAAATACTGCGAGAATTGCTTACCCACAAAGGCAGGATATTGACACGACAAAACCTGTTGCAAACACTTTGGAAATATGAATTTTTCGGGGAGGAGCGCATTATTGATACGCATATAAAAAACCTACGGAAAAAACTTGGTACTGCTGACTACATAGAAACGATTAGAGGGGTGGGATATAGAATTGATAAAGAGAATTAGAAGTAAATTATCAGTTAAAGTTTTTCTTTTCACTACAATATTGATGATTGTATGTTCAACAATAACCTGCACTTGTATATATCACTTTGCCCCTTACGTTTACAAATACACGCTTTCTGATATTGAATATCTCATTTATCAGTTTGCAGAAGAATTGTCGGGATATAGTCGTGAAGAAAGCCCTATCTTTTTTGACGTTTGCTCTAATATTCTTTACGAGCAATATGATAACGAGTATAGTTTGCATATTTTTACAAGCTCTGGCAAAGAACTTACACTATCAGATTTAGATATTCCCACTGGAAAAAGAATGGAGGATTTTGATACTTTTCAAAAAACAGAAAGCACTCCTATATATTTTCAAGACGGAACCGAACAATACTTTTTGATTATCGCTCAAAACACAGACAAACAAAGCCAAATAGTAGAAGCACTTAATAAAACTATTCCGATTTTAAGTGTAGTTATTCTTTGCACATCTACACTTGCTGCATTTTTCTATACATGGTATATGACTGCGCCCGTTAAAAAAGTTAGTAAACTTTCAAGACAAATGGCAGATATGGATTTCAACGGTTTTTGCCCTACCGGACGTACTGATGAAATAGGTGTGTTGTCTAACAGTCTAAATACACTTTCACAGAAATTGACCGCGGCACTTTCTGAATTACAGGATGCTAATCAAAAACTGCAAGCAGATATTGATAAAGAAAGACAGCTTGAACGGCAGCGGATAGAGTTTTTTTCAGCGGCTTCGCATGAATTAAAAACGCCTATTACCATTATCAAGGGGCAGCTTCAAGGTATGCTCTATCAAGTAGGACGCTATAAAGATAGGGAAACATACCTTGCACAATCCTTAGAAGTTACAAATACTTTGGAAAAAATGGTGCAGGAGCTTCTGACAATTTCCCGTTTAGATACACCGGGATATACCTGTAAAAAATCCGATATTGATTTTAGCAAGCTCATAAATGAACGACTTGCTGCGTATGAAGATTTATTCATGCAAAAAGAACTGACCGTTGAAAAATCCATAATACCGGGGCTTTATGTTTCGGGAGATATTCAGTTGCTTCAAAAGGTAATAGATAACCTCTTAGGAAATGCGGCAACATATTCGGGAGCAGGAAATTATATATCGGTCAAGTTATGGAAAGAATTTGAAAAAGTAAACCTCACGATTGAAAATACAGGCGTACATATCCCGGACGAGGATATTCCAAAATTATTTGAAGCATTTTACAGGGTAGACCATTCACGAAACCGGCAGACGGGCGGCACAGGATTAGGCTTATATATCGTGAAAACAATTCTGGAACTACATGGAGCAAAAATTAAAATTGCTAATTCTATTCAAGGTGTTATTGTTTCCATACAGTTTTAGAAAATTCTCACAGGCGGCGAGCTTTTCAGCTTGCCGCCTTTTCTATCTCCACATAAAAAACATATTCAATACAATGTCAATTCAAGTCAAATCGTTATCCTTAAATTGTACCCGGAAAGGGTAACAGAAAGGAGCTTCTACCATGAAAAAATACTTATCAATCATTCTTGCCATTCTTTTAGTTATGAGTGCGCTAACAGGGTGTGCAGGAAAAAACAATCCGACCAAACAAGACAACGCACTCAACACCACAGCGACTGATCCGGAAACAGCCCCAGTGAGCGAAAGCTCTAATTCTCCCTCTGTTTCTAATACGTCTGCTGCGTATGAAAAGCTGATTGCGTATAAAACAGATAACTATTCACAGCAAAGTGTAGCTGACTTCAATAATTTATTATTGGATAATAATGATTTTCTTGAACTATTGGAAGCGCACTCTGACGTAATGGCGGCTATTTCTCCAAACGACGATAATTATGATTTTATCATGTTGACGCTTAATGCTTCGCTTAACGAGATTTACTATGAGCAAGTAGAAAAAAATACTGTTTTTAGCCTTAGCGGTTATTTGGAAAAGAAAGAGCAGCCTATGAATGTGGAGCCATTACCGGACGAAACTTCTCTTTCTGCGGAAGAACAGTCTTATAACTTTCTCTTTTACGCGCTTTATAGCATTAACTATACACTTCCAGACCCAGCGGCTATAACCGTAGCAGAAAGAGATAGTATATTAAAAGCATTTCGCGCAGAAATGCAACAGTATGTTGACGGTTTAAGCGTAAATGAAATCGTGGATAGTAATATTAAAACATTGCTTTCGGATAAAGCTACTGAACTTGCAAATAGTATGTCCTCTGAAAAGATTAGCCTATCTTATGAAATCAGTAGCATTGAAATCCATAATGCGGGAACAGAAATTACTCAATAATCAGAAATGATAACACAATTATTATCTGCCGGACGACGGCAAAAGAAAAAAAGCCGTCGTTGAGCAGAAGCATTTTCACGCGCCTTTTAATCGGCGGCTTTGATTTTCAGAGCCGCCGTTTCTTTTTGCCCGACGACCCATAGCTATATAAAACGGCGGCATTAGGAGGTAGCCGCCATGAGCGATAAACCATATCGACAATATTCTACTTTCTTTGACTTATCAAAAAAAGCCCGACCGCCGCCGGGGACACTTTTACCCTTAGATATGAACTGTCAAATCATCTGAATACTGCTTACAATTCCTTTGCGCCTGTCTGCGTCTTGCAGACAGGCGCATTTTGCATTTTCGGGAGGTTTTTTCAAAAAAATTTCGCTTTCATTCGGCGTTTGAAAAAATCGCCTGTATTATCCCGCGAAAAGGGGAGGTACTACCTACCTTTCGGCACGAAAGGAGGTGAGAACATGGAACCTAATCGCGTGGAATTTCAGAAGCAATGTATCTTTCAAAGTTTCTGTAAACGGGTGCTGCACAACGAAGCCTGCAACGCCCATGAGGAAATCCGGCGACGCAGAGCAAAGGAAGTGTCATTTTCCGACCTTGCCTTGCATGAGGAACGGCAGCTTTACACGCTTGACAAATATTTTCAAGCCGAAGAAGCCGAGCCGAGCTATCAGCAAGCGGGAAAGAAAATCACGCCGAAGCTGCTGCTTGAAGCAATCCGCACTTTGCCGGAAGAAAAAAGGAAAGCTATCATGCTGTACTATTTCGAGGGCATGACCGACGTGGAGATTGGAAAGTTATTCAATACGTCGCGCAGCACGATACAGTACAGACGGACAAGCTCTTTTGAAATCTTGAAGAAATATTTGGAGGAACACGCTGATGAATGGGACGAATGGTAAACAATCTGACTTCCCGGACGTTGCCCTTGTTCCCTATCCTGTCATTGTGGCAGCGACAAAGGGCGACCCGGACGCTATGAAAATTGTCTTGCAGCACTTTAGCGGTTACATAGCGAGCCTTTCTATGAGAAAGCTCTGCGACGAGCGCGGAAACGTCTATTTTGGCGTTGACGAGGATATTCGCCAACGGCTGCAAGCAAGGCTAATGAGGGCAATCCTCACATTTAGGGCTGAATAGCTGCACCGATACCGAAACGTCTTAACCCCTTTTTCGTTTCGTATCAATCCGCAGCAGCCCCGTATGTTCCTTGACAAAGAAAGCGACGCAAGATAACGGCGACGCAGTATAGGGCAAACCGGGTACGTCCTTTTTGCGCCGAGCCATACAGAGGGTGCGCCATGACGCTATTCCCCTATCGGGAAAAGCCGAGCGAGAAACACCGCGATGGAAAGCAAGTTAGCAGCTTGCGGGCGACGACACGCATTGAGGGGAGATAAGCCTTTACAGCCACAGTCCGAGCGTTCCGAGCGTCGCAGGCAATGGGTAAAGCTGCCTTAAATGAGCAGGGGTGCAATTCCCGCGAGGTTGTGCTAACAGCCGCCCGGTTAAAGCCCACTTTTTGTAACTTGACTTTTTAGCCATTTATGAAAGGGGGTATTTTCCTATGGCAAAAAAGGAAACAACAAGCCCCGCTATCCCTGTATTCCCTATGTTAAAGACCGTTGAGCAAATGAGCAAGATTAGCGGTATCGGGGAAAATAAGCTGCGCGAGCTTATGGATAGCGGCGAGCTTGAATATATACAGAATGGAAACCGCCGTTTGATAGCTGACGCTGCAATCTGGGACTGGTATCACAGGGCAAAGACGACAGCGAAGCCCCCGGCACGACAGGGAGGTTAAGCTATGGCTATATCAACAAGGCAGGTTAAGAATAAACGCGACAGCAACGGCGTACTGACCGGGCGACCGGGAACAGTTTACGACGTGAATATCAAGTACACCGCCCCGAATGGGGAAAAGAAAACCTATTCCAAAAAGGGCTTTCCGACAAAAAAGGAAGCAACGCAGCATGAAGCAGAGATGAAAGCAAAGCTCCATAATCCGGGGCAGATTGCGTCTATCGCTTCACAGCGGAAACAGACCGTTGCAAGCTATCTGAATGAATGGGTAGAAAGCTATGCAAGAGTGAACTTGCGCCCCTCTACTTACGACGGGTACAAAAAGACGATTGCAAACTATATCAATCCCTATATCGGCGGCGTTGCCCTTAATCAGCTTACCCCCGCTATGGTAGACAAAATGTTTCAGCAGATTATTGACAAAGGCTTGAAACCGTCCACCGCAGCTGGGGCAAAGCGTGTTTTGAGCGTGGCGTTGAGCCATGCCCGGAAATACCGCTATATCGAAACAAACGCAGCAAAGGACACGCTTACGAAGTTTGGAAAGAGCGACAAGACCCCCGACCCTTATACGCCGGAACAGGTAAAAGCCCTTATGCAGCGCGTCGAGGGTACCGTTTGGGAAATGCCCGTTATCTTAGGCGGGCTTTACGGTATGCGCCGTTCTGAAATCCTGGGCTTGCGCTGGCGTAATGTGGATTTGGAAAACAACACCTTTGACGTTTCCGAGCAGCTACCCTTTAAGGTGCCGCCGAAAACAAAAGTCATTGAGGAAATGGCACCGCCGAAATCCAACGGGCGAAAGCTGCCTATCACAGAGCTTGCCCGCCCGTTCTTCCTCAAACAGTTTGCTATGCAGGAAGCGCAGCGCGAACAGGCAGAAAAAGACGGAAAGCCATACTATGACAATGACCTTGTTGTAGCGAAGCCGGACGGTTCCCCTATCTCCGCGTCGTGGGTATCTTCCCAATTTGGAAAACTGCTTGAAGATTTGGATATGCCGCATATCCGCTTTCACGATTTACGCCATACGGCGGCTACGAATATGCACCAACTGACAGGCGACTTCTACACCGTAGGCGAAGTGTTAGGACATACGCTTGCGGGTATCGGCGTATCGCTTGGACTGTCTATGAACTTTGAAGCTGTTACCGCCCGTTATGTGGACGTGCGGCTTGAACGCAAGAAAGAAGTCTTAGACGCTTATCATGGGGCGGTCAAACAGGCTGACCCGGCAAAGGCAGAGAAAGCCGAGCCGAAGAAAGCAAAGAGCGCGGCAAAGAAAAAGAGCAGCGATTTAGAGCTTTAACCGCTGTATCTCTTTACCGCTTCTTATATCGTTTTATAGCCCCGCGTGGGATTTGGGCACCATTTGGGCACCATTTACCGAAAAAGCACCACTAATACAGGCGATAAAAGAAACGCCGAGAACCCGCAAAAACATAGAGTTTATGCGGGTTTCCGGCGTTTTCTAATCCCTCAACCGACCTAAAATCATCTTGCGGCAGAGAGAAAAATTCTACTATTTTTTATATACTTAACAAATGTGCTTCTATTAAATTTTACATTTACAATGAAATATTTTTTACTTTGCACATCACACTTTACAAAAGGAGTATATACATGGACATAATCAAGAAAATTGCTCAGGAGATAGGCTGTCGTGACAGCCAGGTTGAAGCAGCGGTGAAACTCATCGATGAAGGCAACACCATTCCATTCATCGCCAGATATAGAAAGGAAGCCACCGGCTCCCTCAACGACGAACAGCTTCGTCTTCTTCACGAAAGACTTGTATACCTTAGAAATCTCGAGGACAAAAAGGCTCAGGTCATCGCAAGTATAGAGGAGCAGGGAAAACTTACAGACCAGCTCAGGGTGGACATTGAGAAAGCCGAGACCATGGTTCTGGTTGACGATCTCTACAGACCATACAGACCTAAGAGAAAGACAAGAGCAACCATCGCCAAGGACAAAGGGCTGGAGGGGCTTGCAAACATCATCATGCTGCAGATGACCAGAACTCCGATAGTCAAGGAAGCTGAAGCTTATGTGTCTGAGGAGAAGGGCGTTGCAGACACCAGCGAAGCCATTGCAGGCGCAATGGACATAATCGCTGAAAATATATCTGACACTGCCGATTACAGAACTCACATAAGAGATCTCACCACCAGACACGGTGTGCTGAGAACAACGGCAAAGGATCCGGAGGCCGAATCCGTATACGAGATGTACTACGACTTCTCTACCCCTGTATCCAAGATGACCGGATACAGAACACTCGCCGTTAACCGCGGTGAAAAGGAAAAGTTCATCACGGTAAAGATCGAGGCACCCGTCAACGACATAATATCATATCTGGAAAAACAGATCATCGTCAGAGACAATTCTGAAACCGAACAGATACTTTCAGACGTGATCGCAGACAGCTATGACAGGCTCATAGCTCCTGCCATTGAGAGAGAGATCAGAAACGCCCTCACTGAAACCGCTGAGGACGGTGCCATCAAGGTATTTGCATCGAACCTGCAGCAGCTTCTCATGCAGCCTCCTATCGCAGGGCAGACAGTGCTCGGCTGGGATCCGGCGTTCAGAACCGGCTGTAAGCTCGCTGTTGTGGATCCGACCGGAAAGGTTCTCGACACTGTTGTCATATTCCCAACAGCACCTCAGAAGAAGGTAGCAGAGGCTAAAAAGACTGTGAAGGCTCTTATAAAGAAGTACGGCATAACTCTCATATCCGTGGGAAATGGTACGGCATCCAGAGAGTCAGAGATGGTGATCGCCGAGCTCATCAGTGAACTTGACACACCTGTACAGTACGTGATAACCAACGAGGCCGGAGCTTCTGTATACTCAGCCAGCAAGCTCGCCACCGAAGAATTTCCTCATTTTGATGTTGGCCAGAGAAGTGCTGCTTCCATCGCCAGAAGAGTACAGGATCCTCTGGCAGAGCTGGTCAAGATCGATCCAAAGGCCATCGGAGTCGGTCAGTATCAGCACGATATGAACCAGAAGAAGCTGACAGAAGCCCTGGACGCAGTTGTAGAGGATTCTGTAAATAAAGTTGGTGTCGACCTCAACACCGCTTCTGCCCCACTCATGGAGCACATTTCCGGAATTAACAAGACTCTTGCCAAGAATATCGTAGATTACAGAGAGGCAAATGGACGCTTCAATACCAGAAAGGAACTCCTCAAGGTTGCAAAGCTCGGCCCTAAGGCATTTGAACAGTGCGCAGGTTTCATGAGGATTAGCGGCGGCTCAAATCCTCTGGACGCCACATCTGTTCATCCAGAGAGTTATGATATAGCCACTGCCCTGCTGAGCCACATCGGCTACACTACCTATGACATTGCGTCCGGCAGACTCAAGGATCTGTCAAAAGCCGCCGGCAACATCAAAAAGCTCGCCGAGGAGCTGGGAACCGGAACGATAACTCTCAACGACATCATAAAGGAGCTGGAAAAGCCTGCCCGTGATCCTCGTGACGAGATGCCAAAGCCGATCCTCAGAGGCGATGTCCTTGAGATGAAGGATCTGACGGAGGGAATGATCCTCAAGGGAACCGTCAGAAACGTGATCGACTTCGGCGCATTTGTGGATATAGGTGTTCATCAGGACGGACTTGTCCACATCTCAGAGATGTCCGACAAATTCATAAAGCACCCTCTTGACGTGGTGAGCGTCGGCGACATAGTCCAGGTAAAGGTCATCGGCATAGACCTCGCCAAGAAACGTATACAGCTCTCCATGAAGGGGATTTAACACACGACAAAATACAGTAACATATTTAAGCCTCCAGCATAGTTTATACAGAGAAAACTTATGTGTGGAGGCTTTTATAGTGGAACAAAACAGAAACTGCAGCCGTAACGGCCAGAATCGATGCTACTATAACCAAGGAACCTCTGTTAAATATACCGCCTCATCCGGCTCCAAGCCACGTTCCTGTGAATCCGGCACTGCCACATCCACAAGATCAGGCAGGCCCCTTGGAATGGCTTATATCCCTGAACAGCCCTTTGAAAATCTGTACGATGCAAAGTGCGGACTTGTGGAGGGAACCATGTTCAAGGATCTCAATCTGATATTCTGCGGGGTAAGGGGGAAATAGCCATGAATAAAATGAACAAAAAACAGCTTCTGCGCTTTATCACAGAGGTCTCTTTTGCACTCGACGATATTGCGCTCTATCTCGACCTTCATCCCGACTGCACCAAGGCGCTTTCGAGCTATGACAACTATCAGAGCATGCGCACCCAGGCTATAAATGATTACGTGAACATGTATGGGCCGCTGAACAAATATCAGGTCACTGACAACAACTATTTCAACTGGGTCAATGACCCTTGGCCATGGGAAGGAGAGTGTAACTGCTAATGTGGGTTTATGAGAAAAGATTACAGTTTCCTATAAATATAAAGGAAACCAACGCAAAGCTGGCTCAGGACATAATCAGTCAATATGGCGGTCCGGACGGTGAAATGAGTGCCTCGATGAGATACCTGTCGCAGAGATATTCCATGCCTGACAAGAAGGTCAAGGCGGCTCTGACCGACATCGGAACCGAGGAACTTGCCCATCTCGAGATGGTTGCGACCATCATTTACCAGCTCACAAGGGATCTGAGCATCGAGGAGATCAAGGCATCAGGATTTGACAAATATTATATCGACCACACCACCGGCATCTGGCCCCAGGCGGCAGGAGGAATTCCATTTAACGCCTGCGAATTCCAGTGCAAGGGCGACGCGATAACAGATCTTTTTGAGGATATGGCCGCTGAGCAGAAAGCCAGGTCGACCTACGACAACATCCTCAGACTGTGCAAGGATCACCCGGACGTATATGAGCCTATCAAATTCCTGCGCGAGAGGGAGATCGTGCACTTCCAGAGATTTGGCGAATGCCTTGAGGCTGTAAAAGATACCCTCGATCACAAGAATTTCTATGCATTCAACCCTTCATTTGACACCAAGGCACCTTGTTTAAAGAATAATTGAAAATCAGAAATATCGGTGGTAAAATGATGTCACTTTTAACAAGAGAAGAGGCGGTGTTATGTCAGAAAAACAGATCAACCATTCACAGAGATTCGGAATCATACTGGTTCTGTCATGCGGAATCATGTGGGGCATAAGCGGAGTCCTTGGACAATACGTGTTCCAGTCGTCAGATGTAAATGCCACACAACTTTCCATAATCAGACAGTTTATATCCGGTGTCGTCCTGCTTGTCATCGCCGCCGTAAAGAGAGATAAAAGGGCTTTGACCATATGGTCAAAGCCTAAAAGTGTCATATCTATGCTGTTCTTTGCACTCTCAGGTGTCATGGGCGTGCAGTTCACATACTTCGCTTCCATCGAACATTCCAACGCCGCAACCGGCACAGTGATCCAATTCACATACATAATCATGCTGCTGTTGTACACAACGATCTTCATGCACAAGAGACCTCATATATATGAAGCAGCCTCAGTCGTATGCGCATTTGCAGGTATCTTTCTGATCGCCACACACGGCAGTCTGAATTCCCTTGCCATATCCAGGCCGGCGCTCATCTGGGGACTCACCTCAGCGGTATGTTTCACTATATACTGCCTTTACCCTCAGAAGCTCTACAATGAATATGGTCTGGTAAATATCATAGGCTGGTCATCACTCACAGCCTCCATCTTCCTTGCGCTGGTCACGAAAACATTCTCACTGCCTCACATGGATGGAAGGATAATTGCAGCCTCACTTGCGGTAGCCATTGTGGGTTCTCTCATTCCATTTACAATATACGGTCTCGGCATCAGCATCCTCGGAAGCGTGAAAGCAAGTCTTTTCGTCACAGTTGAGCCCGTGTCAAGTGCCCTGCTGACATGGATCTTTCTGGGAACCCGGTTCACCCGCATGGATCTGATCGGTTTTCTCCTGATTCTTGGATCCATACAGGTTGTTGCCATAATGACATTTCACAATGAAAAACACATAGTAAAAGCTGAACAGACCCATCTGTCATGATGAAAGTCCATCCAGCTCATCTATCGCACATCTCATAACCCGGATCTCCTGAAGTTTTTCATCAAGGAGCTTCTCCCGGTGTGTGAGTCTTTCGTATATATCTCTTCTTCGTCCATCAAGGCTTTGCAGCCCGGTTCTGCGGCTGTGTATCTCATCCCGCTGTGCACAGAGCTTATCAAGTTCAGCCCTGCCTTCCTCAAGCTCCGCAGTCAATCTCTTTCTTCCGCTCTTCTTCCTGAGCCCCCAGTATTTTGACAACGCATATCCAATATAGTATGCAAGCCCTGCAGCTCCGACAGCGAAGAGCATCGCATACACAAGTCGTCCGTCTGGGAGAATATTATCACCCCGTGCGACCAACGCATACATTATAACTATTGACAATATCCCCAATATCATGAGTGGTACAAGTGCTGTTCTTACTCCAGTCCTTATCCAGCTTCTTCTGTACTCCTTAGGAAGCTCGTCCAGATGGCGTCTGAGCGTCGTGATCTCAAGTTCGCTTTTCCGCTCCTGTGCCCACACCGAGTTGAGCTCACCCAGAACATCAGGGCTGACCTCGTAGTCCTTTTGCAGGCTCATATATTCCCGGACCGCAGCGTCCGCCTCGTATGTCTGACATTTCATCCTGAGTATCTGTCTGACCTGTCTAAGTGTATCGTGATAAAGCTCCCGTCCCATTTTTCTGCCAGATCTTGCATATAGCCCCGACACCTCTATCATCATGTCGACCGCAAGCTTTATTCCATCTCTGCTTTCAAGATCAGCAACATTCAGTTTATCGAGCAATCTGCCAAATTCTGTATTTTTGTTGGCTCTGGCGTATTCACTGTAGTCGGATCGTTCAAATCTCTCACCTTCCACCGCCAGGATTCTGTAATCCTTCAGCATGGATGATATATCGAAGTTCTTCTCACAGCCCACCATACGGTTCAGGCAGATGGAGTATATATTGTCGCGCCCCTCAAGCTCCAGGATACCCAGAATGGCCTCCGTCAGAGCACCATCCCTTGTACTGTTATCCACCGGATAATCAATTCTTTTATATTCTCTGACCGCAGCGGGCACAAACTTCACCTCGGTCTTTCCATCAGCCAGCTCTCCATAAATATATCCGTGTGCTCCTGTGGACTCACTCGACACAGCCTCCGGGCTTCCAGAGTAATAAGCCTTTCCAGGCACCTTCATCTCATATTTCTGGTGGCCGCCAAATGCAATATAGTCAAATCCACTGATACGCAGCCTGTTCCAATCGACCGGCATCCTCCTCCGGTCACCCCCACATGCGATCAACATATTATGTACCGATTCATCCCGCGGCTCTGCATCATCCACAACCCTGGCATCCATCTTCCTGTCAAAATAGCTCACGCCGTATATATCAACGTCCTTGTCCGGAAAATGAATATGATCCAGCGCCATGGTCGCCTGCTCATCCCTGACCGCTGTGTACCCCATGTCTCCAGTCTGTTTGTCTCCAATCTGTCTTATTCCAGGGCTTCCGATCACACACACACGTGATCTGAAACCGTAATCAAGAAGTGGCGCATCGCTGCCCAGATTATCCAGAAATCCGGCAGCATATATGACCACTGTATGCTTTAAGCTTCCAAATATCTCATCAAGCCATGCAAGCTCTTCCTCAGATGGCTGATGGTCAAACAGATTGCCTGCAACCAGAAGAAAATCCACGTCAAGCTCCCCGGCACGTGCCACCACAGCCTCAAATGTCATGTATATTTCGTTTTTCCTCTCGCCACTCCATACACACTCCCTGTCAGGCAGCGCGCCGAGCAGCACATCGGATATATGTATAAACGTTATCTTTTTCATCAATCTGTATATTCCAATCCCAAGCATGAAAATGCATTATAATCCGTATTTGTTATGTGTGAGCATGACGTACGCCCCACATTTACATACTCTTTTATAATTATATTAGTATATGTCGATACACGCAAGTGCAACGACATAATGTATGTCGTGCACAGGTGCGACAGCCTTCACGCATCAATACGCTTCATTATTTCATGTCATCTGACCCTAAAACGTTCATTTCAACAGCCGGAGCATTATTTTGCCAAGTTTAATTTGTTTTTAACTTGTTTTTCTCAATTGACTTTTAGATATGGCTTGCTTATAATATGTTAATGTAGTTTTTTGAAGTATTAATGGAGGATATAATTATGGCAGTCAAGTATGTGTTTGTCACTGGTGGTGTTGTATCTGGACTCGGTAAGGGTATTACTGCTGCTTCTCTTGGACGTCTTCTCAAGATGAGAGGATATAAAGTCACAAGCCAGAAGTTCGACCCTTATATCAATATCGATCCGGGAACAATGAACCCTATCCAGCACGGCGAAGTTTTTGTCACTGACGACGGCGCCGAAACGGATCTGGATCTCGGTCACTATGAGCGTTTTATAGACGAAAGTCTCAACAAGAATTCTAATGTAACAACCGGAAAGGTATACTGGAGCATCCTTCAGAAGGAGCGCCATGGTGATTTCGGAGGACACACAGTACAGGTAGTGCCACATATCACCAATGAGATAAAAGACAGATTCTACAGAAATCCCGACGCAAAGGATACTGAGGTAGCGATAATCGAGATCGGCGGAACCGTTGGAGATATCGAAAGCCAGCCATTCCTTGAGGCTATCAGACAGTTCCAGCATGAGGTTGGTCCTAAGAACTGCATCATGATCCATGTAACTCTTATCCCTTATCTGAAGGCTTCAGGTGAGATCAAGACCAAGCCTACCCAGGCGAGCGTTAAAAATCTTCAGGGAATGGGTATTCAGCCGGATATCCTCGTATGTCGTTCCGATCTCCCTCTTGATCAGGGTATCAAGGATAAGATCGCACTGTTCTGTAACGTGCCAAGCAGGAACGTTATACAGAATCTTGACGTGGATGTTCTGTATGAGGTTCCACTTGCCATGGAGAAGGAGCATCTTGCCGATGTAGTATGTGAGTGCCTGGATATGGAATGTCCTCCACCTGCAGAGCACGCATGGCATGAGTGGACAAGCATGATAGATGCATGGAAGCATCCTGAGAGGAATGTAAGAGTTGCTCTGGTCGGAAAGTACGTATCACTTCACGATGCCTATATCTCAGTAGTTGAGGCATTGAAGCACGCAGGTGTTGCCAACAAGGCAGAGGTTGAGATCAAGTGGGTCGACTCCGAGCTTGTAACAAAGGAGAATGTCGCTGAGATCCTCGGCGATGTGGATGGAATCCTTGTTCCGGGCGGCTTTGGCGACAGAGGTATAGAGGGAATGATCACTTCTATCAATTACGCCAGAACACACAAGGTTCCTTACCTTGGACTGTGTCTCGGAATGCAGCTCACGATAGTTGAATTTGCAAGAAATGTACTTGGATATTCAGACGCCCACAGCTCTGAGTTCAATCCAAACTCATTCCACCAGGTAATCCACATCATGCCAAACCAGCACGATGTAACCGACCTTGGCGGTACCCTCAGACTTGGTTCATATCCTTGTGTGCTTGCAAAGGATTCAAAGTCATACCAGTTGTACGGCACAGAATATATCCACGAGCGTCACAGACACAGATACGAGGTCAACAATGATTATCGTCAGGCTCTGACTGACAACGGAATGGAGCTTGTCGGCCTGTCACCTGACGGACATATCGTCGAGATGGTCGAGATTCCTGAGCATCCTTGGTTCATCGGAACACAGGCACATCCGGAATTCAAATCAAGACCAAACAAGCCACATCCTCTTTTCAAAGGATTTGTAGCAGCTGCACTTGAGCATATGGATAAATAATATATAGAGACAGGGAGTATATCAACTGCTGATATACTCCCTGTTTTTCTGTTTATTATGTTTTATAGCAGGTCTGTAAATGACCTTCCGGATCACTCCACCACGTCAAGAAGTTCCGCAAATGTATGGATCTCCGCATCCTTATCCTTCACACTACCAAACCCGTATGCCGCGTGAATGAACTTTATCCCGGCAAATCTGGCACTGTCGCAGTCGCCCTGGATATCGCCGACATATGCAGCATCCTCTATCCCATTCTTCTCCATGAGTATCTTTATACTCTCGCCCTTTGATACCTTTGTATCTCCCCAGCAGAGTATATCCTTAAAATACTTTCCAAACCCGTAATAATCAAGAAATGCCTCTATATATCCGCTCTGGCAGTTGCTGACTATAAACAGCCTGTGTGATCCCGAAAGCTTCGCAATGGTATCCTCTACACCATCGTACAGAACGCCGCCATGTTCACTGAGATACTCGTTCTCATAGTCTCCGCAGGCATCCACAAGCTGAGTCCTTCTGTCCTCCGAATACGCTCCGAACAGCTTGTCGGCAATGGCATCCATAGGCATACCCATAACGGATTTGATATCGGCCTCTGTCACCTTCATGTCCACATCAGCCTGTCTTTCGAGGACTTCACTCCAGGACGCAGCCACATTTGCCGCGCTGTCCCACAGAGTTCCATCCATGTCAAATATAAGTGATTCTACCTTCATATTCTACCTCTCGTATATTCTATTCAAGTATATGGTCAACACCCTGTTTGATGATGGTCACAACGTGCTCATCGGCCAGGGAATATATTATATTCTTGCCCTCTCTTCTGCTTTTTATCAATTTGGCCTGCTTCAGCACCCTGAGCTGGTGTGAAATAGCCGATGCATTCATATCCAGACGCTCTGCGATGTCTCCGACACTCAGTTCCTGCTTAAGCAGGGCGAACATGATGGATATACGTGTCGCATCGCCAAACACCTTGAACAGGTCTGCCAGATCTGCGAGATCCGACTGTTCCAGTTCATAACTGTCAAAAAAAATATTTTTATCTTCTGCCATATCTATGGTCCTTTCTGCTCCCAAACAAGCAACTCATGTGTTCCATTTGAACAAGTATTCATATGTAAATTTACTACACTTACTTTTTTGTGTCAAGTCACCTGAATCTCATGAATATTTCAAATGATAACTGCACACAATTACATCATACTGAAACGCCGCATTTGGCGCGATCATATTGGAGGTCAAAAATGAAAACATTAAATTGCATATGTCTCACACTGACCATAATCGGTGCTATCGTATGGGGCATTATAGGACTGTTCAGCTACAACATAGTGGACGGCATCTTCGGTGCCGGAACTGCATTTTCCAGAATAATCTATACTCTGGTGGGTGTTGCCGGACTGTATACCATCTCCTTCTACTGGTTCCTCGACAGGGATTAACAGCATTAATATGCAAATGCCCGCATCTATAAAAGTGCAGGCATTGTATTACATATCATAAAACAAATTCTGTTATTATCATAAATCCTATGCATACGCACAGTGCCAGTACAAGCGGCACAGATATGATCCTCGGTCTCTTGGCCTCAGTGTTCCTGTTTCTCCTGAACATCGCCAGCATATCCATATGTCTTTTATTCAGATACGCAAGAAGCACTATCAACGCTGCAGCCGCGCACAATCCCATAAATGCAAATGGAATATAGATCAATATCGTCTGCTTGAGCTGATCCGGTGCTATTCCCTCGGAAGCCTGTTTTTCCACCATCTCTTTGAGCACGCTGACATGTGATGCTATATAGCTGATGATGACCGATATCTCATTAAAACAAAAATGAGCATACATGGTCGTAAATATACTTCCCGTCGCCTCAGCAAGAAATCCCAGCATCATTCCCAGAACCATCGCATACGCCATCTGGTTGAAATTCATGTGCATGGCTCCAAACATTATGCCGCCAATGATTATAGCCGCCAGTCTGCTGCTGTATCTGTAGCTTCCCATTATGACGCCTCTGTAGGCAAGCTCCTCCACGATTCCCGGAGTGACCGCCATGAGAAGTGTTGACACCCACAGCTTATGGTTCGACACAAGCCCTGTTGCAAGCTCCGTAGTGGCACTCTCCACCCACAGAAGGCTTATGGCATTTATGAGTGTCATAAGGGGCTCAAGAGCCACAACGAATGCCGGAACGATGATTATCGCCAGCCAGTGCGTCTTCTTCAGTCTGAGCGTTTCGCGCAGATCACATTTGCTTATAAGAATATATATGATCGTCGGCACGAATATCATGCTCTGGCTCAGGATCAGATTCTGAACCATGGTTATATGTGAGCCGATATTCGTCTTCCACAGGATCATAACAACACACAGATACACACATATCAGCGACAGGAAAAACCATGACGCTCCGTGTACCTTTCTCTGAACATTGTCCTGTCTCATACGCTTACTCTACTATAGCGATGGCTTCTATCTCTATAAGCACATCCTTAGGGAGTCTTGCAACCTCCACGCATGAACGTGCAGGGAAATCGTTTGTGAAGAAGTCCTTGTAAATGTCATTTATCTTGCCGAAGTCATTCATATCCTTGATAAATACTGTCGTCTTAACGACCTTGTCCATGGATGAACCTGATGCCTCTATTAGATTCTTGAGATTGCCGATAGCCTGTCTTGCCTGTACTGTGACATCTCCCTCAACCAGAGTATTTGTCTCAGGATCGATAGGTATAACTCCTGATGTAAAAAGCATTCCATTCACGAGAACCGCCTGTGAATATGGTCCTATTGCCGCTGGTGCCTTTGGTGTACTTATTATTGTCTTCATGTTTTGTTCCTCCTGTTTTTTACTGTTATATATGATGAACTATTGTTCCTCATCCATCTCGCTCAGCTCCGCCATGAGAGCCTTTCTGTTGTTTCGCCTTCCGCCATTGCTTCTGGTGAATTTCACAGTGCCTTTTCTGTCAGGCACAGGCTCCGGTGATCGTCTGGATACCGGTTTCTTCGTCTCCGGCTTTGCACGTTTCACAACATCGTCTTTGGTTGTTCCTTTTTTCGCAAGCTCTGCCCGTTCTTCCTCGGACAGTATCTCAATGTTTTTCTCTGTGATCCTTATCTTACCGTCCTTGAGAAGCTTGCCAACCGCCGTCTTAAATGCTCTCTTGCTTATTCCAAATTCCTTCTCTATGACCTTTGAATCTGCCTTGTCATTGAACGGGAGCACTCCATTATATGAATCGACGATATTCAATATCATCTCTGCATTCTCTCTGATCTGCATCTTTATCGGCTTCTGCATGGTGAGGTTCAGCTTGCCGTCTTCCCTGACTGACGCAACCCTGCCCTCAACGTGGTCGCCGGCATATATGGCACTGTGTATCTCTTTCTTCGGGATAAGAGCTGAATATTTGTTGTCCACAGCGACAAATGCGCCATACTCCGAGCTGTACTCTATAACTATTCCCGATATAGCATCGCCCTGCTTATATGGGGAATTGCTGCTCAGATACTCATAAACCTTCATGGACACACACAGTCTGTCCGATTTGTCAGTGTACATTCTGACCAGATATTCATGGTTCTCTCTCACCGGGCCAACCTGCTCCTTAAACGGAAGCAGAATATCCTTTTCAAGTCCCCAGTCCATGAATGCACCGATCTTGGTAGTTCCCACACACCTGAGAACTGCCATCTTACCCATAGTTATATATGGAACATTCACAGTTGCAATGAGTCTGTCATCGGAATCCCTGTATATGAACACGTTGATGTGCTCGCCTGTCTTTATGCCATTCGGAACCTGCTTTCTCGGAAGAAGCACCTCACTGTCAGAATCTGCACATCCAAGATACACACCAAATTCCTTTTCTCTCTTTACTATAAGATCATTCCATTCGCCTATCTTTATCATCGTCATACCGTCCTCTTAATTTTTTCTGTCGACACAGTATATCATATATCCTTACTGCTCCGTTCAAACTGGACAACACACCTTGTCCTGTCCTCTTCATCTGCCAGGACTATCTGAACATATCTGTCGTCAATATACCTCTTTACTACTATAACATCATCTTTCACATATTGCATCTTATATTCCGCTCTGACTGCAATAATATCCGCAACATCATCCACGTATTCCTGGGCAAGAGCAATATACGCTTCATTATTCATATGATTGTTGGAGTCTATCTGATAAGACATGACCTTTCTGGTATCTATAGTCTCCGCATCGCCCAGCAGTTTTACCTTGCGCGGCGCATACTCCATGTCTATGGCAGGCTCCATCGGATATGCGTCTGACACCTCTTTTTCTATCTTGACAGGCCTCAGTCTCTCAGTGTCCATATAACTCCAAATGGATGCCGCCTTGACTATGCGTTCTCCATTCTCGTCCAGTATATCTATATTTCTGAATCCCAGAGATGCCTTGAAATCATATGCCCACGTCCTGACCTTGATCTTCTCTCCCATCGCAGGATATCTGACCACCTCTATCTGCCAGGAAACCAGGAACCATGCCCTGTGATGCTCTGCCAGATAATCCAGTCCTATGCCGACCTCCTCAGACTGCAGTATGGCACAGTCCTGGAAATAGTTCGCTATGGTCGCCATGTTTGATATCTTATTACCACCGGTCTCACTGTACCTGACGATCGCTTCATATGAATACATTACGCCACCTCCATGATGCTCATTTTACTATAATTTTATACCCTATTTAGAGGTCTATCGCAAGGCGAAAAATTTTTTTGAAATTTTTTAAAAAAGTGCTTGCATTATTCTGAGCTTTAGTATATACTACCATTTGTTGAGGCAATGGGCTATCGCCAAATGGTAAGGCACTGGACTCTGACTCCAGCATTTTCAAGGTTCGAATCCTTGTAGCCCAGCTACTAAGACTTGAGATTTATCTCAAGTCTTTTTTTATTTCACAAACCACTTCATATAATGATAGCTACTGCGATTGCTATAGTGAGCAGTCCGCTCCACAGCATATAAAAAAGACATGTCGTTAGGCTCCGACATGTCTTTCGTGTATTGCTATCTGTGAAAAATTTCATTGGCGTAACAAAAATGTAACATATTTTTAAAACATTATCAATAGGTTTTCGCGTATTTTTCTAAAAATTCAATTTCAATTCAAGCAATTTTCGCGCATTATTCTCAAATATATTGTTTTTGTCCACATCTTCCAGATTAAGGGCCTCTATGTCTGCACATGACTGTTCCTGATCAGACCATGGGCTGTCCGTTCCGAACAGGATCTTGTCAGATCCGTGAGCTGCCACTATCTTCTTAAACATGTCACCATCAAGAAGCTGCCATCTGTGCGGTGTCCCCTCCCGCCAGTCTATCTGTCCGTAGGAAAATGCCGTATCAAAATACACATCTCTTCCGCAAAGTCTGTTCAGCACGTCATCCCACATCTGCCATCCACCCATATGGGCAAGCACAAGCTTGTCAGGCCCAACCTCATCCAGCACCTCCTCCGCCATTGCAGGAGTGCAGTGAGTCACATCAGGAAGTCCTATGTCTGTTCCCGCATGTGTCACCACGATAAGCCCAAGCTCTGTGGCATAGCTGATTATCCTTTTATATCTTATATCGTTGAAAAACGCTCCCTGATAGTCAGGATGGAGCTTTATTCCCTTCAGACCTTTGTCGCATATATCCCTGAGTATCTCTTTGTAATTGTCATTGTCGGGATGTATTCCTCCAAACGACCACACATGTGTCTCTGAAAAGCGCTCATTCTCCTCAACTGCGAATTCATTTATATGCATATATTGTTTCGGAGACGTTGCCACCGGAAGTACCACAGACACATCCACATGTCTGCTCCTCATGTCATTCTCCAGTCCGTCAAGTGTGCCATCCGAATGTGCCCTTGTACCGGATCTGCTCTCCAGAAGCCCTACCGTCTTGGCTGCTATCCTGTCGGGATACGTGTGTGTGTGAAAATCTATTATCATAAATATTCCTCCTGTACATTTATACTGCGTAAGCGCAGAACACCTCTGTTGCGGCCATGCTGTTCACGTTCTCCATATCCACAGTTGAAAAACATCGGATTTTGAGGTATCTTTATCAAAGATATTTCCACGAAGGAGGAAACATGAGCAAACGAAAAAAGAAAATGACTCTGAAACAGATGCGGTCCCTCGTCGTCTTTTTGGTCGCCATAAACATCATACTATTATTGTGCATACTTGTCATGGGATTTTTTCTGGCAAAGGCACAGATCACCAAGGGGAAAGGACAGACTGTCATGCTCCAGAAGGCCAACGACACATACACGGTGTGTGTGGATGCCGGTCATGGAGGAAGCGATGTAGGCGCTGTGGGACTTGACGGAAGCTACGAGAAGGACGACAATCTCCGTCTTGCGCAGGAGGTTGCCAAAGCCCTGAAAAAGAGCGGCGTCAACGTCATAATGACCAGATCCGACGACAGCGACACACAGCTCGACTCCCGTTCAAAGATAGCAAACAAGGCCAAGGCTGATATCTTCGTTTCGCTGCACCGCAATTCAACAGCCAACCCAAACACCACAAAGGGCATTGAGATATGGATACACAGCTCAGGATCTGAGCGCAGTTATGCGGCCGCTGATGACATTCTGAACAATCTCGAGGAAGTTGGTATAACCGCCAACCGAGGGGTGCGAATCGGAACCCAGGGAGACAGCGATGATGACTATGCGGTCATCAGAGACACCGATATGACAAGCATGATCGTTGAGATGGGCTTCATGACCAGCCAGGACGATCTGGACTATTTCAATGAGAACCTTGAGAACTACGCCAAAGCAATATCAAACGGTGTGGTGCAGTGGCTCAACGATTACGTCCAGTAACGCCGGACATATCCGCCAAGCATATCACAACATTTGAATAATACAATAAAAAATAACACATTGAGCACCAGCCCAATGTGTTATTTTTTATTCGCTTATAACTGTTCTGTTTCTTCCTGATTCCTTTGCCTTATAGAGCGCTGAATCCGCTCTGTTGAACCACGCCTTGGAACTCTCTCCCTTGGCATACTCAGCAACACCACAGCTACAGGTTATTCCATCCTTGTTCATAAAGTGGAAATAGTAGCATCTGAACTCTGTTCTTATGTCCTCAACAACATTCATGACTTTGGACAGTTCCACATCATGGAACAGTATCACGAACTCCTCACCGCCGTATCTGAAGGCAAGTCCCATATCCTTTGACTTCTCCTTCATCATCTTACACAGCGCCTTGATAACTATATCTCCATTGCTGTGGCCATATGTATCGTTGACTTCCTTGAAATGATCTATATCAAATATGGTGACATAGGACTTCGCCCCAGTCTGCTCCACATTCTCGATCTCCTTATCAAGGCTCTCCTCAAATGATCTTCTGTTGTACAGGCCTGTCATCGGATCAACCATAAGCTCACTCATCAGTGTTACCTGTCTGTTGTAGCTTCCGGCAATCGATTCCATAAGTGCCTTCGTGTGCTTGTTGACGACCATAACCATCGCACACATAACAGATACTACCAGTATGTATATGAGCAGTGCTCCAACCCAGTTCATCTGTGTGGCAAGCTCACCGACATTCAAATGTAATCTCACAACATTGATGACCATGAGTGCAAGCACCGCAACTCCCGACCATACCGTCAGCTCCTGATCTGCAAATAACGCCGTGGCAATTATGGTGACACACGGAATAAGTATAAGCGGGTATATGGTGCAATATGTAAATGCTATAACACCGACACATACATATATCATACCTGCCACGACATAATTCTTGTGCTTTATGTCCGCCTCATCGTGCTTCATATAAAAATAGCAAATTGTGATCGCTATAGCCTGTACTATCATCGGCAGCACGATATACTTTACTATATATGCGCCTGCTCCTATGCTCTTATCTACTCTGTATACTCCAAATAATATCCATGCAATAACAAAAGAAATACTGCATATAACTATCATCATACGCCATACCAGCATATGCCATCTTGCGTCAATCTCATCCTTGTTCATATCATTCATGTGTACGCACCCCGCAAACAATCATATATGTTGATTTTACCATATGAGGGTCCTTTTTTCCACCATTAATCAACAAAAGGCGGACTTTTTTTATGCTAAAATCCGTCTTTTGTACTAAAAATCGTCAAATTACTTAAGGTTGTAGCCAACCTCAAATGCCTCAAGATTCTTCTCCACTGTCTTAGGTGGAACTGTGTTCTTGATAACCTCAACCCATGCATCATGTGAGAAATCCATGTGCTGTGCTGCGATTCCTATGATGACTGTGTTGAATACCTTGTTGTTGCCAAGCTTCTTGGCCTCGTCCATGGCATCAACTGAGATAACCTTGTACTTGCCGCTGAGCTCCTCGATGATTCCATCAGGATACTGTGCTGCGCCTGTAACTACAGTGATAGGATCTATTCTCTGGTCATTTACGATGATAACTCCATCCTTCTTCAGGAAGTGTGCATATCTGAGTGCCTCAAGTCTCTCAAATGCTATGAGGACATCTGCACATCCCTCTTCCACGATAGGCTCATTTACCTTCTCACCATATCTTACATATGTAACAACACTTCCACCTCTCTGGCTCATTCCGTGAACCTCTGAGAGCTTTACATCATAACCTGCTGCCGTGGTGATTCCACCGAGTATACGGCTTGTGAGAAGTGTTCCCTGTCCGCCTACGCCGACGATCATAATATTCTTTGTCTCCATGATTAGAACTCCTCCCTTTCTATAGCATCGAACTTACAACGCTTCATGCACAGTCCGCAGCCTGTACAGAGTGTGTCATCTATACGGATGGTTCCATCCTCCTGCCTGATAACTGCAGGACATCCTGGCTTTAAGCACATACCGCACTTCTTGCACTTCTCAGGTATTGCCTTGCATCTTCCTGTTATCTTGGTCGTCTTCAAGAGTACACAAGGTGACTTTGTGATGATGACTGATACCTCATCCTTTGCTGTCTCCTCCTTGATGAGCTTCTTAAGACCTTCTATATCAAATGCATTTATCTCACGGACGTTCTGGATTCCCAGTGCCTTGCAGAGATTGTAAATATCAATGGCGTATGTAGGATCTCCCATCAGTGTCTTACCTGTTGCGGCGTGATCCTGATGTCCTGTCATACCTGTTGTCGAGTTGTCAAGTATGATGACTGTTCCTGTGCTCTGGTTGTATACCATATTCATGAGTGAGTTCACACCTGTATGAAGGAATGTTGAATCACCTATGACCGCTACCCAGTTCTTGATATAATCCTTGCCCTTTGCCTTCTCCATTCCGTGAAGGGTAGAGATGGATGAACCCATGCAGACTGTTGTGTCTATAACGCTGAGCGGTGCGACAGCTCCGAGTGTGTAGCATCCGATATCTCCTGCTGCGTGGATCTTCAGCTCTGAGAGGACTGAGAATACGCTTCTGTGTGGACATCCAGGACAGAGGATAGGTGGTCTGGCTGGAACCTGAGCAGCCTCGGCTGTCTCTACCTTCTCGCCGAGAAGCTTCTCTCTGAGCATATTTGCGCTGTACTCACCCTGAACTGTAAGCAGCTCCTTGCCGACTGCATCTATTCCCCATGATCTGACCTGAGTCTCGATATGTGGCTCAAGCTCCTCGATGACATATACCTTATCAACCTGTGCACAGAAGTCCTCGATCATCTTTCTTGGGAGAGGATTTACCATACCAAGCTTTAAGACTGATGCATTTGGCATAGCCTCTCTGACATACTGGTAAGGGATACCGCTGGTGATGACACCCACGCTCTTGTCTCTCATCTCGACTCTGTTGATCGGCATGTCAGCACCGTCTGCTGCCATGTCCTTGAGTCTCTGCTCTACAAATACATGACGTGGTATAGCGTTACCCGGCATCATGACATATTTCTTTATATTTCTCTCATATGGCTTGTCAGGGATCTCCTGTCTGTCGCAGAGTTCTACAACGCCCTGTGAGTGTGAAAGTCTTGTGGTTGTACGGAGCATTACTGGAGTATCATACTTCTCACTCAGCTCAAATGCATACTTTGTGAAATCCTTTGCCTCCTGGCTGTCCGATGGCTCAACTACAGGTATCATGGCTGTTCTTGCAACAAGTCTTGAATCCTGCTCATTCTGTGATGAGTACATGCCAGGATCGTCCGCTGCAACAAGTACCATACCTCCATTCACGCCTGTGTATGCTGCTGTGAACAGTGGATCTGATGCAACATTCACACCTACATGCTTCATCGACACTATGGATCTAACTCCCGCAAATGATGCACCGATCGCTACCTCTGTGGCTACCTTCTCATTTGGTGACCACTCTGAGTAGATATCTCCTTTGTACTGCACCATGTTCTCACTGATCTCTGTACTTGGTGTTCCAGGATATGCCGCTGATACCTTGACACCCGCTTCATAACAGCCTCTGGCGATGGCTGCGTTACCAAGCATAATCTTTTTTTCGCCCATGAATCTTACCCTTCCTGTCTATATTGATATTCTTGTTTTTTCGTCTTAATTGACACTCTAATTTGTTATTATACAAGAATTATCAATAAAATAAAAGAGTTTTATACAATGTGATTACAAAGCCATATCGAACAGCTCCTCTTATCGACATTTCCCCTAGTCGATCATCTTCTGCGTCTGACGGACCATATCAGCGAAATCCTGCCACTGCATATCGATAATGGCATCACTGCCGGCTGAACTGTCCGTCTTGCCTCCAACCATAGTGAGAACCATATTTAAATCTGCAGATCCCACATATTCGCTGTTCTTGAGGAGCATACCGTAAGCAGCAACTGCACTTGCCGCACTCATATCTGAGGACATTTCGCCGCTGTAGCTGTCAGTCTTCACCACACGGCTAACAAGACTGCTCTTATCCCCATCTGGCTCTTTATACCTTATGTTAACTGTCGCAAGCTCACTTGCGTAGTCCTCTTCGCTATCTGTCTTATCCTGAACTTCTTGTGATGCAGTCCCTGGCATATTGACCTGATTGGAATCCTGTCCGTATTTGTGCTCGGCTGCAGGCACATCGAAGTCAGATCCCGCAGGCACTATCTCATAGAGTGCCGTCACCATATGTCCTGCGCCTATCTCGCCGCCGTCCACAGCGTCATTTGCAAAGTCCGCATCGGCAAGGGCGCGGTTCTCATAGCCTATCTGTCTGTAGCCCTTGACATTTGCCGGGTTGAACTCTATCTGGATTTTTACATCCTTGGCAACGGTGTTCAGCGTGCCGCCCATCTCATCCACCAGCACCTTCTTCGCCTCGTATGCAGAATCTATAAAAGCATAATTTCCGTCACCGTTATCCGCAAGAGCCTCAAGCTTGTTGTCCTTCAGATTGTCTGTACCAAACCCAAGCACGCTAAGGAAGATATTGTTGTCCTTCTTCTCCTCGGTTATCAGATTCACCAGGTCGCTTTCGCTGGTCAGACCCACATTTAAGTCACCATCTGTCGCAAGTATGACGCGGTTATTCCCTCCATTTATGAAGTTTTTCTCCGCCAGCTCATAAGCTGTGATTATGGCGTCGCCGCCGTTGGTACACCCTTCGGCTGTCATACTTGAAAGCGCCTCATTTATCGTGTACTGCTCTGAACCGGATGTGCCCGAGAGCACCACCGTATCCTCACCCGCATATGTGACTATGCTCACCTTGTCGTTCTCATCCAGATTCTCCGCCAGCATGGCAAATGACTGCTGCACGAGTGGGAGTTTGTTATCTTCATACATGGATCCCGAGGTGTCGATCAGGAACACCAGATTTGAAGGCTTCTTGTCCTCAAAATCTATTTCATCCGTGTTGATCCCAACCATCATGAGCTTTGTGTCCTTATTCCACGGACAATCCGAATATTCTGTGTATATGGAGAACTTCTCTCCATCCTCAGGCTTCTTTCTGTAGTCATAGGTAAAATAGTTCAGCATCTCCTCTATTCTCACCGCTCCGTCCGGTGGGAGACAGCCTGACTCTATATACGACCTGACGTTGCTGTATGATGCCGTATCCCTGTCCGCCGCAAATGTGGAGAGCGGTCTGTCCGCTGTGGATACAAATCCATTCTCCGCCACGCTGTCATACTCTCTCGTATCGTAGGCAATCTCTGTATACATAGAATTTGAAGTATCTGTCACCATCGCTGTATCTCCAGCAACTGTTGCCACATCACAAGCTTCCTCCGCATACATAACATCATTCGACGTACTGTTGAATATTCCACTCAAGCCATTGTCCTGTAGCGACTTCTTTTTTTGCTTACTTTCTTTTTCCCTGTACTTTTCTGCGATTCCTGCTATCTCTGTCCTGTCATTTCCCTTTCCTTCTACTGCATCATCGTTACCACAGCCCGTAAGACCTCCTACCATCATAACCCCCACCATAACTGCGCATATGGATCTTGCAAATATTTTTGAATTATATTTCATCATAAAAAAGTCCCTCCGTAATATGAATTTCAAGCTACCGGTCAAGCTTTATATTCTATATACGAAGGGATTATTATTTTTTATGGTAATTTCTGTATTTTTTTAATTTTTGATTTGTTTGTGCTATTCTGCCCTCTCAAATCTGTACCAGTTGCCCTCAACCTTCACTACAAGGCTGCCATCATCACACACAATGTAGGCTGAGTTTCTGGATGGGTTCATGTCAAAGTTGACCTCGCCGTCATTTGCCGGCACGCCATCGGTGTAGCTCTCAGCGTAGGCCGCTTTGCTCTCATCCACGCTGTCAGCATCGACCATGTCGTATGTGTCCCTGTAGAGCACACCATCCAACATGATCATGGGGATATAGTCAGCACTATTCACAGAATTCTGAGCATCAGTATTTCTCTGTACATCATAACTCGCCGTGGCGTTTTCTGCCATTTCAGCAGCATCGCTTTGAATATCGTCTGCCGCAGCCGCGTCACTTTCTTGTGCATAATAACTTTCATCCGAAGTCACCTTCACACTGTTGTCCTGCACTGTCTTATCGCTTGCCCTCTTACGGCTGTTCCTTAACGGTCCGGCTACGATCAGCACACACACCACTGCCGCTGCCACAAGACCGGAAACGATCTGGATGGTTCTTCTGTTCCTGTCTTTACGGTCTTTCTTGACTCCAAACTTCTTATCTCCAGATTTCTTATCCTGCACCCGATGCGCATCCACCGCATCAAGTCCTGCCTCTATTTTTCCCCAGAGATCAGGTGCATCCATATTCTCTATATATTTGTCAGCTATTTCCTTTTCCAGTTCATCTTCATGTCTGTTCATAGTCTGCACCTCCTAAGTCTCTTGATCGCACTGTTGTAAAGCCACGTGACTGTTCCCATCGGCTTGCCAACTATCTCTGATATCTCTCTGAAGGTAAATCCTCCAGCCACCTTCATATCAACTATCTCCCGCTCATCAGGCTTAAGCGACTCCATGGCCACCTTCAGTGACACGCTGTTCACAACCTGTTCCTCCATGCTGCCACTCTGCCCGGTCTCCGGTATCTCATTCACCAGAGCCTCACGGTCTATCTTCCTGATCCTGTCCACCGCCATATTCCGGGCGATCGTGACCAGCCATTTCTTATGTCCATTTCCCGGCTTATAGCTTCCCGCAATGCTGTACAGCTTGATGAAGAATTCCGATGTCACATCCTCAGCCTCCTCGCGCTGTCCTATGGTGTCGTACACCACAGCATATATGAGCTTCAGATACGCATCATATATGTGCCGCAGGCTATCCCTGTCGCCCGCCGCCATCGCAGACATACACTGTTCAAATTCTCTGTCTGTCATAGCTCCCTCCTCATGATAATTGTGGTGCAGACGCATGCAAATGCACTTCGTGCGGCGTCTGCGTGATATGTCATCAAGCATCGCTTGATGACCTGCGCGCACATCAGTGCGCTTCCAAACTTCACAAGGACTCCTCCCGTCTTGCGACGGGTCCCTCCTCATGATAATATACGTTATATCAACTGATTTTTATGGAATGTCATTTAACTTTTTAATCTTTTCCGCCTATTTGCAACATCATATCTTCCGCATGGCGGCAAATCCCATCACGTAATTTTTCCTGCCACCAGCCGTGTCAAATGGCCATACCATATGGCGGCTGTCAACCAGCTCCACGTCGTAGTTCATATGAAGCGACATATCCTTCATGAGCTGTGCCACACCTTCTATGTGCTCCACCGACTTCATCGTCTCCACATCCCGCCTGTCAAATGCATTTGCAAGCTTCTCTGCGCATGTCTGATCCTCACATGCAGCGACCTCATATCCATATATGAGGACATCCTTTGTCATATGGTACATGTAGTCATTGAGTCTCTCCACCGCCGCCTCGTTCAGCCCCGAGATGGCACTGCTTATGAGTCTAAGATCCTCGTCATGATAATTGTCCCTGTAGTGGTAAAGCAATGCCGCAAATCTGGAATTTAGCTGGCTGTGAAGCCCGACCGCCACACTGTAATCAAATATATCAAGATACCTGTCGGTGTCATTTACTATATCCCCAGATTTCGTTCTGCCAATATATTTACCGGAATTGGCAGTCGCTATGCCTGTCAGGAACTCAAGTATATGCTCGGTGTCCGCACAGTCCTCAAGCATCGCCTCATACAAGCGGTACTGGTCATCGTCTACATGCCAGAATGGAATATCCGCTATTATATAATCCTGTTCCTTCAGCCCATATTCCCTGACTGCCGAAAGCACAGCTTCCCTGTCTCTGTCTATGAGCACCAGCCTGTAATTATCTGCCAATCTTCCTATATCTATATCGCCGGCCGGCCCTATTCCCCACAGTGCAAGCACGGGCTTTGAATTCGCTGCATCTGCATCCTGCCCGGATTCTTTTTTTACCCGGCAGTTATTTTCTATATATTCCGTCACCTCACGTCTGTACTGTTCCCATCCCACATAGGAATCCGGTATACGCTCCGTGGCGATCATCTCTTCAAAATAGCTCATTGTCTTCTCCTGACTCTGTGAACTGACAAATAAAGCAAAAGGGTTATGCTTGTCAGTATTTATTGATCGTTCACAGGTATTTTATAAAATTTTATTTTTAAGCACAAGTGGAATGTAGTATAATACACATAGTTGTGCAACAGGACACACCATTCCAGTTTTTTTACATTTTGGAGGAGTTATGGAATCAATACAGACAAACGCTCTGAACAGCAAATACATCAATTCCCTTCTGCGTCCGGAGGAAAATCCCTTCGTGCAGGATATACAGAACTTCGAGGAGATCATGATGATGTATTCATGTGCCATCAGAGAGGTAAAGACAAAATTTGAAGTGCTGAACGATGATTTCAGCGTGAGATATAAGAGAAACCCTATAGAATTCATACAATCAAGGATCAAGAAACCCGTCAGCATAGCAAAAAAACTTGTGAATAAGGGCTGCCCGGTGACATGTGCGAGCATACTGAACAACTTGGATGATGTTGCAGGAATAAGAGTCATCTGCCCATTCATCGATGACATTTATATGGTGGCAGAAAAGCTCATAAGCCAGGACGATATCACCCTCATTGAGGCAAAGGACTACATATCACATCCAAAGCCAAACGGATACCGCAGTCTCCACGTCATAGTTGAGGTTCCGGTATTCTTTGCAGATCACACGAGGAATATGCGCGTAGAGGTTCAGATCAGAACCATCGCGATGGATTTCTGGGCAAGCCTGGATCATCAGCTCAGATACAAGAAGGATATACCGAATGTGGACATGATCTCCGCAAGACTTAAGAAATGCGCAGATGTCATATCCGCAACAGACCTTGAGATGCAGTCCATCAAGAACAGCATATATGGTCAGCGGTATATTCCTGAACTTAAGAGAGAATCACCTGAAGAATAACTACAGTTATTTATTACTGATATTTTTCAACCTCAGGTATAATGAAAAAATTGAAATATTTGCAACTTTTCATTTGACATTTTATCAAATCTGTTGTAGTATAACTGATGTTGTTAAGCAACATGTGTGCATAGCTCAGCTGGATAGAGCACTTGGCTACGGACCAAGGTGTCGGGGGTTCGAATCCTCTTGCGCACGTGATAAAAGCTGTCTGAATCATTCAGACAGCTTTTTTGTTTCATCAAAACTACTTTATAACAGCCAAATATTATTCATAAAAAAAGCCAGGGGTGCGGCTATAAGCTTTATTTACATAAAGTGCTACTCCCTGCTCCCCAGATATTCTTCCACCTTCTCCGGCGTATCCAGTCTCAGCCGTACAATAGTCATCATGATCATGTATCGCAGGACTTCCTTTAATATCTCTTCGTCAAACTGCGACTTCATATTTTCCGGATACGCATGTACGAGAAAATGCACATTGTAGGCATCGCCCTGTCTTGAGATAAATGCACTCACATAGAGGCCATTCATGACCGCTGTTATGATGTCGTCATCCGTGATCTGTATATTTATCTTATACATCTTTGATATAAACTTTACCGTCTTGTCTTCTTTTACGAGAAAACGCCTGTCTGTAATCTCTCCTATGGAAAAGTTCTGTTTATGGAGTGTTATCGCCTGCAGGAATTCTGATTCCCTGTCATTCTCAATTATATAATCATATATATCATTCGGTGTGTATGCCATATTGTTCAAGTTATCCTTTCATCTATTTGTCTATATGCTAAGCGCTTTTGTCTATCACTCGTCCGGAGTCGTCACGTCACACTGCCCATCGTAAGTCCGATCACAAATACCACAAATGCACCAATCGTAAGCACATACCACTCGATAACACGGACTGTAAGTTCCCAGTCAGACGGCTCAACATCATACAGGTTTCTCACCCTGGGCCACATGGCCAATCTGAAAAGTTCATCTGGAAACAGCATACTTACGACCGCAATGATGCATATAATGATTCCGAATATATATAATACTATATTTCCTCTGTTTGTAGTCTGCGGACCAGTAATAAACTTCACTATTTCATAAATATCCGGCGGATTTGCATAATAATCTCCTAAAACCACATCAAACTCGTTGGTCATCGTGCCGTCCGCATTGTATACCATGTATCCATCTTTTGAGACAGCGCCTCTAAAAAACACCTTATCACCCGCCATGATCTTTACTCCGATATAATCATCAGATGATAACATGCCGTTCTCCGTCCCTGCCGGTATGGCAGAATAATCCTCCATCCAGCTATATGGTCCATATGTTACGTCTCTATACCCATCTCCTGTAAATCGATGATAACACTTAAATTCTATGCTCTGGTCATCATATACTATGATACTTGTATGTCCATCTGTATATGTCACATTTCCCTGTTCTTCTTTTCGGGTCAGAAAGTCACCCCTGAATTCTATTCCCTTTATGGACATTATAATCGGATAAATTATGGAAAATGCTATGATCATTGCCACTATAATGCTCATCAGAACCTTTTGCGTCCTGGATAAATTCTTTATTCTCTCCATATACATTTCCCCCTTCGATCAGGAATTTTCTGTTATCTCCACGAGCTACGAAACATACTCTGCAGATTTCAAATACATATCGACTGCCTATATTATCCTCCCATGCTATCCGCAGCCCCTGACTACTGCCCGCGCGCGCCTAGAACAGATCCAGCGTATTGTCAAGATATATCTCTTCTCTTACCCTCAGCTGGTACTCTGGCTTTGTCATATAGTATAGCAGAAATTCCAGCACTATGGCACTTCCAAGACCTCTTCCCTCTATCTTGAAATTGGAAAATCCCATCGGCAGGCAAATGTTCCTTATATCATCTATACCTATAAATCCCGGATTCTCCATCGCTTTTGAGAAACGATAGCCACCTGCTGCGTTCGGCGATGTACAGCGGTGAATTGATTTCTCACCGAGAGCCATACGGCTCACATCCTCATAGCAGGCTTTCCTGTCCTGACAGTAGAACCAACAGCATTCGTTGCACAGGAATTCCACCTTGTCTTTCTGCTTTTGCGTAAGCGCCCCCAGCCTGTCAAATGATTTGTTCAGCCGGAAATCCGGCACAACATATCGGAATTCATCCCGGTCAAGCTCTGCCGAAAACTGGTCAAAGTCCGTAATGACCTTTGTTGTAGATGAAACCATATACAGCCCCGGATAATTCTCCCGAAGATAGTCGAGCAACAGATCCGAATGGACTATGACACCGTTTTGAATATCCCCCTTCTCAAACGCTCTGCACAAATCATTACACCGTTTATCCGCAAGATTTTCCGGTCTTAACAATGAGTTGCTGAAGGTCAGCCTCGCCGATATTCCATACTCACTCATAAGCTCCAGCACATCTCTGGCACCGCTGTCACCATATCCCACTCTGCCACCGCCCCAGAGGCAGTCACCCGGTGCGCCATACACCGAGCCGATATCACACCAGTCGTAAAAATATTCCCTGTGCTCACGGTATAGTGGCAGGAATACCTTATACAACTCGTAGAATTCAAAAAGTCCGGGCAGATGGTAATGTGCCTTGTATTCTGTTTTGTTATTCTCTGGCATTGATCTGCCAGACAATGGCTCATTCTTCATAGTGTTCATTTTCCTGTTTTTCTTTCAGTTCCCACATGTTATCTTCGTTTCCAGCTTCCGCATACTGTCTACAATTATATAAAAGTTCTTCATCTGTTGCAAACCATGTTTAGGATATTGTATATTTGAGCTATGAGAAATTCATATTTTATAAGCGAGGGATGACTATGAATTATGCATTTACAAATGGAAAAATATTAAACGGAACTAAAGATATGCAGATACAGACCGGGCTCTGTATTCTGGTCAGAGATGGCAAAATATATGACATCATAAAGGATACTGCTGATCTTGACGGATATAAGATCATAGACCTTCAAGGGCATTACATTCTGCCAGGTCTTATCAATATGCATGTACATCTTGCGGGAAGCGGAAAACCCCAGAAGAAGCAGCGCGACAATGAAAAACTTGTAAATACCATCATGGGCTCGGCGCTTACCAGAGCCATCGCATACAACATGGTAGCAGGCTTTGCAAAGGACGAACTGCTAAGCGGTGTCACTACCATAAGAACTGTTGGCGGCCTTGGAAACTTTGACACCAGACTGCGTGACGAAATCGAAGCAGGCACCAAGACGGGGCCGCGTATCCTTGCCGCCAATCAGGGAATCTCGGTTCCCGGCGGACATATGGCGGGATCGGTCGCCATCGCTGCTGCGAACATAGATGAAGCACTTGCCCACTTGGACAAATGTGAGAAAGAAAAGGTTGATATCATCAAGCTCATGATCACGGGTGGAGTTCTTGACGCAAAGGAAAAGGGCGTTCCTGGAGAACTGAAGATGTCACCAGATATGGTGCGCACAGTCTGCGACAAGGCTCATGCAGACGGCTACATGGTGTCCGCACACGTTGAATCACCTGAGGGCGTGCGCGTAGCTCTGGAAAACGGAGTTGATTCCATCGAGCACGGCGCCAGGATGGACGACGACATGATAAGTCTTTTCAAGGAACGCGGGGCATTTCTCTGCACCACTATCTCTCCTGCTCTTCCATATGCCCTGTTTGACCGCGCACTCACAAATGCAACTGAGGTCGAGCAATACAATGGAAATGTCGTATTTGAGGGAATCATCGACTGTTCAAAGGCAGCTCTGGAAAATGACATCCCTGTTGTGCTGGGAAATGACGTCGGCTGTCCATGGATCACACAGTATGACTTCTGGCGTGAGCTGTACTACTTCCACAAATATGTCGGAGTATCCAACTCATTTGCACTGTACACCGCGACAAAGCGGAGTGCGGAGCTTGCCGGGATCGGACAGCTCACCGGCTCCATCGAGAAGGGCAGATATGCAGACATGATAGTCACCGCAGGAAATCCTCTTGACGATCTGCGCGTCCTAAGAAACCTTGAGATGGTCATCACCAAGGGGAACATCATCGACCACCCGAAGATCAAGAAGAGGAAGAACGTCGATGCGGAGCTGGACAAGTTTCTGTAGGCAATACAAACAAACTGCAACGGAGGTTATTATTTATTATGGGAAATACATTCAGGGAAGTTAAGTGTTACAAATGCGGACATATTTTTATGTGGCAGAAAAACGGTATCGAATATCAGTCTGAATATCGTCTGGAAAGCACTAGCGAACTGCTGGGGATTGCATCATGTCCTAAATGCGGCACGGATATGTTGGTAATTCCGCATGTTCTTGAGGGGATCTCTAAAGATTCAAGTGGAATTGTGGAATCAAGGATAAGGGGAATATAAAGGCAAAAACAACCGGGTATGTTTCTTCCTGAACATGCCCGGTTGTTTTTTATATGGGAATATCCTACTCATCTGGATTCACGATGGCACCTATCTTAAACTCTCTGCCGTCCTTTTGCCACTGTCTGTACTCCGCTGTAGCGGCAAAGAGTACATCTCCCGATGAGTTGATTGCCGTCTCAAGTGAATCCTGGACCACTCCGATGATCATTCCGACAGCAACAGCCTGCATGGATATATCCTGTGGGATTCCAAACAGCGAGCACGCCATAGGAATGAGCAACAGCGAACCTCCCGCAACACCTGAGGCACCGCACGCGCCAAGGGTTGCCATAAGACTGAGCATGAGTGCTGTCGGAACGTCAACCGACACTCCCATGGTATTTGCAACGGAAAGCGCCATTATAGTTATAGTGATGGCGGCACCATCCATATTGATGGTCGCGCCAAGCGGTATGGATACCGAATACACATCCGGGTCAAGTCCAAGTCTTTTGCAAAGTGACATGTTCACTGGGATATTTGCCGCAGAACTTCTGGTGAAGAACGCCGTCACACCTGACTCTCTGAGGCATCTCCACGCAAGTGGATATGCATTTCTCCTTAAGACGATAGTCGCAAGGAGCGGATCTACGATCAATGCAACCGTAAGCATGGCGCCCACAAGCACAAGCAGCAATCTGCCATATTCCTTGAATATCGACAATCCACTCTCCGATACTGTCGTGAACACAAGTCCCATGATTCCAAATGGTGCGCACCCGATGATCCACCTCACGACGGTTGATACCGCATCCGATATGGATACAAGTGCAGATTTTATAGACTTGCTTGTCCGTCGCATGGCAAGTCCAAACAAAAGTGCCCATGCAAGTATGCAGAGATAATTTGCGTTGAGTATCGCATTTACGGGATTATCGGTGATGTTGAGCAAAAGATTCCGGAGTACCTCCATGATTCCCGATGGGACGACATCCGCCTGATATGATTCAAGGTCCAGTGTCATGGTTACAGGGAAAATAAAACTTGCGCTCACCGCCACTACCGCTGCGCATAGCGTGCTGAGCATATACATGATCGTCACCATACGGAACTGCTGGCCATTTCCCTTTCCTGCATTTGCAATTGAGCTGATGACAAGGGCAAACACCAGTATCGGCGCAATTGCCTTGAGCGCCCTGACGAACATGGTTCCGATCAGGCCTATTCCCGTTGCCCCCGGCACCAGAAGTCCCAGCACCGCACCGATCACTATTCCAACCAATATCTTCGCGATCAGCGACACCCTATTCCACATCTCTACAATCTTTTTCATGAATCTAACTCCTAACTATATCTATATTTCTGCTTTTTAACATACATTTTCTTTAGCATTCTTCTTTCTCAGAAGAAGTATCCTCACGAGCAAAAGCACTGGAATATAACTCCCGCAAGGATTCCGCGTTTCTTAATAGTATCATATATCGATCAGGCTTGTATATAACAGATTTCATAACTCAAAAAAGCGGCGAACAGATTCTTGTTTCTGTTCGCCGCCACTTCACTTCTATAATATTCTATTTTATGACCAGACTTCCTCTGCTATCTCCTTAACGAGCTTGAGCTTTGCCCACTGCTCATCCTCTGTCAGCTTGTTTCCGATCTCACACGATGCAAATCCACACTGAGGGCTCAGGCATAATCTGTCAAGTGGTACATACTTTGCAGCCTCATAGATCCTTGCAATGACCTTCTCCTTATCCTCAAGAACCGGAGATTTTGTTGTGATAAGTCCGAGCACGACCTTCTTGTTCTCTGAAACCTTTGCAAGAGGTGCAAATCCACCTGATCTCTCATCGTCATACTCAAGGAACAGCGCATCTACATTCTCATTTGCAAATACATAATCTGCAACTGTGTCATAAGGACCGCTTGTGAAGAATGTTGAGTGGTAATTTCCTCTGCAGATATGTGAAGTGATGACCATATCCTCCGGCTTTCCTCCAAGGGCAAGGTTGTTCACTGCAAGAAGCTCATTCTTGACATCCTCAAGTGATATTCCAAGCGACCTATATCTCTGCTTTGCTGCATCCCCCACTATGGCGCCCCATGTACAATCGTCAAGCTGCAGGTTTCGGCATCCAGCATCATAGAACTGCTTAATAACATCCTGATAAGCCTTTCCAATGTCCTGGATAAGCTCCTCATTTGTAGGATAGAACTTCCTTGTGTTTGCAATATTGTCAGGTACTATCATCTGCTGAAATGTCTGTGCAGGAGCCGGTATCGTATACTTTGCAACAGTATTCTCATCCTCGAACTGCTTTAAGAACTTGAAATATTCAACAAATGGATGAGCCTTTGCCTTTATCTTGCCTACAAGATACGTATCATCAAGAACCGCAAGCTCTGCATCGAATTTCACACCATTTCCAGTGTTCTCATGGGCAACTCCATCAAGTCCCCACATAAAGTCAAGATGCCAGAATGTTCTTCTGAACTCGCCATCTGTGATCGCATGGAATCCAAGTTCCTTCTGCTTTGCAACGACCTTGGTAATCTCCTCATTCACAACTTTGTCGAACTCCTCCTTGGTGATCTTTCCGTCCCTGTATGCTGCCTTCGCATCCTTGAGTGCCTGTGGTCTAAGGAAGCTTCCTACAAAATCGTATCTGAAAGGTGTCTGTAATTTGCTCATATGTCTTTATCCTCCGTAGTGTTTTCTCGTTTTCTTAACTTGAGGATATTCTAGCAGGATAGGCTGTCCATGGAAAATACTATTATTTTGAGGCTTGCCATAGCTTTAAACTATGGAATATGATAAGAGTACTCCACTATCAATGCTTAAAATTCTATAAACCGCCAAATCTATAACAAAAAGCCTGCATAATCCCTATGTGAAATCATCCACAATGACAATCGTCAAATATGATTTCATATAGGCTTATACAGGCTTTCATACCCTATTATTCAATATTCTTTAACTCCACTGCGAGTTATACAGATCCGCATAGAATCCATTCTGCGCCATAAGCTCATCATGGTTACCTTGCTCTATGATGTCACCATCCTTCATAACAAGGATGATGTCTGCATTCTTGATGGTTGACAGTCTGTGCGCGATGACAAAGCTTGTCCTGCCCTTCATCAGGTTGTCCATGGCCTTCTGTATCCGGTGTTCTGTTCTCGTATCGACTGACGATGTAGCCTCATCAAGGATCAAAACCGGATTGTCAGCAAGAATGGCTCTTGCAATAGTTAAGAGCTGTTTCTGTCCCTGGGAGATATTTGTTATCTCCTCGTTGAGCTCCATGTTGTATCCACCCGGAAGTGCCGAGATAAATCTATGTGCATGGGCTGCCTTTGCCGCTGCAATGACTTCCTCATCCGTGGCATCCAGTCTTCCGTATCTGATATTCTCCATGATAGTGCCCTTGAACAGCCATGTGTCCTGAAGCACCATGCCAAATACATCCCTGAGCTCACGTCTGTTGAAGTCCTTAATGTTGTGTCCGTCCAGAAGTATAGCACCGCCATTTACATCGTAGAATCTCATGAGCAGCTTGACCATGGTGGTCTTGCCCGCTCCAGTAGGTCCGACTATGGCTACCTGCTGTCCCGGTTTTACATGGGCTGAGAAATCCTTGATGATGATCTGATCCGGATTGTAGCCAAACTTTACATGTTCAAATGTAACTTCACCCTTGATTCCCTCTGTGGATACAGGATTCTCTACTACCTGCTCCTCTTCTTTCTCTTCAAGGAGTTCAAATACTCGCTCAGCGGCTGCTGCCATCTGCTGCATCATATTTGTGACCTGGGCAACCTGCTGAACAGGCTGTGTGAGGTTCTTTACATACTGTATAAATGCCTGGATATCACCTATCTGGATAGTTCCTCTGATCGCAAGAGCCGCACCTGATATGGCAACTGCCACATAGCCCAGATTACCGACAAACATCATAATAGGCTGCATCAGTCCTGAGAAGAACTGTGACTTCCAAGCTGACTTGTACAGAGTCTCATTTGTCTCATGGAACTCTCTTCTAACGTCGTTCTCCTTATTGAACGCTTTTATGACATTGTGTCCGCCATACACCTCTTCAACCTGACCGTTTATGTGTCCCACGTATTCCTGCTGCTGCTTGAAGAATCTCTGGGATTTCTTGATGACAAACATCATGAGCATGATACTTATCGGAAGTATCAGCACTGATATAAGTGTCATAAGCGGGCTGATCGTGAGCATCATCACGATTACACCGATGACTGTACTAACCGATGTGATGAGCTGTGTTATACTCTGGTTCAGACCATTTCCCATGGTGTCTATATCATTTGTGATCCTTGAAAGGACCTCGCCATAGGTTCTGCTCTCAAAGTAGCTCATCGGCATCCTGTTGATCTTCTCGGATACCTCACGTCTCATCCTGTAGCATACCTTCTGTGTGATACCGGTCATGATAAAGCCCTGAACAAAGCTAAATGCCACACTTAGCACATACAGACCGAGACAGAACAGCAATATCTTACCGATATACGTGAAATCAATTCCGCCGTTGCCGGTTATCTTGTTCATGATTCCCTCGGACAGGGCTGTTGTCGCCTTGCCGAGTACCTTCGGGCATACTACGTTGAATACCGTACTTCCAATTGCAAATATGGCAACGACAACAACCGCCGCCTTGTACTTGCCTATATATCTGAATAACTTTCCTATCGTTCCCTTGAAGTCCTTGGCTTTCTCGCCGCCCATCATAGGACCGTGGCCTCTTCTAGGACCTCTGAAACTTCTCTGATTATTTGTCTGATTCTGTTCTGCCATGTCCTACACCTGCCTTTCTGAGTCAGTTCCAAGACTGGCCGCTATCTCCGATGGAGAAAGCTGTGACTCGGCTATCTGCCTGTACTCCTCACAGGTCTGCATGAGTTCCTTGTGAGTTCCCTTGCCGACTATCGTACCCTCGTCAAGCACAAGTATCTGATCAGCTGAGAGTATGGTGCTTACACGCTGTGCAACGATAAATACTGTACTGTCATTTACGTGCTCGCCAAGCGCCTTTCTGACTGCCACATCCGTCTTGAAATCAAGCGCCGAAAAGCTGTCGTCAAATATCAGGATCTTCGGCTTTCTCGCTATGGCCCTGGCTATGGCAAGACGCTGTTTCTGACCACCGGACACATTTCCACCGCCCTGGGCAACCGCACTGTCGTAACCGTGCTCCTTCTCCTCTATGAAGTCGGATGCCTGGGCAATCTCAGCCGCAAGCTTGACATCTTCATCAGATGCATCCGGCGCACCGAATCTTATATTGGACGCAATCGTTCCTGAGAACAGGATTCCCTTCTGCGGAACAAAACCGATATTCTGTCTCACGCTCTCCATGGTGAGGTCTCTTATATCCTGTCCGTCTATCGTTATCGAGCCCTCCGTAACATCATAGAATCTCGGGAGGAGCTGAACCAGTGTACTCTTACCACAACCGGTACTTCCGATGATCGCCGTGGTCTGTCCAGGCTTGGCCTCAAATGAGATATTCTCAAGTACATTCTCATCTGCGCCCGGATATGCAAATGCGACATTGTCATACTTTACGACACCCCTTGGTGCTTCAAGCTTCTTTGCCCCGGCTGCGTCCTGAACTGTCACATCTGTATCTATGATTTCCTGTATTCTGTCTGCTGCCACGCTGGCACGAGGGAGCATGACTGACATCATGCTGAGCATAAGGAACGACATAATGATAAGCATTGTGTATGTAATAAATGCAGTCATTGATCCTACCTGAAGGACACCCGCATCAATCTTGTGGGCTGCCACCCACTCTATGAGTATGCTTATGGCATACATGATGAACATGAGTATAGGCATGGCAAATGTCATGACTCTGTTGACGAACAAGGTGTTCTTTGTCAGGGCTTTATTCGCCTCGTCAAATCTCTCTTCCTCGCGTTCCTCTCTGCCAAATGCCCTGATGACCGGGATACCTGTAAGTATCTCTCTTGACACAAGGTTTACTCTGTCCACCAGTGTCTGCATAACTTTAAACTTCGGCATGGCGATGACCATAAGCGTTCCCATGAGAATCACAACTGCTGCTATGCCGATGAATATTACCCAGCCCATTCCGGCTCCGTTCTCAACAACCTTGACGATTCCTCCAATAGAAAGTATCGGTGCATATAGAACCATTCTGAGCATCATAACTGTAACCATCTGTATCTGCTGGACATCATTTGTAGATCTCGTTATAAGAGATGCAGTTGAAAACTTGTTGATCTCAGCATCCGAAAATGCGATAACCTTGTTGAACACCTTCTCTCTGAGTCCGCAGGCAACGCTTGCCGCAACCCTTGACGCTACAAGTCCTATGAGAACCGCAGCTACTGCCATGAGAAGTGACATTCCAAGCATCTTCACCGCTGCCCACTTCAGATATGACATCTGTCCTGCCTTATAATCGTAGCCAAAGCTGTCATAGCATATCCTTGTACATGCTATGGCTGTGGATTCCATATAATCCTCGCCCATACTGTCGAGCATGCCGTCAACCGTAGGCTTCATCTGTTCACCGATCTGTGCCCACATCTCCTCCGGCATCTCGCCAAGGGTGATTCCCATCTTCTCAAGTCCTGCCTTGATCTCGTTGTCCTCGTCAGAGTTCACCATCTGATATGGATAGTAATACATCATAAGCCCCTTCATACAGGCACTATCCACTTCGTCTATGTGTTCCTCGCCGTCTTCTGTCAGGTAATAATAACCATCCGAACCATCTTTATAATATTTCTCCCATACGGCTTTCTCATCGTCATCCATAAATCCGTCTATCACTTTGTAGGCTTTCTCCGGGATCTGTTTCGGACTACAGTTCGCTATACCGTAGTTCTGTATACCGGTATCTATGAGCTTTGAAGTGTAGTCCGGAAGTGACAGATCACAGTATGCCTGCAGAACGAGAAGAATGGCTATGATAATGACCGACTTCCAATACGGCTTCAGATTTCTGAATATCTGCATGTCATTTCCTCCTTGAACAATTATTGGCTGTGCAATTGCAAAACATAAAATCTATATAGGGTTGATGTATATTTGCATACCAATCAGGGGTCGCTTGCGCTTAACTCAACCTGCAGCGGTACTAAGATGCCGCTTACGCGCCATCTAAGAACCGGCGGTTTCGTATTCCCCAGATTTGGTAATGCAAAATACGCCAACCCTAATATCAGATCTCGAATTTTGCAATTGCTATCTACGCTTTCTTTTCCTTTTATTTTCAAGCGTAATCTTTCTTTAGTTAAATATCTTTGAAAGTTTATCATTGCATATATTATCAGTCAATTAAATATCTATAAAGATTTAATTATTTTTATGACAAAAATACGGCAGCCGCTGTTCTCCAGCAACTGCCGTATTTTCCGAATGTTTCTGTTTCTTCCGCTCTCAATCTAAGCCAGTTTGATCCGCTCCGCCGCGTCCCTTGTTATCGCCAGCCTTTTTCCCTTTGCCTTGATTATCACATTGCCAAAGTAAGACGATACGACCTGCACCTGATCTCCGGTCTCAAGCTGACATGCGCCGAACAGTGATCTGTCCGCACAATTCCAGGCAACTTCACCTGAGAAACCGTTGACTGCATCTGATAATGACATCATTGTAACCACCCCTTCGAAATAATTGTTTTATGAATTCTATTATGTTTCAACGCACTATCCAATATGCAATTCATCTTTTATCTCTTTTATTGTCTACACAATTATAACTCTTAAGGGCTGGTGCAAGTCAATTCTAATTGTTAGTATATGGGGCTAATCTTTCTTATAAATGACTAACTTTGGGGTATCAGGATAATTTTTTAAATGTAGTTAACCGAAACTATTGACAATGAATACTAAATCAGTTAAACTCGACTTAAATTGATAGTTATGTCGATACGGGCTGGTCGTAAGACCCTGGTCCACCGAGCGGCGGGGAATTTCCCCGCTATCTTTATATCATATAATATTAATTATCATCGCTATTTTTTACCCATACACCAATCATATATTTTACAAAGGAATCTATTATGTCAACAAGAATACTCAGTGTATTCGTAGACGAATCAGGAGATTTCGGACCATATGAATCCCATTCTCCATACTATATCGTCTCTTTGGTAATACACGATCAGCAAATCAATATTTCAGAAAATATCAACATTTTTGACAAACATCTTCTTAATCTTGGATATGATCCCCATGCCATTCATACAGGGCCGTTAATTCGCCGAGAATCCATATACCTGAATTATCTTATCGAGGATCGTAAACGTCTTTTTAATGCACTATTCAACTTCGCCAGAAAATTAAATTTTAGGTACTTTTGTTTGAAAGTCCAAAAGAAGGAATGTCCTGATGTCATCTCTATAACATCAAAGCTTGCCAAGTTACTATCCAATAGGCTCCGTGAAAACGAAATATTTTGGAATAACTATGACAAAGTAATTATCTATTATGACAATGGGCAGATAGAATTAACAAAAATATTGACATCTGTATTCAATACTCTCTATACTCATGTTGAATTCCGCAAAGTTACCCCAATTGATTATAAGTTATTTCAAGTTGCTGATTTAATCTGTACCTTAGAACTTCTGGCAGAGAAAGCTGAATCAAATTCATTCACAAATTCAGAGCTGGAATTTTTTGACAATATAAGAACTTTCAAGAAAAATTATCTGAAGCCAATAAGAAAAAAAGAATTGTAGCTTAGTTGCTTTACATAACAAAAACCCCACCGACATCCGACTTACCATCAGACATCAGTGGGGTTATAATGTTCTCAATATTTATTATCTTACACCGAATTACTCGATTACCTTGAGCCATCCCTCTGGGCCTTCGATTCTGCCCATCTGGATTCCTGTAAGAGTATCATACAGCTTCTGGATAACTGGTCCCATCTTCTCCATACCGCTTGGGAAGCAGATCTCCTTGCCGTGGTCGTTGATCTTACCTACTGGTGAGATAACTGCTGCTGTACCGCACAGACCACACTCTGCAAAATCCTTAACCTCATCGAAGTATACGTCTCTCTCCTCAGCCTCAAGTCCAAGGATATCCTTTGCAACTACCATCAGTGAACGTCTTGTGATCGATGGGAGGATACTGTTTGACTTAGGTGTAACTACCTTGCCATCCTTTGTAACGAAGATGAAGTTTGCTCCACCTGTCTCCTCAACCTTTGTTCTTGTAGCTGCATCGAGGTACATATTCTCATCGAATCCCTCTTTGTGTGCTGTAACTATTGCATGAAGGCTCATTGCATAGTTAAGACCAGCCTTGATATGTCCTGTTCCGTGAGGTGCTGCTCTATCGAAATCTGAAACCTTGATAGTGATAGGCTTTGCGCCGCCCTTGAAGTAAGGACCAACTGGTGTACAAAGGATTCTGAACTGATATTCATCTGCAGGCTTTACACCTATAACAGGGTTTGAACCGAACATATATGGTCTGATATATAATGTAGCACCTGATCCGTAAGGTGGTACATAATCAATGTTTGCCTTTACTGTATCTACAACTGCCTGAACAAATCTATCCTCTGGGAAAACTGGCATCTCAAGTCTCTTTGCTGAGTCTGCCATTCTGCTTGCGTTGAGGTCAGGACGGAAACATACAACACGTCCATCCTCTGTTCTGTAAGCCTTCATTCCCTCGAAAACTGTCTGAGCGTACTGAAGAACACCTGCGCACTCGTTTAATACTACGTTAGGATCCTCTGTGAGTGTACCCTCATCCCATGCTCCATCCTTATAATTTGCTACAAATCTCTTATCTGTCTGAACATAGCCAAATCCAAGGTTTGCCCAATCGATATTCTTCTTATCCATATCTACATCTTCCTTTCTTCTTGAACACCAGCCATGCAAAATTTGCCTTCGGCAAATGGCTGGTGCTACATGTCAAGTTTTCATAGAAAACTTAACACATACTACTTTAGCTTGTGCTTTTTTGTATGTGTCTGTTATATCACATTATTTCGCCTTTTTCCATATGTATATTGAACATTTGCTTGAAAAATTAAGGTTTTTCTTCCGAAAACGGCTAATTTTTTCATGTTACAATGTACAATTTGATGATTTTCCCAAGTTACAAGCTTGTCTACTTCAACTTATTACCCTCTGAGAAAGCATCGCCAACCCTGTCGCCGAGTGCAAAATATCCATGTCCGATGGTATCAAACACGATCGGATGGAACTCTTCATATGTGATATCGCCGTCATCGCCCAGGATACGGTCGTCTGCAACAACATTTACGATCTCGCCGAGGAACTTGTCCCCGTCTATGATCTCCTTGAGCTTGCACTCCATTGTCAGAGAAAGCTCGTTGATGACTGGAGCATTTACAAACTCGCTCTTTCTGGTTGTAAAACCAGCCTTCTTCATCTTGTCCGGCTCGTCATTTGCCGACACGATTCCCACATAGTCACAGGCTGCCACATGCTCTGCATCAGCAATGGCAACTGTGAACGCTTTGTTCAGCTTTATATTCTCGGTAGTCTTATGACTTCCAAGGTCAAATATGATCTCATTTGCTCCGACTATTCCGCCCCATGCCGCATTCATGACATTTGCATTACCATCGGCATCGTATGTTCCGATCATCATGACCGGCTGTGGCACCAGCATAGGTTTTGCACCAAGATTCTTACTCATATTATCTGCCTCCTTAATTTGAAGAAACTTACCCTTCTATTTTATGACTACTGCCATCTAAGGGCAATATTTTTCTGGCTAAAATATTATTCCCCACATGCATATCAGCACCGCCAGAAACAGCACATTTGCAAATGTGAAATATGCCAGATATCTTCCTCTGGCGCCCTTGTCCTGTCTCGCCACGTATTTGAATGAGATCAGGCTTGCCATGGATGCAATCAAAGTTCCAAGTCCGCCAAGATTGGTACCGACTATCAGATCTGTGTATTTATCTGTAAATCCCGACAATAACACCGCCGCTGGCACATTGCTTATGACCTGGCTGGCAAGGACCGAAGTTATGACCTCATGCCCACCAAGCACCTTCTCTACAAATGTCCTAAATCCATCGATTCTTCCCATATTTCCGATAAACACGAAGAATCCCACAAATGTGAATATCAGCGAATAGTCCACCTTCAGCAGCAATCTTCTCTGGCATATAAGGACTACCACAAGCACTACCGCAAATGTCACCCAGTATGGGACGATCCGCGCCACGGTGAGCAGCGACAGCACAAATAATATGCTATATATACCCACCAGCTTCCTGTTCACCTGTATATCACTGCCTGAAAGTCTGATCTCAAGCTGCCTGTTTTTTCCTTTCATGCATACTATGATCCATATCACAAGAAGCGCAGCCGATGCCACTGTATATGGCAGCATGAGCAATACAAACCTGCCTGCACTGATTCCGGCAAGTCCGTACAGATACAGATTCTGCGGATTGCCTATGGGTGTCAGCATACTGCCAAGGTTCGCAGCTATGGTCTGGAGCGTTATCACCGGCACCATCCATCTGGTTAAGACTTTCTCGCCTGCCATACCAAGGACCGTAAGTGTCATCGGTACAAATGTTATGAGCGACACATCATTTGTGATGAACATGCTGAAAAAGAAACACATAAATGTAAGTACAAATGTCACCGCCCGGAGTGAACCCATACGGTTTATCATGCTCTTTGCTACGATGTTAAAAATCCCCTGCTGCGAAAATCCCGCGACCACTGTCATAAGACAGAAAAGTATCGCAAGTGTCCTGAAATCTATGTAGTCCACATACGCGCTGTCCGGAGGCACGATAAATGCCGATATCACCGCCAGCAGAAGTGCCACGGTGAGCACTGTCTCTTTGCGGACAAGTTCTCCGATTTTCTTTATACCCCGGATCATGGTCTGAATGTCCTGAGTGCCTCTATAGTCTTGTTGATCAATTCATCAAGTGACCAACCAAGCATATCTGCACCTCTCTCGATGACCTCTCTGGAGCATCCCGCAGCAAATCCCTTGCTCTTGTATTTCTTCTTAACTGACTTGAGTTCCAGATCCTGAACACTCTTTGACGGTCTCATGAGTGTGACTGCTCCGATAAGTCCTGTGAGCTCGTCCACAGCATAGAGAACCTTCTCCATCTCATGTTCTGGTTTTATGTCAACCGTGATGCCGTAGCCATGGCTTGCCGTCGCGTGTATGATTCTCTCGTCAACACCGTGCTCTCTCATGATCTCCTGGGACTTGATGCAGTGCTGCTCAGGATACTGCTCAAAGTCAAGGTCGTGAAGCAGTCCGACTATTCCCCAGAACTCTTCCTCATCGCCATAACCAAGCTCCCTTGCGAAATATTTCATAGTTCCCTCTACGATCTGGGCATGCTCCAGATGGAACTCATCCTTATTGTACTCTGTGAGTAATTCCCACGCTTCTTCTCTTGTCATCTTTTATCCTCCTGATATTATATAGTAGTAAATTTATTTTCTTGCATATCTTTTCATTTTACGCAAAAAAAACTCACACGCCTCTGATTCAGTTTCAAACAATTTAATGCCATATCTATCTAAGCCGTGCAGGTCTGCACACATGTGCCGACATCTGTTCCTTAAGTTCTGTGATCTTTGCGGCACACGTCGTCAAATTCGCCGCAGCATTTTCAGGCTTCATCGCCTTTCTCACCTGCTCCGGATCACTGTCATCTATCCCAAGCACATTGTTTACCGCATAGCACTCGTTGAACACTTCTTCTTTGACGCATTTCTCCGCGCCATCTCCGAGACATCCTCCTATGGCGATCACATATTTGCCGTGTTTCTTTGCAAGCTTTGCGACTCCCGATGGGGTCTTGCCCATCATGGTCTGGGCATCTATCCTACCCTCACCGGTTATGACGGTATCCGCCCATTCTACATCTGCCTCGAGCCCTGTCTCAGACAAAACTATATCAATTCCCGGCGTTAGTTTTCCGCCGAGGAACATGAGAAATGCATATCCAAGACCACCCGCCGCGCCGGCGCCTGGTGTATACCTGTCGAATTTTCCTGTTTCATTTTCACCTACAGGCTCTGTATCTACGTCAGTTTTTTCATATCCACAGTCAATAAGCTGTGCCGATTTGCTCAAACCTTCTACTGATTCTTCTACAATATCTGCATAATGCTTCATGTACCCATCCATGAGCTCAACCGTCTCCGCGTCCGCACCCTTCTGCGGTGCAAATACACGGCTGCAACCAAGCTCACCTACAAGGGGATTCGTCACGTCACTGGCAATACTGAATGTACAGTGCAATAATCTGGCTGCGAATTCAGAATCTTCGCCACCTAGCATATCGACAGTACCTACTTCTGACATATCAGCATTACCTACATCTGACATCCCACCCGGAATAACGATCCGATCCAATACACCAAGGCCCGCCGCTCCATATGGCACATCCTTCCCATCCGCATCAAGGCAGGGAAATCCAAGTGCCTGAAGCATTCCGATGCCGCCGTCATTTGTCGCGCTTCCTCCGATTCCGACGATAAACCTTTCACAGCCCTTTGAAACGGCATCCTTTATCATCTCACCGACACCATATGTAGTCGTATGCATCGGATCTCTCCGGGTTTCCGGAACAAGTGGAAGCCCCGCCGCCGCTGCCATCTCCATGACAGCAGTTCGCCCGTCTGCGGCATCATATATCGTATATTCCGCAGTGATCCTATCACCAAGCGGTCCGGTCACATAACATCGCTCTCTGCTGACACCGTTTCTTCCATATATAAGAGTCTCCGTCGTGCCCTCTCCGCCATCTGCCACAGGACGTACTCTGACCTCTGCATCCGGCAATATGGACTTTATTCCATTTTCAATGGCCGCACCCGCTTCAAGACTCGTCATGCTTCCCTTGAAAGAGTCAACCGCCACAAGTATTTTCTTCATAATAACTCCTGTTTATATATTGCAACACCAGTCATACATCTTTGTACATGGCTGACGTTCCACATCACTTTTGTATATTATAATACCATCTGCCATTTTTGCACACAAAAAGTGGGGCGTATACAAAACTGTTGTTATGTTCTGTATACGCCCTGTTGTTCAAAATGATGTAATTAAGCTATTTTACTTTAACTGATTTCGCCTTGCTCCACGCAGAGTAAAATGTCACTGACTTTCCATTTATCTTTACTGTCTTGTAGGTTCTCACACGTACATAATATGTCTTTCCACTCGCAAGCTTCTTGACACTTGTTCGGATCGTCTTGTTCTTGCTTACAGTCTTTACCTTTGTGCCACTTCTGAAATTCTTATTTGCACAATACTGTAACTGGTAACCCGTTGTCTGTGTCATCTGCTTGTTCCATCTGACTGTCATGCTGCCCTTGCCGGACGCAGTCGCAGCAATGGTGGTTCCCTTCGGATTGATGGTGAAATACATTGTCTTCGAATCCTTATATTTATTTCCGCACAATGTGACCTTGATCGAATATTTTCCTACATTTTTTCTCCCCGCACTGTATGTGACCTTGTAATCCTTATTCTTTGTCAGAATATTCCCAGCGGCATCTTTTACTGTAACCGCCGGTGTTCTGACCTTTCCATTATATACATACGAAGCCGCATTAAGCTTAACTGTAGACACCTTGGATATTCTGGATGTCGAAAGCTTTTTGCCGCATGACTTACACGTTGTGGTGATGACGCCAGCCTTCGACATTGTTGCTTTTGTTGTCACAGTGTTCACCTTTGTGGCGTGCTTACATACGGTCATCTTTGCTGTGAGAACTGCAGACTTGGCATTGCTGTATACTTTATAAAGTCCCTTTATATACTCCAGTTCACCTGAAATCTTATAACCCTGTGACAATAAATAATCAGAATCACAAAACTGAACATCTGTGAATTTCACATTATCCTTAGACTTTTCAACCATACAGTACGACATAACATTTCCATATTTATCCGTCACATCTCCGAGTTCACCTTTGATATCATACTTAAAATTTTCAAACTCTTTATAACTATCATCTACTGCATCACGCATGAAAATACACCGGTCACCAGTATTCTGATCAATATATACTTTTGCTGGCATAGTTGATCTGTATGAATATCCATTTACGTTTTCTTCCGTATCTGTATAACCGTACTTTTCCGGATCAAAAATTCCATCAGTGTCATCAATTTCACGCATATAATATTTGTCAGTATATCCAGGCATCAACATAAGCTCATATAACGTGTATCCCTTGACGTTTTCTGCCTTTATACTGCCATCTTCGTTATAGTAAGTTCTGACATAATCTTCTACTGTATATTTTTTTCCATTATCGCCCTTTGTATATACGTGACAATCATGCGAATCATCCATGTCTACAATAATCGCCTGTATTTCATCATACCTCATCTCGGACGCCTGCTCCTTTTTCAGACCAGTAAGTCCATTCACAACAAAACAATCAGTAACAGCTGTATAATCAGCCAAAACCAAAAGTCCATTTGTTTTACCTGCAGCTACATGCACCTCTGAATTTCCGCTTATCCTAAAATAAGACTTTGTTCCCTCCGGCTGTAACACTATGGCATCTGACTTCTTCTGTTTCTCATTGACATATAATTTGCCATCACCGACGATTTCAACTGAACCGCCATATCCATCTCCCCAAGTGCACAACATACCTATGTGACTTGAACCCACCAGTTTGATCTTGAAATTATCTCCCATCATATTCATACTGAGCATATAATCTGGCATATTACAATTGGTGAGTGTCAGCGTGTTTGTCTTCTTGTCATAAACTGCACCTTTGACACTTGTCGCTGTTCCTTCCTGTGGAGTTCTGAAACTGTACACATATATCATGTCGTCTTTCTCCGAATTGTAGAACTGAACATATGCAAAGCTCCACTCCTCATCCTCACACGGGCCATTGTTTGCGGCCATCGCCGTGACACCGCCCACCGTCAAAATAAAAATAAACGACAGCAGAAATGTCAGTCTTCTGAAATGCTTCATAGTCATTCCCCCTTCTATGATATTCTTCGTCTACTGGCAAGAGGCTTCTCTCACCTGTTGTTTCATGTCATAGATTATAGTCATCTGCTGTCGTTTTCATAACGTTACATATGTCTCAATATGTGCGATATATTCAATTTTATATTTATTCATCACTTTTATCTAATCCATATGTGTGTTTTCAATCTGGCACACTTATACTTCCATAGCAATCAACTCTCACGCAATCATCATTCCTCATGCCATCCATAATAATACTGAATAAGGCCTACTCTGGTCTTCGTTCCAGTCTTCTCATTCATGGAAGATATATGCCTATATAGGGATGCTCTTGATATGTACAGCTCATCCGCTATATCCTGCACACTGCCGTCAGATACGAGAAGCTTCTGCAGGACCTCCCGCTCACGCCCCGTGAGATGATGCGTATCTGCAAATCGTTCAAAATCAACCTCAACTCTTGCGTTAGACCTTTCCACTGATTCTATCACTTTTTCATCATCATACCGTCTATATTGTCTCTTCTGGAGATTCTCAAGTACAAATACTGCAATACTTATAAGTACGAGCAGCAATATGACCACTACACTCATAACCATGATTCCGGGTGGATCTATCAGCATATATGATATTATTCCCACAATACCCGCACCAATGTTGTTGACCGCCCTTCCGGCACCAGTCCAAAGTGCCGGCCAACTCATTCCGTAGGATGTATTTATGAATCCAGTTGTGAAATACACTACAAAGAATCCTGCTGCAAGATAGAACACGATAAGCCCTATGATAAAAGCTCCTCCAAATTCTATGATAAGCATGGCTATGACCGACAACGCCGTAACACAGTACATCATCTGGTTCATAAAGCGCTGATCCTTTATATCAAACAGGAAGCCCGCTGCAACTCCGCTTAATGCAAGGAACAACCTTGGCCATTGCCCCACATCTGTTCCCCCCTCCGCGTGGACTAGAGTCACAACATTATCCAGTGCGGAGAAGATAAATGTCATAAGAAGAACAACCATCACAAGTGCCACTGCCGCTGATCTGCTGTCAGAAGTTGTTTTGTCACATTTTTCTTTGCAATCTGGTATATTTGGCTCATCTGACACATATGTGTTTCCTACCTCTTCTGCGTATTCATCTCTGGCCAGAAAAAGTTTCACTGCACTTGCCACTATGGCCAGCGAGAACATAACCATACGCAGGATCACACTGTCTATAAGATTATAATTGATATACTGCAGAAGCAGTCCAAGTGCATATGAAATTCCCACAATTACCGTAAGATGCTTTCTATCCATATAATCGCGGCTCACATCGTGATACACGCGTCCTCCCATAACACCACACACAATAAAGAATATAATTCCATATACCAGTATCAATTTGCCTGAACCCAGTATTATCGCTGCGAGTGCGGCAATCTCCACTATATTCGAAGCAATAATTATTATCGGTTTGATTTTGCTGCCGACATATCTCTCAATCAGTGCATATATGAATAGTCCCACCGCACTGGCCAGCAGTATCACGCTCTGATACAACAGAACACTTCTGGCATCCACAAACTCCGCAGCCTTGCTGTCGAAGAAGAATTCCACACCCAGAAATACAAAGCTGAACAGAGCCAGCGAGAGCACACTTCTGATATGCGCCGGTTCAAAGCCTTTTTCATTATTATTTATTTTTTCAACATCCACTGATCTTTCCCCTGACATATATGGTCATCTCCTGTTTATTCTATATTAAAGATAATATAGCGCTGGATTTTTGTCAAAATATAAAATGTACTATTTTATAACACCTATACCCCTTGGAGTATCAATATGATTGAATCAAAGAAGGACGCCCCCCAAAAGGCGTCCTTGCTATATTAATTATTATCTATGCATTTTCCGTACCGTCATCTTCTCTCTGACACTTTCTTATATACACAGCAAATCTCACAGATGCGGTGAGTGCTATCACAATCCATGTAAATATATTCGTATACCACACTCCCCAGAATCCCATCTTTAACACATACATCAGTATCAGTGCAAATACTATCCTTCCTCCCACCTCAAGAGCACCATTCAGCATGGAGAACGCCACATCCCCCATTCCATTTAATGCGCCTCTCATGGTATATATCGTTCCAAGTGCAATATACATACTTCCGGATATCACAAGTCCCTTTGCGCCAAGCCTTATGACATTCTCCTCCGTCACGAAAAATCCCACAACATTTTCCCTGAAAACTGCTACCAGACAGAACAATGCTGCGCCAAGAGCCAGCGTGATGAGCTCTGTCTGCCATACCGCCCTGCGCACCCTTTCGTACTTGCGTGCGCCACAGTTCTGTCCTGCAAATGTAGACAATGCAAGTCCCAGAGAACTAAACGGCTGGAATATGATTCCCTCAACCTTTCCTGTTGCAGTATATGCAGCCATGACCTCCGGACCATATCCATTTATAAGGGTCTGCAGTATTGAGCAGGATATTGATATCATGGAAGTCTGAACCGCCATTGGTATACCGATACTGAAATCTTCCTTCATTATATCTCTGTCAAACTTGAAATGGCCTCTCTTCAGTCTGAAATAGGGATTGGTTTTCACCGCATAACATATAGAGCCAACGCCAGACAGGATCTGACTGAGAACCGTTGCATATGCGGCACCGGCAACGCCCATATCCATGTATATGACAAACACTATATCAAGCACAACATTTATGGCAGAAGCAACCATGAGAAATATAAGTGGTGTCTTTGAATCCCCAAGTGCCCTTAGCACAGCAGAAATTCCATTATAAATAGCCACCGCAATCGTAAATCCACAGGTGATCCTCATGTATGTATATGCATAGTCAAATGTCTCTGCAGGAGTCTTCATAAGTCTTATAAGAGGCCCCGCAAAACAGAATCCCAGTATACTCATGAGCGCACCAACCGCCAATATGACAAACAATGCATTTGCTATGGCTTTTTTTACCTGCTCATCTTTCTTCGCTCCAAAATATCTTGATATGACAACACCTATTCCAGATGCCATTCCATTGCAAAGAGAAAAAAATAGGAAACTGATCATTCCAACTGATCCCACACCGCCAAGCGCATTTGCCCCTAGATGACGACCAACCACTATCGAATCAACCAGGCTGTATACCTGCTGAAATAGATTGCCTATAAGCAGCGGAACTGAGAACTTCATGATCAGTTTCATACTGCTTCCCTCCGTCATATCCATAACATATTCTTTTTTATTCAATGCCTTTTCCACTATGTTTGCTCCTTGTATATATTTAGACTATCCATGATATACAAACTCATGAATCGCCTTGCCGACTTTCATAGCAGCACCATCCGCATTGTAATCCCTGTTTATTAACCCATACGCCTCATCATAACATAAGTTGTGCTAAGGTCAAGAAGCTAAATGGCTAATCTTCTATATACTCTACATAATCTCTCTCATCGGCGAAAAGCTGGTACTCTCCGTCCACATATCCCATATACCCTTCCGAAACAAAATATCCTTTTATCATAGTGCCACCTCCTGAACTTTTTTACTACCAAATATACCTACCTTAATATGGCTCTATCTTATCTTGTCAAGTGTCCAAAAAAACGTACACCAAATCTCTTTTATATTCCACAAGTACCGACGCAAATCCGGGCTTGAAGATAAGTGACACGGCATATATAATGTATATAATTTTGAAAATTTCTGCCATATAAACATGGCACCAAGGAGGAAATATGTACTACGGCGCACTTGAAGCCGGTGGCACCAAGATGGTTTGTGCCATAGGCGATGCAGACAAGAATATAATAGACAGAATATCAATACCGACGGGCACACCTGACCAGTCCGTGCCTGCCATGATAGATTACTTTAAGAAATATGACATATCCGCTCTCGGAATCGGTACATTTGGCCCGGCCGACGTCAATCCTAATTCCCCTACCTACGGCTCCATCATGAGGAGTCCCAAGAAAGCTTGGGAGGGATTCAGCCTTTACAAAGCATTTACGGATGCGCTTGGCTGCCTGGTTGTGGTGGACACAGACGTAAACGCAGCAGCCTGGGGTGAATACCTGTACGGAGCACTGAAAGGACTCAACTCGGGAATGTACCTCACTGTTGGAACCGGCATCGGCGGCGGTATAATATCCGATGGCAGACTCATTCACGGCATGGAACACCCGGAGACAGGCCACATCCTCATCCCTAGACGAACCGGCGATGATATACCATGTACCTGCCGATTCCACCAGAGCTGTGTAGAGGGTCTTGCATCCGGCCCTATGCTTGAGCGCAGAACCGGAATGAAAGGCAAAGACATCTCAGCCGACTCACCGGTATGGGATCTTGAAGCATTTTATATAGCTGAGGCACTGGTCAACTACACCATGTGCTACTCAGTTGAGAGGATCGTCCTTGGCGGCGGAGTCATGGACAACAAATTCCTGTTCCCTATGATCCGCAATTACTACACTGAACTGCTGTCGGGTTACATCGACATGCCACAGGTCAAGGACACCGACACATACATTGTTCCCGCAGGGCTCGAGGGAAATCAGGGCATCATAGGTGCTATGAACCTGTTCTGATACACACATTTGTCCACAAAAAAACAGTTTCACCGATCGACTGGTGAAACTGTTTTTTTCTTTTCTATGCTGTTGCCTTCTCGTACTCCTCAAAGGTCTTATCCATGATAACCTTGTACTTGCCATACTCGGTCTTGTTGTAGAAGCACTCCTCTGAAAGACTCTTGATACCAAACTCCTCGAACCACTCTTCCTTGAGCTTGTTGAACAGAACCTCCTTCTTTGGTCCTGTGATGGTCTCCAGATGCCACAGACTGAAATGCAGTGCATAGTTGATGTAATCCTGCTCATACTCCCAGAAATTGCCGTGGGCTTCAAGCGCCGCCTTGAGTGCCACAAGAGCCTCGTGGAAGCACTGCCATGACTTCTCTCTGGTGTTGGACAATGACTTTGGATTGTTTCTTCTCTGGTGTGCAAGCACCTCGTCCACTATCTCTATATTTGTTGCAAATGCTATCGCTGAAAATACGAACAGCATATCATTCGACGTTCTGAGCTGCTGGAATCGGAAATAATTTTCCTCAACATATTCCCTGCTGAAGAGCTTATCCCAAGCCCATCCCACAAATACCTTGAATATATTGCCCGTGAAATTACGGAAATACATTGGTCTGTACGGTGGAAGCTCCTTCTCGTGAAGTGTCCATCTGACCTGAACAAATTCCTGAAGATCCTCTCTGTACTGATCTGATCTGAACACAACTATCTGAGCTCTGGTCTCGTGAGCCTTGCTCCATGCCTTTTCCAGCATGTCCGGCTCAAAGAAATCGTCGGAATCCAGAAATGAAAGATACTCTCCGGTCGCGATCTCAAGACCTTTGTTTCTTGCTGCCCCGGCTCCGGCATTTGCCTGCTGTATAACCTTTACACGCTGATCCTTCGCCTCATATTCCTTCAATATCGCCAGAGAATCATCTGTGGAGCCATCATCCACGCAAATGATCTCTATATCCTTAAGTGTCTGACCCACTATGCTGTCCATGCACTGGCGCAGATAATCAGACACATTGTAAACAGGAAGAATAACTGATACCTTTGTACCCATAGCTTTACCTCTATTTGTTTCGACTAAATAAACTCTTGATCTTTCTAGGTATGAACATAATGACCGCACCGATCCTGAATGTAGGTGTCTTCTTCACTCTGTCCAGATCTGCACGGGTCTGATGAACCAGACCACGGAGTCTCTTGACTTCTCTCTCAAGCTTGCGCTCACGATCTGTACATGCGATCCTTGTATAGTAGTAATCGTCAGGGGACTTGATGATAAACTGGATGTTCGCCCACTCAATCTTTGTAAATATAGTCTGATCAAGCTCCTGCATCTCCATTGCTCTCTTGAACTCGGAGCTGTATCTTCTTATATAATCCTTCTTGAATTCAGGTCCGATTCTCCTGATCGTCTCGTTGTAATTGTGGTATTTCTTGAGCCAGTATACGCCTCTGAAACGCTCCCAGATCTCAGGATCCTTTACAAGTATATCTCTTATGTGATCATACTCAACATTGACACAGTATACCTTCTCTCTGCTGTGAACAGATGAATTCGGGTTATCTCTGCGGTTCATATAATATGGCTTGTTCACTATCATAGCTCTCTTGGCATATATAAATGTCTGGAACCAGAAACCATTGTCCTGGAATGATGCTCCCGGAGTCTCGTTGTGTCTGATATGATACTCCTCTATGAAGCTTCTCTTGTAGATTCCACTCCATGTGTTCATAATGAAACGGATCGCACTTGGTGTCTCGCTTGGATTGAACACAACATTATAATCCTCTGCATTCGGTGACAAGTGGTTGTACACCAAAGTCATGTTGCCATTGTCATCGTTGCGCTTAAATCTATAGAAATCTGCCTTTACAAGGTCAAGGTCGTTCTCAACCGCCTTGTTGTACAGTTCCTCATACATATTAAGTGGCACAAAATCATCAGGCTCAACTATACCAATATACTCACCTGTAGCCTTGTCAAGACCGATATTCATGCCTATTCCATAACCGCCATTTTCCTTGTCAACAATAATGATACGGTCGTCTTTCTCCGCATATCCCTTTAATATTTCAAGCGAACTGTCTGTAGATCCGTCATTGATACATATAATCTCGATATCCTTCAATGTCTGATTTACAACACTATCCATACACTCCACCAGATACATCTCTACGTTATATGTTGGAATGATGATTGAAACCTTTGCCATCTTTCTTCTCCCATAAAATTTTATCACAATGTTAATATGTGCTATAACGCACAATCCATGAGCATTATAGCACATACTATATATATTATGCAATTTTTGATTTTATTTATAAGCTATGCAAATAAGGCAAAATATGCAAGAACTATAACTCCGAGCACGATCCTGTACCAGCCAAATACCTTGAAGTCATGCTTCTTGATGTAGCTCATCAGGAACTTGATGACCACGATGGATACAAGGTATGCAACAACACAACCTATGATAAGTATGGCAAATTCTGCGCTTGTAAATGACAGGCCGAATTTGATCATCTTCAATGCACTGAGTCCGAACATGACAGGAACCGCAAGAAAGAATGTGAACTCTGCGGCTGCCACTCTGGACACGCCGATCAGCAGGGCACCTATGATGGTGGCACCTGAACGGGATGTACCCGGTATGATGGAAAGCACCTGAAACATACCTATAAGGAATGCTGTCTTATATGTTATATCATTCAGGGTCTCAACCTTCGGTGTTCTGGACTTGTTCCAGTTCTCTATTACAATAAATGCTATTCCATAGAATATCAGGGCTATGGAGATTACTACCGCCGTGTGAAGATGAGCCTCTATGTAATCGTCAAACAATATAGTAACTATCGCTCCAGGTATACATGCAACAACTGTCTTAAACCACATGCTCCAGGTATCCTTCTTCATGACAGGCTGTGTCTTGTCTTTGAGCTGGAAAGGCCACATCTTATTCCAGAATATGGTCACGACCGCAAGTATCGCTCCAAGCTGTATCACCACGAAGAACATTTCCTTAAAATCATCACTGGCGTTCAGTGAGATAAATTCATCCACAAGAAGCATATGTCCTGTGCTGCTGATGGGGAGCCACTCTGTGATTCCCTCCACGATACCAAGGAATACTACCTTAAGTATCTCGATAAAACTTAATGCCATCTCTTCTCTCTCCTTTTAATTCGTTATACTATTGTGTAAACACCATGGATGTATATCCGGCATCCTACTGCGTTCTCTATGATAACATATTCTTTCTCGTTGTACATCATTCTTTGGAGAGCTTTAGAAAATGTTATGCATGCGTTTATATTTTGTCTATATATCTACATGTATCCGGTATCTCAGCTCCCCAGATATCAACCAGCTTGTCCACTGAAAATGCCGCATTTGCCGGACTCGTGGATGGAAGCACCAAAGGTTCTATGCCAAGAGTCTTCTGCTGGTACTTCGCATAATACTTTCCTGAGGTCCTGCCGTTGCATATCACTTTTGTGACCTTGGAAGCCTCAACTATCTTCGACAGATCCGTGGGCGTAACATTCTTTATACTGCTATCGCTTGAACCTATGATGTCACAGCTGTAGATTGCATCCCACAGTGCTATATGATGTGCATGCAGCATGGCTTTCTTCTCATCTATGGTAACCGGCAGCGTCTCGCCAAGCACTCTGCTGATGACCTTCCAGAATCTGTTCTGTGGATGTCCGTAGAAAAACATCTGCTCCCTGGACTTCACCGATGGCAGGCTTCCAAGTATGAGTATCCTTGATTTCTCATCATAAAGTGGAGGAAATGGATGTACTATATGTTCATATCTGTCCTCTGTCAATCTTTTCACCTCTCAGATAATAATCAAATATCTTTTTCCTGGTACATTGTACGACACCCTGCACTTATTTTTCAATTGAATTGTTGTTTTATGATCATGTTTTCAGTTAAGTCCACATTATTTAATTTACTTTCAAATAATATTCATGTATATTAATTAGGTTGACGTAATTTACGGACTATGAGGGAGGTCCGACAATGCGGTGGCGAACACATTTTGGAGGAATTATACATGAAAAAGAGAGAATCTTTTAACAACAAATGGGGCTTTATCCTGGCCTGCATCGGCTCTGCCGTGGGAATGGGAAACATCTGGATGTTTCCCACAAGAGTCTCCATGTACGGGGGCGGATCTTATCTCATCCCCTATTTTATATTTGTAGTACTTATAGGATTTACCGGAGTCATTGGCGAGATGAGTTTTGGCCGGGCTACAAGGTCTGGACCAATCGACGCATTTGGAATCGCCATGGAACGAAAAGGCAAACGAAAACTTGGAGAGCTGCTCGGCGGAATACCTGTGCTCGGTGCCCTTGCAATGGCGATCGGTTACACCGTAGTCATGGGATGGATACTCAAGTATATGATCGGTGCTTTCACCGGAAGCACGCTGTCTCCGGCTGACATAGACGGATTCAGTGCTGAATTTGGCGGCATGGCATCTGCATTTGGCAATAATGTATGGCAGATCATAGCCCTCGTCATAGGAATCGTCATCCTCTTGTTCGGCGTTGGCAACGGTATTGAGAAAGCCAACAAGATCCTGATGCCTGCATTCTTCGTATTATTCATCATCCTTGCCATATATGCGGCATGCCAGCCGGGAGCCATAGAAGGATATAAATATATCTTCCGAATTGAGCCAAAGGTACTTGCCGATCCAAAGACATGGATATTTGCGCTGGGACAGGCATTCTTCTCACTGTCTGTCGCTGGAAATGGTACTCTGATATATGGCTCCTACCTTCCCGACAGTGAGGATATTCCGGAAGCTGCCGGACGAGTGGCACTCTTCGATACCATCGCCGCCATGCTTGCTGCACTGGTCATCATACCTGCCATGGCAACTGCCGGGGCTCAACTGAACCAGGGAGGTCCCGGACTGCTGTTCATCTTCCTGCCTTGTCTGTTCAAATCAATGCCCGGCGGATATATCATAGCGACCATCTTCTTCGTGGCTGTATTTATGGCTGGACTGTCATCACTCATCAATCTGTATGAAGCACCGATTGCAACTGTTCAGGAAAAACTGGGTGTTGGCAGAAAACCCGCATGCGCCATCATTGGTGCCATTGCGGTTGTTGTGTCAATCTGCATACAGGGTATTGTGTCAGACTGGATGGATATTCTGTCCATCTACATCTGCCCGCTCGGTGCAGGGCTTGCCGGAATCATGTTCTTCTGGGTATGTGGCAAGAAATATGTTGAGACACAGGTCAACACCGGAAGGGAAAAGAAGTTCACAGAGAAGTTCGTGCCTATATGCAAATACATCTACTGTCCTGTATGTCTCCTTGTATTGATACTTGGTATCCTTCTCGGAGGCATCGGCTAGACAGACATTTCAATATAATTAATAAAAAGCAGTCTGACGGATCATCACCATGTATAACACTGGCGATGTTCACAGACTGCTTTTTCTTATTTTTTGTTCTTCAGCGCTCAGATATGTGTCGTTTATTCATCTTCCGAAAGTCCAAATCCCTCTTCCAGAAATCTATTCCACTCGGCATTATTGCTCTCAAGTTTTTTCTTCTGCATGATCCTGTTTCTATCTGTGAGGATGGACAGCATCTCATCCACGATTTCCTCAAGCGGCAGTTCCTGGTAATGCGACAGGTATCCTATCATCCTTCCGGCAGTGAAGTCGGTGTTCAGATTCTTTGTTATAAGGTCACAAAATTCCTCCGGATACCCCCGGTCAAGCATCATATCATATAGTTCCATGCTCATCTCTGATCTCGGTTTCATTCAGATCTCCTTCCTATCACAAAGCTTGCCACCACTGTAAATATTGCACTGATTATCAGCTCAGTATAGTATCCCAGCCCTCTGCTGAGTATCATGCCCGGCAGGAGCAATGTGCTGCCAAATATCGGCAGGAACATCTCCATGAAGAGTTTTTCACTGATTCCCATACCGCCCGGAAGAGGCAGCATATCGACCGCAACTGCTATGGCACCCTGCATGAGAATTATAAGCCATGCTGATGATCCTGAAAGTCCAAATGCCTTGTACACAAACCATGTAGCTGCAAATAGTGAGAATCTTTGCACAACTGTTATAATGAACACTACCACCAGCATCCCGAAATGTCCTACCATGTAATCCGCAGTCTGGTTGTACTTTTCCATTGATGCCGCAAGTTTTTCCTCACGGGACTTCTTGTGTCTTAAGAATCTCATCTTCTCAAGAAGTCTGCTGCCATTCACCACAAATGCCTTCGCAAGCGACGGGTGAAATGCGAACAGTACCATTCCAGCCACGCACACAACGTTCAGCACAAGTCCAAGATAAAATACCCACTGCACATCATCTATATATGTATGTATAAAACTCTGTCCAAATATAGCTATTCCAAGTCCCAGAAGTACCAGCACCAGCTTGTAAGTGATCGTCACTATGAGCAGCACCTGTGTGGACACCGGGATCGGTATCTTCTTTTTCTTCATATAATATATCTGAGCCGGCTGTCCACCTGATGCAGAGGGTGTGATACAGCTGAAAAAGAATCCAACCGACGAGAACAGGAAACAGGTTCCCCTGTCTACCTTCACGCCAAGATTCCGCATCATATAATGAATGATAATTGATTCTCCCCATATAAATACCACGACGCATGCCACTCCCGGTATGAGCCACCAAGGATTCACCGTCTGAAGTATATCAGATATCTGTCCTATATCCTCGCCGTGAAACACTCCGTATATCGTTCCGGCAAATATGAGAACCAGGAACAATACGTTGAACACCATCTTTTTCTTATTTCCCATTTAGCTTACTATCCTTTTCATAACTGGGGCAGCACCCCTTTAAATACAGCGTGAACGTCACGTACAATTCTAGTATATCATGGATCATTCAATTAAACGGCAAAAAAAGATGGGTTTTACTTTAATTATTTGTAATGTAGGTTTTATGGAGCTAGAAGCTGTGGCCACCGCCGCCACCGCCGATGCCTCCGCCTCCGAATCCACCGCCGCCGATTCCGCCATGACCGCCGGATCCAGATCTTGTACTTCTCGTTTCACTGATCATATCATATTTATGATTCATGTTATATGAAACCTTTGTACCGGTAAGCAGATTTTTTGAGCCCATGTCATAAACCTTCGAGGTCTTTTTCATCAGAAGATAATTAAGCAATATAGAAAATATTATTGCAAGGAGTATGTTGCTGATATGCTTCATGGGACGGCTTATCTGCTCTCCTGCCAGCAGCATATTTATCTGCTTGAACGCCTCGTTTGCACACTCAAAATATTTCTCTCCGCTTGCATATTCATAGACATTGTCTGTTATCGTATACGCATTTGTCTTGGTTATGATCTTGTATGGTTCGCCATACGAATAGATGTATATCTGTCTGTTACGCATATCAATGAAGAACATAACGCCATCGCGGGTACCAAATTCTCTTTTATAGGCAGATTCCGCATGGTATGCTGTAGATTTGTACATAAGGTTCGATGTCACACACAATACATTGCAATAACGGGCAGTCTCCTTCATAGTCTCCGACAATTGTGCCTCCTGACTTTCAGTCAACACATCTGCATCATCTTTGATTACCACTTCATGCTGGTGACTGTACGAATCATCCTGATCCTTCTCTGATGCCTGAACAGTCACTACACCATTACATCCCATAACCCAAAACAGCAGTATGATCATTACAGTGATCACCATTCTGGTAATTACCGCTCTACGCACGATGATCACCTCCCTTATACTCAAACTGTGGAAGTGGTCTTGTGGACATCCGGTTGTGGCTGATAACCAGATCTATAAGCGTCAGAATGGTTGCAGCACACACCAGGAGCACGCATCCATAATAATACTTGTCCATAACAGGTTTTATCAACACGACCGCTACAGAAAGAATGGTGGCAAATGCAATAAATAATCCCATGACACCACTTTTTCTTTTTACTCTTCTAACATTTGCTATGCCTTTTACTGCCCCATAAATGGCTACCAGACACGAGATGCACGCCACAACATAACTGGCCTTTCCCATAATATCCCAGTTAAAAAGTAAGGGATTTATTCCAAACTTCAGGCAGAAAAATAATATCATGCATGCTATCAGCTGTATGACTTCAAGGAAACAGGAAAACTTCACAAATGAAGTTATCTTATTTTTTAATTTTCTTTTTATGTTTTTTTGTGACTTTTTTGTTTGTAGCTTTTTTGTTTGTAGCTTTTTCTTCCTGCCTCCACTTTTCTTTGCATTAAGTGTATGCCTTGCGAAGAATCCCGGATCATTTTCATGTGTCTCTACATCTGCTATCTTCTCCATCTCATCGCAATATACCATGGTCACAAGCGCGCCTATCGCAGATACAAATGCCAGCAGAACGCCAGGTCTCACCGTAAGAAATAAGTTCAGCAAAAAGTATAATGGGATCACTCCTATCAGGCATCCAAGCAGGAACTTTCCAATGTCAAGCGGTATGTCCGCAGCCACTTTTCCCGTGCTGCCATTTACCGCCGCATATGCAATACGCTTACCGTTCTTGTATGACAAAAGCCACACAGGAAACAACCCGGTCTTTGCTCCAGTGATCTTTATATCCATCGTTTCTGACAATGGCTCCTCCGGTTCACCGATAGCATCGTATGTACATAGATGATGCTTTATCTTACTCATCATCACATCGTGCGCCATATCACCTGTCACCTGCGCTATCTTATCCCTGTAAACATTATAATCCACATCCGGCAGATCCGCGTAGAACCCGCTCAGATATCCCATGGAAAATGGTTTCATATCCGCCGAGTCAAATGGCGCCACCTTGCTGCTGAGATCATCTGGAAACAGCGATGATGCGTCCATGGTTATATTCTCGTAATGATTATCCGCAAAGCATCTTATATTATATGTATGACTGACTGTATCAACCCCTGAGCTATAGCTGTCCGTCGCCCTGACAGTGATTTTACCTTTCTGGTCAACATCACACAGCCAATAAGGCATGTAGATTCCACGGAACTCCTGCACATTTCGTCTGTGTTTCAGCCTGTTCGGAGCGTATATTGCCCTCTTCATGACTGTGGCATATGATGCCTTGCACATGTCCTTCGTCACCGCAAACGGTATCACATAATCCGGTCTTCTCTCGCTTTTCAGCCGGCTGGAAAGCATAGTCGCTGCACCGCAGTAACTGCAGAATCCCGTTGCTGAATCGTCCGTACTGTATATCTCCCCACCGCACTGTGGACAAATGAATACAGTAAGCTCCATAAGCTTGCGCTCCTCACTGTCCTCATCCTTGTCGACACTCTCCGGCTCGTATTCATTTCCACATGCTTTGCAGTACATTTTCTTTCTTGCTATATCATATACCAGATTGCTGCCACATCCGGCACATTGTATCATATGTATTTCCCCCTGTAATATAAATTGTGAAAGATTATTGATGCAATAACCTAACTCATTATACTACCTCTTTTTATAAAGAACCAGCTCCGGATTTGTACCTTCCGCCTCTTATGTCGATATCAAAATAAAATCCATATCCGCCAGAACTCCAAAGCATCTGTCGCCGCCAAATTCACATTCCAGCTGATTTCCCAGATATGTCTTCCCGTCATCAAGGAATCTGACATTCATGCCATTGGGCAAACGATACTCGAGATTTACATATTTGCCAACAAGAGCATTGAGTCTTTCAAGGCGTGGCATCCCCTCTATCTGAAGGGCATTTATCTCATCTATAAGCTGCTCTTTAAATGCCTCAAACTGGCCGCCATCACTTAGCTGCTCATAACGTTTCCAATAATCAAGCTTCGGCAGAATTTCCTTCAAATATGCTCTGGCCTGCTCATCGGTGAAATTCTCTCCCACCATATTCTTCACACAAACTTCTATCAGGTCATCCATGTTGCTGTAGGTATAGGTACCATCGGCGTAACACCATTTGCAGTAATCCTCGTTCAGCGCACCATCACTGTCCCGCCCCATAATGGCATCGTCCTCGAGCGGCATTCCACAGCACTGACATATCAGTTTCCTCGGTTCACCAAGCAGAGTATTTATCGATACATCAAATTCCCTTGAGAGCAGTTTCAACGTATCTGTATTCGGTACCGTCTCACCGTTTTCCCAGCGCGACACCGCCTGTCTTGTGACCATGACCTTCTCTGCCAGGTCATCCTGGGATAATCCCATTTTGGTTCTAAGTTCTAATATAATGTCCTTTGTCTCCATCGCATTCACCTCCGTTATGGGTATCATAACAAATTGCATGGAGAGTGGAAAGCAACTGGGTGTTGCGGGGTAATAAGCTCACGCAGTTTTCCTCCGAGATATCCGTTGTCCGCAACTACATTGTTGATCGTAGTGGTGAGTTTAATCTCATTTCCCTCATAGTCTGTCACTCGTCCCCCTGCTTCTCTTATAATAAGCAATCCTGCCGCATAATCCCATATTTTTAAATTCCTCTCGAAATACGCTTCGACACTTCCCTCTGCCACATGTGCAAGATCGAATGCCGCAGAGCCGCTTCTTCTGATATCTTCACACTGCAAAAAAACCCTTTCCATTGCAGCAAAATTCTGTGCAGCATTCTCATGGTAATATGGACTGGTTCCAACAGAAATTAAACTGTGTGAAAGTTCTTTTACACAGCTTACGTGGATCTGATTTTCATTTTTATAGGCACCTTTGCCAGCCTCGGCCCAGTAAATTTCCTCTGTGTACGGATTATATATGATTCCAAGCACTATCTCCCCATTGCTGGCAAGCGCCACGGACACCATGCTCTGACGATAATTGTGGATCAGATTTGTCGTACCATCAACCGGATCCACGATCCACATGCTGCCAGATACCGCTTCTCCAGCATAACTTTCTTCTCCGAGAAAACCGGCATCAGGACAAATTTTCTTTAATTCTTCCTCCAGGAATTTCTGCACACCTACATCTACCTCTGTCGCATAATCCGCCAATCCCTTAACACGGATATTTTTCACTATCTCCCTGTCCATGAAAAACGTTTTTGTCCGCTTTACAATTTCTATAACCTTTTCTATCTCAACCATATACAATTTCTTCTCCATTTATCTTTTTACACCAGATATCTCACACACATGCTTCCGTTCTGCATGATCTCGGCAGCCACCCCAGCATGTGGGACAAGCCCATCTGTATATGGCGGCACTTCTGGAACATCGGTAAAATAAATCTCTGCTCCAAAATCGTGTATCATCCTGAGAACCTCAGGTGCTGCGCTGCCATACCGCCTGTCGCTGGATGCACTGATTATAGCATATTTGGGGGCAATCTTATTAAGAAGTTCCATCGTCAGAGCATTTGACTGCCCATGATGTCCCACCTTAAACACCTCTGCATGGAGCTCATTATTACATCCATTATATCCTGCAGCCTGCATATCACCGGGAAGCAAAAATGTATGCCCCTCATATTCCACCAGAAGCACCAGGCTTACATCATTCATCGACGCGTCCAGTTCTTTTAATAATTTCTCGTCTGCGCCTCTTTGTGTGTCATCTAATCCTGTCTGATGATACAGGAGTTTTATCTTCTGCTCCTTATTCTCAAGTGCCTGCAGCGAAGGGCCAAGTACACTGATCTTTAATCCTTCAGGAATCTCTACCCCAAAAGCATTCCTGATCTCATTGATCGAACTACCTCTTCCTGCTATCTTTATGCCAAGTTCTTTCAGCCTTTTGCATATATTGTAATAAGCATTTAACGCAGCAGTGAACTTTTTCTCCGATTCACTCATTTCTTCTGAGACCGTGAGCAATTCCATATGTTCCCAGAGTTTCACGTCAAATGGCTGCCAGAGCACCGCCGGGATATTATGCTCAATGACGTCCAATAATCCACAGGTATGATCTTCATGAATATGTGTATTTACCATAACATCGATATGATCAACCTGCTGCCTTTTCAGGAATTCCGCCACGCGTATACGTCCTGTATCATTATTCTCATATTCTTCCGACTCTCCGCTTCCACCATCGATCAACATTACAAAGCTGCCCTTTTTCAGGCTTTTGTCCCTTATTTCCAACAGGATTGCATCCCCATTTCCGACATTGATAAAACTCATTCGGAATTTCCACTGTTTTTCCATCTAACGCATCGCCTTTCTTATATAAAATCCAGATAGAAGCAATACCAATATCGTCATGACGATCGCACAGGCACTCACGAATCCGAATTTAAAGGTTTTGATTCCATATGTATACATATACTGTGTAATTGTGGAGGTTGAGTTCGCCGGCCCACCGCCGGTTAATATGTTGACCTTTTCAAACAGACGGAAACTGTCGATCGTACGCAGGCATGCACACATTGCAACTCCTCCACCAATATTTGGCAAAGTAATGTGGAAAAATTTCTGCATCACCCCTGCCCCATCGATTCCTGCAGCCTGATACTGTTCATCCGGCACAGTCTGCAAAAATGCGTAGATCAGGAGGAACACAAACGGCACATTCTGCCAGACATCAATGACCAGGATCGTTCCAAATGCTGTCTTCACATCATAAAACCAGTTATACACTGGGAGTCCAAGCTTTGTAAAAACCTGAGTTATGATCCCGTAATTCGGAGAAAGCATCATCCTGAAGATAAGTGCCACCGTTACAGCCGGAAGCAGATACGGCAGCAAAATGAATGTACGTACGATCTTCTTTCCATGTCCTAAACTGTTTACAAAAAGGGCAATCAGGAGGCCGAAAACGACCTCCAGTGCCACTGCAAGCAATGTAAACACGATCGTGTTTATCACTGACTTCTGGAAATACATATTTCCAAATAATGCCGTGTAATTTGACAGCCCGATAAATTTCTTATCTCTTTTCAGATAGTTGTAATCGGTAAAACTGTATACTAATGTAAAGATAACCGGATAAACCGTCATCACGAGCAGGACAAAAATTGTCGGCGCTGTCATTTTATAAGCAAATAATTTATTTTTCATACAAAAGCTCCAATTCTGACCGAACAGGTATTTACTGCATCAGCGCTTCAAGCTGTGACTGCGCATCTGCAAGTCCATCATCCACACTCTTGCTTCCCGCCATAATATTGCTCATCTCTGCACCTAAAATGTTGGTAAACTCAGACCACTGTGAGATAGTTGGACGATATACTCCGTTTTCCAGTGCCTTGCAGACTGTTGCAAGCTGTGGGTAATCCTTTAAAATATCCTCATTCTGAAGGCAACTGTATCTGCATGGAACGCCGCCGTTAGGAATACTTGCAAGCTTGACATCCGGATCCATGATATATTCAAGCAGTTCAAGCGCAAGATCTGGATGTGGGCTGTTTTTAGGAATACCGAGGCACCATGTTCCGTACTCTGACGTGTTGTATGCCTTGCCACCATCTGTCGCCATACTTGGGCTGACCATATAGTCTGCCGCACTGTCAGCAGTTGGAACATACCAGCCTGGCCATCCAATTGCAAGTGCCGAAGAACCGTTGTCTACAGATGCAGTTACATCATCCTTTGACATCGCAGAACCGGTTCCGATAAGATCCATATAGTAGTTCATCGCTGTCTTAAATTCATCGGTATCGACAGTAGGCTTATTATTTTCATCTACGACCCAGCCTCCTTCTGCAAGCAGGATTGGCAGGAAATCAGACACGATATTATCTCCAGTATCACCTCGATATGCAAAGCCATTTACGCCATTCTTCTGTGCAGCCTTTGCAACTTCAAGCATGTCATCCAGAGTCTTTATGTCTTCCGGCTTATATCCTGCAGTTTCTACATCAGCCTTGTTGTACAGCATAACCGTAACATTTCCAAAATATGGGGCCAGGTATATATCATCTCCAACCTTGCAAATACTTGTAGTGTTCGGAATAATATCATCATCAAAGCTGTAACCCATGTCTGACAGATTTGCAAGGACATTGTTTTCGGTAAACTCAGACATCCAGCTTCCATCTACCATGCAAAGGTCATAACTTCCTTTTTCATTTGCCGCATCCAGAGCGATTCCCGAATGAAGATCGTCAAATGCCATATCCAGCACATCAATCTTACAGTTGTGCTCCTGCTCAAACTCTGGTAAGGCTGCCTTGATTACATCTGCGTATGTACCACCTCTCAAAATGATCGTCATGTTTGTCGGATCGCTGGATTTTGCTTCCGTATCTGTATTTGCCTCTTTCTGTGTACTGTCTGTACTGCTTGCGCCATCTGTGCTGCCTGCATTATCCGTGTTGTTTCCACATGCTGCAAGTGACATTGCCATTGCAAGGCATACCGCTGCACTTCCGATCTTTCTCAATCTCTTTTTCATCTTCATTTTCCTTTCTTTTCCTAAGCTTGTTTTCTTGTTTTTATTCTTTCACAGCACCACTGGATAAACCACTGATCAGATAGTTCTGTGCAAAGACCACAAATATAAAAATTGGTATAAATGAAACAACCCCACCAGCGGATACAAGTCCGAAATTGGTTACATTATCTTCCGTATTTAAAACGGCCAGTGCCAGCGGTATTGTATAATTTTCTGGAGAACGCGTAAGAATTACGCTGTACGTGTATTCATTCCAGGCATACATAAATGACAACATTGAAATTGCTGCAATTCCAGGCAGAACAAGCGGCAGAACTATTTTGGTAAACAACTGCCATTCATTTGCTCCATCTATTTTTCCACTCTCTTCAATTGCCTCCGGCAATTCTTCAAAGAAAGACACCATAAACCAGATGGTTAACGGCAGGTTGATCAGAATACAGGATAAGATAACCGGCATCCTTCCGCCCATTAACCCCAGCTTGGTAAATAATGTATAAAGTGGTACAACAAAAGCGACAGGTGGCAATATACGCACAAGGAGTATCCAGAATGTGATTGGCTTGCGCATTCCGAAACGAAAGCGTTTCCTCGCCAGAATATATGCTGTTGTAAGTCCAAATGACAAAGACAACACGAGGGCTGATAGTGAATTGATCAGACTGTTTTTTAACGCCGTATCAAATCCTTTTTCCACGAAAAGCTGTCTGTACTGTGAAAAATTTACAGCTTTTATATTGAAAGCCAGTCCATTCTGTATATCTTCTGTAGATGCAACTGATGTTTTCACCAGCCATAGGATTGGAAACAACGTGATAAAAAGTATGATTGCCAAAACAATTCCCTTTAATATAAAGATAAATTTCTTTTTCAATCTTGCCAGACTGTTCTTCCCTGTCATCACAAAATCTCCCTTCTTATATGAAGCTTTACCAGATCCGTATTGATATAATCGAATGAATACATCACAGGTCTGTCCTGGCTGTCAAAATGAAGCTGCTCCATCAAAATGACTGGACTGTTCAGGAACCGTTCCGCCTCCATATCCCATTCATTTCTATGGCTAAGGCCCTTGATCGAACTGTCTGCATATGTGATCTCTACACCACATCTGTCAGATAGTATCTTTAAGATACTGCCGGAAAGCCCATCGTCAAAAATATCGCCCACAAGTTTTTGCGGAAACACATTATAGGAAAAAGCAACCGGATGTCCATCCGCTGTTCTCGCACGGTTTACCACGACTATCTTGTCTTCTTCGGATAAGTTCAACTTTCTCTGTATATGCCCAGTCGACAACTCATGTGTTGTGCTCCTGAATATGCTGCCCGCCTGATAGCCGGCATCCTTTATCATTGTTCCAACCGAAGAAAGCAGGAGCAATGGGTTCTCCATAATCTTTTTATTTTCAGTGACATAAGTTCCAGAACCATGGCGCTTTTCGATCATGCCTTTCTGCTGAAGGATATTTAAAGTCTCACGCACCGTGGAACGTCCCACTCCATATTCCCTTGCAAGCTCGATTTCACCTGGAATCTTCTGTCCTATCTGCCATTCACCATTTCTGATTTTCGCCGCAATGATCTCGGCGACCTGTTCATATCTATACTGCATATTGCCTGCCCTTTCTTTCGCAAAGTTGTCTGACATCTTTTATGGTCTTTATTCTAACGATACATTGTAAAATTCGTCATCAATCGTATGTAATACCCGGGTAAAGCTTTCTTAAAGATGTCTGACAACAAAAAACGAGTAGTAAAACTGAATTTTTGCAGTTCTACTACTCGTTTCAATAACACTACCGCGTTTTTAATTTTATATTGACTGTGTAAAATGACACTTTGGATAGCCCGAGCAGCCTATGAATTTGCCGAATTTCCCAGATCTCTCGACCAGCTTTTTCCCGCACTCAGGGCATATCATAGACATCTCTGCTGATGCAGACTTAGCCTCTTCGGTCTTATCGCCAAGCAGCTCAGCAACCTCTTTATCTGTTAGTATCTCTGCTGTGCATTCTCTCGCAACCCTCACCGGTTTGCACGTCCATACCGCCTTATCTCCTATCATGTAAAATCTGAATTTTGCCCTTGTCGCTGCGACATTGACGATATTATTGTTCACCCAGTTGACGGCTCCCATAGATTTGCTGTCGCATCCGAGCAGGAATATAACCTCATCCGTTCCCTGCCCCTGGAAAGTGTGCACAGTTCCAATGTTATTGGCATTAAGCCATTTTCTGACTCTTGGCTCTTTTCCGTATAACTCCGATTTCTTTATCATCTCCAGCATCCCCTCTTTCACCGATGTAAATGGTGTGATGATAAACAACCTAGGGATATCACCGGAATCCCGTTCAAATTTTCTCTCCAGAAGTTTCAGCACAAGCTCGCCCTGGGCCTTGACAAAGTGGTCCTTTTTGCCCGAATTCTCAGCACCGGCTACATCGATCCAGCAGCTCTTGTCCAGAATAAATGTCTCTACCCTGTCCTCCTTAGGTTCTGCGGTCTGCTGCTTCATAGTTCCATCATATGAGAGCACGTTTGAGATTGTGTACATCGGATCGATGCAGCGTCTATGGACTACCAACGGGCAGCCTACCCACTCTTTCTCCTCATCCTTTCCAAGATAAGTTCCATACGGATTTATGTAGTCAGCAAAAGCCTGAACAGAGATTTTCTTATCCTTGTAACCTGCCAATATCTCTGAGGTAAGCAACTGTTTTATCATGTCAGTCTCTGCGGTAACCACAGGCTCGATCTGCTTTGGATCTCCGACTATGATTGCCTTTCTGCACCGGAACATCGCGCCAACCGCCATCTGCGGCTGTGCCTGTCCCGCCTCATCGACGATAAGAGTTCCTAACATTCCGCTTTCCTTCACATCCCCCAGGAAAGTCTGCGCTGATGCAAATGTTGTGGATATCACAGGGGTGATCAGGAATATACTCTGAAGCATGTAAGGCATGGCTTCTTCCCTGTCTGCAGCCACCATTCTCTCTCCACAATCATCGAACACATTCCACGCTATCATCAGGTTGATGATGTTGTGCCTCATGCATTTTGAAGAAATGACAAATTCCTTATGCAGCTTACATGCATACAGGAATAACTTTTCTCGCTCTCTATTGTACTGGGCGGTAAACCATGGATTGGTTATCTGTGCTTTTGTTGACAGCCGCTCATCCTCGGATACATAATTCTCCATAAATGTGTCATCTATTGGAGTCATTTTCTTCTGACCATGTGAATACTCCGCAATCTTGTTCTGGTATGCCTGAAGATTCTGCAGTCCAGATAATCTGACATTCAAAGAAGCGATCTCTGCTCTGAGCTTTGAAACTATCGCTTTCTTCTCCTGAATCAGCAAATTCCTTGTTGATGTATCTTTACGCCAAGCGAACAATCCCTTCGGTCTGCTTTCCTCAAGCTCGATCAGCTCTTTTTGTTCAGCATATAACTGCCGCTCAAGCATCTGCCGCTTTCTTTCCACCTCACTTATTTCATATGACAAATCCTCTGGTGCATCTTCCTGCAGCTCCATAGGAACCGAACCTGTCAGAGCACAGATCTGTCCTAATTCTTTTCGTAAGTTTTCAACCAATTTGTACTGAGATAAAAACTTTTTTCTTACCTCCAGATATTTTGCCTTATGCTGCTCTCTGACATCATTTGATTTGTAGTCCTCCACAAATGGCTTCAGGACCGAATTGCAATACTTACGGATATTCGTCTTTCTGCCAAATGGAGCGGATATCAGGCCCCAGCAATCAGCGCCTCCTAGAAGCTTATCCGCATACCGCGTAAAATAAATATCCTTCTCTTCGCGGCTCTTTCCGTATCTGGTTATAGTCTCCACGTCGTCGGTCTTGTCGATATCAAACAAATCACGGACCTCATCCAGACCACGCCGAACATCCTCATCGTCATCCCCAGATGACTCCAGACTGTCAAGTATATCTCTCGCCTTTGGAAGATCTATCGTGATATTCTCCACCGCCGCATTGTTACATGATGCAACCAGCATACCATAATTGTTGATCTCATCAACATTTATCGAATAATAATGAGGCGCATACTGGTAATAGGCATTCGCATTTGCCTCTAGCGGACCATGCGAAAATGAATGCATTTCGAATATTGAATCCGGCTCTTCTGCATTCTCAGCGAGAAGCCATGCGCGCTCAACGATATTGCTTGCCACGATCTCCTTGAGCAATGTAGTCTTTCCCGTTCCGGGAGGTCCATTTACAGAAAAAACAGGCGCATCCCCATCCTGTCTGATTGCTATATTGACTGCAACCTGCTGCATCAACGCCGGCATATATTTGGCCGGCCATTTTCCCCTTGGCGAATTTGTAACGTTAAGAATTCTGTCAAAGAACAACTTCATCTCACTTTTTCCCGCATCCGGCGAGATGATCGTTCTCGGTAAATCGTCTGGGCCTTTCGACTTTTCATATCCTGCCAGAATGTACTCGATCACTTTCTTCTCATATTCATTCCCATCGCCAAAGTTCCCGTTCTGAACCAGCTCTGACAACTGAATAATGTCATTCAAAAAGAAGCTTTTACCCAGATCCGCATAGTCAAATGCGTCTTCGTCCGCATCTCTGACCTGTTCGCTCTCATACCTGTTGTATTCGGCAATTCCCATCGATTCCTGAGGATCATCTAAGAACCTGTGTTTCACATACTCGTTAAAAATCTTTTCATATATGGTTGAAATGAACTCATTGACATTCTGGTCCTGCAGTTCCTCATCGATCTCTCCAACAAGTTCTTCATACTCGCTAGTATCGAGAGAAAGGTCATGACTATTATGTGCTCTTGACTCATCCCACCTGGCAATCGCCCACAGTATCGATGACAGCTGGAAACTGTTCTTAAGATACACACCTTTCGTATCTGTCTTGAATGAGCACCATGCGATCGCACTCTTTTTCGGATAAGCTATCTCAGGATTATCGGATTTATCCTCTATAAACTTCTCAAGATAATCAACTACTGTGTTCCGCTCTACCTTCCCTAGGCAAAAATGGATCTCATCACCAACCGAAGGAAACTTCGCATAGCCGTCCCTGTCATTTTCCAGGATCATTTCCAGATCAATATCAGGAGATGACAAAACTGGCAAATCAAAGAAGACCTCGATCTTCTCTGCCTTAACCTCTTTGCCATTCTTAATATTCTTAATTAACTTTTTGTTCTCTGTACTTTCCTGTGGAATGTCGGTCTGACCTAGAAATTCTGTGATTTTCCAGTAGTTTAAGATTTCCAGGACTGCAGTTTTTCGTTTGTTTTCCATTCGGTGTGCTCCTTGTGGTGTAACTAGTGCAATAACTTTTTATAATTCTATCCATATCTTATAAACTCTTATAGTACCGTTCAACAAGTTTCGCCATAAGAAAGCGTCTCTCCTCTAAGAATCTATCATAGTCATCTATCGTCATTTCAACAACATCATAAGGAATTGCATTTTCTTCAAGATTTTTCATCATTGTTCCCCTATCAGATATATTTCCAAATGCAATGTTGCCGTTCTCACACTGTTCGAGAACTTTACCGAAATAAATATTTGGAGCATCGTCTCTTACCGCCTTATTAACCTGCGTATCAAGATATGTATAATTTGCTACCTGATTATACCTTCCTTTTGCCTCAATTCCATTTCTTTTAAGATAAGCCTTAGGGAAAATATGGTGTACATCCCCCGAAATATTTATTAGGTCAGATATCATTGTTCCATGCATAAATAACGAATTACAATTCATGTTAACTTGCGCAGCAAGAAACGTATTAAAGGCCGGGCTATTTGTAGAAGTAGTCTCCAAATTTTGTGGCAATGTGATTGTCCAAAATGTATCAGATAGAACTGATGACTCCACTTCATTAAAGAAATTTATAAATCCCTTTTCATTCATAAGTCTTATATCCCTGCTCATTACAGATTCTGGCGAACCCACATATCTTCCAGTCAAAGTGGACAATACAAACCACTTTTGTACATGATGCTTTATCTGATCATGTGGAATCTCTGAATCATTTAACAGCTTTAAATAAAGCAGATATCCGAAATCAAGTGTCATCTGCGATCCCAACTGCTTACGTGATTTATAGCCCGCTCCTTTAATAGCCAATACAAACTGATTAAAATTATGTTCATTAATAAATTGTTTTATTCCCTCTCTGAGTCTGTTATAAGAATCTTCCACTATATCTTCTTTAAACTCACGTGTTTCAAAATCTCTTCCTGAAAGCAGACTTACAAGATCAGCAAGCTTTGCCCTGTCAAAACTATACATAAAAGCAACACGAAGCATATCATTATAATCAGGATCATAAATATCCTCATTATCTCTCGCCAGCCATTTTATCTTCGATGCGTATTCTGTGTTGTCAAACTCATCATCTTTTACCATCTGAGAATAAAAGTCTGGCTTCACTGCTAGATGACAAAAATAATCTACAACTTTTCTCAGAGTGTTACCTCCGTGAATTGTATCTGCTGCCATTTTTGACATAACAAAATCCGATTGGCTTAACGCAGTTCCTTTAGAATTGATTCGTATAAATATCTCTGTTACTTCATCGATATCTAACATATGATCCAGCTCAATTACGCCTATCTGCCTGTTCGCTATTCCTTTGAGATTCATTATCGCATTATTGATCTCTTTAGGTTTCACGTCTGGATTATCCTTACAATACATAATAGCAAAGTCAAATGGATCAAATTCTGTCTTGAATACTTCTGCTATATCTGGAATCCATTTCTTATCTTTGAGATGTGATGCATCTTGAACTGCAAATCTTTTATCCGAATCCTTTGCAAGTGGATTAAAGGCAATCTTTATCCTATCTCTATTGAAATCCTCATCCAACACCTCAAGTCCCGAAACAGCTGCCATAAGCGCTGTGATTCTCTGCTGTCCATCTATCAACACACGTTTGCCATTTGCAACGGTTCCATCCTTAGTATGTACATCTGGATTCTTCCAAGTGATTATATATCCTGTTGGATAACCATTATATAGAGAGTCTATCAAATCTCTTACCTGTGCCCTCTTCCACACAAATGGTCTCTGTATTTCTGGTATTACAAAGTCTCCTGCTTCTATAAAACCTAAAATTGCGCTGATGTTATATTGCATCAATGTAAATTTTTCACCCTGCATTGTTTTCCTCCCCTGCATCATTTGCTCTACCCAATTTGATACTTATCATCAAAATCCATATTTATATTGAATTTGTCTGTCCGAATCTATTTTTACATATGCTTCCCCTTTATCTTATCCACCAGTGTCACATCTGCCGGTAACCAATCGACTGAATCAAGTTCCTCTATAGTGAGCCACTTCGCATCCTCATGCTCTTTTAATTCCAGATGATCTGCTGCCAGTTTGCACAAAAAACAATCCATCGACAAATGAAACGCAGGATAATCATATTCGATCGTATCAAGCAATTCTCCAACATTTATCCTTGCGTCCAATTCCTCGTTTATTTCCCTGATCAGTGCGTCTTGAGGAGTTTCACCAGCTTCTATTTTTCCTCCAGGGAATTCCCATCCCCCTTTAAGTTCTCCGTAACCTCTCTGGGTTGCAAATATCTGCTTTTGGTTGTTTTTTTCTCTTACAATTACTGCAGCAACTACTCTTATTGTCTTCATAACATCCTCCAATTAAGAATTTACAATGTACTCGTAAATATCTTCACGCACCGGAACATCAAGTATACTTGAAATAAGTCGACGTAGTTGCCCAATTATCATACCAAAATTTGTAGATTTTAGGATACTTGGAATCCCATTTTTCTCTAAACAGCTCTAACTCGTTTAAAGCTGTTTCTTCCGTTGGTGCAGCATATACGAGTTTCAAATCAGCCATCAGTTTTTTTGATGTCCTTATAAGAAACAAGTTTTGTTGAATTACGGATCTGATGGATGATAAGGCTCTATTTCATCTGTAAATACTTTTCTATCAACTTAGGCTGTATCAACGGATATGTCCAGTTCTCAGGCAACTCATCCATAAGAACAACTTTCTCCATTTCACTATTTAATTCTTTCGCAAATTCTGTTATCTCTGCAAAACAAAGCAGTCCAAATGTTTCCTCACCTGTATCATTTACTCTGGTCTTACCGATTACTGAGTATACACATATCGGCTTTATCTCGAACTTGACTGCCCCTGTTTCTTCCTGCAACTCTCTTTTAGCCGTTTCAAGAATATTCTCCCCAGCTTCTCTATGTCCTCCCGGCACTTCATAAGTATCTCTTTCTTTATGCTTGCAAAATACCCACTTGCCGTTACTCTGCGATATAATTACCGCAAATTTTAATAGTGAATCATCCACTGAATCATAGAATTGTACTTCCAGCATACTCCATCTCCTTACATGTCTTATGTATCACCTGCTCATCTCAAGCATTCTTTTTACTTCCATCTGTAATTCATCACTAAAGTCTGATAAATCATCATATGCAATTACTTTCAATCTAATAAGACGAACAATATCCCATATCATCTCTGACTTACTCATCTCCATGATAACCCCCGGATGGCGCTTATCCTCTTTTATCCGTTTTTCAAGTTCCCAGAATTTCTCTGATGCAGGCTTTTTATCATCATTCAGAAAATCTGCATATGCTTTAACAAGGCCTTCCATATATTTTTCCTGCCAGCCTGATAATCTTTCTCGAAATAGTTTCCAATCCTTTTTGCTTATGTCCATGATTTTGAACCTCCTCAGTCTCACGTTAGTCTCAACAAACAATTTCAAAAATGAGACTGACTTGAGACTACAACTTTATAATTTACCTGAAAATCTCGGTTTTATCGCGTTTTGCTATATCATAGAGTCTCACTCAGTCTCAAATCTCGTGAGACTTCGTTGAGACTAACTTTGAAATATTTATTTTTCAGAAAGCTATTTAAGCGCCTCTCACGCTTTAGGAAGCTTCTTCTTACAATATTTTGATTTTAGCCACTTTATTTTTCTCAAAATTTCTATGACATTTTCTATGACATTTCTACGACATTTTCTGTGACATTCCCCATGTTCATTATAAGAGTTATTGACTTCAACATAAAAGCATTTGTATGATTAACTGGATCTGCTGATGTCTTTCTCTCTATTTCATTGCACTATTCTCTAAAGTATACTTTGTTCTTTGTTTTTCCATAACTATTAAGAATATCCAATTTTGCTGCCTTCGATAACAGTCGGCCTGCCGTCTTTATTTCCACTTTCAATAATTTTGCTGCAATAGAGCTATTTATTTCTTTATTTGTATCGAGATAGTGCAAAATAATCTGCATTCTTGTTCTTTCCAATTCGGACATTGATTCGGACATTGATTCGGACATTAATTCGGACATTGTCTCATTTTCTTCAAAATCTTGAGAAACTTCATAGTTCAAATTCGGCATCACAACAGTAAACTGATATCTATCTGAACGAAATGTTGGTCTTTTACCCTCACTATAATTAATTTGAAATTCATATCCACTAATAATCTTTCCAAATCCACTACCTTTACGCTCCATATATCCAAGCCTGTTAAACACATCCGCAAGAACCGGATTTCTTCTGGTAGAAGGTACTGTAAGCGGATCTCTGTCCTGAATCACGGAACCATCCGGCATTCCTCCCGGAGAATAGATTTCCATTCTATCATCATATATGTCAATATGGACTTCACTTCCATTGACTAGATAATCACGATGTGCTAAGGCATTTACAAGTGCTTCGTGATAACTTCTCTCTACATAGTGTTTTTATTATATCATCCAAGTTAATATATTCCAATCGGAGCATTCTTTCATTTGACATAATTCCATATAAACGACCGCAATATGCGTGGAATATCGCAGGAAACGCTTGGTCAGTTGTCCGGCATAAATTCCGCAACAATAAAGAAATATGAATATGGAATCCGTAATCCAAAGCCTGACCAGCTTTTAAAGATTGCCAATGCACTAAGCATCAGCATTAATATTTTCATGGATTTTGATATAGAAACAGTTTCTGATGTATT
>OIXQ01000050.1_pt1 | contig 77873 bp, 74 predicted proteins | sample 1587791 | NCBI WGS metagenome assembly OIXQ01 (sample SAMN03283273) | human gut metagenome | biome: human-associated habitat; material: feces | host: Homo sapiens | place: Peru | collected 2012
CAATTTGGAACAAAATCCCTCGCTGACCACTCTTGCGATTTAATCAGAGGTTCCCAAGTTATTCGTATTATATCATTTTTTTGAAAAAACGCAAGAGTGAGAATTTTTATCCCGTGGATGCGAGAAAAACCATGCAGAAATTTTGAAAAAATATGCAGAACAGGACTTGACAAATCCGAAAACGCGCATTATAATAAACAAAAATCGATTAGAGGTCGCGGAGACGATCAGTACGTCACAGAGAAACGCCGGCAAGCGTCTGTGGCAGAAAGGCCGATCCGCCGAAGCGCATCGCGGTTGCCGCCGCCGTGTAGCTGGGGCTGCGTCGAACAGATGCAGAACTGTCGCATGTTCCCATGCGGAGGGCTATCGAGGGCAACCGGCCTGCTTGGTCATTTTAACGCCTGTGATTCCCTGAATGGGTCTCACAGGCGTTTTATTTTTTAGGAGGAAAGAACCATGAAAAGATTATTTTGCGGAATGCTTGCGGCAGTCATGCTGCTTTTAGCCGGGTGCGGCGGCACGAGCCGTGTCGACGTGAAGCAGGCCAAGACGCTGGCCGAGCTCAAGGGTGCGAAGCTTGCGACGCAGGCCGGGACGTTCCACGCCGAGGCGCTCGAGCAGGTCGAGGACGTGCAGGCGTCGACCTATCCGGAGTTTTCCGATCTTCTGACGGCGCTCAAGAGCGGCGCGATTGACGGCTATGTTGCCGAGGAGCCGACGGCACTGTCGGTCTGCGGCGCGGACGATTCGCTGACCTATCTTCCGCTTAAAAATAACGACACCGGCTTCACGGCGACAGCGGCCGACGTCGGCATTGCAATCGGGCTGAAGAAGGGCTCGGAGCTGCGCGAGCAGCTCAACGCGATTCTGGCCGAGATCACGCCGGAGCAGCGCGCGGAGCTGATGGAGCAGATCGTCGCGCTGGCGGCAGGGAAGTCCGTCGAGGCGTTTGCGCTGGAGATCCCGGAGACGGACGGCGCGAACGGCGTGCTGCGCGTCGGAATGGAATGCGCCTATGAGCCGTATAACTGGACGGAGATGAACACGCCGAGCCTCGGCGCAGTTCCGATCAGCGGCGAGGGCAAGCAGGGACTCTATGCCAACGGTTACGACGTGCAGGTCGCGCGCTATGTCGCCGCGCGGCTCGGGATGCAGCTTGAGATCTACGCAATGAGCTGGGAATCGCTGCTCCCGGCGCTGCAATCCGGGACGATCGACGTGATTGCCGCCGGTATGAGCCCGACGGCCGAGCGCGAGCGCGAGATCGATTTCACCGACACCTATTACGAGTCGAATCTGGTTGTGATCATCAGGAAGTGACGATATGAGCTTTTGGACAGACGTTTGGAATATTTTTCGGAATTATTATCCGCAGCTTTTGCAGGGCGTCGGCAATACGATGCTCATCGCCCTGACGGGCACGCTGGCGGGGCTTCTGATCGGCCTGCTGACGGGCGTGGCGCGGACGGCGCCGCTTTCACGCAGCTCCGTTCTGCGCCTGCTGCAACGGCTGCTGAACGGCTTGATCGCGGTCTATGTCGAGGTGTTCCGCGGCACGCCGATGATGGTGCAGTCAATGGTGATCTACTGGGGCTATGCCTTCGCGACCGGCGGAAGCACGCTGCCGCTGATCCCGTCCGGCATTTTGATCGTCTCGATCAACACGGGTGCCTATATGGCCGAGATTGTCCGCGGCGGCATCCTCTCGGTCGACCGGGGGCAGTTCGAGGGCGCGCAGGCCATCGGGATGCGCCACGGGCAGACCATGCGGCGGGTGATCCTGCCGCAGGTCATCCGCAGCATTTTGCCCTCGGTCAGCAACGAATTTGTTATTAACATCAAGGATACCTCGGTGCTGAACGTGATCGGCGTGACGGAGCTTTACTATTTCGCCGGGATCATCAAGCGGCAGAATTTTCAGACCTTCCAGACCTATCTGGTGGTCTGCGCGATCTATTTTGTGCTGACCTTTGCGGTCACGCGGCTGCTGCGCCTGCTCGAGAAGCGCCTCGAGGGCAAAAACAGCTATACGGTTTTCGGCTCACAGACGGATTTCAACGCCGAAATTCACATTCAAAAGGAGGCCTGAGCATGGCGGTCATCGAGCTGGTACATCTGGAAAAGCGCTTCGGCGCGCACGAGGTTTTGCGCGGCGTGGATCTGAGCGTGGAGCAGGGCGAGGTCCTGAGCGTGATCGGCGCGTCCGGCTCAGGCAAGAGCACGATGCTGCGCTGCATCAATCTGCTCGAGACGCCGACGGCCGGACAGGTGCGCTATCGCGGACAGGCCGTGACGGAGCGGACGGTGAACCTGCCGCAGTACCGCGCAAGGGTCGGCATGGTCTTCCAGAGCTTCAATCTGTTTCACAACATGACGGCGCTGGAGAATTGCATCGTCGGACAGACGAGCGTGCTCGGACGCAAGCGCCCGGAGGCGCGCGAAAACGCGATGCGTTATCTCGAGCAGGTCGGCATGACGCCCTATATCCATGCGAAGCCCGCGCAGCTCTCGGGCGGGCAGAAGCAGCGCGTGGCCATTGCGCGTGCGCTGGCCATGGAGCCGGAGGTGCTGCTGTTTGACGAGCCGACCAGCGCGCTCGACCCGCAGATGGTCGGCGAGGTGCTTTCGGTCATGCGTGAGCTGGCGTCGCAGGGGCTGACAATGATCGTGGTGACGCATGAAATGGCGTTCGCGCGGGACGTTTCGACGCGCGTGGCCTTCATGGCCGACGGCACGATCTGCGAGAGCGGCACGCCGGAGCAGATCTTCCAGAACCCGAGGCAGGAAAAAACACGGGAGTTCCTTGCACGCTTCCGCAGCACATAGGCACAGACGGGAGGATCGAAAGGATTCTCCCGTTTTCGGTGATTGTGACACTTTTTGAGCGCTGCACAAAATTTGGACACCGCTCGTGCGATTGCCCCTTTCAAAATTCGACCGTTTCCGCTATAATATCGAGTTATAAGGAAAATTGTTGCTTTTTGAAGGATGTGAAGCCGGTGACGGTTGATTTTACGAAAGAAATGAAGCGCGATTACACGATCATTGCGCCGGATATTTTCCCGACGCATATGGAGCTGATCTCCGAGGTGTTCCGCCTGTATGGCTATCGGCTCGTGATCGCAAAGTACGAGGGCAAGGAGGTCATCGACACCGGCCTGAAGTACCTGCACAACGACGTCTGTTACCCTGCGATCTGTATGCTCGGGCAGCAGATCTATGCCCTGACCTGCGGCGATTTTGACCCGCACCGCTGCGCGCTGATCCAATTCCAGACCGGCGGCGGCTGCCGCGCGTCGAATTATATCTGTCTGCTGCGCAAGGCGCTGGAAAAAATGGACATGGCCTACGTTCCGGTCATTTCGCTGAGCTTCGGCGGGTATGAAAAATACAGCGGCTTTCATATCACGCCCGGCATGGTCGCCTGCGCAATGCGGTCGCTCGTCTACGGCGATATGCTCCTGCTGCTGAAGAATCAGACGCTGCCCTATGAGCAAAACGCCGGGGACACGCGCCGCATCGTCGAAAAATGGATCGCGCGGCTGACCGACGATTTCCGTCACAGACGCGGCCTGACCTCGGCGGGCATGAAAAAGCGCCTGCGCGCGATGGCCAAGGACTTTCACGACATTCCGCGCGAAAAGAAAAAGCTGAAAAAGGTCGGGATCGTCGGGGAGATCTATGTGAAATACTCCTCCTTCGGCAACAACGGGCTGGAGCGATTCCTGCTCTCGCAGGGCTGCGAATATATGGTTCCGGGCGTGCTGGGCTTTTTCCAGTATTGCTTTGCCAACATCGAGACCGATCGCAAATACTACGGCGGCAGCCGCGCGATGCTGCTCGTCGGCAGGACGATGGAGCGCATCGCCGACCGCTGGGAAAGCGCCCTCATCGACGCACTCAAGCCTTATCCGGACTTTGCCGCGCCGGTCGCCTTTGACCGCGTCAAGGAGCTGGCGGACACGATCATCGACCGGGGCGTTAAAATGGGCGAGGGCTGGCTGCTGCCCGGCGAGGCTGCCGAGCTGATTGAAAAGGGCTATTCCAATGTGATTTGCGCGCAGCCCTTCGGCTGTCTGCCGAACCACATCGTGGGCAAGGGGACGATCCGCCGTCTGCGCGAGCGTTACCCGAACGCGAACGTTTTCCCGGTGGACTATGACGCCGGGGCATCGCGCGTGAATCAGGAGAACCGCATCAAGCTGATGCTTGCAATCGCGGAGGAAGAGGAGGCGGAGCATGAAACGGTTAGGGCTTGACATCGGCTCGACGACGCTCAAATGCGTCGTTCTGGGCGAGAACGACACGATCGAGTATTCCGTATATCGCCGCCATTTCTCGCGCATTCCCGAAACGGCGGCGGAGCTGATCCGTGAGCTGCGCGAAAAATTCCCGAAAGAGACGTTCTCCGTGACGATCTCCGGCTCGGCCGGCATGGGCATCGCCGAAAAGGCCGGACTGCCCTTTGTGCAGGAGGTCTATGCCGAAAAGCTTGCCGTGCAGCGCGCCGCGCCGGACGCCGACGTGGTCATCGAGCTGGGCGGTGAGGATGCGAAGATTCTCTTCCTCTCCGGTGGCTTCGAGATGCGCATGAACGGCACCTGCGCCGGGGGTACGGGCGCGTTCATCGACCAGATGGCCGCGCTGCTGCACGTCACGCCGACGGAGCTGAACGATCTGGCCGCCAAGCGCGAGAAGATCTGCACGATCGCCTCCCGCTGCGGCGTGTTTGCAAAGTCGGATGTGCAGCCGCTGCTCAATCAGGGCGCGCGCCACGAGGACATTGCCGCCGGGATCTTTTATGCCGTTGTGAACCAGACCGTCGCCGGTCTGGCGCAGGGCAGAAGGATCACCGGCAGGGTGCTCTATCTGGGCGGGCCGCTGTATTTCCTTCCGGAGCTGCGCAAAAGCTTCGACGATGTGCTGAAAACCACGGGCACCTGCCCGGAGAACGCGCTTTATTTCGTCGCGCTCGGCGCGGCGCGCTCGGGGACGGGCGCGGAGCTGACGCTTGAAGCCTTGCAGGCCGCGCTCGAGCTGCGTGCGGATTACACGCAGAGCTGCCACGCGACGCCGCTTTTTGCAAACGGCGCGGAATATGAGGCCTTTCGGCGGCGGCACGAGGCTGCCTCCGAGGGCATTCGGGAGCTGGATGCGCCGCAGGACGAGATGTTTCTGGGCATCGACGCCGGGTCGACCACGGTCAAGCTCGTGCTCTGCGACCGCGCGGGCAACCTGTTTCGCCCGTTTTATGCGCCGAACGCGGGCAACCCCGTGCCGCTCGTGCGCGACTATCTGCAAAAGCTCTATGCGGCCTATCCGAAGCTGAAGATCGCCGGTTCGGCGGTCACGGGCTACGGCGAGGAGCTGATCCGCAACGCGTTCTCCGTCGACCTCGGCATCGTCGAGACGGTCGCGCACTATACGGCTGCGAAAAAATTCCGCCCTGACGTCGATTTCATTCTCGACATCGGCGGGCAGGACATCAAATGCTTCCAGATCCGCAACGGCGCGATCGACAACCTCTATCTGAACGAGGCCTGCTCGTCCGGCTGCGGCTCGTTCCTCCAGACCTTCGCCGGGGCGCTGGGCTATACGACGGCCGAATTTGCGAAGCTCGGCCTTTTTGCCAAGGCGCCCGTGGAGCTTGGCTCGCGCTGCACCGTCTTCATGAACAGCGCCGTCAAGCAGGCGCAGAAGGACGGCGCGACGATCGAGGACATCGCCGCCGGACTCTCCGTCAGCGTGGTGAAAAACGCGCTCTACAAGGTCATTCGCTGCGCCAATGCGCGCGAGATCGGCAAGAACATCGTTGTGCAGGGCGGCACCTTCCTGAACGACTGCGTCCTGCGCGCGTTCGAAATGGAGATCGGCCGCGAGGTCATCCGTCCGAAATTCGCACCGCTGATGGGCGCTTACGGCGCGGCGCTCTATGCGCTCGAGCGCTCGACGGGCAAGAGCACGATCCTCGATGCGCAGGGGCTTGCGGATTTTCAGCACAGCATCCGCGCCATGACCTGCAGCGGCTGCACGAATCACTGCTCCCTGACAGTCAACACCTTCTCGGGCAACCGGCGCTACATCGCGGGCAACCGCTGCTCGAAGCCCTTGGGCAGAGCCAAGCAGGAGCATCCGCGCGATCTCTATGCCGATAAGCAGCGTCTGCTCTCGGCTTATATGCATGACGAGCCGCGCGCCGACCGGCGCACCGTCGGCCTGCCGATGGGGCTGAATTTCTATGAGCTGCTGCCGTTCTGGCACGCGTTCTGGACGAAGCTGGGCTTCAACGTGCTCGTCTCGCCCTATTCCGACCGCAAGCTCTACCGCATGGGGCAGGACACAATCCCGTCCGACACGGCCTGCTACCCGGCCAAGCTCATGCACGGGCACATCGAATGGCTGCTCGCGCACGAGCCGGACTTCATTTTCTATCCGGATATGAGCTATAACGTTGAAGAAGGGCTGGGCGTGAACCATTTCAACTGCCCGGTCGTGGCCTATTATCCGCAGGTTTTGAAGCTGAATATGCCCGGCTTGCAGGGGAAAACGCCGTTCTTGTGCGATTTTCTGTCGCTTGCGGACGAAAAACAGTTTGAAAAGCGGATGCGCGCCGTGCTCAAGGCGCATTTTCCGGAGATCGATCGCAAAACGCTGCACGAGGCGGTGCGCGCCGCCTATGCCGAGCAGGAGACGTATCGCCAAACGGTGCGCGACATTGCCGCCGAATATCTCTGCGAGGCTGAGCGCGAAAACAAGCCCGTGATCGTGCTGGCCGGCCGGCCGTACCACGCCGACCCCGAGATCAACCACGGCATCGACAAACTGCTGACGTCACTGGGTGCGGTCGTTATCACGGAGGACAGCATCAGCGACCGCACGCAGCCGTTTGAGACGCAGGTGCGCAATCAGTGGACGTATCACGCGCGGCTGTATGCGGCGGCGAAATACATCGCACAGAGCAAAAAGAAGCTGTTTTTGGTGCAGCTCGTCTCCTTCGGCTGCGGCGTCGACGCGATCACGACCGACGAGGTGCGGTCGATCCTCGAGGCCGCGGACAGCCCCTATACGCAGATCAAAATTGACGAAATTTCCAACATGGGCGCCGTGACGATTCGTCTGCGCAGCCTGTTTGCGGTGATTTCCGACAAAAAGTGAGGGATGGATATGAAAATTCTTGCGGTTTTGCTTGCGATCGTCGTGCCCTATCTCGTCGGCGGGATCAATCCGGCGATCGTGCTCTCCAATCTGATCTATCACCGCGATATTCGGCAGTGCGGCAGCAAAAATCCGGGCTTCACGAACTTTAAACGCGTGTTTGGCGGGAAAATCGCGTGGCTGGTCTTCGTGCTCGACATCGCGAAATCGGTCGCGGTCTGCCTGCTCGGCGGGTGGCTCTTCGGCCGCGCCTTCGGGCAGCATCAGCTCGGCGTCGCCTTTGCGGGTCTGTTCGTGATGCTGGGGCACTGCTTCCCGGCGTGGTACGGCTTCCGCGGCGGCAAGGCGTTTCTTGCCGGGGCGGGCGCGATCTGGTGCATCGACTGGCGCGCCGGGCTGGTTGCCATGTGCGTGCTGATGCTTGTTCTGTTCTCGCTGCATTATATGTCGCTGGCGTCCGTCTGCGCCGGGCTTTCCTGCCCGGTCACGCTGGCGATCGTCGGCGTGCAGACGCCGTGGGTGCTGGCGCTGTGTGTGCTGTCCGTGGCGCTGATGGTCTGGCGGCATAAGGCGAACCTTCTGCGCCTGAAGAACGGAACGGAATCGAGGTTCTATTTCGGGCATAAGGAGGAGACTGCGTCTGGGGACGAGACGATGGCCGAGGCGGAGCGTTCCGGAAAAATGGAGCGTGAGCACATTGCTTAAACAAGATAAGCCGTGCGGCTTTGAAGCGGCGTTCGCCGCGTGGAACAGGCAGGCGCTGCGGCCGCATGTTTTGCTGGATGCGTCAACAAACGGCACAATGCGCACGCGCTTCGGCGGGGCATCGTTGGGAAAAGCGCCGCTCGACACGAGCGGCAGGCCGATGCGGATGCTCTGCGCGGTGGATTTTTCGGAGCTTCCGATGCTGCCGGATTTTCCGCAGACGGGACTTCTGCGCATTTATGTAAAGGACGATGCACTCTTCGGCATGGACTACGACGAGCCGACCGCGCAGAGAGACTTCCGCGTGCTCTACGATGCGGACGGGAGCGGCCTGATGCCGCAGGAGGAGCCGGGGGAGAGCGACTATTTCCCGATCCCGCTGTGCTGCCCGTGCCGCGCCGCGACGCTCGAGCAGCAGCCGATCCCCTACGGGAATTACCGCTTTGACGAGCCGTTTTCTGCCCTGCTGCGCCGCCACGGTGTTGCGGACATCGACGGGGAGATGGAGTGCCGCCTCACGCACGCGCGGGAGCTTCAGCTGCCCGCGATCGGCGGCTATGCGTGGTTCACGCAGGACGACCCGCGCACATTTGAAAAAAAGTGGCAGCGTTATGACACGCTGCTCCTGCAAATTCCGTACCGGGATGAGCCGGACGCCATGTTCCGCATCGGCGACGGCGGTGTGATCAATTTTTTGATCCCGCATGAAAAGCTGAAAAAACGCGATTTTTCCGACGTCCTTTTCTGGTGGGACTGCTATTAAAAAACATCAGGCGGCGTGGTCAAAGCACCACGCCGCCTGTCGTTTTGGAGAATATAAGCATCGCCGCGCTGCAAAAAGCCGGCGCGGCGATGGGTTCATAAGTTATTTGTTTTCGTATTCCGCTGCTGCGGCGTCGGCACGCTGGCAGAACAGGCGCACCTTGTCGATGTCCTTTTCCATCACGCCGTCGCTGTATTTATAGCTGGTCTTGGTGAGAGAATCGACGCCGTAGGGGTGAATCTGACGGATGCACTCCTCAACATTATCCGGCCCGAGGCCGCCCGCGACGATCACGGGGATGTTGACGGAGCGGACGATCTCGGCGTCAATGCTCCAGTCGTGCGTCATGCCGCTGGCGCCGATGCCAGTGTCGGCGGCGAGGCCGGAGTCGGTGAGCAGGAAGTCGCAGAAGGTAGCGTAGTGCTTGGCGCGGTCAACGGCGGCAGGACCGTCCACCAGAACCGCCTGCATCAGCTTCACGCCCGGGCACTCCTTGTGCAGGCGCTCGGCAAAGGCCTCGTCGGCGGTGTAGTCCATACCCGCGATGTGCAGGATGTCGGGCTTCACGCGCTTGGCAAGGAAGATCATCTCTTCCACATCTTTATTCAGCATGATGGCAACGCATTTCACGCCTCTGCGCCTGGCCTCGGCGAAGATCCGATCCACCACGTCCAGCGGAACACGGTGGGCGGGCACGCCGCCGCTCTGCATGGGAACCAGACCGATGTGGTCGGCGCCGGCATCCATGGTGGCCACGCTCTCGTTGTAATTCACCAGAGAATAGATTTGTTTGATCATTGTCAATCACAGTCCTTTCGTTGCTTTCGGAAAATCAAATCAGCGCTTCCTCGCAAAGCAGGGGAGACACCGTTTTGGACGTTTGCAGGGTCAGGCTCGCGGCCTTCTGCGTCATTTCGCCGATGCGGCGCATGGAGAGGGTCTTGCCGAAGCGGCATCTTGCCCAGCAGATCACGGCCATGCTGCAATCGCCCGCGCCGTTGACGCTGACGATCTCGGTCTTGACGATCGGCACCAGAGCGCTTTCGTCTTTGTTGCAGCAGAAGATGCCGTCCTTGCCCATGGAGATGAACACATTCTGAATGCCGAGGCCGAGCAGCTTGTCCGCTGCCTTTTTCGCGGAGGCCTCGTCGGTGATCTCAATGCCGGTGAGCAGCTGCGCCTCCAAGGCGTTGGGCTTGAAGCCCTCCAGACGGGGCAGAAGCGGCTTCAGGCGCGGCAGCTTGATCGTGGAGACCGGGTCGGCGTACATCGGAACGGTGCAGTTCTCGGCCAGCCATTGAATGCTTGCCTCACAGATGTTCGCGTCGACGACGCAAAGCGCCGCACCGTTGATGAGCGCCTTGCGCTCCTCCAGAAATTCCGGCGTGACGCAATCGATCAGCGCCATGGCGTTGATGGCGGACATCATTTCGCCGGTGCTGTCGGTGATATAGAGGTAGGTGCAGCTCTTGCCGCCGGGAACCTTCTGCGCATAGTGCAGACCAATGCCGTCCTTTTCGCACTCCTCTTCGAGGATGCGGCCGAAATGATCGTCGCCGAAAGCCGTGACCAGCTCGACGGGGACGCCCAGCTTGGCGATGTTCTGCGCGATGTTATGGCCGACGCCGCCGGCAGACAGCGCAACTGTGCCGATGTTAGAGTCCTTTTCGCGGTAAACATGACCGCAAAGACCGGCAATATCCAGATTCAGGCCGCCGACGACGACCACATAGGGTTGTTTTTCCATGGGAAAGCCTCCTTGCTGCGACGCGGACAAGACGATCCGCCGCTGTTCTTGTGCTACGGACATATTATACCATTCCTTCGACGGAAAAACAAGATTTTTTCTTCTGCATGAACGCAGAAAATGGATTGCAAACCGTGTCGAAGTGTATTATAATAGCGATGTGAAGGAACTCACAACGAATTTCAGGAGGTTCATTATGCAGTTTAAATTGGAACAAAAGGTTCAGGTTGCCGTGACCTACGATCTTGCGGGCAGCATTGCGGAGATCCTCTCTGCGCGCGGCTGGCATAAGCCCATGGTGCTTTGCAGCGGCTTCCAGCTCAAGCAGGAGCCGATCGCGAAGATGGTCGACAGCCTGACCGATTGCACGGTATTTGACGACCTCGTTTCGGATCCCCCCGCGCATTTTATCAACCATGTTGCCGAGCTTTTCACCGAAAACGGCTGCGATTGCCTGATCGCCATCGGCGGCGGCAGCGCGATCGACACGGCGCGCGGCGTGAACATCGTTCGCACGCTCGGCGGTAAGATCGAGGATTATGTCTCGAAGAAAGAGGTTTCGACCTATTGCCACGGTCTGATCGCCGTTCCGACCACGTCCGGCACGGGCAGCGAGCTGTCCAATGCACTGGTCGTCAGCGACGACGAGACGCACGCCAAGCTGGCGGTGCTGTCGAACAACGCCGTGAGTGAATATGCCCTGCTGTGCCCGCCGCTGGCTGCGTCTCTGCCCGCGCAGATGACCGCCGCATGCGGCATGGATGCCTTTGCGCACGCTGCCGAGGCTTATACCTCCGGAATTTCCTCGCCGGTCACGGACTGCATCTGCGAGAAGGTCATGTATCTGCTTGCAAAGTATCTGCCGCAGGCCGTTGCAAACGGCTATGACCTCGAGGCGCGCGAGCGCGTGATGATCGCCGCTTGCCTCGCCGGCTGGATGCTCAACAATGCGGGCACGCATCTTGGCCATTCGCAGGCGCATATCCTCGGCGCGAAGTTCCGCATTCCGCATGGCTCGGCCTGCGCCTATGCGCTGCCCGGCACGATGCTTTACACGGCCGAGACCAACGTCAAGAAGGTCAAGGAGATCGGCCTGATTCTGGGCGCGGAGTTCCCCGCAGACCCGACCGACCTCGAGGTCGGCCGCATCACCGCCGATCGCATCCGCTATTTCCGCGACACCGTGCTCGGCCTGAAGCCGTGGAGCGAATACGGCATCTCGAAGGAGCAGGTGCTCGATTGTGCCGCCGAGGTCGCGAAGGAGCGCTTCGCCGGTAACTATCCGCAGCCGGTCACGGAGGAGCTGTGCCGCCGGATGCTGGAGCAGTGGGGCTGAGCCTCCGCTGAACCGATCGATCCGTCATAAAAATGAGCCGATGCAGAACCAGACTTCTGCATCGGCTTTTTATAATGGGGAGGGGCGCACTGCAAAAATGCAGCGCGCTCCATTTATGACTGGTTACTTGGTGAAGCTTTCCGCGAAACGCATCAGAAGCGTCGCGACCTGCGCGCGAGTGGCGTTGCCCTCCGGGTCAAGCACGACGCCCGCGCCGTTGTCGGTGCCCTTGATGAGCTTGGCGGAGACGGCCCAAGCCATTGCGTCCTCGGCGTATGCCTTGACGGAGCCCGCATCGGAGAAGCTTGCCAGATCGGCGCGGCCGGAGACGTCATAGCCCCTCTGCCCGGCATAGCGGAACAGAATGGCCGTGAGCTGCTCGCGGGTGACGTCGGCATCCGGCTCGAAGGTCGTTGCGCTCGTGCCGCGCACGATGTCGTGCTCATAGGCCCATGCGAGCGCGTCGCGGTAATAGCCCTTTGCATCGATGTCGGTGAAGGGGACAGCCGCGGAGGAGGCAGGCTCACATGCCAGACGCCACAGCACGGTGACGAGCATTGCGCGGTTCATCGCGGTTTCCGGCTCGAAGGTAGTCTCACTCGTGCCGCGGAACAGGTCGTGTGTCACGGCAAAGTCGATGCCTTCATGCGCCCAGTTGCCAACGGCGGGCATATCGGTGAACCTTGCGCCCGGACAGTTGGCGGGGATGACCTCGCCCTGACCGATCACGACGCCGCAGACGGTGCAGACGAGATCGCCGGTGTAGCCGTTCTCGGTGCAGGTGGCGGGCTTTGCATTCACAACCTCGGTGGTCGGATGCGTGCAGGCGGCAGCATGGATCACGGTGACGCTTGCAACCTTGCTGACAAGGCGCTTGCCGGCGGCGCTTTTCGCGTCGAACTGCTCCTGACTGACGCCGTAGGCGAAGCGGATGCTGCCGGTGTTCTTCGCAGTGGCGGCTACCTCCTCAAGCGCGCCCTTGCCGGTGCTCCAGCTCAGAGCAAGCGCGGCGGGAACCTCGGTCTTTCCGGCGTCGGTGATGTAGTACCGATTCGTCATGCTTTCGGCGTAGGTCAGCCTGCTGCTGAAGCCGTCGGCCGCTGCGGCCTGAAGCGTGTCGTTCTCGGAGAAGGTCAGACCGGCGTCGGTGAGCAGGCTGTCGATCGTGACATATTCGGTCGCGGCAAGAATGGTCTCTTCGCCGCCCTTCCAATACTGATAGCCGACGGTGCCGGTGGTCTTGAGCGCGGCCAGCTCGGAGGGCCTATAGGTCTTGACGACCTTGGCCTCGCCGCCCTCGGTCTGCTCATAGACGGTCAGGACGGCGCGCTCCGGATGCGTGACGGTCAGGGTCGCGACCTTGCTGGCAATGCGCTTGCCGGAGACGTTCTGGCTGTCATACTGTTCCTGCGTGATGCCATAGGCAAAGCGGAGATTGCCGGAGATGTAAGCGCCCTTGACGATGTCCTCGGGCGTGCCCGTGCCGGAGTTCCAAGAGATCAGGATCGCTGCGGGAACCTCCACGGCGCCCGTCTCGTTGATGTAATACTTCTTGGTCTTGCTGTCCTCATAGGTGAGGGTGGAGGTGAAATCGGCCTCTGCCGTGGAGGCGGTGACGGAATCGCCGGTGCCGAAGTCGATCCCGGCGTCAGCCAGCAGGCTGTCGATGGAGGTATAGAGGTTGGAGGCAACCGTGCCCTCGACCTTTGTCTGATGGTTCCAATATTGATAGCCGACGGTCTTGTTTTCGGCCAGCGCCTTCAGGTCGGACATGGTGTAGGTCTTGACGGTTGCAGCCGCCTCACCCTCGTACTGCTCCAGAACGGTCAGAACGACCGGCTCGGCGGGCTTTTCGTTGCCGTAGCGGAAGGTCGGAGTTGCACCGGCGCAGAGGTAGGCGATCGTGTAGCCGTCCTCGGTGATGGTCGCGCCGCCGCCGCCGCAGCCGCCGGATTCACCGGCCTGCGTCAGCCAGACCTTATAGACCGGATAGCCGGTGCTGTCGGCATCCTGTGCCTCGTACTTGGCAAACAGCTCTTTGTCGTTGAGGTCATAGGCAAAGACGTCGAACGGACTGCGCTGGAAGCGCTCCTCGGCCACGGCGCAGTCCACGACGAGCGCAGCGTTGGTGTCATAGAGGCAGACCGGAGCGGTCGCGGCGATGTTCTTGCCGAGATAGACATAGGTCAGCGCCTGGCAGGATTCAAACGTGCTTGCGGGAAGCTCCGTGATCTGAACCTCGTCCGGGAAGATGACCTTGGTCAGATTGCTCCAGTCCTGATAGAACACGCCGGTTCCCATTTCTTTCAGGCCCTTCGGCATGGTGACCTCACTCAGACCGACACAGAGACCGAAAGCTGCATTGCCGATGGACTCAATGCTGTCAACCAGCGTCAGATCGGTCAGAGCGCCGTCATAGAAGAACATATAGTCGCCGATTTTTTTGCAGCCGTCTGCAAAGGTGACCTTGGCGAGATTCGCGTTGTTGCAGAATGCGCCCGTGCCGATGGCCGACAGGGTTGCAGGGACGGTAAGTTCGGTCAGGTTATCGCAATAATAGAATGCGTAGCTTCCAATCGTCTCGACCTGATTCAGATCCACGGACGGGAGACCGGTATGGCCGAAGCAGGAGCTTCCAACGGTTTTCAGAGAGGCGGGGAAAACAATCGCGCCGAGGTTTTCGCAGCTCCAGAACATATAGTCACTGAGCGCTTCCACGCCCTCGGAGATCGTGACAGAGGTCAGCTTCTTGCAGATGTCAAAGGCGCTGCTCCCAAAGGTGACGTTTGCGGGAAGCGTGACAGAGGTCAGATTGCTCTGACGGAATGCGAGACTGTCGATCCGCTTGAGCGTAGAGGGGAAGGAAACAGTGGAAAGCACACTCTTGCCGAGATAGGTCTGCATGAAGGCCTGCGAGGCAATGATTTCGACGCCTTCGGGAATGTCATAGTGCGTTTCAGGGCGTGCGCTCGGATAACGGATCAGCTTCTTGCCGTCCTTGGTGAACAGGACGCCGTCCACATCCTTGAAATTCGGATTCTCCGCATCGACATAGATGTATTGCAGAGCATCACAGCCGGCAAAAACGTTTTCGGTATAGGTGACAACCTGTGTATTTTCGCCCTCGCCGACGCTGGTCTGGACGTCCTTGCCCATTTTCTCAAGCGTGGCGGGGAGCTTGACAGCTTCGACCTTTTTGCAGCCGCTGAATGCATCAGAACCGATGGTTTGCAGCTTGGTATCAGAGAGATCAAGCTCCGTCACGCTGCGAAGACCCCAGCAGCCCATGGCAGAGATGTATTCGAGCGAATCGGGGAAGGAAACGGCGGAGAAGTAGTAGTCGGACGACGAGCCGGTCATCTGATAGGAATAGATCGCGCTCGCGCCGATGCCGGTGACGGCAAAGGTCCATGTGCGGCCGACGACCTTGGCGGTGACGGACTCGGGAATGACAAGCGTCTGGGAAGCATCATTATAGCCGACGTATTTCAGCTCGACCTTGCCGGTCTTGGAGGCGTTGTCGAAGCTCGTGACGTGGAATTCCAGATACTTCGGGTTTTCGGAGGAAGCGGTCGTGCCGTCCACATAGACCTTGAAGTCCGGAATGGAGGCAACAACAGGCTCTTCGCCCCAAGTCGCAAGCGTGATGTCGCCCTTCTGTTCAACAGGGGCTGCGAGCATATCGCTCCATGTCTCCTGATAATCCTCGAGGCTCACGGCCGGAACATAGATCGTCAGACTGGAGCAGCCGTAGAAGGGATAGCGCGTGCTGTTGTAGACAGAGTAGGGGACAACGCCGGGAGCGGATTCGCCCCGGAACGTCACGGAGGTCAGCCCCGTGCAGTTGCTGAACGCGATCGCGCCAACGGTATTGATCGTTTCGGGAAGTACGATCGCCGCAAGAGCGGTATCATCGGCAAACATCGAGCTTGAAAGTGCTTCCTGCTTAGCCGGGAGCGTGACCGCCGTCAGGTTGGGGTTTGCACCGAGGGCGGCAATCCCGAAGGTAACATTTTCGGCCTCAAAGACGATCTCCTTGAGCTGCCACGTTCTGGACATGTAACGGCCGACATAATAGAAGCCCTGCTTCTCGACGGTCGTGACGGAAGCCGGAACGGTGATCTTCGTGATCTGCGAGACGGCCTCGGAATCGGTCTTGCCGTAGTAGCTGCCGTTGCCGCAGAACGCGCCCTCTGCAACACCGACGACGTCGTAGGTCTTGCCGTCGACGGTATAGGCGCTCGGGAGGGTGATCTCGCCGCCGAAGCCAAAATAACCGGTGATCCAGGCCTTGCCCTCGCGCAGCTCGAACTTATAGAACTCCTGCGAGCTGGGATCGACCTTCGCGCCGCAGACGCAAACGCCCTTTTCATAGGTGTGTGCCTCGTTGGTGACGGTATAGTCGCAACCGGCATCGGTGCAGACGGCGCTGTGCGTGCCGTCGCCGTTATCCGTGTAGCTCAGGTTATGGCTGGGCGCTTCGGGATAAGCAGGGTCGGGCAGCTCGTCTGCAATATCGGCTGAGACACTGACCGCACCGTCTGCCGCCGTTTCAAAATCATCGGCATAGAGGCTCTTGCAGTGAATGATCAGCTCGCTGTCGGAAATCGCCCTGTCAAAAATCGAGTTTGCAAGAGATTCGGCAAAGTTTGCCGGGACGGCACCGTAAAAGTAGACGTTGGTCAGCGAATACATATAATCAAATACGTAATCGCCGTAAGTCGTGACGGTGCTCGGGATCACAAGGCTTTCGACAGCCGTATTCGAAGCGCCGATGCACATGTCATCCAGCTTTGTGACCGGCGTGCCATTGATTTTGGCGGGGATCACGACGTCAACGGCGCTGCCGAGGTATTCGGTGATGACACCGTTGGAGAATTTGAAGTCCTCTGCCGGATTCGGCTCCGGAGTCTTGGATGCGGCATCAGCGGCGAAGGCGGGCAGGACAAGCCCTGTCATCATCGACAGACACAGCAGCAGAACCAGCAGCCGACGAAGGGGTGTTTTCAGGTTCATGGTTTTGTCTCCTTTCCTTCGTTGTTTTGTTTTCAGAACAACGGTAACTAAAAAAATTTGGGTTTCCCTGGCAATATTCTAGAAGAAGAATAACGCAATGTCAAGACCGACTGGAAAAATTCGGCAATATCGAACAGAAACACGCTGTTAATTCCGTGAAAAATAACCGCAGGGCTTGCAATTTTCCCGTCTTCGGTGTATGATAAGCATAACGAAATCGGATCGGAGCCGTTTCTTTTTTTGAAGACGGTTATTCTCGTTTGTGTATCACGGGTTCAGGAGTGCTTATGAAACGAATTCTTGCTATTGTAATAGGTATCGCGTTGTGCCTGTCTCTGACGGCCTGCGGCAGCGGCTATGACCCGCTGGAGGGCGTCGCGACGCAGCAGTTTACGGACAGCGCCGGGCGGGATGTTATGCTCCCGCAGGAGATCACGCGCGTCGCTGCCAGCGGCTCGACGGCGCAGATGATTTTGATGACGATCGCGCCGGAGCTTCTGATCGGCCTTGCCAGCAGTCCGAGCGCGGCGCAGATGCCGTATTTTCCGGAGAATATGTGGTATCTGCCGACCTTCGGCCAGTTTTACGGCAGCAAGGCAAACCTGAACATGGAGGCGCTGATCGACGCGCAGCCGCAGATCATCATTGACCTCGGCGACGCGAAGGAGAGCGTCGTCGACGACATGAACGGCATTCAGAAGCAGACCGGCATCCCGACGGTCTTCATCGAGGCGACGATCGAGACCATGCCGCAGGCCTACCGCACGCTCGGCAAGCTTCTGAACCGGGAGGAGCAGGGCGAAAGGCTCGCGGAATTCGTCGAACGGACGCTCGATATGGCAGAGGAAAATTCGGCAAGGCTTTCGGAATCGGAGCGCAAAACCGTAATGTTCGGAACCGGCTCGACAGGCCTTGCCTGCAATGCGGCCGGGTCGGTGCAGGCCGACGTGATCGAGCTGGTCGGCGCGGTCAACGCGATTGAGTCCGGCGAGATCAGCAACCGCAACGGCGGCACGACGGTGAACCTCGAGCAGGTCTATGTCTATGACCCGCAGGTCATCATTCTCTCGGCCGGCGGGCCGTATGAGACGCTGCAGGACGGCGAGTGGTCCGGGCTGACGGCGGTTCGGAGCGGCAATTATTATGAGATCCCGAACCTGCCCTATGACTGGATGTCCTCACCGCCGTCGGTCAACCGCGTGCTCGGTGTCTGGTGGCTGGGCAACCTGCTCTATCCGGAGCTTTATGACTATGATATGATCGCCGTGGCGCAGGAATTTTACAGCCTGTTCTGGCATTACGAGCTGTCCGAGGACGAGGCGCGCACGCTGATGGCGCATTCGACCTATCGCGGGGAGGCGACGCCATGAGACGCCGTGTTCCCGCGCTCCTGACGGCGCTTCTGCTGCTTCTGAGCCTTGCCGCGCCGGGTCTCGCGGCCGGGCAGGTGACCGACACGCTCACGGTCAAGGTCGGCTACTTCGGCATGGAAACGGAGCAATATGCGGAGGTCGGCACGTACCATTGGTCGGAGCTTTCGCAGAATCTGCCGATTGTCGAGAACGCGTATTCCTTCTTCCGCAGCGGGACGGACGGCGTTTACCGCACGGTGATCGATTCTGCGCGCGGCTTTTCCATCAGCGACCTGATGGACTATGTGAACATCAACATACAGGATATTCAGTCGATCCAGTTCTATACGAAGGATCAGGAGATCGGCTATTTCACCTCGTTCACCAACGCCGAGCTCTTCGAGACGCCGCGCTATTATTTCAACGATCTTTCGTCTCACATTGAGCCGGTCTATAACGACGCGGGTGAGGTCGTGGAATTCAACGCCGATTCGGCGTGGGACGACTGCTGGGAGGTCGCGCCGATGCTGGCGCTCGAGGACAGCTGGGCAACCTACGAGCTGGGCACGGAGCACACCGCGCCGAACTACGAGAGCATGGGGACGGGCAACCGCTTCCGGCTGTTGTTCGGGCAGGCGTACCCGACGGAGGTGCGGACGAACCAGAGCGCGAAATACACGCACACCCTGTTCGTCACGCTCAACGGCACGCCGCCCGTGCCGGAGCTTCCGGAGCTGGACGGGACGATCGGGTCGCATACGATCCAGTTCGATATGTCGCTCAGCAACGGCACCCTGCGCGAGGCGCTCGCGCAGCTGCTGAACATCTCCTCGTCGGATTCCTCCGTTTTGGAGATCAAGAGCGTGACCGTCACGCCGAGCAGCGAATATGTCGATCTTGCGACGGTCACGGTGACCTATGAGGTGCATAAGGAAGGGGCGGCGAGTCTGTCGATCGGGCTTGGCGGAGCGCCCGTGACGAGCAGCCCGACGATCACGACGCACGATCCGACGCCGACCGAGCCTGACCCGCAGCCCACGCTGCCGGTCTTGCCGGACACGCCGACGCAGCCCGACAACGGCAATGGGCAGGGGAACGGCAGCGGCAACGATCAGAGCAACGGGAACGGCAGCGGCAACGATCAGAGCAACGGGAACGGAAGCGGCAACGATCAGAGCAACGGGAACGGAAGCGGCAACGGGAACGGTTCGATCCCGACCCCGACAACGCCCGCTCCGACGACCGCTCCGACCGAGGTGACCGAGGCGACCACCGAGCCGCCGACCGAGCTTGGCGTTCCGGACGGCTTGAATCCGGCCGACACCGCGCCCGTTCCGCTGCCCGAGCAGATGGTGCGTATGTACGCGCTGGACGATTCCGTTGCGCGGCAGCTGATGCAAAAGGGCGAACAGGCAGTGCAGCCGGATGCGCAGAACGGCGGCGCGGCGGCACACGCGCCGACGGTCGCACCTGCGATCGAGGAGCGGGACGACCGTCTGACGCTGCTGCTGGTTGCGCTCGGCGCGATCCTGACCGCCGCTGCGGGCGGCGCGGCAGCCTGCGCTTATTATCAAAAACAATTTCCACGAAAAGAAAGAGGTAAGGCATGAGTTCTGCATTTCACGAGATTCTGCGCGCGGTCGCGTCGGCCATGGAGCTGCCGGTCGTGCTGCTGCTGGTGCTGCTGCTGGCCTTCGCGGTGTTCACCGTCGGCTGGCTGCTGGTCGAGTATTTTACAGAGCACCGCCATATGAAGTTCACGCTGCCGGTTCTGCTTGAGACGCTCCGCACAACGGACGACGTCTCGAAGACCTTGGAGCGCAGCCGCCTGAACCGTCGGCAGAGGGCGCTTTTGGCCGAGCTGGCCGCGCATCCGGAGTTGACGGCCGAGCTGCGCCGCTCTCTGGCGGACAATCTGCTCGAGCATGAGCAGGCGCACTATGACCGGCTCATCAAGCTGACCGATCTTGCCGCGAAGCTCGCGCCGATGTTCGGCCTGCTTGGCACGCTCATCCCGCTCGGCCCCGGCATCATCGCTTTGGGACAGGGCGACACCTACACGCTGTCCGTCTCGCTTCTGACCGCGTTCGACACGACGATCGTCGGCCTGATCGCGGCGGCGGTCTGCATGGTCGTTTCGACCGTCCGCAAGCGCTGGTACGGCGCGTATATGTCCGATCTGGAGACGCTGGCGGACTGCCTCTGCGAGCGCGAGGCGGCAGCATGAGAAGGCAGAGAAATCGCCGCCGCTTCGAGGACGAGGGCGTCAATCCGATGAACTACATCTCCAACCTGTCCGACGCGATGCTGGTTCTGGCCGTCGGCATGATGCTGGCGCTGATCGTCCATTGGAACGTGGACATCGGCTCTGGGACGAAGACAGGGCAGACGAGCGAGCCGACCTCGCAGACGCAGATCGACCGCGACAACGCGCCGAGCTTCACGGACGACGATCTGAAGGAGACGGAGCAGCCGTCGGAGAGCGGCGAGCTGGAGAAGCTCGGCGAGGTCTACTATGACGCGGCAACCGGAAAATACTACATCATTGAAAACTCGAACGGAACGGAGGGCGGACAGTGAAACGTTTTTGGAGCATTCTGATCCTGCTTGCGCTGCTGGCGCAGGCCGGTTGTCTCGGCGCGTCGGCGTCCGGGCAGGTTACGGGCAAGCTGGAGCGGCGCGCAGGCTATGAGCTTGCGAGCGTGCGCTATGTCTTTGCCGACGGCAGCTACGGCTTTGCCGAGGTGCGCGAGACGGCCGACGGCTATGCCTATTCGTTTGCAGACCCCGGCACGGCGTATACGCTCGTGCCGGAGTATTTCTCCACGACCGTCTGGGACGGCGCGGTGGATCTTTCCTGGTACGACGCAGAGCAGACCGAATTTTATATCAGCACACCGGCGCAGCTTGCCGGTCTGGCGGCGCTCGTCAACGGCCGCGTGGACGCAGACACGTCCGATTACCGCATCCGCGGCGACCGCAGCCAGCTCGTCAGCACCCGCGTGGACGATTTTCTGCTGATCGGCGCGGGCGGCGGCAACCTATACGGCACGGTCTATGTCGGCGATCAGGATCATGATTTTTCGGACAAAACGGTCTATCTGACGGCCGATCTCGATATGGGCGGCGAATGCAACTGGACGCCGATCGGCGGCAAATATCCCATGGACGCAGCCAACAGTGACTATGTGATCGAGGCCTTCTTCAACGGCACGCTTGACGGGCAGGGACATCGCATCACGAATCTGCACTGCGACCGCTACGCGGCGAAGGGCTATGCCTATTCGCAGGCGGTCGGACTCGTCGGCTACCTCGGCGAGCTTTATCAGGACGAGGCTGCGCCAAAGGCCGCTCCGGCCGTGCGCAATCTCTCCGTCAGCGGCGATGTTTACGGCCGCCGCATGGTCGGCGGTATCGTCGGCCGCACGGGCAAGATCCCGACCGGCGTCTATCTGGAAAACTGCGCGAACCATGCGACCGTTCGCAACACGGACTCCAAGGGCATCGGCGGCATTGTCGGAACGGGCTGGAGCGCGGGAGCGATCGTGAACTGCTATAACACCGGCGTGATCTCCACGTCCTACGCCTGTCCGGCCGGCGGCATCGTCGGCAGCAACGGCGGTCTGGATGTTTTCAACTGCTATAACGTCGGCACGATCGATTCCTCCGGCAACGCGCGCGGGCGCGGCATCGGCGGACATGACAGCGGCAGCTACACCGTTTCGGACTGCTACTATCTCGACGGCTGCGACGACGACCCGGCCTCGAACGGCTGGTACGTCGGCACGGCGCAGAGCATTCGGGTCTTCGTTGAGCGCCGAAGCTCGGCCGCGATGCAGACGCAGGACTTGGTCGACGCGCTCAACCGCAACGGTGAGGCCTATGTCGGCACGGCGGGCGGCTATCCGCGTCTGGCCTGGGAGGCCGGAGCGCAGCGGCCGGACGCCTCCGTCCGCGTGGAGAAGCCGGAGGGCGGCGCGATTTCGGCAGACCGGACGGGAAGCGTTCCCGCCGGGACGGTTTTGAAGCTCTCCAACGCGCCCGAAACCGGCTGGACGCTCCGCAGCTATACGCTCAGCGGAAAGGAGCTGAGCGGCCGCTATGCGACCGTCACGGGCGAGAGCGTTCTGAGCGGACGTTTCGAGGCGCTTCAGGCGGGCGCGCTCTATATCGAGCAGCATCCGGCCTGCGAGCTGACCGTGACCAAAACCGGCACGGCGCTGCAAAACGGCGCGCTCGTTCCGGTCGAAAATGCGCCGGTGCAGGACGGCGACGCGCTCTATGAGGGCGACGTGCTGACCGTGAAGGCCAAGCTGAACGCCGACGCGGCGCCGGACGATCTGAACTACGTTTACAGCGGCAGCTTCCGCTATTTCTTTGCCTATCAGGACGGCAGCGGCGAAAAGGCGACTGACACCGGCAGCTTTACGGTCGGCTCGCAGATCACGGCCGCGCCGCTGAGCCTGCGCGTCGAGCCGTATACGACGCACAAGGTCTGGACGCAGCTAGCCGAGACCGATTGGTACAGCGACGGGCGCACGGAGTTCACGCTGACCACGGCGCGGCAGCTTGCGGGCTTGGCAAAGCTCGTCCGCGAGGGCAACCGATTCACCGGGAAGACCGTGAAGCTCGGCGCGGACATTTCCCTTGTGAACGACGACAAGACCTTTAACCGCAGCGTCCGCTGGTGGGACGGTATCGGCACGAATCAGAACCCATTTTCCGGCACGTTTGATGGCGACGGCCACCAGATCACGCAGATGACGGCCGTCTCGTCGGGCAGCGGCGCAGCGCTTTTTGTTGCGGCGAAGTCCGCGACGATCCGGAATGTCAGCGTTTATGGCACGGTCGAGGCAAACGGCAGCGCCGCCGGGATCGTTGCGTCGGCCTCCGACACTGTCGTGGAGCGGTGCGACAACCACGCCGAGATCCGCTCGACCAATGTGAATGCGGGCGGCATTGCCGCCGTGCTGGACGCGGGCAGCAGCCTGCTGAGCTGCACAAATCGCGGCACGGTGAATGGGACGGACGGCGTCGGCGGAGTGGCCGGCGTTGTGCAGGACGCGAACAGCAGCCTGACGGACTGCCTGAACTATGCCGCCGTCGGAGCAGACGGCGCCAGCATCGGCGCGGGCGGCGTGGTCGGCCGCATCGGCGGCGCGCTGCTCCGCTGCGCCAACTACGGCCCGGTTTCCGGCGCTTGCTGGTACATGGGCGGCGTTGCGGGCGTGGCCAAGACGCAGAACGCCTCGAGGCTGACCGATTGCTACAGCGTCGGCGACGTTTCCAACACCCATTCCTATTCCGCAGCCGGGACCGGCGGCCTGCTCGGCCACGGCGACTTCTGCACGCTCGAAACCTGCTTCTCCTATGCTGCGGTCGCGGCGCAGAGCGGAACGGCCGACGGCGCGATCGGCAAATATATGCGCCGCTCCACGAACAGCTGCAAAAATGTATGGATCTTGGGCGATGCAAGCGCGATCCCCGGCGTTTCCGGCCAAAGCACGGCAGGCTTTGCCTCGGAGGATTTCTTGAATCAGCTCAATGCGGACCGCTGCTTCGTGCTGAAAAACGGAAAATATCCCGAATTTTCGTCGGTCTACGGCGAGACGGTCTGCGTGCACGCACACACCGAGCTGGTGAACGTCCGGCAGGCTGTCTGCGGCACACCGGGCTACAGCGGCGATCTTGTCTGCACGGATTGCGGCGCAGTTTTGCGCACGGGCGAGGCGACCACGGCGACCTGCCCCGGCGCAAGCTTTGCGGATATGCCCTCGGTCGGCAACTGGGCGCACGCCGGGATCGACTACGCCGTGACGCACGGCCTGTTCAAGGGCGTCAGCCCGACGAGCTTCGAGCCGGACGGCTCGATGACCCGCGCCATGCTGGTCACGGTGCTCTGGCGCGTCGAGGGGCAGCCGGATCCGTCCGAGCAGAGCCGATTCTCCGATGTGGAGCGCGGGAGCTGGTATGACAAGGCCGTGCTCTGGGCAGCGGAATGCAAGGTGGTCAACGGCGTCTCTGCCACACGCTTTGAGCCGGATTCCAACGTGACGCGTGAGCAGATCGCGGTGATCCTCTATCGCTACGCGCGCTACAAGGGCTTGGATACGCGCGAGCGCGGAGATCTTTCTGCCTTCCCGGATGTGGCCGCCGTCAGCAGCTATGCGACAACGGCGTTCTCCTGGGCAAACGGCGCGAGGCTCATCAACGGCACGTCGAACGGCTCGGTCGCCCTGCTCGACCCGCAGGGCGACGCGACGCGCGCGCAGGTAGCGGCCATTCTGATGCGCTTTTTGAATCGTTAAACAGAAAAACGCCTCTCCGATCTTGGAGAGGCGTTTTTCATTAATCCAACGGGATCAGAACCGTATGGCCGTCGATGCGCCGCACCTCGGCGCGGATGCCGTAGAGCCGCGCAAGCAGCTCCGGCGTGAGCGTGTCGGCGGTCGCGCCGTCGGCGATCACGCGGCCGTTCTGAAGCGCCAGAACCTGTGTGGCATAGTGCAGCGCGTGCTCCGGGTTATGCGTCGAGAGCAGGATCGTATAGCCGCCGTCGGCCAGCGCCCGCACCTGCTGCATCACGCGGCGCTGGTTGCCGTAGTCGAGATTTGCAGTCGGCTCGTCCATGATCAGAACGCGCGCGTCCTGCACCAGTGCCCGCGCGATCAGCGCGAGCTGGCGCTCGCCGCCGGAGAGCTGCGCGATGCCGCGCTGCGCTAAGTCTGAAATACCAAGCAGCTCCAGCGCGCGGGCGCAGCGTTCGCGTTCCGTTCGGGAGGGCGCCTGCAGCGCCGAGAGCGCACCCGTCGTGCCCATGAGCACCGCATCCTCAACGGTATAGTTGAACACCGGCGTGCTCGACTGCGGAATATAAGCGGCCAGATTGGCCAGCCTGCGCCGGTCGATCGCCGCCGTGTCCTCGCCGCAGAGGCGTATCGTCCCCGCAGACGGCTTCAGCAAGCGCAGAATGCAGCGAAAAAGGGTGCTTTTGCCCGCGCCGTTCGGGCCAAGCACGGCCACGAGCGCACCCTGCCGGACGGAGAAGCTGACGTCATGCAGCGTCGGAACGACGCCATAGGAGAACGAGACGTTTTCCAGCTCAATCTGCATGTCTGCCACCTCCGCTCAGGATCAGATAGAGGAACAGCGGCGCGCCGATGAAGGCGGTGAGGATGCCGAGCGGGATCTCGTTGGTCGTGACGAGGCGCGCGGCGTCATCCACGACCAGCAAAAACGCCGCGCCGAGCATGGCCGACGCCGGAATGAGGCGGCGGTAATCGTAGCCGAACAGCATCCGGCAGATATGCGGAATAATCAGGCCGACCCATCCGATCATGCCCGAGACGGAGACGCTGGCGGCCGTGAGCAGCGTCGCGCAGATCACGACGATCAGGCGCAGCAGCGTGGTGTTCACACCCATGGCGCGCGCCTCGTCCTCTCCGACCGTGAGCAGGTTCAGCCGCCAGCGCAGAAGCAGCAGCGGCAGCATCCCGACCGCGAAGGGGATCGACAAAAACAGCAGGTCGCGCTGCTTGATCGACGTGAGGCTGCCGAGCAGCCAATAGGTGATCGCCGGGAGCTTTTGATCGGTGTCGGCGACGAGCTTGATGAAGGACGTCCCGGCGGAAAACAGCGAGGAGATCATCATGCCGGCCAGAATCATGGCCGTTGTCGGGTTTGTGCGGCTGACGCGGCTGATGAGATAGGCCACGAAGACCGCCGCCAGACCGAAGCAGAACGAGGAGGCCGAGATGCCGAAATAGCTTGCGCCGAGCAGGATGGCAAGCGCCGCGCCGAAGCCCGCGCCGGTCGAGGCGCCGAGGATGTCGGGCGAGACGAGCGGATTGCGGAACATGCCCTGATAGCAGATGCCCGCGACGGAGAGTGCCGCGCCGACCAGCATCGCCGCGCCGACGCGCGGCAGACGGATCTCAAAAAAGACCTGCTGCGCGCCCTTCGGCACGTCGCCGCGCCCGGCAATGAGGTGCGCCAGCTCGATAAGGCTCAGATGAAAGCGGCCGGAAACGATTGAGAACAGCACTGCGGCAAGCAGCACTGCGCCGAGGCAGAAAAATCGCGCGGTATAGGATTTTTGTTTCTTGAGCTGCATGACGACTCCTGCCCTTCAAGCGTAATTCTTATATGAGATAACGCCAAGCACTATTCTAGCAAAATTCGACCGTTCTGTCAATGCGCCGGACGGGAAACGCCTTGCATTTTTCCGTTTGCGTGCTATAATGTAAGAAAAAATGGGTGGTGGTGAGCCTATGAACCAGAACTATAGACCGCAGGATGGGTGGCAATCCTTCTCCGACCCGCAGCAGCCGGAGGTCGATCCCTATGAGCGCGGCTTTGCCGACAAGCTCTATGAGGATGGCTATGAGCCGGACTATACGGCGGACGGTGCGCAGCAGGAGGCTTGGCAGGAGCAGCCCCGTCAGGCTGAACCGGGGCGTCGGGAACAGCCGCGCCGCCGCGCGTATGACTACGGCTATTATCCTGAGAATGACCCACGCGACCCGCAGCAGGGCCGCAGACCCGCCGCGCCGCCCCGCGAGAGGCGGGAGCAGCCGCGTCAGTCCGAGACCGTGCCGAAAACCGGCGGAAAAAAACGCCGCAGCCCGGTGAAGCGGTTTTTCAAGAGCCTTCTGGCCGTGCTTTTGGTTTTGGTGCTTGCGCTCACGGCCTTTCTTTTCCTTTTTCCGAAGCAGCCGAAGGACGCCGCCTGCGACTGGGCGCGCAAGAAGGACAACACGACCATTTTGCTCGTCGGCACGGACAAGGCCGCCGACAACACCGACACCATTATGCTGCTCAATATCGACCGCGCGTCCCGCGCGATCCACCTGATGAGCATTCCGCGCGACACGCGGGTCGATTCGAGCTACTGGCCGCATAAGATCAACGGCGCTTACAGCGCCAACGGCGGCGGAGAGGACGGCATTGAGGCGCTGATGGGCTATGTGACCGACTGCGTCGGCTTCCGCCCGGACGGCTATGTGATGATCGACCTGTCCTGCTTCATCGATCTGGTCGATCTGTTCGGCGGCGTGGAATTCAACGTCCCGCAGGATATGTTTTACGACGATCCGGCGCAGGATCTGCACATCGCGCTGAACGCCGGAGAGCAGACGCTTGACGGCGAACAGGCGATGGGACTGGTGCGCTATCGCTATGGCTACACAATGGCCGACCTCGACCGCGTGAACGTCCAGCGCGCATTCATTCAGGCGGCGATCGAGCAGTGGGCGAAGCCGAAAAACGTCCTGCGGCTGCTGCGCGCGCTGTCCGTCGTGGAAAAGCATTGCACGACGGATCTTTCCGCGCGAAATCTGCTCTGGCTGGCCGAGAGCATGGCGCTCTGCGGCACGTCGAACATGCAGATGGAGACGGTTCCGTATTATCTGGACGATATTTATGTGAACATCGCGGTGAACGACGATTATATCTGGATGCTCAACGACCGCTATTGCCCCTATGACCGGTGGATCAGCTATGACGACCTGCACATCGTCAGCTGAGTGCGCGGTCGGGCGCTTTGCGCCGAGCCCGTCCGGCCGGATGCACCTCGGGAACGTCTTCACGGCGCTGCTCGCGTGGCTCTCTGTGCGGAGCAAGGGCGGCCGTCTGCTGCTGCGCATCGAGGATCTTGACCCCGCGCGCTCCAAGCCGGAGTTCATCGACGCCATTTATGACGACCTGAGGTGGCTCGGCCTGACATGGGACGCCGAATCGCCGCGCCAGAGCACACGCGATGCAGCCTACGCCGAGGCCTTCTCGCGCCTGCCGACCTATCCGTGCTACTGCACGCGCAGCGAGCTGCTCGACGCCTCCGCTCCGCACGGCTCGGACGGCCAACGCGTCTACGCCGGAACCTGCCGCGATCTGACGCCCGCCGAGCGCGCTGTCAGGACGCGCAGACCCGCGTGGCGCGTGCGTGTCCCGGATGAGACGGTCGGCTTTGACGACGGCGTGTTCGGCCATGTGGAGCAGTCTCTGCCGCGCGACTGCGGCGATTTTATCCTGCGGCGCTCCGACGGCGTCTATGCCTATCAGCTCGCCGTGGTCTGCGACGACGGCGCGTCCGGCGTGACCGAGGTGGTGCGCGGCTGCGACCTGCTCAGCTCAACGCCGCGCCAGATCTGGCTGCTGCGGGAGCTGGGCTATACCGCGCCGCAGTATTGCCATGTGCCGCTGCTGGTCGCCCCGGACGGCCGGCGGCTGAGCAAGCGCGAGCGCGATCTGGACATGGCGCATCTGCGCGAATGCCTCACGCCCGAGCGTCTCATCGGCATTCTGGCGCACGCGGCGGGGCTGGTCGAGGCGCCGCGCCCGATCTCCGCGCAGGAGCTCATCCCGCTGTTCGCCTGGGAGCGCATCGGCCGCACGCCGATTCCGATTCCGGGGCAATTGGCGGTATGAACCGCGCGTAATACGGAAATACTTCCCATAAATGCTTTATGGGAGGTATTTTTTATGCAGGTCAAGGATTACATGACGAAGGATCTCGTCCGCATCGCGCCTGAGGAGAGCGCGGCCGTCGCCGCGCGTCTGCTGGCGCGGCATAACGTCGGCGTTCTGCCGGTCTGCTCGAAGGAGGGACGTCTGCGCGGCGTCGTGACCGATCGGGATATCGTGCTGCGCTGCGTTGCAGCCAACGAGGACGCCTCGCAGGTCAAGGTGGCCGAGATCATGACGCGCCGCGTCATCAGCGTGGACAGCTCCGTCTCGCTCGAGACGGCGGCCGGCCTGATGGCGCGGGAGCAGGTGCGCCGTCTGCCGGTCGCGGACGGCGGCAAGCTCGTCGGCATGGTGACGCTGACGGATATTGCAAAAGCGCCGCACGGCAGCGGTGAGGCTGCGGCGGCGCTTTGTGAGATCGCTTCAAATATTTCGCCGAGATAACGGTCAGGGCAGGGAAATGCAGGACATCGGATTGATCGTCTCGCCGTTTTTGAACACGGTGAAGTGCAGGTGCGGACCGGTGGAGTTGCCGGTTGAGCCGACATAGCCGATCACGTCGCCCTGCGAAACGATCTGCCCCTCGTAGACGTTGAGGGCGGACTGGTGAGCATAAAGGGTGGAGAAGCCGTCGCCGTGGTTGATGACGACATGGTTGCCGTAGCCGTTGCCCCAGCCGATGCAGGCTGTCGTGACCACGCCGGACTTGCTGGCGAAGATCGGCGTGCCCGTTACGGCGGCGAGATCGACGCCGTTGTGCAGGCGCGTCACGCCGGAGATCGGGTGCACGCGGTAGCCGTAAGGCGAGGTCATGCACTGATAGCCGTTGAGAGACACCGGGAAAAGGAACCCGGCCTCCGTTACGACCGGAACGTAGTTATTCTGCTGCTGTTGGCGGTTCAGCTCCTCCTCACGCGCGGCGATCTCCTTTTCGAGCGCGTCCATGTCGTCCTGAATGCGCTCCTGCTCCTCGACCAGATCCTGTCGGCTGGCGATCAGCTCGGAAATGGCCTGATCGGATTCGGCGCGCTTATGCTCCAGCGCCTCCTGCGCGGCAGCCTGCTCGACCTTCTTTTCCTCGAGCATGGCCTTCTGCTCCGTGAGGGATTCCTTCGCCAGAAGCACCTGCTCGGCGTTTTCCCGGATCTGTCCGAGCATCCGCTGGTCACTGGCGGCGATCTCCTCGACCATGGTCTTGCGCATCAGCATATCCTCAAAGCTGGCGGAGTGAAACAGCACCTGCCAATAGCTGATGTTGCCGCGCTCTTGTAAGGAGCGCATACGCAGACGGAACTTCTGCATCAGCGTGTTTTGCTTTTCGGTCAGCTCGTCCAGCTCGGCCTGCTTTTCGGCGACGAGAAGATTATACTGGTGAATCTGCGCCTCCAGATTTTCAACCTCCTGCCGTGCAAGCTCGAGATCGTTGTCGATCCGCATTTTCTCTTCGGCAAACGAGAGCGTCTGCGCGTCGTTTTCGTCGATCTGATTCTCAATTTCCTTCTGCTGCTGCTCAATGCGGTCGGCCTCCTCCTTCAGGCGGTCGATCTCATCCTGAATGTCGGACGAATTCTCGGCGGAAACGGCCGGAAGCATGGCGCACAGGGCGGCAAGCACGAGCAAAAAGGCGACCATTCGGCGAATTTTTGCAAAATACATGGAAAACCTCCTATGGAACCTCTGAATCAATCGGCAGCGGCGCTCAGCGGGTTTTTCCCCAACTGATCCTTGAAATACACAAAGGATTCCTGCGATTTCATCAGAGTTTCCCTATCTTTTGATAGACAGATACCTTGTATTTTAGCACAAACGGTCGAAAATTGCAAGCTCAAGAGGCGCGGAATCCCAGTACACGCAAAAAATTCATGGATGGTTCAAAATCATTGCAGCAGCGCGTCGTATTCCGGCTCAGAGCAGAACGTGACCGTCAGGCGGTTCGGCAGACAGACGATCGGCGCTCCGGAGCTCGCCGCACCGTGCCGCACGCAGTCCTGCGTCGGGCAGGAGGCGGCTGTCACGGATGCCTTGCCGCCGCGCACGGTCACGACGTTCCAGCCGTATTCGGATTCGATGCGATACTCACCGTCCACGGATAGGGGAACGGTCCTGACCGGTTTGCCGTCGGAGCAGATCTCGATCGAATCCGCCTCGGGGGCATATTGCGCCAAGGCCAGCGCCGCAATGCCGCACAGCAGCGCCAGCGCAAGAAACAGCAGAATCCAATGCTTCGTTTTCATGGTTCGATCACCTGAAATTCACAGCCGCTCAGCAGGACGGCCGCGCCCTTTGTTGCATAGACCGTGCCGTCCTCCAGCACGAATACGGCCTCAAAGCCGCCGTTCCTGCGCCAGAATTCCGTCGCGCGCTCCAGTCCCATGACGAAGAGCGCCGTGGAATAGCAGTCGGCAGTCAGACCGTTGCCGCAGAGGACGGTCACGGAGCGCAGGCCGCTCTGCGCCGGATAGCCGGTCTTGGGGTCGAGAATGTGATGATAGCGCACGCCGTCCTGCTCGAAATAGCGCTGGTAGCTCCCCGAGGTCACGACAGCCATCGAGCCGGAGAAGCGCAGCAGCGCCAGCGCCCGCGTCGGCTCGTCGGGGTCTGCGATGCCGACCGTCCAGTCTGAGCCATCGGGCTTCTTGCCGAGGGTCTGCACATTCCCGCCGAATTGCAGCAGGGCGCAGGAGATACCGCGCGCCTCCAGCAGCTCGGCGCACCGTTGCGCGGCGTAGCCCTTGGCTGCGCCGCCAAGGTCGAGCTGCGTGCCGCCGTCGAGCGTCACGGTTTGCGCTTCCATCTGAACATGCGCCGTGCCGACGGTTTGCAGCGCCGCGCGCAGGGTCTTTTCATCCGGCACGCGCTGCTGTCCGTCGGGAAAGCCCCATGCCTCCACGAGGGCGCAGACCGTCGGGTCAAAGCAGCCGTCCGTCTCGCGGCTGAGGCGTATGCATTCGCTCAGCAGCGCGATCAGCTCGTCGGAGCAGACGGCCGAGCCGTTCTGATTGAGCGCCGCGAGCGTGCCGCTGCCCGTGACGGAGAGGGCGGCGTCGAGCCGGTTGACCTCCTGCACGGCGGCGGTGAGATCATCCCGCGTGCCCCATATGCGGGCACGCATCAGCGTATCCATTGCAAAAAAATCCTCCGAGACAGGCTCGGACGCCCCGCTGCAGCCGGTCAAAAGCAGCGGCAGGAGCAGAAGCAGGCAGAAAAGTCGTTTCATGGCAGCCTCGCAGTTCAAAATAGGTCGATTCTTCAAAAATATTATAGCAAAAACCGAAAAAAATAGCAAATAGTATTTGACAAAACGGATTATGAATGATAAAATAGGAAAGCCGCATTGAAGAGGTTTTCAAGCTGAGCGTGCTCACACCTCCAGAGCGAGACTACAAAAAAGGTAGGTGCAAACAGAATGCAGGCAGTTATCGTTACCGGTGGCAAGCAGTACAGCGTCAAGGAAGGCGACATCATCTATGTCGAGAAGCTCGGCGCCGAGGCTGACGCAACCGTAACCTTCGATCAGGTGCTGGCAGTCGTGGACGGCGAGAATTCCAAGTTCGGTGCTCCCGTCGTGGCAGGCGCTTCCGTCGAGGCGAAGGTCCTGAAGAACGGCAAGTCCAAGAAGATCACCGTCTTCAAGTATCGCCCGAAGAAGGACTCCAAGTCCATCCGCGGCCACAGACAGCCTTACACGAAGGTGCAGATCGAGAAGATCTCTCTGTAATGATTAAGGTAGAGCTTTTCGACCAGAACGGAAGAATCAGCGGATTCTCCGTGTCGGGGCATAGCGGCTATGCAGAGGCGGGCAGCGACATCGTGTGCGCTTCCGTCACGACTGCAGTTAGATTCGCAGAATGTATCATCAACGACGTGCTCGGCAATCATTGCCGCTGCAAGGTCGACGAAAACAAGGACATGCCCCGCGTCACCCTCACACTTCCCGCAGTCTGCGACGATGAGGACGCAGTTCAGGCGGTGCTCGGCGGCTTCGTGCTGACCGTGTGCGCGCTGCGGGACGACTATCCTGATTATATCGAAGTTATGGAGGTGTAACAAATGCTGAAAATCGGTTTTCAGTTCTTCGCTCATAAGAAGGGCGGCGGTTCCACTAAGAACGGCCGTGATTCCGAGTCCAAGAGACTGGGCGTGAAGCGCGCGGACGGCCAGTTCGTTCTCGCGGGCAACATTCTCGTTCGCCAGAGAGGCACGCACATTCATCCGGGTACCAACGTCGGTATCGGCAGCGACGACACCCTGTTCGCCAAGGTTGACGGCCACGTCAAGTTCGAGCGCAAGGGCAAGGATCGCAAGCAGTGCTCCGTCTACGCGGTGGAGCAGTAAGATGCAATACGGAATCCCGAACATAAGACCCTTATGTTCGGGATTTTTTATAGAGGAGACGCGAAATGGAACGCAGGATCGAAACTGAGCGGTTGATCCTCCGCCCAATTGGCGTGGAGGACGCACTCGCTGTCTTTGCGTGGACGAGCGACCCGGAGGTCAACCGCTATATGCCCTATCCGCTGCATCGCGATCTTTCCGAGACCGAGGCGTGGATCGTCTCGATCCGTCCGGAGGATCTGGAATTCGGCTTTTTCCGTAAGGAGGACGGCCTGCTGATTGGCACGGGCGGCGTCGGAAAGGGCAGCGACGGGTTTCATCATCTGGGATATAACCTCCGCCGCGATATGTGGGGCAGGGGCTACGCCACAGAGGCGGCGAAAGCTATGCTCTTGTGGGGACACCGGGAGTTTGGTATCTGCGATTTTGCCGCGGATCACGCGGTTGCCAACACAGCCTCCGGCAATGTCATCCGAAAATGCGGATTTCAACTTGTCCGCCGCGGAACATATGATAAATTTGACGGCAGCGAGACCTTTGACGCAGCGTTTTATGAGCTGCATCTGAAAGGGGAACCTTAAATGTTTATTGATAAAGCGAAGATCACGGTCAAGGCCGGCAACGGCGGAAACGGCGCCGTGGCGTTCCATCGCGAGAAATATGTCGCGGCGGGCGGGCCGGACGGCGGCGACGGCGGCCGCGGCGGCAACATCGTCCTGCGCGTGAACGACAATCTTTCCACACTGATGGACTTCCGCTATAAGCGCAAATACACCGCGCCCAACGGCATGGACGGGCAGGGCAGCCGCTGCTCCGGCAAGCGCGGCGAGGATCTGGTCATTCAGGTGCCGCGCGGCACGGTCGTGCGCGATTCCGCGACCAACGAGGTCATCAAGGATATGTCCGACGATGCCGATTTTGTCCTCTGCAAGGGCGGACGCGGCGGCTGGGGCAACAAGCATTTCGCCACGCCGACGCGTCAGGTGCCGCGCTTTGCAAAATCCGGCCTGCTGGGCGAGGAGCACGAGGTCATCCTCGAGCTGAAGCTTTTGGCCGACGTCGGTCTGGTCGGCTTTCCGAACGTCGGCAAGTCGACGCTGCTGTCCGTCACGTCGAACGCGCGGCCGAAGATCGCGAATTACCATTTCACCACGCTCTATCCGAATCTCGGCGTGATCTATGTCGAGGAGGGCGTGTCCTTCGTCATGGCCGATATTCCCGGCATCATTGAGGGCGCGGCCGAGGGCGCGGGTCTGGGGCATGATTTCCTGCGGCACATCGACCGCTGCCGCCTGCTCGTGCACATCGTCGACGTCTCCGGCAGCGAGGGGCGCGACCCGATCGAGGATTTTGAAAAGATCAATGCCGAGCTTGCCGAGTATTCACCGGAGCTTGCCGCGCGGCCGATGTTGGTTGCGGCGAACAAGTGCGACCTGCTGCCCGAGGGCAGCGACAATCTCGAGCGACTGCGTCAATATGTGACGGAGCGCGGCTATGAATTCTATGAAATTTCCGCCGCCACGACGCAGGGCACGCGCCGCCTGACGCAGGTGATCGCCTCGAGGCTGCGCGACCTGCCTCCGGTCACGGTCTACGAGCCGGAATATGTCAAGCCGCTGCCCGAGGCGGGCGAGGCGGACGCGCTCACGATCGAGCACATGGACGATCTCTGGGTCGTCTCCGGCCGCTGGCTTCAGCAGCTCATCAGCGACATCAACTTCGCCGATTATGAATCGCGGATGTACTTCGACCGTCAGCTCCGCAAGAGCGGTCTGTTTGAAAGGCTGGAGCAGATGGGCATCGAGGACGGCGACACCGTCAGCATCTATGACTTTGAATTCGACTACGAGCGATAATTATTCTGAAAAATAACGCTTATTTTCAATTTGTTCCGTTTCTATTCATAATCTATTCATAATTATCGAGTATACTGCAAATGTAAGGACGAGGTGAGCCGCAACACCCACTCCTTGCAGTCCATCTTTTCATTTATCTCTCTTTTATTTTCTCTCTCTCATTTCTGTTGCGAATGCCCAGTCTTCCAACCCCCTCGGAAGGCTGGGTATTTGCATATCCATGCAACGAAAGCACCCCGCGCGGTCTGATTGATGCGAGCCGCGCGGGGTTTCGTTTGCTTTTTGGCGGGATCAGTCCGAAAGCTCGACCACGCCGTTTTCCTTGATCTCGACGGTCATGCCGTCCTTGACCTCGTTGAGGAACCCGTCGCCCAGTCCGTCGACCGTCGGGATGTTGTTGGGCGTCCAGACGGAGGCGAGGATCGCGCCGGCCGCCGCCAGCGAATCGATCGGCTTGGAGAACAGCAGCGCGCCGGGATTGCAGTTGATAACCGCCGAGTTATACAGCACCATGCCGCCTGTGGTCGAGCCGATCGTCTGCGGCAGACAGAGCGCCACGCCGACCGTGCTCTTTCCGTAAAGCTCGGGGTTGTTCTGGTCGGTGCAGATATTTTTGCCCTGCTTGCAGCCCTTATAGGACGCGAGGGTGTTGAAGCCTGCGTGCGAAACGAGCGCCTTGAGCGTGGCCGTTCCGGGCACGACGACGCGCCCCTGATATTGCTTTTTCATCGCTTGGCACCTCCTGTGATCTGGTCGAGAATTTCTGCGTCGGAATAATAGCGCGAGGTGGTGTAGGTGCGCAGCTTGTTGGAGTTCGTGATGACCGGCATCGTGGCGCACTGCGGATTGTTCATGTACATCAGCGGGCAGATATAGGAGAGCACCACGCCCATGGCGCGCAGCCGTTCAAAGCGCTCCGTCTTGCGGAATTTTTCCAAAACGGCGGGAGCCGTCGTGAAGACGGTGCGAATGGCGACCTTTTTGCGCCCGGCGGACTTGAGCTTCTGCTCCAGACGGTCCGTCCAGTCGTTGAGCTGGGAGAAGGTGAGGTGCGGACAGCCGATGAAGCAGAGCTTGGGCTTGGCGTCCGGATTCTTCCAGATCACGGGGTAGCTCTTGCGCACGCGCTCCAGCTCGGCGTCGTCGATGACATAGGTCTGCACGTTTTCCTTCAGCAGATAGGCGCCCTGCTCGACGGCCTCGGGCGTCAGATTTTCAATGTGGTAGAGGCCGACCGAGCCGTTGGAGGCCGTCGCTGCGCCGAAATCCTTGAGGTAGGCGCAGGTGTCGTCGTCCAGCTCCGTGCCGAGCCAGCGGTCAAGCCCGCGGATATAGGGCACGTCCTCGAGCACCTTCATGCCGACGGCCGAGCCGAGCAGCTGCGCCTCGGGCTTTTTGCTCGTTTTGACCTCGACGATCCACGAAGCCTTGCGCCCCTCGTCGGTCAAAAGGCCGAAGTAGGGGACATAGCCGACGATCGAGCCGAACATCTCGATGATGCCGGAGTTGCGATTGCAGCGCGCGCCGAGCACGGAGTTTGCAAAATTCACCGCGCTGGATTCCGCCCACGAGAGCACGTCGCCCTTTTTCGGCCGGTTGCCGACCTCGGGGAAGTAGCACGCGCAGGTGAAGGCGTCGTCGCGGAGCAGGCCGATCTGCTCAAGCTGCTTTTCATAGCGCTTCTGCGGGCCGTACATGATCTTGAAGAACAGATTCTGGATCGGATTGGCCGGGACGTTTTTGTCCACCGGGCGCGGATCGGCGGAGAATTTTTGCTTCGCCGTCACCCCGGCGTCGACGAGCTGATCCATCAGGTCAAAGACGCCTTGGATCAGAAAAATGCCGAAGCTCGTGACGATGTGACCATAGTCCGAGGTGATCGGCACCATCTTGGTCGCGCCGAAGGTCTCGCCGTACATGACGAGGGTCTTCATGATCTTGGCCATGACCTCGCCCTGCTCGCCGTCTAAGATTGCCTGTTGTTCGTGTGTCAGTTCCATGGATAGCCTCCTTTTTTACAGCTTCATCGCGACGTCCCATGCGCGCCAGATGACGGTGCGCAGGTTGCCGACGGCGTTGCAGTCGCCGACAAGATGAATGTGCTTGCCCGCAGGGGCAAGCGGCGCGGGCTGATAGCCCACGGAGAGCAGCACCGTGTCGCCGTCGATGGGGAAGGTCCTGCCGTCCTTGCCGCGCACGAGCACGCCCGTGTCGGTGATCTCGGCAAGCGCGGTCTCAAGGTGCACCTCGACCTCGTGCAGGGCGAAGAAATCGCGCAGGTAGGACGAGTTGGCAAGGCAGACGCCCTTGACGGCTATGAGGTCGTTTTTCATCTCGACGATCACGGGCGTCTTGCCCTTTTGATAGAGGTCGAGCGCGATCTCGCAGCCGGTCAGACCGCCGCCGATGATGATGACCCTTTGACCGACCTCGGCGCGGTCGAGCAGGTAGTCGCAGGCCTCAATGGCGCGCTCTGCGCCCTTGACGGGCAGGCGGCGCGGCGTGCTGCCGGTCGCGACAACGATCTCGTCGGCCGTCAGCTCGCGCAGGGCGCGGATCTCCGTGTTGAGCCTGACGTCGACATTCAGGTCGCGCAGCTCTTTTTCATACCAGCGGATCAGGTCGCGATCCTTTTCCTTGAACGAGGGGGCGGCCGCCGCGATAAAGACGCCGCCGAGCCGGTCGGACTTTTCATACAGCGTGACCTTATGCCCGCGCAGCGTGAGCACGCGCGCGGCCTCCATACCGCCGATGCCGCCGCCGATGACGGCGATTTTTTTCGGCTTGTCCGTGCGGCTGAGGAAGTATTTTTTCGACTGCATCGTCTCCGGATTCAGCGCGCAGCGCGCCATACCGGCGTTGTCGGAAAGCGTCTGGTCGTTGCCGACGCCGTTGTAGTGCGCCATGTTGAAGCAGGCGTTGTGGCAGCAGATGCAGGGACGGATCGCGTCCTGCTCGTCGTGCATCAGCTTCGTGACCCATGCCGGGTCGGCCAGGAACTGCCGCGCGACGCCCACGGCGTCGATCTCGCCCGAGGCGACGGCCTGCGCGCCGACGGCCGGATCCATGCGCCCGGCGCAGACGACGGGGATGTCGACAAATTTCTTGATGTGCTTGACCTCGGAAAGATTGCAGTTTTCGGGCATGTAGGGAGCCGGGTGCGCCCAGTACCACGCGTCATAAGTACCGTTGTCGCAGTTGAGCATGTCGTAGCCGGCGTCCTGCAAATATTTCGCGGCGCGCTCGCTCTCGGCCATGTCGCGGCCGACCTCGACGTATTCCTCGCCGGGCAGGGCGCCCTTGCCGAAGCCCTTGGTCTTGGAGACGACGGAGTAGCGCAGCGAGACGGGGAAGTCCTTGCCGCAGACCTTCTTGATGGCCTGCACGATCTCGACCGGGAAGCGGTAGCGGTTTTCAAACGAGCCGCCGTATTCATCGGTGCGCAGGTTGGTGTATTTCATGGTGAACTGGTCGAGCAGATAGCCCTCGTGAACCGCGTGGATCTCCACGCCGTCGACGCCTGCGTCCATGCAGAGCTTGGCCGTCTTGGCGAAGGCGTCGACCATCTGGCGGATCTCCTTGACCGTCAGCGGACGGGAGATGCAGCTATCCTCCCAGCGGTTCGGCGTGGCGCTGGCGCTGGCGGTCAGATAGCTCACATCGAGCACGGGCTTCATGACCGCGGCGAGCGCCTTGTTGTGCAGCGCCTTGATCATAATGTCGTTGATGGCGAGCGAGCGGCCGAAGCCTGCCGTGAGCTGAACAAAGAGCTTGCAGCCGGTCTTGTGGAATTCCTGCATGAATTCGCGCAGCTCGTCGAATTTTCCCTTGCCCTGATAGAGCCATTTGCCGAGCAGAATGTCGCGAATGGGGGCGATACCGGGCAGGATCAGGCCGACGTTCTGCTTCGCGCGGTCGAGCAGGAACTTGGCCGCCTCCTTGTCAAAGTGGTTCGGCTCCATCCAGCCGAAGATCGACGTGCCGCCCATGGAGGTCATGACGATGCGGTTTTTGATCTCGACGCTGCCGATCTTCCACGGCGTGAAGAGCGGTTCATAAGCTTGGTTCATGCTGTTTCCCAGCCTTTCTTCCTAGATTACGATTCCATTATAACTCCAATCAGCCGAAACGGCAAGCATATCATACGACACAAACCGACTTTTTGCACAAAGAAGCGTCCCAACGCAGTTGTCCTGCGGCGGGACGCTTCGCTTCAAAGCGCAATGCCTGCGGCGATCTCGCGCAGAGTCTGCGCGGAAAAACGCAGCTTCTCCTGCTCCTCTGCGTTCAGAGAGATCGGGACGGGCGTCTCGATCCCCTCCTGACCGACGATCGCGGGCATACTGAGGCAGATGTCGCGGATGCCGTAGCAGCCGTGCAGCATGGTCGAGACCGGCAGGATCGACCGCTCGTTGCGCACGATGCACTCGCAGATGCGGCGCACGGACATTGCAATGCCGTAATAGGTCGCGCTTTTTTTGGATATGATCTCATAGGCGCTGTTTTTGACCGACTGCGCAATGGCCTCCATCGTTTCGTCGTGGTGATAATGCCCGCGCATCCGGCAAAAATCCTGAAGCGGAATGCCCGAGATATTTGCGCTGCTCCATGCGGCGATCTCGCTGTCGCCGTGCTCGCCGACGATATAGGCGTGGACGCTGCGGCTGTCGACGTGCAGATGCGCTCCGAGCGCATATTTCAGGCGCGCCGAGTCAAGCACCGTGCCCGAGCCGATGACGCGGTGCTCCGGCAGCCCGCTCAGGCAGTTGGCCGTGTAGGTCAGAATGTCCACGGGATTCGATACGACCAGCAGAATGCCGCTGTAGCTCCGCGCGCGGAGCTCGGCGAGAATGCCGCGATAAATGCCGACGTTTTTCTGCACCAGCTCCAGACGCGTCTCGCCGGGCTTCTGGTTCGCCCCGGCGGTAATGATAACGATCGCCGCGTCGGCGATGTCGTCGTAATCCCCGGCGTAGAGCTTCATCGGCCCGGCGAACGGGATGCCGTGCGCGATGTCCTGCGCCTCGCCCTCGGCCTTCTGACGGTCGATGTCCAGCAGCGCCATTTCCGAGAATAAGCGGCTCTGCATCAGCGTGAACGCGGTCGCCGAGCCGACGAAGCCGCAGCCGATCACGGCGACCTTTTTCGGATTGATGATGGTTCCCATAGGGTACTTCCTTTCCATAGGTTTCCCCGATAGTATGCCGCAGAACGCCTGAATTTACGCGTCCGTCTGCTCCAAAAGCTCCGAAAAGAGCGGGCGCGCCTCCGCAAGCGGCATCGGCGTCAGCGGAAGGCGCAGCTCGTTTTTGCAGAGGCCGCGCAGCGCCAGCGCCGCCTTGACCGGGATCGGATTGACGCGGCAGAAAAGCGCCTCGATCAGCGGCAGAAGCGCCAATTGCAGATAGGCGGCCTCGTCTCGGTCGCCCCGCTGCGCCGCGTGCACCATGGCAGCGGTCTGCCCGGGCAAAAGGTTCGAGAGCACCGAGATCACGCCGTCCGCGCCGAGAGAGAGCATCGGGACGGTCTGATCGTCGTTGCCGCTCCAGACGGAAAACGCCTCGCCGCAGAGCGCCTTGACCTTCGCGGCCTGCGAAATGCTTCCGGACGCCTCCTTCAGCCCTGCGATACGCGGATGCGCGCTGAGGCGGCGCGCCGTCTCCGGCAGCAGATTGACGCCCGTGCGGCCCGGCACGTTGTAAAGGATCAGCGGCAGCGCCGTCGCGTCTGCAATGGCCGTGTAATGCACGGCAAGGCCGTCCTGCGTGCATTTATTATAGTACGGCGTCACGGCCAGGATTGCGTCCGCGCCGCAGTCGGACGCAAGGTGCGCCAGCCGGACAGACGCGGCTGTGTCGTTTGTCCCGACCCCCGCGATCAGGACGGCGCGGCTTCTGACATAATCCGCGCAATGCCGCCAGAGCGCGGATTTTTCCTCGGCGGAAAGGGTGCTGGCCTCGCCTGTCGTCCCTGCCAGAACGAGCGCGGGAATTTTTGCCGCGAGCTGACGCTCCAACAGGCCGTCGAGTGCGCTCCAATCGATCCTTCCGCCGGAAAACGGCGTGACCAGTGCGGTCGCAACGCCGGAAAATACGGGCTGCTTCAAGCTGCAACACCTCCGCACTATTCTATGCCGGATCAGGGCGCAAGGTTCCTGCAAATCCATAAAAACTTGCCGACATTGCTTGCATCTTCCGGACAAATACGCTATAATAAGCTTTGTATGGCAACATCCGAATTTTTTCGCAGAAAAGAGACAAAAGCCTTGAAAACAAGCGATTTTTACTATGATCTTCCGCAGGAGCTGATCGCCCAGACGCCGCTTGAGCGCCGCGACGGCTCACGTCTGATGGTGATGGACAAGGCGACCGGCGCTTTGCAGCACCGCCATTTTTTTGACATCGTCGACTACCTTCGCCCCGGCGACTGCCTCGTGATGAACGACTCGCGCGTGATCCCGGCGCGGCTGCTCGGCCACCGGCCGACCGGCGGCGCTGCGGAGCTGCTGCTCCTGCGCGACAAGGGCGACGGCGTCTGGGAATGCCTTGCCCGTCCCGGCCGCAAGCTGCACGAGGGCGCAGAGGTCATCTTCGGAGACGGTGCGCTGACCGCGACGGTCAAAACCGTGCTCGAAAACGGCAACCGGCTCGTGCAGTTCCACTATGAGGGCATTTTCCTCGAAATTCTCGAGCGCCTCGGCAAGATGCCGCTGCCGCCCTATATCAAAGAGGAGCTGGCCGACGGCGAGCGTTATCAGACGGTCTATTCCCGCGTGAGCGGCTCTGCCGCCGCCCCTACGGCCGGCCTGCATTTCACAAAGGAGCTGCTTGAGCAGATCGAACGCAAGGGCGTGAAGCTGGCGTATGTCACGCTGCACGTCGGCCTCGGGACGTTCCGCCCGGTCAAGGTCGAGGAGATCACGGAGCACGAAATGCACAGCGAATTCTGCATGATCTCGGCCGAAACGGCGCAGATCCTGAACGAAACGAAGCAGAACGGCGGGCGCATCGTCTGCGTCGGCACGACCTCGTGCCGCACGGTCGAGTCGCTGGCCAAGGACGACGGCAGCTTTGCCGAATCCTCTGCGTGGACGGATATTTTCATCTATCCGGGCTATCGCTTCAAGGCGATGGATGCGCTCATCACAAATTTCCATCTTCCGGAGAGCACGCTCATCATGCTCGTCTCGGCCTTTGCCGGCTATGAGCACATTATGAACGCTTACCGCGTGGCCGTCCAGGAGCGCTATCGCTTCTTCAGCTTTGGCGATGCCATGTTTCTGGCGAATCTATAACATCAACTAGAGTGAGGTAACCGTGTTTCAATTATTAAAAACCGAAGGCAGTGCGCGGCGGGGCGTGTTCACCTGCGCGCACGGAACCGTGCAGACGCCGGTTTTCATGAACGTCGGCACGCAGGGCGCGATCAAGGGCGCGCTGAGCGCGGCCGATCTGAAAAACATCGGCTGTCAGGTGGAGCTGTCGAACACCTATCATCTGCATCTGCGGCCGGGCGACCAGACCGTGCATGATCTCGGCGGTCTGCACAAATTCATGACGTGGGACGGCCCGATTTTGACCGATTCCGGCGGATTTCAGGTCTTTTCGCTTGCCAGTCTGCGCAAAATCAAGGAGGAGGGCGTCTATTTTTCGTCCCACCTTGACGGCCATAAGATCTTCATGGGGCCGGAGCAGAGTATGCAGATCCAGTCGAATCTCGGCTCGGATATGTGCATGGCCTTTGACGAATGCATCGAAAATCCTGCGCCCTATGACTACGTCAAGCAGTCCGTGGCGCGCACCTATCGCTGGCTCGTGCGCTGCAAGGCGGAAAATACGCGGCTGAACCGCCTTGAGACGACCGTCAATCCGCAGCAGATGCTCTGGGGCATCAATCAGGGCGGAACCTACGCCGATCTGCGCATCGAGCATATGAAGATGATTGCCGACCTCGAGCTTCCGGGCTACGCCATCGGCGGTCTGGCGGTCGGCGAGAGCACGGAGACGATGTATGAGATCATCGAGGCCGTCGAGCCGTATATGCCGAAGGATAAGACGCGCTATCTGATGGGCGTCGGCACACCGTCGAACATCATCGAGGGCGTTGCGCGCGGCGTGGACTTCTTTGACTGCGTGATGCCCGCCCGCAACGCGCGCCACGCGAAGCTCTTCACGTGGTCGGGCACGCGCAACATGAAAAACGCCAAGTATGCGCTCGACACGCGTCCGATCGACGAGGAATGCGACTGCCCGGTCTGCCGCCGCTACAGCCGCGCCTACATCCACCACCTGTTCAAGGCCGAGGAGATGCTTGCAATGCGGCTGGCCGTGATGCACAACCTCTATTTTTACAACAAATTGACCGAACGCATCCGCGAGGCGCTCGACGAAGGACGCTTTGCGGCCTTCCGCGCAAAATATTCCGAGCTGCTGAGCCGCCGCGCGGAATAAAAACCTAAGGAACCTCTGAATCAATCGGCTGCGGCGTTCAGCGGGCCTTTTGCCCCAACTGATCGGTGCTGACCGCTCTTGCAATTTAATCAGAGGTTCCCTAAAAAACTTCTTGCATTCTATCGAAAATCCCCGTATAATAGGTTCATAACATTCAGGAGGGTATACCATGGGCACTAATTCTTATTCGATGATCATCATGCTCGTTGCGATGGTCGCAATTTTCTACTTTTTGCTGATCCGCCCGGAGAAAAAGCGCAAAAAGGAAGAGGAAAATCTGCGCAGCAACCTGAAGGTCGGCGACAAAATCACGACCATCGGCGGCATCGTGGGCAAGATCGTTGATATGCACGACGAAAACATTGTCATCGAGACCAGCGCAGACCGTGTCCGCATGGAGCTTGCGAAGTGGTCGGTCATGACCAACAACACCGCCAAGGAAAACGCGCAGAAGGCGCGTCAGGAGGCGCAGGCCGCTGCGAAGGAACGTGCCGAGCAGCGCAAAAAGGAAAAGGAAGAGAAGAAGAAGGCTAAGAAGGGTCTGGACTGAGCTTCCGCTTTGATTTTGCATAAGAAAACACCGTCCGATGAGCTCGGGCGGTGTTTTCTTATGCAGGGAACGGTCAGGCGCGAAGCCTGCGAACGGTGATTTTTCCGAAGCAAAGCGTGCCGTCGCGCGCTTCCGCTTCCGGACGGAGGCGGAGGTAGTTGCGGTGGAAGAAGCAGGTTGCCGGGTGCTCGCTGCGGATCGCGTAGGTGCCGGACGGTGTCTCGATCTCGATCCGGTCAAGCGGCTTTCCGGAATAGGGCAGCTTCTGATAGTCGTTGAAGGGAAGCTCCGGGTACATGCTGTCGGCGGGATCGCCGCTCTCCTTTGAAAAGCTCGTTCCGTCCTGCAAATAGACCGTGACGCGGCTTCCGGATTGCGGAACGGCCAACTGGAACAGCGGATCGAGCGGCTTCTCCTCCGGATTGGTCACGCGCGTTTCGATTTCAGCCGTTTGCTCGTCCGGGAAGTGATAATTCCGGCGGATCGCGACGCCGTCAACGGTCAGCTCGGCAAAAAACTGCCGCCTGCTGACGAACTCATAGCGGATCGTCTTGCTCTCGTTCGGCACGACCCAGCCCTCCAGATAGGGATAGGTGAAACAGGGCCAGATCACCGTCAGCGCCGGGGCGTCCGTCCTGCCGAAGGAGAGATAGCCCGTCGTCTCGTTGAACAGGATGTCATCACCGAGCTCGCGGAGCTTCATCTTTTTGCGCACCGGCGCCTGCACATCGTAGCGGTAGGTGCAGAGCTGCCCGTCGATATCGAACCGGGCGTTCACGCAGCCGGTCGGAGCGGTGAGCTTGAGCGTTTTGCCGACGGGGCAGGTGAGGGTCTGCGTCTTTTCCGAGCCGTCCGGCATCTCGTAGCGTACCGTGAAATGTCCGGCCTCCGCCGCCTCGGCACAATAGGTGAAGGCGCTGCGGTTGCGCAGGCTCTGGTTCAGGCGGAACACGTTGTCGATGGCCGTGCCGACGATCAGAGAGGACGAGCGCTCGACCGTGAAGAGATATTCATAGCCGTTGGCCTTCCAGCTCATGATGAAGCAGCCGCTGCCGTCGACCGGCGTTTCGCGCAGCAGCTCGGCCTTGCTGATGCGCCGCAGGAGCATCGGCATGATGTTCGTTTCGATCACGTTGTGCGAGCAGACGTGGCGCAGCATCGAGGGCATATAATCATAGAGCACATAGTCGCCGTAGACGGTCGGCTTTGCCTCAAAGATCAGTGCGCCGGTCTTCCGGTTGAGCAGCAGGGAGGACGTGTTCGTCGTTGCGACCTCGGAGATCAAAACCAGATAGCCCTCGTTTTCCGCGCGGTCAAGCAGCATCCGGAACATATCCGCGATGGAGAACATCGCCGAGCGGAATTTCTTATCGATCAGCATGACACCGATGATGAGCTGCCCCGCACGGCAAACGCGCTGGCTGCCGTTGCGGTAGCACGCGACATAGGTGACGGCGGTGTCGCCGTCATGTCCGACGATGCCGAAAACGAAGCCCTTTTTTTCCTGATTCTGAATGAAGCGCTCCGGCGTCAGCTCCGGATCGTATTTGCCCATGCCGAAGGCATTGCGGCGGAACAGCTCCGTTACGGCCGGGGCATCGGCAGGGGTATAATAGCTGTAAACAATCTTTCCCATGGCTTATTTTTTGCGTTTTCTGCTCATGTTGAGGATGGCGAGCAGGTAGAATACGACGCCCGTTCCGACCAGAATGGCGATGCTGACCCACGCGGGCGCGACCGTGCTGCCGTAGGTGAAGCGCACGCCGAGCGTCTCATCAAACCCGGCGCGCTGCGCCGCGGGCAGGGCCGCAAAGCTCACGTCCGAGAGGCCGTCCATCATCAGCTGACGGAACAGCGCAGCGGAGTGGGCGCAGGGGAAATAACGAATGACGTTCTGCACGCCTGCCGGAAGCTGGCCGATCGGGATATACGAGCCGACCAGGAAGCCGATGAGCGTGCCGAGGATGATGCTGACGGTCGTGTAGGACGCCATTGTGCGCATAAACGAAACAATAAAGCAGACCATTGCGCTCGACGCGAAGGACGAGAGCAGCATCACGCCGAAAATTTTCAGATAGGTCAGGGCGCCAAGCAGCTCACCGCCCTTGACGCAGATATAGGCCTCACCGATGACGAGCACGATCACGGACATGATCACACTGACAATGAAGCCGGTGAGCATATAGCTCGCAGTGATCGAGGCGCGGGAGATCGGGGAGGTATAAAAATCCTTGATGATCTTCTGGTCGCGGTCGGTGACCATCTGGGCATAGGCGCCCATGCTGGTCGTGATAGAGGCCGAGGCCAGCATACCGGCGACGACCCATGCGTTCATGATGCTTTTGGAGTTATCGAGCCAGCCCAAGTCTTCGATGATGGAATCGCCGATGAAGAAGATGAACAGGGCGAAGATGATCAGAACGCCCAGCAGCGAGAAAAACACGCCGCCCTTATCGCGGAAGTAAATTTTCAGTCCGCGCAACGTTAAGCCTTTCATTCACGAATCTCCTTTCCGGTGATGTTCAGGAAGACGTCGTCCATCGTCCCGTGGAACACCTCAAAGCTCTCCATCCAGTCCTTGACGTCCTGTAGGATCGGCAGGGCGTCGACGGTGTTATCCAGACGGACGTCGATGCGCTCGGCGGCGCGCACCCACGACAGCTTTTTCTGCTCAAGGTAGCGCTCCAGCGCCGGCTCGTCCGTCGGATTGATGTAAAGATGCTCACTGCTGTACCGCTGCTTCAGCTCATAGGGCGTGCCCTGCGCCGCGATCAGGCCGTCGTCGATGATCACGACGTAATCGGAGTTTGCGGCCTCCTCCATGTAGTGCGTGGTCAGGAAGATGGTCATGTGCTGCTCCTGCTGAAGCCGCCGCACCGTTTCCCAGACGCGCTTGCGGGTCTGCGGGTCGAGGCCGGTCGTCGGCTCGTCGAGGAAGAGGATCTTCGGCGTGTTCAGCAGGGCACGGGCAATGTCCGCGCGGCGGCGCTGGCCGCCGGAGAGCTTGCCGTAGGGACGGTCGATGAAATCGTTCAGGTCCGTCCATTCGATCACGCGGGCGACGGCTTCCTTCCGGGAAGCGGCGGTTTTGTGATAAAACCGCGCACGGAGCATCAGGTTTTCGCGGACGGTCAGCGTCTTGTCGAGCAGACTGTCCTGAAACACGGCGCCGATGCTGTTTTTGATCTGCCCGGCCTGCGTGCGCAGGTCAAACCCGGCGATGGTCGCCTCGCCGGAATCAAAGCTGTTGAGCGTGCAGAGCGTATCGATCGTGGTGGACTTGCCTGCACCGTTCGGCCCGAGGAAGGAGAACAGCGCGCCCTCCTCGACATAGAAGCTGATGCCCTTGACGGCTTGCAGCTTGCCATAGCTTTTTTTCAGGTCATGTACTTCGATTGCTTTCATTTTTGTTTCCTATCCTTTCCGGTGCTAGACCGGCAGCGGTTGATTGTCAAACGACATCGTTTTGGATCGGCCGCTTTTCGCGCACCGCTGCGTCATGGCCACGAGCAGATAAAAATCGACGTTTTTCTTCTCGTTTTTCACGGCTGCCTGCTGCAATGTGCCGCGCGCGTTGAAAAAGCGGAGCGGCGCAAGCACCTTGAGATCATACGGGACAAACTTGGCCGGATCGTCCTCGAGCGTGCAGCCGCTGCCGTCCATTCGGAACTGGCAGGCATAGTCGTGGTCGGTCAGGCAGACCTCCAGCACCGACGCGCCGCTGCGCACCCATTCCGGGCGGTAGGTCAGTCGGATCAGACCCATCAGCGCCCGAATTTTCCGCATCCGAAAGTGCTCGGCAGTCTCATCCGGCTCGCGCATCAAAGTATTGAGGTTCGTGAACTCGAGATATTGCTCCATCGGCAGCATCGGGCGCTCGAGGATCGCGCGCGTCTCGGGCGTGATCCCGCCCGCGGCATATTCCGCACCGGCGCGCTCCAGCGCCGCGAAATAGGGCGCGGTGTACGCCCGCATGGCGTCGTGGCGGAAGAGGTCGCCCTCGGTGCAGTAGATCTGCTCGCACTGCGCGCCGTAATACTGCGAGAAAACGGCCTGAATGCCGTTGATGTTGCCGTCTCGGTTGAACAGGCCGCAGGTGACGAAGGTCAGATAGCGCTGATGCTCCAGATCATAGCGCCGCTTGTGCTTCGTGTGGCTCGAATTGGTCTCGGCCAGCATGGGATATTCGATCGGCAGCAGCCGCTCGAGCACCATTTTCACAGTGGACGGCAGCCCGTAAAAGTAATTCGGGAACGCCCACGCGACGATGTCGGCCTGCACATAAGACCGGAACAGCTGCTGCATATCGTCGTTTTGGACGCAGTGACCGTCAACGGTGCTCCAGCAGGCAAGGCAGCCCCGGCAGGGATGCAGATCATGCTCGGCGCAGACAAATTCTTCAAATTCATAATCGCCGTGCTTTTGCATCCCGGAGATGAATTGCAGCGCCAGACGGCGGGAGCTGCTGCGCGTTCCGCGCGGACTACCGGTAATCAAGAGAATTTTTTTGATGGTGGGGCACCTCCCTAAGGGTCAATCTGCCGCTGAGCCGATCGCGGCGAGCGCCTCGAGCTGATTTGCGGCCGTGACCTCGGCACGGCGGCTCGGATCGGTGCGATAGGGGCGAAGCAGCGCCTCGGCGCGCTCGGCCTCCTCGCGATAGCGCGGATCGGTCAGAACCTCGTGCATCGCCTCGGCAACCTGACGAGAGGTCAGGTAGGCGGCGTAGAGCCGCTTGGCGCAGCCGAAGTTCTCCAGCAGATTGGTAATGTTATGCCGCTGCTCAAACGGACCGGGGATCGAGACAAACGGACATTTGCCCATCAGCATGGCATAAAGCGTGCCCTGACCGGCCTGGATCAGCGCGGCGTCGCAATGCTCTGCCATTTCCAGCAGCGGATATTTTTCGCTGAAATGGAAATTCGGCGGATAAGACGCGACCTCATCCGCAGTCAGGAAGCCGATCACGGAGACGAAGACCTCAAAATCGGTCGTGCGGAGCGCTTCCAGCGCAGTTTGCAGCACCCGCTTGCTCCCGGCCGAGCCGAGCGAGACGAGCACCTTTTTGCGGCCATTCTGCGCATAGAGCGCAGCTTTTTCCGCCTCGGAGAGGGGAATGACCTCGCTGTTGAGGATCGGGCCGATGAAAACGGTGCGGTTCGGGATCTCCGGCAGAGCCGGAAACAGCTCGCGCGCGTCGGACATCAGATTCAGGTCGCCGCAGTAAATGTCCATGTCACTGCAAAACGGCTCGCAGCCGTGCTGCATGAGATATTTGTTCCAGACCTGCGAGGTCGCGCAGGTCTGAATGGCGCGCTTCTGCATCACGCGGTCGGTCGTCAGCTCCAGCGCCTGCTGATAGGGAAGTGCCTTCACCTCGGCGCGGCTGAGTGCCTCAAAGGCCACGACGCGCTTTGCCGCGACGCTCTCCAAATAGGCCTTGGAGACCACGGCGGACAGACACCACGCCAGCTTGACCTTGGCGATCCGCGCCGAGACGGTCAGCGTCATGCGGTAGCCCGTAACGATCACGAACGGCCGGTAACGCGCGATCAGCTCCAGCTCGGCCTGAACAATGTCGTCCAGCTCCTCGTAGGTGGTGTATTGATTGCCGTATTTCTCCATATTCAGCATCTTGGCGATGCGCTCCGGCGTGTACCAGCGGCGATCGGCCTCGAGCCGTTCGCGCACGAAGGGCAGACCGTTCAGCAGATGGTCGAAGCGACCCTCGCCCAAAAAGACGACGCGATGGCCGCGACGGTGCATCTCCAGGCCGATCTCGATCATGCGCTGCGTCTCGCTCCAGTTGAAGAGCGCCGAGGCGATCAAAACGGTTTGCTGCTCCATCGTTTTACTCCTCCTTCTCCGTCAGACGGACGGCGCAGGTCATGCTGACCAGCAGACCGTGGTCGGCCTCGCGGCAGATACGGACGGCAAAGCGGCTGAGGCCGTCGGCGCCGCAGGACGTTTTGCAGACGGTCTGAAGCTCCAGCCGGTCGTAAAGACGCCCCGGCATCTGAAACTTGCTTTGCAGCTGCTCAAGCCGGCAGCCGAACCCGCTGCCCTCCCGCAGCTGCGGGAAGGCGGAGCGGTTCTGCATGACATAATCGTACACGGCGGCCTCCGCCCAGACGAAATACATCGGGTGATGGACGATGTTATACGAGTCGGTGTCCGTCGGGCCGACCGTAATAAAATAGGAATGCCGGGTTTTCATGCCTCAGTCGTTGACCTGCTCGAGCACGAGCGAGGCGAACGTGCCGCCCAGCGACATGCCGCTGACACAGGCCGTATGGATGTCGGCCTTGCGGTTTTCGCGGGCATAGCGTCCCTCGAGACCAGCGCGGAGCGCCGGGTGCCCGGCAGGGAGTCCGAGCGCCTCCTGCTTCTCAAACGCGTGCAGCGCAGCCAGCAGACTGTAGCCCGCGTCGGTGCCAGAGGCAATGCCCAGCAGGGGAGAGACGGTGGAGCAGAGCGTGTCGGCGCGCAGAACACCGGCCTCGGTCAGCGCTTGCAGCGCGTTGGCGTCGGCCTCGTCGCAGGCGGGAACGCCCATGGCGGTGTTGAGATAGAGGTCGATCTTCGGGCTTCCGGCCTCGCGGACGGCGTTTTCCACGCAGACGCGCAGAGCCTCGCCGTTCGGGTCGACGCTGGCCAGCTTCCCGTTGTCGGAGCTGACGCCCAGACCCTTCACGCGCGCCAGGAGCTTCGCGCCGCGCGCACGGGCGCAGGATTCCTTTTCCAGCACGACCGCCACTGCGCCGGGGGAGAGCACCATGCCGTCCGCCTCGGGCGTCAGAGGACGGTAGTCGTCGCGCGAGAGCAGATCGAGCTTGTCATTGCCGATCAGCAGCGGCTCGTTGCATTCATCGGCGCTGATGACGATGATCGCGTCGGCCGTATCGTTATGCAGCAGCTCGCTGGCATAGTTGAAGGCCAGCAGGAAGGAGGCCACGCCGTTCGAGAGCGTCGAGGTCGGGCCCTTGAGCATGTTGGCAATGCAGAAATTGCCGGGAGCGGCGTTGATGACGCTGTTCGGGAAATCGGACAGGCTGATCGAGGCGATGCCCTGCTCGACGATCATTTTGTCGATGTTGACGATCGTGCCGAGCGGGCCGGTGCCGGTGGCATAGATCACGCCGATGCGGTTCGAGCTCTCGCGGGTCACGCGGAGCTTGGAATGATCGAGCGCCTGCTTGCCGGCGGCCATGGTCAGCTTCGTGACCTCGTCGATGCGGCGGATAAATTTGCTCGGGATGAACTTTTTCCACTCCACGTCGGGCATAACGCCGGCCTGATGATTTCTGCACTCGGCGGATTCGACCCTGCCGATGCAGGACGTGCGATTTTCAAAGGTCTGCCAGAGCTGGGCGATGCCCACGCCGCCGACGCCGCAGCAGCCCATGCCGGTGATGACAACGGAATCGTCGACCGGCTCGGGAGCGTTGCCCGTGAAGCCGGGCTTGCCGAGCGAGAGGCAGCAGTTGTTGCCGCCGAAGGCGAAGGAGTTGGAGAGAATGACCCTGCAATCGCGTTTTTCGGCCTTGTTCGGGACAAGGTCAAAGGGCGCGGGATCGAAATCCGGGTCAAAATTAACGGTCGGGGGCACCATGCCGTTGTTGAGCGCCATGACCGAGGCAACGCATTCCTCGCCGCCGGCCGCGCCGAGGCAATGGCCGATCGCGCCCTTGATGCTGCTCAGAGCGACCTCGGGAACGCGGTCGTGAAACACGGCCTTGAAGGCGAGGCGCTCGGCGGTGTCGTTGGCGTGCGTGCCCGTTCCGTGGCCGTTGACATAGTCGATGTCCTCGACGGAGATGCCGCTGGCGCGGATGGCCGCCTGCATGGCACGGGACGCGCCGCCGCCGCCGAGATCGGGCGCGGTGGGATGATAGGCGTCTGCGCTCAGACCATAGCCGAGCACCTCGGCATAGATCGTTGCGCCGCGCTTGACGGCGTGGTCATAGTCCTCGAGCAGGACGAACGCGCCGCCCTCGCCGAGGTTGATGCCATGGCTGCCGCTGTAGGGCATGCAGCGCTCGGGATCGAGCGCCTTGAGCGCGTTGAACCCTGCAAAGGAGAAGGAGGACAGCGGGTCGACGCCGCCGGCAAGGATCACGTCGTGTTTGCCGTTGCGGATCATATCGCAGCCGTAGCCGACAATGTTGCCGCTGGCGGCGCAGGCCGTCGAAATGACGGTCTTGACGCCGCGGAAGCCGAAGCGCTTGGCGACAATGTCGACGATCGTATGCAGCGGATAGGCGACCAGCAGGTCGGCATCGGCAGAATCGATGCCGTTTTCCAGCCACTGCCGGTGGAAGGTCTGGCCGCTGAGCATACCGCCGAGGGACGTGCCGATGGCGACGCCGCAGCGGTAGGGGCTTTCGGCCGAGAGGTCAAATCCGGCGTGCTCCAGACATTCCGACCCGGCCAGCAGCGCGAACTGCGCGCAGCGATCAAAGGGAATGCCGTTTTCGGCAAAGAAGGGATCCTCACCGAGCGCTTCGCGGACGGCGCCGACCGTACCGGCGATATCGCCGCTCTTGGAGGAAAAAACCTTTCTGGAAAGGCCGACCTCGCCGTCGAAGAGGCGCTTTTCTACGGCCTCCTTGCCCTTGCCGAGGGCGTTGATGACGCCGTAGCCGGTGATGACAATCCGTTTTTTCATAGTGTGTTCTCCAAATTATGTATCGTTATTCCATCTGGGAATCCCAGCTCAGCGGGCGGACGAACGGGGACGAGAGCGTTTGCAGAGGATAGTCCTTGCCGTCAACGGTCAGCGTCATTTCAAGGCCGGAGACTGCGACATCGCTGCGCAGCAGCGCCAGACCGAGCACGCCGCCGATGGCGGGGTTGTTGCGGCAATGCAGAACCTTGCCGACTTCTTCGCCGAAAAGGCTGACGGGTGCGCCGTCCGGAACGTCCTTCGCGGGGCTGGAGAAGCCGACGCTCAGCTTTTCGCGCTCAGCCTCGAACAGCTCCATGAGCTTGTCGTGGCCGCAGTATTCTTCCTTTTCAAACTGAACGAACCACTGCTCGTTCAGCTCGAACAGGTTGCCCTCGGCGGCCGTCTGCGCGTTAAAGACCGGCTGGGAGATCTCCAGCATACAGGTCTCCAATGCATCCGTGCCGCAGAATTCCAGCCCCATCTCCGGGAATTTTTCCAGAATGTCGCGGATGAGCGCGAGCAGGTCGGCGTTCTCTGCGACGAAGCAGTAGCCGTATTCGCCGGAGCGGCCGATGCGGCTCATCATGAGGGGCTTGCCGTTATGCTCGACGGTGGTCATGTCGCGCAGGGGCAGCGTCTCGACCGGGAAATTAAACAGCTCCTTGACGATCTTCCAGGACTTTTCGCCCTCGATGAACGCCAGCGCGTGCGTCTCGGACTGATCCTCGACGGTGACCTCGTCGGTCGCGTGATCCAGGATCCATGCCTTGACGGTCTCGGCGTTCTCGGGCGGGACGAGCACGAAATAGGCGTCCTCGCTGTTGATGACATAGGCGATGCCGAGTGTCACGGCGTCCTCGTTCAGGAAAAGGCACTCACTGACCTTTCCGGGGTTCAGGAAGCTGACGTCCTTCGTCACGAGCGTGTCGAGGAAGCCGCCCGCGTCGTCGCCGGTGACCTTGAGGATGCAGTAGCCCACGCCGTCGATGATGCCGACATGGTGGCGCAGAACGTCGTATTCGTGTTCAACGGTCGTATAGGAAACGGGAACCTCGCAGCCTGCAAGCTCCGCAGCGTTCACCGTGCTGGGATAGAGTTCTTTCAACGGACTGACTTTCATAGCTTTATCTCCTTTTTATACTTTTTCACTGACGGAAAGGACGCCTTCCACGGCGACCTGCTTGTCCACGCAAGCCTCCACCTTGATCTGCATCAGGTTGCCGAGCTGAACCTTTTTGGCCACGCGCAGCTCCAGCGTGTCGCCGGGGCGGACAAGGCGCTTGAATTTCATGTTGCGGATATCGACCAGATAGCCGACCTTGTCGGCAATGGCCTCGTAGTCGATGTCCAGATGCTCGATGTCGTCCCAATTCGTGTCTGCGGGGAAAGCGCCGGTGCAGTACATCACGGCGGTGAGCTGCGCAAGGCTCTCGACGATCAGAACGCCCGGAACGATCGGCTCGCCCGGAAAATGGCCGGTGAAATACGGCTCGTTGATCGTCACGTTCTTGATGCCGACGGCGCTCTTGCCGGGATCGAGCTTCACAACGCGGTCGACCAGCAGGAACGGGTATTTATGCGGCAGCAGACGATAGATGTATTTTGCTTCGATCGGCTTCATGGCGGCTCCTCCTGCTATCAGCCGAGATCGAAATCGTCGCCGTCGCCGTCCTCGCCGTCGTCGGTCATGTGCTCCATGACATAGTCTGCGATCGTGTTGACGGAGCTGAACACCTCGGACTCGCCGTCGGAGACGGTGACGGAGAATTCGTTATAAATGCCGACTGCAAGCTCCAGCGCGTCGATGGAATCCAGCTCCAGACCGCGGCCGAACAGGGGCTGATCGTCCGTGATGAAGGCGGGTTCCAGATCGAGGCAGAGCTGCTCGACAATGATTTCCTTGACCTTTTCGCAGATCGCTCTGCGCTTCGCGGCATACTCCAGAACTTCTTCTTTTGTCGTGAATTTCATTTTGGTTTCCTTCCTTTCATTTCTATCCTTCCGGCAAGGCAAGGCCCTGCCGAATTCACATAATCAGGCCGCCGTCGGCGACGATGGTCTTGCCCGTGATATAGGACGCAAGGTCCGAGGCAAGGAACGTCACGACGTTGGCGATTTCCTGCGGCTCGCCGAAGCGCCCCATGGGGATATACTGCATGTATTTTTCCTCGAGGAGCTTGCGGTTGGCCTGCGTCATGCGGGTGTCGATAAAGCCGGGGGCGACGACGTTGGCGCGGATGCCGTGCCGCGCGTATTCCTTGGCGACCGTCTTGGTGAAGGAGACGATTGCGCCCTTGGAGGCGGAGTAATTCGCCTGCCCCTCCTGACCGACGACGCCGCTGGTCGAGGAGATGTTGACGATCGCGCCGCCGTTCTTGGCCGCGCACATCAGGCGGATCGCGCCCTGCGTGCAGTAATAGCAGCCGTAGAGATTTGTTTTGATAACGGTGTCAAAGGCCTCGCGGCTCATCATCATCAGATAGCCGTCGCGCGTAACACCGGAGTTGTTGACGAGAATGTCCAGCTTTTTAAAATGCTTCTTGATCTTGGCGAACATGGCGTCGACCTCGTCCGGATCGGAGACGTCGGCCTTGACGATCGCCGCCTTGCCGCCTGCCTCGCGGATGACGTTGAGCGTTTCCTCCGCGCCCTCGCGGCTGCGGTTATAGTTGATGACGACCGTCGCGCCCTTGGCGGCCAGATCGATCGCAACGGCGCGGCCGATTCCGGCGGAGCCGCCGGTCACGAGAGCGATTGTTCCTTCTTCAAAAAGCTTCATATTGCAGCCTCCTTTTGCATCAGCTGCAGCGCCTGCATCCGCTGTTTCGGGTTCGACGCTGCATATACGGTCTGTTTGGGGTCGGTGTTGCGCATCATACCGGCCAGAACCTTGCCGCTGCCGCATTCGACGAGCAGCAGCTCCGGCGTCTCGAGCAGGCGGCGCAGACCGTCGTACCAGTGGACGGTGTGGCAGCATTGCTGCGTCATATCGCGGAGAATGTCGTCGGTGCCCTCGGCATAATCGCCCTTGCAGTTGAGGATGATGCGGCAGTGCGGCTCGTGCATCGGGACGGAGCGGATGAATTCGGCAAAGCCTGTCTCCATCTCGCGCATGAGCGGTGTATGGAACGCGTTGCTGACACGCACGGGGATCGTCCGGATCGCGCCCTTCTCGCGGAACAGCGGCTCGGCGCGCTCGATCTCCTCGGGCAGCCCGCCGACGACGACCTGCTTCTCTGTGTTATGCAGCGCGACAGCCAGACGCTGGCCGGTCGGATCGACCTCGGCGCAGATCTCCTGCACCTGCGGGAGCGTCAGCCCCAGCACGGTGCACAGTGCGCCGCTCTGCTGCGTCCGGCTCATGAGCTGGGCGCGCTTGTCCACGATGCGGAACAGGTCGAAAAGGGAGAAGACCCCGGCGGCATAGAGTGCGGAGAACTGCCCCAGGCTGTGCCCCATCACGATGTCAGGGCGCGCGCCGTCGCGCGTCAGCAGGGTATAGTAGGCAAGGTTCATGGCGGTGACGGCGAGCTGCGTGTTCTGCGTCTGCTTGAGCTCGGCGTCGCCTGCGGTCAGACAGAGGCTGCGGACGTCGCGTCCGGTCGCTGCGGCAGCGGTCTCAAACACCTCGCCGACGGCGTCGGCATCCTTGCCCAGCTCGCGGAGCATTCCAGCCTTCTGCGTTCCCTGACCGGGGAACAGAAAACAGGTATTCATGTTGCGATCTCTCCTTTATTTATAATGAATTGCGACATCTGTCCGCAGATTGAGCTTTCCCAATCCGGCAGCAGCCGGATCTGCTCGTCCACGGCGGCAATTTTGACCGTCGCCTCGGCGTAGCACGTCTGCGCTTCGTCGAAGACGCGGTGATAAAACTCCATCATGGGGATGCTGTTGACCACAAGGCGCGTCTGGATCGTCATTTTGCCGCGCCCGCGCCATGTGCGCAGTTGGTTGAAATCCGCCTTTGCGACCACATAGCGCGCCTGCCGCGTGCGCCGCAGATTGTCCCCCGTGATCTGCGCGCTGCCCTGAAAACGGGAAAGCACGTCGAAGCGCGCCATCTCAAAGAATTCAAAGAGCTTGGATGGGTGGAGCTCCTCGTTGCTGATGAGATCGGAAAAACGGGGGAACACGTCAAAATAAAAGTAGTAGGCGTGCTGCTTTTGCTCGGAAAAAGCCTGCGCTTCAATCGATTCGATAGAAATCCCTCGCTTCCTTCGGTGAAATGGAATGAATGTCCGGCTGTGCGTCGGTCGGCGCGCAGAGCGCAACGCAGACGTCCGGCGCGACCCATTGGTCACAGATCGCCACGGCAACGCCGTTCAGTGTCTGCGCCGATGCCAGCACGCTCAGGGAGCGCTTTGCCTCCGTCGTCCAGCCCGTGCCGAGCCATTTCAGGACGGCCTCCTTGCGCGCCCACAGGCGGCAGAGCGCCTTCGGCTCGTCCGGCGTTGCGGCGAGATCGCCGGACGTCAGATAAGGGGCGTAAAACCGCGCCGGGATCCTCCGACACGCCTGAATATCCAGCCCGACCGGCTGCGTCCCGGAAACTGCGCAGGCGACCCAGCCGTCGCTGTGCGACAGGCTGAAGTGCGGCGCGCCGTCCGGAAGCACCGGCTTGCCCGAGGCGGTGCGCCGGCAGGCGGTGAGCTGTGCCTCGTCAAAGCCAAGCGACGCAAATGCGTGCCGCAGGAGCAGCCACGCCCACGCAAGGTCGTGCGCCTTTGCCCTGCTGAGCGCCGCCTGCACGCGGGACCGCCGTTCCGGCGGAAGCAGCTCGAGCGGGGGAAGCGGCAGAGCCGCCGACTCCATATAAAAAACGGATACGCGATTTTTCAGGGATCGACACCTCGCCTCCTCGGCTCGTCGCGCGAAAAAGAGCGCATTCCCGCGCAACAACCGACTTCTGCTTGATCCGGGGAATCTCTGATGAAATCGCAAAAGACTCACTGAATGCCGCAGTCGATTGATTCAGAGATTCCCTAGCATATACTCTCTATAAATATAGCATTCCATCGCGCATTTGTCCAGAAGACATCATTCGGTAAAATTGCCAAAAAGTACGCCGAAATTTGTCATATATGCACGAAAGCCAAGACAGCGGCACTTCCTAAAATGCTTTCTACTCTGTGATGAATCAGCGATGATCCGGGCAGAATACGCAAATGGCCTGCCCGTCGCTTCAAGCGGGAACTTCGTGCATGTGCCGCGCCGCGGGCGCATAGAGTGAAAAGGGGAGGGGGGACGAGTTTATGAAGAAGCAAACCAAACGGGGACGCTCCGTGATCCGGCCGCTGACCGTGCAGCTCCTGATCGCCGCGCCGGTTCTGACGCTGCTGCTCTGTCTGGCAGTCGCGCGGCTGATCCTGTCCGGCGTCGTGCCTGAGGAACGCATCACGCTCTGCGCGTCCGCGATTGCCGGCATCACCGGTTTTTTGCTGAGCCTTTATTGCGGCGTGCGCGTGCCGCAGAAGCGGCTGCTCTGGGGCATGGTAGCGGCTGCGGGCTATGCGCTGCTGCTCCTGATCGGCAACCAGTTCTTTTTCGGGATGCCGTATTCCGGCGTCGCGGCGTGCCTTGGCACAATTTTTGCCGGAGGCCTTTTGGGCAGTCTGCTCAGCTCGGTTCGCAGGCAAAAATACGCCTGAATCGGTTTCGGACAATTGCAGGAAAACTTGCAAAATTCCGAAACCACAAAATCGTGCGTCGAAAAAAACCGCCTCCACTACATTTTGTGGAGGCGGTTTTTTGCCTTGCATGTGCACATGTGGGCAGTTGCTTGGTTTACATAATGTTGTTTACATAAAATATGTGCATAATGAACAAATTTTGAACGGAGCATAAAAAAGTATTGAAAAACAGTAATTTTTGCGCTATAGTAGTGATTACAGCGAATCAAAAGTTTGTAAAAATCCTGTTTTTACCATAATTTGTGTTTCTTGTGTCCGGTATACACAATATCTTGATTCCGAGTTTTTGCGAAAGGGGTGCGGCAAACAAATGGCTGATCTGGTCACTGCTTACGAGAGCTTTCTTCTGAATATCCGGCACGCTTCGGCAAACACCGTTTCGTCGTACCTGCGCGACGTGCGCCAGTTCTCGGACTATCTGACTGCCCACGGGGAGGCGCCGCTGGAGCGCGTGGATCGTGCGTGCGTCTGCCGCTACACGCAGCACCTGACGCAGGACGGCAAGTCCCCGGCGACCGTTGCCCGCTGCGTCGCCTCGCTCAAGAGCTTCTACCGTTATTGCGTCTCTGAGGGTCTTACGCCGGAAAATCCGGTGCGCTCGATCCCGCAGCAGAAGTCCGAAAAGAAGCTGCCGCAGATCCTGACCGGACGGGAGGTCGAGCTGCTGCTCGAGCAGCCGAAATGCGTCGATTGCAAGGGCTATCGCGACAAGGCCATGCTCGAAACGCTCTATGCCACCGGTATGCGCGTCAGCGAGCTGATCTCCCTGAACGTCACGGACGTCAGCCTTGCGGGGGCCTTTGTCAAATGCAGCGGAACGGGCGGAAAATACCGCATCATCCCGCTCTATCCCGCTGCCGTGAGCGCTCTGACGGCCTATCTGACCGAGATCCGCCCGAGAATGGTCGCAGACCCGGAGGAATCCAGTCTGTTCGTCAATATGAGCGGCGAGCGCATGACCCGGCAGGGCTTCTGGAAGATCATCAAGCGCTATCAGGAGTCCGCGCAGATCAGCAAGGACATCACGCCGCACACTCTGCGCCACAGCTTCGCGGCGCACCTGCTCGAAAACGGCGCAGACATTCGCTCCCTGCAGGAGATGCTCGGCCACAGCGACGTTTCCTCAACGCAGATCTACACGCAGGTCGTCAAGCAGAACCTCAAGACCGTCTATAACAAGTTTCACCCGCGTGCCTAGGGAATCTCTGAATCAATCGGCAGCGGCGCTCAGCGCGCCAGACGCGCGAATTCCTGCCGCAGAACGAACACGGCCGTGCAGCCGAAGCGTTCTGCGGCTTTTGCTTTTTGCAGAAGCGTTGCGCGCGTGTCAAAATAGCGGCCGTTTTCCAGCATACAGCAGGCGTTCGGGATCGCGCGCCGTGCGCGGCAGGGGAGTGCACACGGCAGCCTCGCCGGGATCAGCTCCAGCGCCCACGCTCCGCCGCACCGCGCCGACGCGTCTTGGCAGAAGCGCTCCCAGCAATTCGGAATGCCCCACACGCTGACGACCGGAACGACGTCTCGCTGCCCCACGCAGGCGCGTTCGGGGAGAAAGAGCGGCGCTTTCTCCGGGCGGATCGTGCGCAGCGCGGTCAGAAGCGACTGCGTCCGCGCGCAGACCGTCCGCTCCAGATCGCAGAAAACGCCGTTTTTCAAATAAGGCCTCAGAGGTGCAAGCTCCGGCAGACGCTCCGGGAGCACGCGATCGTCGAGCACGCAGAGCGCGTCCCTTTGCGGCCGCTCCGGCAGACGCAGCGCGCCGTCCGCCGAAAATCCGAAGCCCATTTGTGCAAATTGCCCGCCCTCCGGCGGCATTTTTTCCGGATCGGCATAATAGAAGAGAATTGACAATAGACAAACCTCCGTTTCGGTGGTATAATGTCTCTATCATTTTATGAGATGGTAGAATGTACTATGCTTTCACTCTTGCCAAAGCTGCTCTGTGCGCGCCTGACCGATCTGACGCCCGGAGAGCTGACCCGACGCGGCATCGATCTGCTGCTGATGGATTTTGATAACACCATGCTTCCCTATACGACCGACCAGCCGGCCCCCGAGCTGCTGCGCTGGCTGGAGCAGATGCAGGCGGGCGGCGTCCGGCTCTGCATCGTCTCGAACAGCAGGAAGCTGCACCGCGTGCCCGTTTTTTCCGAAAAATACGGCGTTCCGTGCGTGATGCGCGCGAAAAAGCCCTTTCTGCGCGGCATCCGCGAGGCCATGACGCGCTTCGGCGCTTCGCGTGCGCAGACGGCGCTGGTCGGCGATCAGACCTACACCGACGTGCTCGGCGCGAATCTCGCCGGGATCATGTCGATCCAGGTTCGATCGATCTGCAATCATACAATCTGGTTAAAGCTGCGGCATCTTTTGGAGCTGCCGCCGCTTGCCTTTGCAAAAAAAACAGGAGGATACACCATGACAAATCTTGAAAAATACCGCTCCGTCCTGACCGACGATGTGCAGGGTCTGTTCCTGACATCGCGCTACAGCCGCATGTACGCCGCCGAATTTGACATCGCCGAGGGCTATGCCATCGTCGCGCGGAACGGCGCCTATTACATCACCGACGGCCGCTATATCGAGTCGGCGCAGAAGAATATCCCCGGCTTCACGGTCGTGGAATTCAGCGCAAGCCGTCCGCTGGCGACGGTCGTCAACGAGCTGCTCGCGAAGCTCGGGCTGCACACGCTCGGCTTCGAGGAGGATTATACCACCGTCGGCGAGCTGCGCAGCTTTGAAGAGAGCTTCGACGCCGAATTCGTGCCGATCCAGAAGAAGATCAACGTCTTCCGCCACAGCAAGGAGAAATGGGAGCTGGAGCGTATGCAGCAGGCGCAGGACATCACCGACCGCGCCTTCACCGAGGTCTGCTCCCGCATCCATGAGGGCATGACGGAGAAGGAGCTTTGCGCCGAGCTGATCTACTGCCTGTACAAAAACGGCGCGGAGGGGCTGTCCTTCGACCCGATCGTCGTCTCCGGCCCGAACACCAGTATGCCGCACGGCGTCCCCGGCGACCGCAGGCTGCAAAAGGGCGATTTCATCACCATGGATTTCGGCGTGCTCTATCGCGGCTATTGCTCCGACATGACGCGCACGGTTGCGCTCGGCCATGCCACGGAGAAGATGCGCGAGGTTTATCAGACCGTGCTGAAGGCGCAGCTTGCCGGGCTGGCCGTCTCGAAGGCCGGCGTTTCCGGCAAAGCCGTTGACGCGGCGGCGCGCGACGTCATCACCGAGGCGGGCTACGGCGCTTATTTCACCCACAGCTACGGTCACAGCCTCGGCCTGGAGATCCACGAGGCGCCGAACTGCAACACGCGCAACGATCTGCCGATCCCGCTGCACGCGGTCGTTTCGGCCGAGCCGGGCATCTATATCCCCGGCGAATTCGGCGTCCGCATCGAGGACGTCGCCGTCTTTGAGGAAAACGGCTGCCGAATTCTGACGAAAAGTCCGAAAGAATTGATGATTCTTTAAGATTTTTCCGTCAGGCACTTGCAATTTGCGGTCTTATCGGTTAAAATAAGCTTGTATCTCTGAGTAAATACGTATTGCAATCTCTCTCGAGAGAAAAAATAGGAGGAAAAATATGATTTCTGTCAGTGATTTTAGAAACGGCGTTACCTTTGATATGGATGGCAAGGTCATGCAGATCATCGAGTTCCAGCATGTCAAGCCCGGCAAGGGTGCCGCGTTCGTCCGCGTGAAGATGCGCAACGTCATCACCGGCGGCGTGACCGAAACGACCTTCAACCCGAACGATAAGTATCCGACCGCTTATATCGAGCGCAAGAAGATGGACTATTCCTATAAGGATGGCGATCTTTACTACTTCATGGACAACGAGACCTACGAGATGACCCCGGTCAACGCTGACATTCTCGACAGCAGCTTCCGCTTCGTGAAGGAAAACGACCAGTGCACCGTTCTGTCCTATAAGGGCAGCGTGTTCAGCGTCGAGGCGCCGAACTTCGTCGACCTTGAGGTCACCAAGACCGAGCCGGGTCTGGCTGGCAACACCGCCACCAACACCCTCAAGCCCGCAACGCTCGAGACCGGCGCCGAGGTCAAGGTGCCGCTCTTCATCAACGAAGGCGACCGCATCAACATCGACACCCGCACCGGTGAATATCTGGGTCGCTCCAAGAACTGATTTGCCGAAACGAAAGGAGAACGACATGACTCTCTCTGAAAAATCCGCTTACCTCAAGGGTCTGATGGACGGGCTGAAGCTCGACACCGAAAAGCCCGAGGGCCAGATGATCTCCGGGATCGTCGAGCTGCTGCAGGGCATGACCTCCGCGATCTCCGATCTCGAGGAAAACGCCATTGCCGTTTCCGACGAGCTGGATGAGATCGAGGACGATCTCGACGCCATTGAGGAATTCCTGATGGACGACGAGGACGAAGACGACGACGAGGATGACGACGACGCATACGACTTTACCGATGACGACGGCGAAGACTTTGATTATGACGAAGATGTCATGTATGACGTGACTTGCCCGAAATGCGGCAACGAGATGCAGCTCACGGAAGACGAGCTGCTCAACGAGCCGTATAAATGCCCGAAATGCGGCGAGCCGCTTGAGTTCGAGTTCGACGAGGACGACGAGGACGACGAGGGCTGATTCTGTGCTTCCGGCTCCCCTGAGCGCCTGCGCGCCCAGGGGAGTTTTTTCGGCCGTCGGCACGGATCGGGCGCCGCAGACATAGGATGTGCCGGGGGATCTTTATGAGGGAACGCTGCGAACGTCTGCTCTGCGTGAAGTCCATTGTGACGCTCTCGCTCACGGCGATTTTCTGCGTGCTGGCGCTGCGGGAAAAAGTCGACGCCAGTCAGTTTCTGACGACGTTTTCCATCGTCATTTCGTTCTACTTCGGCACGCAGCACGAGCGCGGAACGTGAATCCGCAGGGGGGAAGCGCCGCCGAGTCGCTGCCGAATGCGGTGCTTCCCCAGACTTTCCCTTGACACTCCGCGCTGCTTGCGGTATACTATTACGGAATCTAAGGAAAAGAGCTTTGGAACATCATGATTGAATATATCGACATTGACCACGCGCAGGAGATGGACGAATTCGTCCGTCAGCACGAATATGCGCACTTTATGCAGACCTCGCTCTGGGGGCGTGTGAAAAAGGACTGGGGCTGGCACGGCGTGATCTGCCGCGCCGAGGACGGCTCGATCCGCGGCACGATGGCGCTGCTCGAGCACAAGGTGCATTATTTCAAGACCGGCCTGCTCTATGCGCCGCGCGGCCCGATCGTCGCGCCGGATGATTTTTCCACGCTTGAGGAGCTGATCGACGCTGGCAGGCAGCTTGCCAAGAAGCGCGGTGACTATGTGTTCCGCTTCGATCCGCGCATTGAGGAGCAGAACACCGCGTTCTCCGATGAGGTCAGGCGCCTCGGCTTCACGCAGGACATGGCCTCGGACTATTCGCTGTTCCAGCCGCGCATGTGCTATGTGACCGATCTGCAGGGGCTGACCAAGGACGCGCTGCTGGCGAAATATCGCCGCTCTACGCGCTATAACGTCCGTCTGGCCGAGCGGCGCGGCGTGACCGTGCGCGTCGGCACGCTGGACGACCTGCCCGAGTTCCACCGGATGATGAAGATCACGGCCGCGAAGGATCATTTTGAGGCGCGTCCGTATCAGTATTTCGTCGATTTTCTGACCGGATTGGGCGACGCCGCGCGGCTTTACATCGCCGAAAAGGACGGAAAGGCCGTCGCCGCGACGATCTCGACCGAGTATGGCAACCGTATGTGGCACATGTACGGCTGCTCGGACACGGCCTGTCTGTCCGACCGGCCGAACGAGCTGCTGCAATGGGCGATGCAGTCCCACGCGATTGACGCCGGGATCCGTTATTTTGACTATCGCGGCGTCGAGGGCTACCCGGTCGAGGACAATCCCAAGTACGGCCTGCATGACTATAAGCAGGGCTTCGGTGCGGAGTTTCACTCCTATGTCGGCCAGTTTGACACGACCGTTCGTCCGGTCATGAAAAAGCTCGTCCTGACGCTCCAAAAATTCTATCACAGATAAAACGCAGCAACGCGGAGCCGATTTTTTCGGTTCCGCGTTGCTTTGTCGAGATCCTGTTTTGTGTGTTATTTGCTCCGTCTGCGGCGCTTGGGACGCAGCTCCTTGGCGGCCCTGCGCAGGTCGTGCTTGCGCATCTGGTTGTCAAAGATCAGCCGGAAGAAATACATCAGCGTCGGACAGGCGAGGATCAGAATGATGAGCGTCAGCAGACACGGTGTATGGATCGCCTGCACCTCAAAGAAGGAGGGCATCACCGTCAGCGCTCCGATCATAAGCGCCAGCATCGCGGCAAGCACCGCAACGCGCAGCTTGGTGAAGGGCTGCGAGACATAGAACAGCGTCATAAAGCCGACGGAGGCGACGATCCACATTGCCATTGTGCTCAGGTCCTCCGGGCACTTGAACATGTCGCTCAGGAAGGCCGCCAGCAGCACAAGAATGATGTTGGTCAGGCCGCCGGGCATGGCCTTGCGGATCACGTTGCGCAGGAACCGTCCGCTGACCTTGGCATAATTCGGCTCGAGGGCGAGGAAGAACGACGGAATGCCGATCGTCAGTGCGCTGATGAGCGACATTTGAATCGCCTGAAGCGGGAAGGGGAAGCCGACGAAGAGCAGCACGAGCGTAAAGACCAACGAGAAAATATTTTTCACGAGGAAGAGGGAAGCGGCGCGCTGGATGTTATTGATGACGCGGCGTCCCTCTGCCACGATGCTCGGCATCGCGCTGAACTGCGAGTCGGTCAGAACGATCTGCGCCACCTGCGAGGCGGCCTGGCTGCCGGAGGCCATGGCAATGCCGCAGTTGGCGTCCTTGAGCGCAAGCACGTCGTTGACGCCGTCGCCGGTCATGGCCACAATGTGCCCGGCCTGCTGGAAGGCACGCACGAGCTTGCGCTTCTGCTCGGGCGTCACGCGGCCAAAGACGGTGTAGCGCTGCACAGCGTCGTCAAAATCCTTGTCCGATTGCAGCGTCGTGGCGTCGACATAGCGCTCGGCGTGCTCGATGCAGGCGCGCGCGGCGACCTCCGAGACAGTCACGGGGTTGTCGCCGGAGATCACGCATACCCGCACACCCTGCTGGGCAAAATACTTAAAGGTGTCCGGCGCATCGGGACGGACGAGGTTGTTCAGATAGATCAGCGCGATCGGCGTGACGGCGCTGCAGTCGAGCGACGGCTCGAGCGGCTTTTCATAGCCCGCGAGCAGCAGCACGCGGCAGCCTCTGGCCGACCACGGCTCGGCATTCTCGCGGATCGTGTCATAATACGCGCCCATGATAAACTCCGGTGCGCCGACCACATAACGACCGTTTTCGCCGAAATCCGCGCCCGACCACTTGGTCGACGAGGAGAAGGGGATGCGCCGCACGGCCGTCCACGTCGTTCGGCCGGAGAACTGCTCGGACATGGCGCGGGCGGTATCGTTTTCCGCCTCCTCGCCGGTGTAAAACGCCGAGAGGATGTTTTCAATATCCTGATAGGAGAAGCGCTCCGTCCGGAGCGGGAAGACGTCCGCGACCTCCATCGTCGGCTCGGTGATCGTTCCGGTCTTGTCCACGCAGAGCACGTCGACGTGCGCCAGTGTCTCGATGCAGTTCATATCCTGCACGAGCACGCGGCTCTTGGTCAGCTTCAGGCAGCTCACGGCGATGGCGACGCTGGTCAGAAGATACAGTCCCTCCGGAATCATGCCGATCAGCGCGGCGACCGTCGCCTCAATGGAGTCCTTGAGCGGCAGGTTCAGACCCGAGCTGAGATACTGCCGCAGGAAGAGCATGATGCCCACCGGGATCAGGATAATGCCGACGACGGTGATGAGCTTGGTCAGGGAGTCCATCATGTCCGACTTCGTCGAGCGCACGTCGCGGCGCGCCTCCTGCGCCAGCTTTGCCGCGTAGCTCTCCGCGCCGACGTGCGTGAGCTGGGCGCGGCCTCTGCCGGAGATCACGAAGCTGCCGGATTTCAAAACGTCGCCCGGATTTTTGATGATCGCATCGGCCTCGCCGGTCAGCAGTGACTCGTTGACCTGAAGCTGCCCGGCGCGCACGACCGCATCCGCGCAGATCTGATCTCCGGCGGCGAATTCCACGATGTCGTCGCGCACAAGCTGATCGGTGCGCAGCTTGATGCGCTGCCCGTCGCGCATAACAAAGAGCGAGCCGGTCGTGACGAGCGTCAGCTTGTCCACGGCGCGCTTGGCGCGCGTCTCCTGAAAAATTCCGATCACGGTGTTCGCGATCGCCACGAGCAGGAAGGTCATATTCTTGAACGACCCGACGATCAGCAGCGCAGCCGCGAGGACGATGAAGATCAGATTGAAGAACGTGAAAACATTTTCCTTGATGATCTGCTTTTCACTGCGCGTATTGGAGGCGGGTGTCACGTTTCGAAGCCCGTTTTTTGACCGCAGCACAACCTCCTGCATACGCAGACCGACGTTCACGTCGGCCGAAACGACCGGTATCGGACGGTATGCAGGCTGTGTTTGCTTATTTGTCTTTTTCATGGCATTCTCCCGATTTTGCAAACTGTAAGCATTATAGCACACGAAGCCGGAAAAATACACCACTTCCGGCAAAAATTCAGGAAAAATTTATACATTTGGGACTTGATTTTTGCTTCGGCCTGTGATAATATATGCTGGTCTGAAAATGGGTGGTCCTCTGCGGCGCGGTCAACGCCGGAACGAACGCCTAATAAACAAGGAGGACAAAAGCTATGGATTTGATGAAGGCTCTGACCAGCCAATACATGAAGGAAGAACTGCCGCAGATGAATGTCGGCGACACGGTTCGCGTTCATGTCAAGATCAAGGAAGGCGCTCGTGAGAGAGTGCAGGTGTTCGAGGGAACCATCATTGCCCGCAAGCATGGCGGCATTGAGGAATCCATCACCGTCCGCCGCCTGAGCTACGGCGTCGGCTGCGAGAAGGTTTTCCCGGTTCATTCTCCGAGCATCGTGAAGGTCGAGACCGTTCGCCGCGGCAAGGTTCGCCGTGCGAAGCTGTACTATCTCCGCAACCGTCTGGGCAAGGCCGCAAAGGTCAAGGAGAGAGTGTGATCCAAAAGCAAACATCCCGTGTTTCCCAAACGGAAGCGCGGGGTTTTGTTTTCTGTCCGCGCAGCAAAAACAGGCCGCGCAGGGGAGCGTCTTGCTATCCCTGCGCGGCCTGTTTTGTTTTGACCGGAATCCGGTCATGCCAAGAGCTGCATGAGGCGGCATCAGACGCCGGTCATGGCCTCGAGCACCTCCAGCGAGGCAAGGTCGATGCCCTTGTGCATCGAAAGTGCCTCATCAATGTCAAAATCGTTGATCGCGCCGTTGTTGAAGCAGACCACGCGGTTCGTGCAGCCCTGCGCAAGCAGGTCGACCGCACGGTAGCCCATGCGCGTCGCCGTCACGCGGTCGCGCCCGGAGGGCGTGCCGCCGCGCTGCACATGGCCGAGCACGGTCACGCGCGGATCAAGGCAAATTTCCTCCTTGATGCGGGCGGCGACATCCATCGCGCTGCCTGCGCCCTCGGCCACCACGACCATGAAATGCGTGAAGCCGTTGAGACGCGCCGAGCGGATCTTTTCAATGACCTCCTTCTGGAAATCCCTGCGCTCGGGGATGAAAACCGCCGTCGCGCCGACCGCAAGGCCGACAAACAGCGCCAGATGACCGGCGTTGCGGCCCATGACCTCCACGACCGAGCAGCGCTCGTGCGACTGCATCGTGTCGCGCAGCTTATCGATGCACTCGATGGCGGTGTTAGCCGCCGTGTCAAAGCCGATGCAGTAATGCGTGCAGGCAATATCATTGTCGATCGTCGCGGGCAGGCCGACCACGGAGATGCCGTATTTGGAGAGCGCCAGCGCGCCGCGGAACGTTCCGTCGCCGCCGATGGCGACGATGCCGTCCAGGCCAAGCAGCTTGCAGGTGTTCACGGCCTTCTGCTGTCCCTCGGGCGTCATGAATTCCTCGCTGCGCGCGGTGTAGAGGATCGTGCCGCCGCGGTTGATGATGTGCGCGACGCTCTTTTCGTCCAGACGCACGATGTCGCCGTTGATGAGTCCGTTCCAGCCGCGCCGGATGCCGATCACCTCGATGCCGAGATGGAGCGCAGAGCGCACGACGCTGCGGACCGCCGCATTCATGCCGGGCGCGTCGCCGCCGCTGGTCAAAACGCCGATCCTGCGGATGGTTTTCTTTGTTTCTGCCATGAAGCTCACCTGACCTTTTGCCGACTTCCGCCGACGAAATTTTCGATTGTATTTTACCCTTTTTAACGGAAAAAGTAAATAGGGCAGTGGAATTTTTTTTCGTTCTGTGGTATAATCGGCGCAGAAAGGGGCGAAATGCGCTATGAAATTTGATGCAAAAAAGGTTCTGAACGAGCTGACCGTCTGGATCCGCGACTGGTTTGAGGAAAACGGCAGGGACTGCAACGCGATCGTCGGCATTTCCGGCGGAAAGGACAGCTCCGTCGCGGCTGCGCTCTGTGTGCGCGCGCTGGGCGTCGACCGTGTGATCGGCGTGCTGATGCCGAACGGGGAGCAAAGTGACATTGCCATGAGCCGCCTGCTTGTCGAGCACCTCGGCATTCGGCATTTCGTCGTCAACATCCAAGACGGCTATCAGGGGCTGTTGGGCGAGGTGCGCCGCCAGCTGGGCGACGTCAGCCGCGACACCGAGATCAACCTCGCGCCGCGTCTGCGTATGGCCACGCTCTATGCCGTCGCGCAGAGCAACAACGGCCGCGTGGTCAACACTTGCAATCTTTCCGAGGATTGGGTCGGCTACTCCACGCGCTACGGAGACAGCGCCGGTGATTTCAGCCCGCTGTCCATGCTCTGCGTCCGCGAGGTCAAGGCGCTGGGCAGGGAACTGGGACTGCCGGAGTGTCTGGTCGAAAAGGTGCCGATCGACGGCCTCTGCGGCCAGACCGACGAGGAAAAGCTCGGCTTCACCTATGCTGCGCTGGATGCCTATATCCGCGACGGCGTCGAGCCGGACGCCGCGACAAAGGCGCGCATCGACCGCCTGTACAAGCTCAACCGCTTCAAGGTGCGCTTTATGGACGTGTTTCCGTATCGACCGGAATAATCGGAAAATCGTAGACTTTTTTAAGAATTTCACCAAGCGGGGAGGGGCAATCGATGAGGAAAGCAAGGGAACTAACGCTCGGCTTGCTGCTTGCGCTCGGCGCGCTGCTGATCGGCGGAATATTGCTTGAGCAGCTGCATCGCGACCATCTCTATCTTGATCTTCATGCAACATCCCTAAAAACCGTTCTGTTCGCCATACTGGCAGTCGTTTTCTTGGCCGCAGCGGTTTTCTGCGCGTTGTATTTGATCTATAACCGAAAGACAAAGAGCGTCTCCGTTCTGCCTGGCATTGTCGGCTATTTCAGCTGCCTGATCTTATGCAGTGCCTTTTTGACGGCGTCATTAAGCGCAGTGTTGTGCTCGTACACCACCGATGTCGCTGATCTCTCCGGAGAACCATCGCAGAAGCTGGCCGCCGTGGGTCGCGTATTTCCGGACGAGCTGCATCGGTTCGTGACCGGTTATCTGAGCTATGAGCACGGAGACTGTGCCGTTGAGGAGATCACGGTCACATTGGATGAACAGACCTTTACGCAAGAGTGGGATCGGCTCAAGATGCAAGCGTTTTCCGAACAGACAGCAGGGGATTTAACCTGCTACTCGCAGAATCTCCACGATACATGGAGCGCTCAAATTCGCGTTGATCCCGAGTTGCGCGTTATCGTCTACGGCCGTTATGCCTTAGCAGAGCTTTTACCGCAGGATATTTCCCATTTGGTTTATGCCGAATAGGGGAATCTGAGTTATTTCTTGTACGATTAAAACCCGTTTTCCCACACGAAGGCAATCCGAGCGGGAGAACGGGTTTTTCGTTCAATCCGAAAGCATTGTTACGGCGGATCGACAGCCTGTTTGGGAAACAAGGGAAGCTCTGATTCAATTGCAAGACAAGAGTGGTCAGCGAGGGATTTTGTTCCAAATTGAGGTTTGAAAATCGCACGAATCCTTTGCGTATTTCAAGATTTTCAAACCGACAAGTTGGGGAAAAAGGCCCGCTGAGCGCCGCAGACGATTGATTCAGAGGTTCCCTAAAGGCGTGAATTGGTGCACAGGCCGGATATAGAAAACCTGTGCATCTATTTTCTGATTATGAGCAATCAGAATGGAGGATTAATCATGCTGCATAAGAGAATTCTTAAACTGACGATGTTGGTAATAGTTGCAATTTTAATTTTCTTGGTGCTGTTACATGTCGGAAGAAATCAATTGCGAAAGCTCTGGTTTCTCGATAACGGGTCGGTATCTTTGCAGATGCAGGAGAAGATCTTGATCGAAAGGCTCGGCGAACCAGATAAAACGACTCAGCCAATAGAAAAACAGCGCCAGCGCATTCTGACATACACAGATGCTTTTGTTTCTTTCGGGAGCGGCGCGCCCCGGGTGGATTATCTGGTGAACATTCACACCGATCGCGTGGAATGTGTTATGACCGAAATCCCGGCGGATTCTCAGGAGGATGCGGAAAAGCTCAGGGATACCATCATCGGCATGATCCGCGAGCACTATCATGCTGTCCGTTTTTTACTTACAGAATCGGAAATTCCGGATGGCTGCTGTATTTGCCTAAAGGGCGTTGGCACGTTTTATGTGTCGATCAGGCAGAATGCCCAAGCCGGTGCGTGGAGTGTCGGGATCGAGGTTGCAAGCCAGTCCTAAGAAACAGCATTATCTCTGATTTGGGTCAGCATGAACGTGTGACATCCTTTGAGTATTTCGTTTTCGGACTATAATTTCATGATTCCTGTGCCGGGTGTGGAGGTGAGGCAGTGCGGCGGATCGCGGCATTTCCGCCGCACCCCCTCCGCACCCGGTTTTCCCAAAGAAGAGGCTAAGTGCTAGCGTCAGCGAACCCCTATTCCGTGCTAGACTGCCCCATGATGCTGCGCCATTACGCTAAATCGATAAAGCACTAAAGCGCAGCAGGTCGCGGCGTTTCCCTTAACACGCAAATAGGAATATCAATTGATACGCAAGGAAACATAGCAGTTCAGAGCGGATTTGCCGGTGGCTTTACAGGTGGTACTCCCGGCATGTCAGTCATTGCATATCAGACAGTTACAAATGCACAAACTATTCATGATCTGAACGGATCCGGATACCAGATAGTTGGTTCTGTTGGAGTTCCGGTATATGGAATTCCGCTCGTTGTTGGAGGTGACTTTAACATTCTACCAAATTCCAAGAATACCAATTATTATGGAGTTACTACGAATGTTGGATTTGGTACACCCGGCGCAGAATTTCATGTAGAATGGGGAGAAACCCAAACATGTACAACCCAATTTAATATTTTTGATTGGATGAAGACGGTATATACGGAGATTATGGGATGGTAAAAAATGCGCAGAAATAAGTGGATAACATACGGATTGCCGATTACGTGCTTTGTTTTCGTGCTGTTATTTGGCGCAGCGCGTGTGTACGCCGCATCGGCTTATGGCTTTGAAACGGACAATTTGTCCGCGGAGGAAAAGCAAACGATCTGGCAGAATATAAACGTGCACCGGATTTCGGAGTTCCAAAATCTGACGGATTTTTCCGTGCCTATTGAAAGCTTTGACGTTTCGGAGCAAGGGATCATTCTTTTAAAACTGAAGGGGAACATCATTGTTGTCTCAAACGAGCAGGGGCAGATTCTGAGCTGCTTGGAATTTCAAGACGAAGGTGCGTCATATGTGAAGTGGAACGGGACACATATTCTTCTATTGATGGAACGGGGCAATCTGATTGCTGAACTGACGCAAAACGGCCAAATGATCGATATGGTTCAGGAAGATGCTTCCAGCATCGAAAATAATGCCAAATGGAATCAGATTTCTCAAACCAAATCGATTCACATCAGGGATGCCGATTATGTGCTTCAAAATCGCATGGGCTTTCTGAACTTTTTCGCGTCCGGCTTTTCGCAGCTCCTGAAAAAAGAGCAAAATGGCAATACAATCATGCTATACGACAGTAGCAAGCAGCAGCTTGCAAGAACGATTGGAATTTTTGCGTTGGTGTTTTTCTTTGTGATCCTTGTCATAGCGGGTGTAATTCGTGCCGTTATCAATTCCCGTAAAGGCACGCCGCCTTGGAAAACGCAATAGAAATACCGGGTGCGGCGGATCGCGGCATTTCCGCCGCACCCGCGATTTTTAAGGAGCCGCCACCGTGCTGCCGCGACCATAGCCACCGCTCCCGCAATAGACTATCCATGCCCGTTCGGTATTACGCTAAATCGCTAAATCTGTAAAGCGATAAATCACTTTACAGATACAAAAGACACCGGTCATGGTCGGCGGCACGTCGATCTTACCTTTTTCTTCTCTATTCTATCTCTTTTTGATGAGTTTAACGACCAGACTTTAATGATAATATTGCAATACGACAATTATTGAGATACAGATCGAAATGGTAAACTATGGGCAGGAAGCAAAAATGGGAAAATTTGTAAAGAAACGGTCTACTTTTTTAGGGAGTTGAGCAGCATATGGACAAAGTGGAAGCGGAGTGCGTGCCCGATTGGTACGGAGCGGTTGTGCTATATTTTCCGGGTTCTGTGCCGATCGAATGTTTAGAGGCAGCGTTGTCCCGCTCTCTAACAGTAAATACATATCATGATATCGCGGATACTGTGGAAATTATCTATCAGGAAGTGGAATCCTTGCGCAGTTGGGATGTTTCGGATATACTGGCCGCTCTTTTTGCAAAATGCGATTTGAAGAACATTTCGGCTGCGACGGCAAGATTTAACGGCAGTGTACTAATCGATCTATCATTCCATCACTACGAAAAATACCCATCTCTTTTGTTTAACGGGGAGCATATGAAAACGATTCATATGTTTGGCGCCGATTTGTCAATTGATCCGTATTAAATGTGTAATACTGACGAATGCGGAAGTTATGTGCAAATAAGCAATCATGCAAAATTGTGCAAATAGCCAAGTAAGAGGCCAAAGAAATGAGAATTTCAGGACTTGTAAATGCTTCACAGCAGCGTCATTTCATCAACACGCAGTGGGACGCGATAAAAAGAGGATACGTTTGTCCATTGAAGCCAAAAAAGATTACGCAATCCGGCTGGTTGAAAGATGTTGGAGGCGTTCGAGAATGTCTGAACGGCAATGCAGCAGCGCTTGTTCCGTTGGCTGAAGCATCTGTTGTCGTCAGCTGCGCGGGACTGGCTTCGCTCATTTCCTGCCTGCGGAACGCTCTGGCAAGCGGCTCTGAGAATTCTTTGAGCAGATGCATTTCTATCACCTCTGATGAATGCTCTAATGCAGCGGAGAAAAGCGACGGTGTTTTGGGAAGTGCAGATATGCTTGGCGGGTATGTGCAATATCGAAAGCGACACAGTCACGTTGATAGACGATATGTTGCGCTGCAAAGAATCGATATCTGTTTGAAAGACTATGAATTGGAATCGGTGCTTTCATTTTTGCAACACATTGCTGAAAAAGTAGCAGGTTATGAGTTCCCCTACGGTGCATGTACGTTTGAGTATATTGACTGGCCGCGGGCATTGGAGGAATGCCGTTTTCCGGCGTTCATTGTAGTCGTAACAGAACCAAATAAATAAGCAAAGCAATGTGCCTCCTATCGTGCTTTTAGCTCCAGCGGCCAGAAGCAGACCTACCAGTCCGGCGTTGCGGCGATCGGCTACACCTATTCCGGCGGGCGTCTGTCGCAGCTTGACCGCAAGACCTACCGCAGCGGCGCGGCGCAGCACCAGTATTATAAACAGGAGAATAGCGATGCACTAGGTGGATTTCAGAGATGCGCGCGGGCGACATTCTCGTCCTTGTCAACGGTGAGTATGTCGTCGTAGAACAGGTTCAGCACGAACTGCTGGAAAGCCCGGTCAAGGTTTTCAATTTTCAGGTTGCAGATTATCACACCTACTATGTGGCCAGTGGTGTGCTGGTGCATAACAGGTGTTCTTACAATCCCCCGAAGGGCGGCGGTGGAAAAACTGCTACTGTAAATGTGGATGGAACGGATGTGACGTTTGGGCATGGCGGAAGGTATTTGAACGGTACAGGGTTGGATGTTTCAAGTGTCAATAGTGCGATTGCTAAGGATGCTGTAGACCGCAATCTCCCACTTACAAACAATGTAACGTATTATGATTTGCGCTATGCAGATAAAATCATTCATTACGGGGCGAAAAGAATAGGAGAATCGATAATAAATGTTGGAACTTACTACATCAAATAATACATCAGAACAGAAACAGATACTCGAATTGATTCTGAAAGCATTCATTGATTTGCAGCTTACATGGAACGAGCAGGTCATCACGCAAATCAAGTCTGCCGAGATCACATTTGAGGACTGCCGCAGCAGTTACTTCTTTGATTTTTCCTATCATGCAGATGTCCCAAAACTGCAAGTAACCCAACGTGTCCCGGTTTTGATCGATTTTTGCTCGAAGTTCTGGGTCGAAAATGAAACGACTCATAAGCTAAAAAATCACCCCAATTTCTATTGGGCAAAAGAAATGAAAAATGTCACTCCGGCTTTTCGAGCAAGTGACAAGGCAAATTCTTATATCAGCGCGTATCTGCACATTTTAGACGGGAAAGTTTCAGAATTGGAGGTCGTAAACTGGAATGGGCAAGCGATCGATCCCTGCGAGTTGCATGATCTTGCTCTCTGCGGCGAGCGTCTCTACCGCGTCAATGAGAATTGGATCGCATCGGAACTAAGCGCCCAAAGATTTTTAGACCAATTTGGAGGGAAACATGCAAATAATTGAACAAATGCTGACAGGACAACTGCCTATGTCAGAGTTTACACAGGCATTACAGACAGACCGGGCACTGCAGGACACGATCCGTCATTTCGTCCCGCAGGAAGCAAAGAAGGACCCGCACCATCCGTTCTGGAATCGAATTACATACTCTGTATTGGAGCAATACAATTTTGATTACTTAGCGTTTGTGCTTGCACTAACTCGCTTCGATGGAACAATCGGCGATGCTCTCAATATTTTCTCCTTGTTTGAAGATACATATAAGTATTACCATCCTGAAATTGTGTGCACAACGGAATACTATGAAGCACACGGCCTATACCTTGATGCAGTTGGATCGTTTTATGAAGGGCCTGAGGTAACACAGTTTTTGAATCAAATTGTAATGGAAGAATTGCCGGTTAAATCGAAAAGCAAACAGATAAAGTCACTGCGCGGAAAGCTGAAAGAGGCGTTCCATGTCGTTGATAACAAGAGACCGTACTGGATTCAAGGAGGCGAATGGCCAATGGGGAAGAATTCGCCAATGCAGTACATTGGACGCAAAAAGATCCCGGACGGGATACAATATGTGTTCCGTGATGTCGATACAGATACGATTCGTATGATTGAACAGTATTATTGATTCCTTCTTTAATCACTTACCCACGCGCCGGGTGTGGAGGTGAGGAAGTGTGGCAGATTGCGGCATTTCCGCCGCACCCCCTCCGCACCCGGGTTTCCAATGAACAGTCAAAAGGCTAAGAACTAGCGCCAGCGAACACCCATTCCGTGCGAGACTGACCCATGATGCTGCGCCATTACGCTAAATCGTTAGCGCGCGAAAGCACCAGCCTCTTTGACGATTGTTGCAGTCTCCAACAATCGACACGCTAAAGCGTTAGCGTGTTGAAGTTCCGACGGCTTTTGTGCGGACAGCTTGCGGCTTCCCCAAGCGGCGCAGAGCCGTCCCCCGACAGCCCAACACTAGGCTGCTTATGTCAACAAATCAACGCGCTAAATCGCTAAATCATTAAAGATTTGGAGCGGCATTACTGTTCCGACAAGGCCGTCCGGCGAGATCATGTCCGTGGACGAGGTCGAACCGATTGAGGAAGAGAACGCCGTTGCGCCGCAGGGCACGCACTTGGCCTCGACGCAAACGGTCACGCACGAGTACCTGACGCAGAGCGGCAAGGTCATGCGCGAGACGGTCACAACCAATCAGACCGTCACTGCCGTGATGGATTTTGTCTATGACGAATCGGGCAAGCCGTTCGCCATGATCGATCAACTGAGCGCCCAGCCGAACACGTATTACTACGTCCTGAATCTCCAAGGCGATGTGGTCAAGCTTGTGACGGAATCCGGAGCAGTAGCGGCCTCGTATGAGTATGACGCTTGGGGCAATATCTTAGCAAGCTCTGGTAGTATGGCTGAGAAGAACCCCCTCCGCTACCGTGGCTACTACTACGATTCCGAAACCGGTTTCTATTACCTCCAATCCCGTTACTATGACCCCGCAACTCGACGGTTTATCAATGTGGATGTCTATACGAGCACAGGACAAGGTTTTGTAGGCACAAATATGTTTGCATATTGTCGAAATCGCCCAGTGAATAGCCTCGATATTAACGGTTCTAGAGATTATATATATACACCAGATGGCAACTACACAATTGAAAATGATTGGGGCTTCTTTGAATTCTTACATGTTGACTCGTACTATGTTGAAGTTGATGGGAAACGGTATCCGGCCAATAGTAGCGAAACGGCATCACTTCATCCATGGAATTCGGTGGATGAGGATTTTATGAGCACAACATTTAAAACGCTCGTGAACAAAGCAAATGAAAAACTGTGTACCCCTTATAGAATACTGACAGAATCAGTTAAGGGGGAACTCGATTTTAAGCTCCAGCTTCCGGAAAATCAGCTATTTTATGTAGACGGAGTTGTATATAATAGAAATGAGTGTGGAAATTTTATCTGGGCGTACTATTTGGAAACAAAAGGATACACTTCACTGACGTCTAGTGTGCTGGCTCAAGGTGGCTCGCTATTGCCCGGAATTGCAAGAATGGATGGAACAGCGCGTTTTGATGAACCTTGGGATGTTCGTGCAAGACACCATGGCGTTATGTACGCAATTTTAGAACCACTCCGTGAGCTAATAAGTTGATGAGAAAGGATGGAGGTAGCACGGTATGCGCAAGAGAGTTTTTTTGAGTATTCTGTTGTGTTTTGTGGTGATGCTAATCGTCGGTTGCTCCAGTGCGTGGTATCACCGAGATCAGGATGTCGTGGATTATTGCAGCAAAATTAACACCCTCATCAAGGATCAGAATTTCCGCTTCGCCGAGCTTGCGGACGGCAAGGTAATCCTTCAAGACGAAAATCGAGCCACACTTTCAGAGGTGGCCTTTGATGAGTATGACAGCTCGATCCGTTTTCTGTCAATTTGGCAGGAGGCACCCGTGATCTATTTCGTGGTGCAGGGCGCCGTGGACGACGAACGTGGCTATCTGTTTGTAAACGGAGACGAAAACAAAATCCTTGATGGCCTTTGGGAAGTCGAACGTGTCGGCAGGAACGGTTATGCGTATTCTACAAGCCCTTGATTATTTAAAGAGATGGAGCACGGCATAGATTGATGAAAAAATGCGCCGGGTGTGGAGGCGAGGAAGTGCGGCGGTTCGCGGCATTTCCGCCGCGCCCCCTCCGCACCCGGTTTTCCCAAAGAAGCGGCTAAGGGCTAGCGTCAGCGAACCCACATTCCGTGTGAGACTGCCCCACGATGCTGCACCATTGCGCTAAATCGCTAAATAGTTAGCGCGTGAAAGTACCTCCAGTTTGGCGGATTGGTCAGGAAGTCGTATAATAGTGGCAGCTACGTTGCCTATACTTATAACGC
>OIXQ01000051.1_pt1 | contig 76292 bp, 98 predicted proteins | sample 1587791 | NCBI WGS metagenome assembly OIXQ01 (sample SAMN03283273) | human gut metagenome | biome: human-associated habitat; material: feces | host: Homo sapiens | place: Peru | collected 2012
CCGATCATGAGATTGTGATAATAAAAAACAAGCGACAGTGCCGAGCACATGATCGCGTACTTCATGCCTTTCATAAAAAGACTCCTTTGTTGTTGATATTTGAAATCCGCGACGAGCGGATTTTTGATGGTTAGCCCATGGAGCGTGCCGTCCCATTGACTACAGGCGAAAGAAGGGACGCGGGTTCAATGGGGGGTGGTGCGGCGCATCATCATATAGAAACGCCGATTTCCTGTCACTTCTCCCCCACAATTTTCAGAAAATCCTTATCCTCTCTCAGCCATTCAAAGTGATCCTGACTGAGCGCCTCAGGGCGGACATGCTCGGGATCGATCATCATCGCTTTTTTCAGATACGAGAGTGCATTTGCCTTATCCTTTTTATCTGCATAGTTTGTCGCGATCCCATAGAGAGACCACGTATTCTTTGGATCGACAGCAAGCACCTTCCGAAAGTAGGAAATCGATTCATCATAATGCTTGGCAAGCTTCTGCGCCATCGCCATATCATAAAAAGCCTGCGTGTAATCAGGATTGATTTTGAGAACCTTCAAAATCTGTCCAATCCCCTGCTCAGGCGAGACATCGAGTGCCAGTATGAGCCCCTTCAGAGAAAGTGCTTTGTAATTCTCCCGATCGATTTCCAACGCCTTGTCACAAGTGAGAAGCGCCTCCCGATTCTGCCCTTTGGCGTAGAGAGTAGACGCCTCTTGGAAAACCTTTTCTGAGGCCGGCGCGATCTCATGGATCGCCTTCACGGACGCAGACTGCGAGGAAGCGGCGGGTGCCGAGGAAGCCGCTGGTTTCGTCTCTGCGCCGCAGCCAGAAAGGCCCACGGCCAGAAGCGAAGCGAGCAAGAGCGCGTATATTTTCATGATGATTCCCCTTTCTGATGGGATTTCTGCTCGTGACATTGTATAATCATTATAGCAGAAGGGATTAGAGATGAGTAGCTTCGAGTAACTGATGACTGTTGACTTGAATGCTACCTTCGGGCATCGCCTCCTATGTATTCGCGGCGAAGCCGCCACCTTCATTTCTAGGGAAACACTGAACCCATTATTTTCAAGGAGGTTTTCTTATGAATCCATACGCATTTATCACAGGTGCCACGAGCGGTATCGGCCTTGCCACTGCCAAAGCACTGGCAGCCTCTCACTACGATCTGGTACTCGCAGCCAGAAATACAGAAAAACTCGCGAGCGTGAAAGCGGACATCGAGAAAGAAAGCGGCGTGAAGGTCACGACTTACGCACTGGATGTACAGGACCGCGAGGCCATCAAGGAAGTCACCACCAAAGTACTCGATACCTTCGGTGCGCCGGATGTGCTCGTGAATGACGCAGGTCTTGCCAGAGGCCTCGAGCCCTATCAGGACACAGCTCCGGAAGATACGATGGAAATGATCGATACAAATATCAAGGGCCTCTTCCTCGTCACCCGCGCCTTCCTTCCGGCAATGGTGAAAGAAAATAAAGGTCACGTCGTAAACCTCGGCTCCACGGCTGGTCTTTATGCCTATGCCGGTGCGGCAGTCTATTGCGCGACAAAGGCCGCTGTCAAAACCTTCAGCGATGGCCTTCGCATCGATGTCATGGCAAGTGATGTGAAAATCACCACCATCCAGCCGGGTCTTGTGGAGACACCATTCAGCGAAGTCCGTTTCCACGGCGATACGAAACGTGCCGCTTCTGTCTATGCAGGCATTGATGCGCTGCAGGCAGAGGACATCGCAGATGTCATCGCCTTCGTTGTCAGCCGTCCGAAGCGTGTCCAGATCAGCGACGTCGTCATCATGGCTGCCCAGCAGGGGACAGGCTTCCTTGTCAGCAAGAAATAGCGGCTGGTGATCTGATTTCTGATTTCACTAAAAAAATCCTCACTCCTTTCGAAGTGAGGATTTTCCATTTTCATTTATCCATTCGAGCGGAATTTCAGGAAAAAGAGCTGGATAGCAAGCATCATAACGAGCGCCACCACGCCGCCTGCCAGACCGTTTCCGGTGAATCCATCCACCAAGTAACCGACGACGCAGCTCGAAGCGACCACCATGACATAGGGGATTTGGGTCGAGACATGGTCGATATGGTGACACTGCGCGCCCGCCGAAGCCAGGATCGTCGTATCGGAGATCGGAGAAATATGATCGCCGCCGACAGAGCCGGCCAGCACCGCAGCGACCGTCATGACCATGAGATTCTGGTCATTATTCACGACAGCCAGCACGATCGGGATCAGGATGCCGAAGGTCCCCCAAGAGGTACCGGTCGCAAAAGCAAGACCGATAGCCACCAGGAAGAAGAGCGCCGGGAGCATGATAGCCACCGATGCATTATCACTGACCACATTTCCTACATAGCCGCCGATATTCAGATATTCCTTACCAACGACACCAGAGAGCGTCCATGCGAGCGTCAGGATCATGATGGCCGACGTCATCTGCTTGAAGCCTTCGCCAAAGCAGGAACAGAACGTACCAAAGGAAAGCACCTTTCTTGGAATATACAGGACAAAGGTGAATACAAGCGCAATAAAAGAACCGATGACAAGGCCTCTTGCAGACTCACAATTCGCGAAAGCGTCCGCGACGCCTTTGCCTTCCAGAATGCCGCCTGTATAGAGCATACCGAAGATACAGCCACAAATCAGGACGAAGAGCGGGAGTACAAGGTCAATGATGCGGCCATTTCCCACCGGCGCACTCGATTCGTCATCTGCATACTCTTCCGGAATCACCAGCGTGCCGCCGCTCTTCTTTTCAAAACCAGCCATGCGGGAAAAATCCTTTCCCGACCAGATAAGGACCAGCATGAAAATGACCGTCAACCATGCATAGAGATTCAGCGGAATGGTCGAAAGGAAAAGAGCGAATCCATCGATCTCACTTCCCTCCGGCAAAGAAGATGTGACCGCCGCCGCCCAGGAAGACACCGGCGCGATGATGCAGACCGGCGCTGCTGTCGCATCGATGATGTAGGCGAGCTTCGCACGGGTGATCTTAAAGCGGTCTGTGACCGGACGCATGACCGTACCGACCGTCAGACAGTTGAAATAGTCGTCAATAAAAATCAAAACACCAAGCACCATGGTGACAAAGAGTGCGCTCTTTTTCCCCTTGATCGTGCGCGCTGCATAGTCTCCATACGCCTGCGAAGCCCCTGATTTCTGAATGGCTGCTACCATGATACCGAGCAGCACCAGAAAGACCAGGATGTACACATTGCCCCCGACCTTGTCCGACATGATCTTGAACATCGTGTCAATAGCCCCAAGTACGCTGAAGCCAGTGAACATGAAGGCACCCATGAAAATGCCAATGGCCAGCGACATGTAGACTTCCTTCGTCGCCAATGCCAGGATAATTGTCACGACTGGTGGCAGCAGTGACCAGATGGTTTCACTCATTCCCTCATTCCTCTCTTCTAAAAGCAGCATCCCCGCTGCGATGTAATATTTTGTTTATTATACACTAAAACAGTCTTTGAATAAAGCCATGTACTGAAGTTTCTGCCGAAGCATGGTATGAAAATGCAAAAGAGTGCCTCTCATATAAAGAGACACTCTTGGTAGCCCAAAAAGGGACAGCCGTTTTGAAGAATTCTCGATGAAGGCATTCCCTGCAATCTGGCACCAGCGCATTTCACGGTTCATGTCGTACAAGTACGGCTAAACTTTGCTCTAGGGTTTGCCCACGAGGCGAATCCGTTATTCGAGACAGGTTTCAGTCCTGGCTGTCCCTCTTCAGTTTTGATTTCTCTTCCCGCTCGACTAGCACGATGAGGAAGAGGGAGACAGGAAATCAATCCAGATCTGCTTCTGCTTTGGCGTTCCTCTCTCCAAGAAATACCATCGGAGGCATTTTCGATTTTACACGGTTTTTGAAAAAAGTTTTTAAGGAAACACTGATACAATCGTTGCCAGCTTGTGTCAGCTTCCTTACGGATCAAAGGTAAAAAGAAGCGTATCCACTGCTTTAGCAGACCCTGTCATACGTAGGTTCCACGAGGCGATTTCCCTTCACATCCATGAAGCCCCATTTTCCTTTTTCTTTGAAAGCGATATGTTCTTCATCCAATTTCCACATTTCCTGCAGCGTCTTGGTGAATGGAATCACTGCCTTGCCTTCCTTATCGATAAGGCCGACCTCGCCACCCTTGGAAACACAAGCTGCACCATACGAGAAGCCATCCAGCACTTTATCATAGACAGCCGGGATAGCCATATGTCCCTCTTCATCAAGAAACCCCCATTTCCCATCGCTCGTCTGGACGGCAGCGAGACCAGGTACCATGGCTTTCTTCTGTAAATCAACCTCAGCAGAGAACTTGTTCGCTTTTTTGAATCCTTCGGCAATCATCCCTTTCCCGAGTTTGTAATAGCCATAGCCTTTATCATTTCTTACGATGACAATATCTTCTGCAGAGCCAGTCCAATGGGAGATTTCCTTATATTCCGCCGGAACGATCAGTTTTCCTTCACGGTCTGCATATCCCCATTTCCCTTTGATCTGTACGATCACTTTGTCTTTATAATAGGGGCCATTGAAGTCATTGGTCGTCGGCAGATAGACCTCCCCTTTGGTATTCACATAGCCGAATTTGTAGTCTTTATTGAAGAAATCACTGGAGCTGACGGTCGGGAGGTACATGCCATAGGAGCTCACCATCTTCACGATACCCAAGAGCGCACCCCATCCGAGCCGGCTCTTCTCTTTTTCAAACAGTGCTGACCCATGGAGGAACGGCATCAGCTTGGTCGCATTCACCGTAGCAAGGATTTCTCCATTTGGCTTGATATAGCTGCATTTCCCATCATTCTTAATGCCGGCATATCCATTGTAAAATGGAAGCATCACCTTTTCACCGCTGGCCTTCCCTACAATGGTACCGCTCTTGTCAAAGATGGAAATCTGCCCATCCCGCGCAGCCAATCCGTAGCCTTCATGGAAGGGCGCGATATCGTCATATTTCGGGTCGACCAGCGTCTTCCCGTCGACCGTCACATATCCCCACTTGTCCGCGATCTTGACCGCAGCGATGTCCTCGTCGACCCGTTTCACATCTTCATAGGTACGCGTCGAAAGCGGTTTCCCATCCAAATCAAGGAAAGTGTAGACATTATCTTTGGAAAGTGCTGCATACACCTTGCCATCATTCATCGCGGAAATCTTCTGATAGGCTGGCGCGACGCAAACTTTGCCGGTCGCATCCGCGACACCGAACAGCCCTTTCTGCTTCACGACAAAAATCTGATCCTGCCCTGACAGGATGTCATCATACACTGCCGGAAGGATCTTTTTGCCTTCCTTCGAATAAGCACCCCATTTTCCATTTTCACGGAAAGCCCAGATGGTGTTTCCATTTTCATTAGATACCAGCTTGATATCCTTCCGTTCCTTAGGTAAAGGCAGGAGCACTTTCCCATCGCTGGCCGTGATGCCTTTCATTCCGTTTTCTTGCAAGAGTTCGACCTGCGGAGAAACATCCATGAGATTCGTATTCACGACAGGAATGATGACCTTCCCATCCACCAGCGTCGCACCGTAGGCATCCCCTTTCTCGACCAATACAATCCGAGGCGTCTTTTCAGACGCCTCGGTATTTTTGGCACTTTCCGCGGGTGCTTTTGTCATCGCGCCATCGAGCTCACTGCTAAACTGAGACACATCCCCTATGAGCATCTGCGTTTCAATCGCCTGATACGTCAGATCATAATTGTCTGCCTGCGCGGATACCCCGCAAGTCAGCAAAGCTGCTGCGGCCGCAGCAGCCCATTTCATTTTAAATTTCATTGCGCTCCTCCATTCATTGGAATGACAGCTTTTCGGCAATACATTTTGCTGCTTTCTTCATTATAAACCTCTTCATCTATAGTGCAAGACTAATAATCAGACGATTCCCATTCCCCCCCTTTCTTTGAGTACGACTTAATCAGCGTTTCATCAAAAAACGCGTTTCCTATAAAGAAAACGCGTTGTATAGTCCGTGGGGGAGCTGCCCTTGATGGCAAATGAAAGCTCTGCTTACATGCGGAATGAGGATCGCGGCTTCACCGCGAATCAAAATAAAACGGTGCCCCAATGGCTCTTGATCGACTGCCGAGCCGCAAACGAAAAAGATTTCTCGCTTTGCTCGAAATGACGATATGAGAGAGTCTGATGTCTCCCAATCACCAGTCACTTGAGTCTTCTGATCCCTAATCCCCGGTGCTTTCAAACGGATGGAAACGGATCGAGAGTTCACTTTCTTTCCCCAAAGACCTTTCCCAGATCCACCGCCGGCATCACGATCGCGAGGATGACCATCAGGATCCCCACGACCTGCAGACCGACAAAGCTCATTTGAAAGATGAGGCAGGAAAGGATGACGGAAGCCGCCGGTTCACTCGCCGCCGTGATGAGTGCCTGCTGCGGGGATAGGTACATCAGCCCTGCATTATATAAGAGGAAGGCTGTGACCGTACCGAAGAGGACGATCCATGCAACGCCAAAGAAGATATACGGGTCGAAGAAAGCAAGCCAGTCGATATGAGGGACAAAGACCCAGCAGGCCAGCCCACCGATGATCATGCTGACAGCCAGGACGAAGGTCTTATCCACCTGAAGAAAGATGTGCTTCGGGTAAATCGAAGCGAAGGAATAAACCACCCCATTGAATAACGCAAGTGCTATACAGAGAAAGGAAACGCTGAGCTTTGTGGGATCACCGCCTGTCACAAGAAGATATGTACCTCCGACAGCCAGAAAGACCGTGATGACCTCCTCTTTCGATGGCAGCTTGCGATGCCGGATGGCATTGTAGCAGATGACCATGGCAGGACAGCTGTAAAGCACGACAGTCGCCGTAGCGGCATTGCCATACGCAATCGCCTCGAAATAGGTATAGTGCATCAGCATGAGGCCCACGATGGCGTAGATCACAATATCGATCCACAGCCGCGGCTTCTTTCGAAGGAGCCTGAGGCTTCTTTTCATCCTGCCCTGCCATATCGTCACACCGATCAGGATACATCCGGCCGCTATCATGCGAAAAGCCGTGAGCTCCATGGCATTCATAGAGCACTTCTCGAAGAAATTCTGCGCCCCGATGCCGCTTCCGGCCCACATAATGCCGGCTAAGACGACCATAGCGATAGCGAAATGATTCGAGGAATGGGACATGACAGATGCTCCTAAGAAAAAAGCAAAGAACTTTTTAAACCATCGCGTGCAGGTATCGTGCAGGCGTAGTACCTGCTCTCGATCCGCTGATCATTCTCCTGCCGTCTTTTCATTTTCAAAAATGCCCGGCACTGCAATAGCAAGGAGAACGAGCAGAATGCCAAAGCCCTGGACAAAATTGAAATGGGTATGAAAGATGAAATAGGACGCAATGACAGAGATCGCCGGTTCGATGGTCGCAGTGACGGAAGCCTGTGAGGCCGGAAGGAACCGAAGACCTGCATTGTAGCAGGTAAAAGATAGCGCCGTTCCAAGGACGACGATCCAGAAAATATCGAAGCGGACTTCCGGAGAAAAAAAGCCGGAGAAGTCCCCCATGGGATTGATGATATAGGAAGCCACGGCTCCGGTGAACATGCCCAGCGCGAGGACGAAGGAATTATCCAGTACACCGATGAAGCGCTTCGGAAATACACAACAGATTGCAAAGAAGACCGCGGACGCCAGCCCCAGATACACGCAGTCTGCAGGTACCGAGAGACGGCTCACATCTCCGCCCGTCACCAGAAGAAGGACTCCGATGATCGCCAGTACGACAGCCGCGAGCTCCCCTGCCAGCGGCAGCCGTCTTTTTTGAAAGGAGACCCAAAGGATCACCATCGCCGGACAGGTATATTGGATGACCGTTGCTGCCGCCGCATTTCCGGCGGCGATCGAGGCAAAGTAGGTATAGTGCATCAGCATCAGACCGACTACACCGTAGAAGATCAGCCCCCACCAGAGAGATGGCTGCTGCCCCAGCTTCCGCCAGCTGTCTTTCAGCTGTCCTTTGGCAATAGTCACAAGCAGCATGATACCGCTCGCACAAAACATGCGGAAGACCGTAAGATCCATCGAATCATGTGTACTTTTTTGGAAAAAATCCTGCGCCGCAAGCCCGCACCCCGCCCACATGATGCCTGCTGTCATAACGAGAAGAATAGCGATAAGATGCATGGATATCACCTGTTATTATAAAAAGGAGCAAAATACGCTTTCAGGGTCAGTCCTTGGAATGAAAAGGAAACTAAAAAAAGAGAGGCTAAGAGACTCGAAAAGCATGAAACGGGACATTCCGTAAGCCGCTCTTTCACCATTGGCCTGATCTCGGGCATGAGTCAGCTTTATGCCCGTCACTCGCAATTTCCCGTCACTTTCCTTTATATAGCACAAAAACCCGCCATTGGCGGGTTTTTCATGGTGGGACTATTTGGATTCGAACCAAAGACCTCTTCGATGTCAACGAAGCGCTCTAACCAGCTGAGCTATAACCCCATGTCAGATGAATGTATTATACACGACATGAGAGAAATATGCAAGATGCTTTTTGCAATTTCTTGCATATAGCTAGTTACAGATGCGGCATCCACGCTGCAGCCCGCCATCTTGTTTATATGGATCGCAGTTTCGGCGATCGACGACGCCGATCCTATCTGCTTCATTTACAGGATAAGAAGCTCGCCATGCCGTAAGATGACAGGAGCATCGTTCCCGGCAGAGCGAGCTTACGGTGGACAAGATATGGATCTTCTTCAAATCCATCTATCAGGACGAACAAGGGAAACAAGATGCTTCTCTGCACTCATCCGCAAGTTGTTTGTACGTAGGGATATCTCAGAAATCAGAACTCATTATACAAGCGAATACCCCGCCTTGCAGGATCCTGTAAGAGCGGGGTATTCGTATCATTGTAGTTTGGTGGTATCTTGTGATAAATCCACGAACACCATCTACTTAACGCCTTCCTACTTCTATGTGCTGGCGAGATTATAAAAGCCTGTCTCGCACCACGGTAAGGATTGAGACAGGCATTGATGTTGGCACTTCGCAGGGAGATTTTCAGTAATTGTTTAATTTACAGTTCGACGCGCTGTAAAAATAAAAACCTAAGAAAATCAGTCATATATGTAAATAAATAAAATAAGAAACGTGTTGTTTGGCACAAGAGGTTCGCTTATTTCCCTGCGAAGCGCGTTAGGTTGTAGTGCGGCATACAGTCCTGATTGACGGCAGTCTCTCAAAACAAGCCGCTGGTGGTCAAGGATAGAGTTGAACTATCGTTAGACGCTTATAAGGCGTCCGTTCTAACCATTGAACTACTCGACCAGAAAGAAGGCGGGTGGAGAGATCGTTGAGAGCGAAGGGATACTCTCTCCACCCATGCATAGGCAAGGAAGCATCGAGACTTTCACCTTGGTGCTTCCACAATGCCCGCGTGTCCGCAAACACGCGGTGACTTTCCGCTATAGTGGGAAACGGTTTTTAATCACTGTTGCATATATTATAAGTAGCAACCACTCGCCGTTTGTTTCAGGGCGGCGCCCCGTGAACCGACAAAGGATTTCTCGTCTATTAAGACTACTGGCATTCGCCAACCCAGACGGTTCATTTCGCGAAAAGGGTTAAACAGGTATTTCCCCTGCCTTCCCCACATGCGGCGGTTGCCCGCCTAGACTGCTTTCAATGTCGTCAAGCATCTTAAGAATCCGCTTGCCTTCCTATTGCCCGGATGTATTCACACCTGTTAGCAGACAATATCCGTATGCAAGAACCGTCCCTCTTTCGTGTCGGGAATACGCCTGTCATCCTGTATACAGTCCGGCAGGTCCTTGGTGGGTGTCATTTAATCTCGCACCTAGAGAGATTGTAAACCATTTTCGTGAAGTCAAGGAAATGGTGGCAAGGGGTGATGGAATCGAACCATCGTAAGCGAAGTCAAAGTCCGCTGCACTTTCCACTGTGCTAACCCCTTCTATGGTGGGAGTCAGTTTACCTCTGCTCCCAGTGAGACACAAGATTTAAGGAGGGTCTTATGATGAATCGTAACGATCCGCTATGCTCCGTATGCCGAGACGAAGCAATGGTGGGAGTCATTTTGCCTCTGCTCCCAGTGAGGGGTCTGCGTTGGTCGTGACCATCATTTTTAGTAGGGGCAATGATGGTTCAGAAAGGAGTAAGAGGGAAAGGATGAAAATTTGAGACAGATAAAAAAGAAACTTTCCCTCTTCACAATTATTATACGATAGGTGCTTAACGCGCGGCAAGCAACACGGCAATGGCGGCGATGGCGATGCCGTCACGTTGACGCTTCGCCACTCTTACCTTGTGTTTGTAGGTTTCTATTTCTTTCTTCAATACTTCTGAATCTTTCTTGCATGTCTCTATCTCTTGCTTCGCTTGATTCAATGAGCTTTGCGCTTTCGTCAATGAGAGCTTGGTCTCGTTGAGTTTTGTTTCTAAGGTCTGACAGTTCGCTTGCAATGTCAGAAGCAGCTGCTCCTGCTCCGTCGAGTTCGCCTTGAGCATTGTTAAGTTGGCTTTGAGCGTCTGACATTCCATCATCTGCTCGTTCCAATCCTTCTTGAAGTCGTTCCATTCCTGGCTCGTCATTGTGATGTATTCCGTAGTCTCCTCTGCATAAGATGTAGATGGTACACAAAAGCACAACGCCAATGCAAATAAAGACAGGGTAATAGCACCGCAAGCACGTTTTAATTTTTCCCACATTTATACCTCCAATAATAAAAATGAGGGGCGATACGGATACCGCCCCTCTAAAATTATTCCCTATACAGGTAAATATAGACTACTGAACATAATCGAATACAGGTTTCAGCTTCTTCTTATCCTCTTTGGAAAGTCCCGATTGCGAACGCTCCACTCTGGTGGACTTCTTGTCATCCTTGAGAGCTTTAATCTCTTTGTCGGAGTAGCCCATCTCTTTGAGCTTCTGACGGTTACTGCTCGACGGATCTTTGAGGTATTCAGACTTTGCTTTCGCTCTGTCGTTCTTTTTCTGCTCCTTGTAGTTATAGACGATGCTCTGTGCATCGGTAGCATTGGCTTCTTTGATTGTTCTGAAACCAAGTCCACGGACGATTCTGTCGCGGGTATCGTAGTCAACCGTCTTTCTGCCCTTGCTATCGGTGTTATATCCGGCTACTGCGCCATAAATATTGCCTGCCGCAGGGGAAATAGCCTTCATTGCACCGTTGGTATCTCCGTTGAGTACCGCCTTCGCGAGCTGAACGGTGGTAGAGCCGAGCGGACCGCCCGTCACGATGTTAGACGTTTCCGGCACCACGCCCTTCAGTCCGACACGTTGGGAAATATCAACACCAACGATTGCACCTGCACCATAGTTTGCTACGTTTACAAGAGCCTTTCTGTCAGCGTTGTTCCCTGCCCATTCCATCATGGCGCGTTTCGCCTCTTTCTCTGGATCACCGAACCCGAGAAGTTTCAGCAGGGAAAGAAGTGCATCCTCAAATGGGAAGGCGTTCCAGATGCCAGATACCAAAAGGTACGGGATGAAGAACTCGAGTTTCTGCTTCGTGGTGGTATTCCCCAGTACCGGCAGGAAGTCGGAAATAACTTCCATCTCTTTTATCCCGTACTTCTGGAATTGGAGAGCCATGTCTCCGATGACAGTGCCTTGAAGTGCGCGGAAGATGCGGGGTGCATCTGCTACGGAGTAGTCGAAGTTTACCTTTCGGTTTATGTCTCTGGCGTACTGGATAGCCTCGCCCTTAGAAAGTCCGTCTCCTATTGCCTTGTAGTAGGCGGCAAGAATAGTGGCTTTTCGGATGGTCTTTTCGGCGAGGGTGAACGGTTTCATAAGGAAGTTGTTCACGGAGTTTATGACATTCCCTACTTTAGAGAGTGCCGTTCCTTCTGCGGTTATATGCCCGATGCTGTCGAGAGCAAGCCCAGATTCTTCGGATACGCCGGACGCGACAAGTATTTTCTTGTCTGCTGCGTTCGGATGGAGCGCACGTTTCAACCCTACCGCGGTTTTCCTTGCGCCAACATATCCCACGCAGTTGAAGAGCTGCAAGGTGTTGACGAACCCCGATGACAAGGATGCTCCGAGCTTCAGTACGCCTGTCAGTCCGGTGAGGTTGCCCGCCATACGTCTTGCCGGTCTTGCTTCGTTCTTGAACCATGGGAACAGGCGGAGGAAGTCGTTGGCAAGGGTTTCAAGTCTGCTTGGCTTTCCGAGAACAGAATCGATATATCCCTTGCAGAAGGCGGCTTCACCCGTCCAGTCCTTGTTGTAATCGCCGAAGGCACGCTCGAAGAAGCTGATAGCCTTCTGCTTGAATGGGTCAAGGGCAACATAGCGCGAGGAAGAATCAATGTGATGCTGAATAGCCCATATTGCGTTCTTCTCAAACCCTTCTGCGCCTTTACGGTGCCTCTTCGCTCCGTAGTAAACGTGCCGCCCTTTCATGGTCGCATGGGTCATTTCCCGAGCTTCATCAAGAGTGAGGGATGCACCTTTGCTAAGGTTTTCCATGAGCTTGAAGTAGTCCATATCACCTAAGAGGAGCGGGTTCTCTACCTCGCCCTCGGAGGAAAATTCTTTAGGAGCAATGATAAATTCCCCGCCCTCTTCTTTCTGCATGGCATCTGCTTTCACTACCGCTTTTTCGATAGTGTCCGCGCTACCGACAACCTTGCTCTTAACGTTTCCGTCTGCATCGGTGTACTTCTTCATAATGAGTACGCCGTGGAAGATGTGCGGCATGTAGCCTTCCATGTTGGTAAGCGGTTTGTTGTAGGCGAGGTAAGAAACCTTGAAAGAGCCATCATCCATTTGCTCCCGTGCCTTGATATATACGTCCTTGTCTTTTGACAGTGCTGAAAGCTCTTCACTGGTCACGACGCTATGGATTTCTTTATATCCGCGCGTTTTGATGGATACTTGGAACACGGTCTCTCCGTCTTTCGTCGTTTCTCTAATGTCGTGCATCACGAACGTGTGCGGACGTTTAGCAAGCTCTTTCTGTGCTTTTTCCGCCCCTTTGCGCGTCTTGTACGTGAAGTTCTCTACTCGTTCACTGGTATAGACCGCATTGACCGCGTTGTAGATCTTGCCGAGAAGGTTACGCGTCTTTTGATGTGCCTTGATTACATTTTCAGATACGCCTGCGTCACGGAGTTCTTCGTCAGAGAATACATGTTGTTTCATGTCCTCTTCCCAGAGAATATCCGTATAGCGGGCTTTCTCTTCTTTGTTAAGGTTCTTGATAGCACCGGCGAAGTTATGCGTCCATCTGCCACGGAGTTCCTGCAATTCGCGTTGTGCCGTATCCGCCAGTCCCCAAATGTAATTTGTTTTCGGAGACTTGATGCGAGACGGAGAACGAACGGTGTTATTGAGTGCGGTATTGGCGACGCCCCATCCCTTTTTCTTCGCCGTCTTGTTCACGCTGATGTTCGGATTGGCTTTCGCCTTTGCTAAATCAGGGCGGAAGGTTCGGTCGATATAGGCACCCGCTTTTTCTCCGAAGTTCTTGTGAGATTTAAGGTACTTCTCTGCTTCGTTAAGCGGGTTCATCTTGTACTTGACATTCCTTGCGGCGGTGTTGTTTTCGTTGCCGCGTTCCCACATCTCGCCGCTTTCGAGCTTCTGGAAAACATGCTGGTCGTTCTCATGGAATAAGGAGAGGAGCTTGTGCGCCATGTCGGAAATTTTCTGCATGATTTTCCCTGCGATCGTCCCCTGCTTCATCTTACGGCGGATCTTCCACTCTCTCATGCCCTCTGCCGCTCCTTCTTCGCTTCCGTAGGTTCTAAGAAGTGCGTTTCGCTCTCTGTCGGTCAGCAAGTTCCACGCAAGGTGCATGGCTTCGTGGGATATGGTTTCGTCAGGGCTGTCCATGGTAAGGGTGATAAGTGCATCTTTATCCACCATCTCAATCTTGCCGGACGCCTTTTCATTGCCTTTCAGGGTGCCGCCGTAGTCCTTCTGTGCTTTCGCACGGTCTACGGAGATGGTGTCATCTGTGAAGTTGACTTCTACGTGACTGCCGTTCGGAAGATCAAAGGATACGCCATTATCATGAGCTTCAATGTTCTGCGCATTGGGGAACACGGAGAGGGTCTGCTTTGTTAGCTCTTCAGGGGAAATGCGCTTGCCGCCTTGGGAAAGGGAATACTTCGTTTCCTCCTGGCTCTCGATTGCCTCATAAAGATCGTTCAGGTCCTTCTGGCTTGCGGTTACCTCAATGGTGTTTTCATTGGAATATACTGCCCAGTTGGTTTTGTCAATGAACTTCTTCTTGAATTTGTCCCAACTGCCCGGCTTGTCGAAGGATACTGTCCCAGTGTCGGTATGGTTTTCTCTCATGCTCAGTACGAGCCCGTCTCGAATGTTGTTTTCTATCTCGTAGATGTCCGGGTCGTCCGCATCTAAATCATAAGAGCCAAAGGATGTGCTTTCGTATAGTGTGATTGGAGTAGGCTCGATGCTGTCTAACTCTCTCTGCCGTCTGGCTTTCTCTTCAATCTTTTTCCGAAGCTCCTCCTGTTCCTCTCGGAGGGATTTAATCTTTTCGTCGTCTTTGAACGTATCACCCTGCGATTCTTTAGCTTCAGCGAGTTCGGACTCGTTCTTCTTGAGTTCCGTCTCATAGCCTTTCAGCTTCGCCGCCGGTTGTGTTTGCATGGCATTCCAAACTCCGATTGCGGTCGGAGTAGCCGCCCCGTAAGAATCTTTTCCCTTTGCGTAAACGGTGAGAGCTTCCGATGCAAATCCAGCCTTAAAAGACGGATTATTGCCGCTGACGTAAATATCAAGCCCTCTAGCACTGGCTATTTTGACGTCCTTGAACTTGGCGTTATCCACTCCATACTTATGGGCTATCTTTGCAAACTCTTTGGCGACATGCTCTTTCTCTTTGCTGAACGCCTTGTTAGCTTCGATTTTGTTCTCGTAAACCGCCTGACCAATTTTCATACTAAACTTTGCCGAGCTTGTCTTTTCCAGCGTTGCCATGTCATCTTTGACGGGTTCAATGGCGGTCTTGAACTTGTCTATCAGTTCCGGCGCTGTGACGAGTACGCGCTTAGAGAGTTCCTGCGACTTCTCAAAGGTGGTTTTTGCCGATTCAAGCTCCGTAAGCTGCGACATGACTTGGCGGTATCTCTTCGTGTCAGGGTCGGCGTTGGCGAGTTCTATGAGGGCTTCAAAGTTATCTCCATCCACGTCGCTGGTGTCGGCGTTTCTTGTACTCTTGTCACCTATCATGAGCTGATTGATAACATTCTTCTTGGTGTTTACTGTGTCCCAAAGGTTTTCGTCATACGTCCCCTTGGTTACATAGTTATAGATGCGGACTTCTTTGTTTTCGTTCCCTTGGCGAAGTATGCGCCCTTCTCGCTGCTCTATATCTCTAGGACGCCACGGGCAATCAAGGTGATGAAGTGCCACAAGTTTTTGCTGCATGTTCGTGCCTGCGCCCATCTTCTGTGTAGATCCAATGAGAACACGAACCCTGCCTTCGTTCACCGCTTCAAACAGTGCAGCTTGCGCCTTATCTGTTTTGGCGTCTTGAACAAATGCTATGTCACTTTCAGGGATACCAAGCTCTATAAGGCGGGACTTCAATGCATCGTATACGTTCGGATCGTTGCTGCTTCTATCAGGAATAGACTGGTCGCAGAAAACAAGCTGCGCTCCATGACGATCAGAAGAATTTTCCCATTCTTCGTAGATTTTATCAGCGCATGCCCAAACCTTGCCGTAACCCTCGACGCCAGTGAGGGAATCGTCAACAGTAAACGGAGCAAGAGATGCCTTTTTGAGGTCATTAGCGACAAGGAGCGGAGAATCTGCGACCTGTAGGTATTCCCCAGTCTTGGCGAAATGGGCTTTTGATTCCTTGCTCTTGCTGTTAATCATCGGGGGATCTTTCCTGCCGCTGCTCTTTATTGCAGCAACTCTGGCACGGATGTCTTTCTTAAACCGCTTATTCCACGCAGATTCTTCTATCGCTACTGCAACACGTTTCGCCTTTGGTCTTGCAGCCGCTATATACGGCAGATCCTCCACCATTTTTACATCAGCGAACTCTTTGAAAAGGTTGATGCATTCAGGGGCGTTTCTAAGCCCACGAACCGCCGTCTTGTATTCATATCCCGATCCATCTTGGGCTGGCACTTCGGTCTGCCCTATATCGATAAACATTTTGGCGAATTGGTCGAATGAATCCACGCCGAGACGCTTGAGAGAATCATCATTGAGGTATCGGCACATCGTATAAAGCTCTACAACGGAGTTAGAGATTGGCGTGCCGGTGGCAAATACGACGCCGTGCGCGTTGGGCGAGTGCAGCAGATACCGCGTTTTCATCAGCATATCAAAGGAACGGTCAGCCGCAGATTCAGAAATCCCTTTGACTTGCCCGTACTTTGTCATGACTTCCAGATTCTTGAAGGTGTCAGCCTCATCGACAAAAAGCTGATCTATCCCCAGATCCTCTAAAGAAGGCGACTCAAAGTCTTTCGCCTGCTTTTTTGCAATGAGGGCGTTAAGTTTCCCTTCTAACTTGGCAATCTTTTCCTGAATGTTTTTGAGTGATTTGCTCTTCTTCCCGGCTTGGCGTTCCTCTGCCTGTTCTTCTGCAAGGGCTCTCTTGTATTTTTCAAGCTCTTCAGTTCGGAATTGCATCATGTATTCATCGGACATGGGAAGTCTTTGGAATGTTTCGTGAGACATGATTATGGCGTCCCAGTCGTGCGTGAGGATCTGGTTGAGCGCGGCGTTTCTCTTGGAAAGCCTAACTTCTCTTTTCTTTGCTTCCTCGTCAGAAACATTTACTTTCTCGAAGATAGGCACACCGTCGGCGTCTTTAACCGCGACAAGTTTCTTCTTCCCGTTTCGATCTTCTCGAAGCTCCATTTTGGGCTTCACGTCATAGTGTATAGACGTGATGTTATCAGGGAGCGTGGAGCTATCAAGAACAAGAATCTTTGCACTTGGGCATACTTGATAGAACTCACGTTCAAACTGTCTGACTACGTTTTTCGGTACGCAGTAGACAATTTTGTTGGCAAGTCCCATTCTGCGAAGCTCCAACCCTGCTGCTTGCATTGTCAACGTTTTGCCAGAGCCTACACAGTGTGCATAAAGAACCGACTTCTCATTGATAGTTCTCCATACTGCGTCAGCCTGATGCACTCGCGGCGTCATGTCGGCAGCGGTATTAAGCCATGGGAATGTGAGAAGCGATCCGTCATAGTGACGCGGCACGACGGCATTGAACTTGTTGTTGTACGACTGCCCTACGCGCTGCTTAACTTCCGGCGTTTTCAGAATCCATTCTTTAAGTTTTTCGTTGATGTCCTTTACTATGGTCTGGGCTTTAACTTCTGCCGCCGCTCTAGCTTTTCTGACCGTTTCGGAATCATCATCCTTGACCTTGAAGTTAGAACTTTCAATCTTGCCCGTGTTCAATATCTTACTAATAACAGTATTGATACCTACGTTGTCTCTGTCATCATAGGATACTCTTGCTATTTCGTATTTCTCGTGCGCTTGGGCTGAAATGCGTCCATATCTAGGCGTGGTTGTTACTTCCCAGTACGTGGTAACGGGATTGTAGCGAACAACAACGGCGTTTGGCTCGCCCAAGAGGTCATCGATGAATGCTTGCGTATCTTCCACGGAAAGGATCGGAGAACCGAGCGGGATTTCAATGTCCTCTACCTCTATGTCGGCAGGGATGACGGCTTTCAGTGCTTCTACGTTTCTCGCATATTCTGGCTCAGAACGTGCGGCATCTTCTGCAAATGCGAGCTTTTGACGCACATTGCCAGAAAGATATTCGTCACGTGGGACGTACTGCTCGCTTACAGGGTCTTTGAAGAGACGGTCTCCCAGTTCTTTTATGATAGCATCCTCGCTCTTACCAAGTACGCTCGCCATGTATTTTATGTCAGCGAAGCCAAACTTGCGGAGAGAGGACGCAAGTGCATCACTCGTCGTGGATATGTTTAAGTCGTCAGTCGCAGGGTACGCCGTTCTTTCTGTCAGAATGGGGGCTTTCTCTGCGGTGCTTTCCTTGCCCTTCGTCCCAGCCTTGTATTTTTGTTCAAGGGCGAGAAGTCTGCCGGCAATAGGAGAACCTGAAATCTGACGCACATTGGTCTTGTCGTTGATATATCCGTATTTTCTTACGAACGAATCATATTGCTTGTTAAGCTTCTCGCGTGCTTTAGAAAGAGCTGCTTCAGAAATGTCTGGATCAACCTGTTTCGCAAGTACATCGTTCAGCGAATCGCTCAGCTCTTTGAGTGTGCCGACCTTAGCTTGCGCGCTCTTCGCAAACGGTTTCAGCTTCCGTTCGCCGTTATCGTCTATAACGACTTGTCCCCACTGTCCATCTTTCCCCTTGATGATGTCGCCGACGTTTTGCCCATCCTCTGCGTCGGCAAGCTCTTTTACATGGGAAGGCGTGTTAATCTTAACGGGTTCACGCGGGACGTATACGTTTTCTGGCAGTCGTGCGATAGCTTCTCCGAGCTTCTTATCCGTTTCCGCATTGCTTGACGTATGGAACTCAACGTTTTTGCTGCCGTATCTATCGCGAACCAATACGGGGGCGCCAATTATGTTGTCGGGATTATCTTCGTAATATCCGTTTATGCGTGTATAGGTGTGCCGCCCCTCGTCATCATTCGCCTCTATGGTTGTTAAGCCATTTGTCCAACCATTCGTAGCGTCAACGGTATCCGGGTTCTCGCCTTCATTAAGTCTTCTGAAAACGACGATATCCGTTCCGACATTTGCCGATGGAGCAAAAAGCGTGTTAGGAAGTCTGACGATACCAACCAGCTTGGCTCTACTGGAAAGATGGCGGAGAAGTGCATTGTCGTATCCGGCTTTTCTGTCCATCGTTCCACTGGAAGTCATGAATACGATGAGCCCACCCGGTCTTACCTTGTCTAACGTTTGTGCGAAATAGTAGTCGTGAATAAGAAGCGACTTATGGACGCCACCGTCGGAATCTCTCATTGCAGGGACGGATGCTTTTACGCTGTTAGAGAATGGAACATTCGTGATAGCTAAATCATAGAAATCATTGCCGCGATCGAACTTGGTGTAATCTTGGTTGTCTATCTTGAACTTCTTGCTCTGATAAAGCTGCTTCGCGATTCTTGCAGGGATGGGGGAAAGCTCAACACCTTGGAGTGCGGTGCTTCTTTCTCTAAGAGATGCAGGCATCAAGCTGAAGAAACTGCCAACACCGCAAGATGGGTCAAGCACGCGACCGCCCTTGAAGCCGAGATGTTCTGCGAGTTCCCACATTCTGCCAATAACAAACGGCGGAGTGTAGAAAGCCGTTAATAGCTCTCGCTCCGCCGCATTATATTCCTCTTCGGTGAGAAGTTCTTTAAGCTGTGCCATTCTCTTGGCGTCGCTCTTCATTTCACTGCCCAGTCCGCCCCAGCCAGAATATCCTGCAAGAATTTCCTGCTCTGCCGGGGTTGCCATTCTGTTTTCGCTTTCAATCTTTTTAAGAAGTTTGATTGCTGCGATATTGTTATCCACCCTCTGCGTCTTAGAAGCACCTTTGGCGTCGGGTGGAACTGGTTTGGCAATGTAGTCATTGCCGGGAACGTCCCTTGCATCTTTGACTTTCCCTTTGGCAATATCCGTCTCAACCTTGTCCGCTTTAGGGGAAATTACAGGTTTCTTAGTTCCTCCTGCCGAAGTTCCCTCGCCGTTTGCTCGTTCCATGCGAGTTCCATCTTCAGCCTGTCCTCGTCCCAGTTCTCTGCTTCCGCCTGTTCCCTTGTCCTTTGGTTCAGTACTTTCAGCGTCTGGTCCTCGTTCTCGTCCGCCATCTCTATCCGGCGTCTCGCTATTTCCTCTAGTGGTTCGTTGTTCTCCTTTTCCACCTGTGCTGCTCTTTCCGGATCCTCCCACTTCCACTGGTCTGCCAGATCCTGATTTTCGTCCTCGTACATCTTTGTCCTCCTTTGTAGACACAACATTGGAATTGCTTTCCTCTATTGTATCATTTTCTTGAGGGCTGTCCACGGATTTATCACCGCCGTCAAATATTTTGGAGACCGTATCCACATCTTCTGGCGACATGTTTTGAATTACATCTTTTCTGATGATACCGCCTTGATTAAATGCGTAGTCTATGAGGTCTGTTCCTGATTTATCGGCGGCGTTAGAAGGCTCGCTCTTTTTAGCTGGCTCGGCGTCCTTCCCTTTGTTGAAGTATGCCTGCACACCACGAAAAGCCGCGTCGATGTAATCGTTAAGGGTGGATACTGCCTTGTCCCCGTACTTGCTTCTAATGTCGTCTTTGACGGCATCCGCCGTTTTCAATCCGCTTTCATAACGTGCGCCGACTGCCTTTAATGCGACTACGAGCTTTTTGGCATCGAACTTTTTGCCCGTGTCGGGGAAGGACTTGGCTGCCTCCCATGCGGGTGCGAGCCACGGTTCTATATCCTTTTGCTTCACGCCCTTGGCTTTGAATGCCGCGATAGTCTTGCTCGCGAAATCGGCAAACTTGGTAATGCCGCGTTGCGTGTACGCGGCACAAATCTTAAACACGGGTACAAGAATAGTCGGGTCAAACCCTGCATTTAGGTTGCGAGTTTTGCTAATGAACTCGTCGATGTATCCTTGGATGGCTTCATCACTGTCATCGACTAGCCTATGCTTCCTGTGGATCTCATCTTTCGAGGGCTTTGCTCCCGTTGCTTCCTGCGCCGCTTTCTTTACCGTCTGTTCTGTATTCGCAACCGGCTTTAGCCCGAATGCCTTCTCCAAATCTTTGTCGGCATCTTCTACACTGCCGAATGCTGTTTCTTTAGGCGTGGAAGGCTCTTCCCCCTTCGACACTTCAACCGATTTACCAGTGGTAAGGTCTAAATCGGGCTTGTTATTGACATTTTTCGATGTTTCGTCTATATTATTGGTAGAAGCAGGCAAGTTAGATTTTTCGGTTGCGCTCTGTGGAATAGATCCGGCGTTTTTTCTATTACCACCATCTTGAACCGCTCCATTGCCGGTAGTGGAGGATGGGGATGCGCTCCTATCAAAAATCTTCTTGCCTGCTTCTTTTTGCATGCGTTTTGTGTTTTTGGGAATAGCTGTCACAACTGTATAATAACCGTTCCCATCCCCCTTTAATTCAAGGTCTAACGGCATTACATTAAATTTGCTTCCAACTGACGCGAGCTTAATTCTTCCGCCGCCCAAATCGTATATTATGGAAAAATTATTGATTATATCCAGAATATATTCTTCGGCATTATTATAGCCTAGTTTCTTGAGCTGGCTTTCACGCTTTTTAATGTGTATAATTCCAAATCCGGTTTCTTTCCCATTGGCAACTCGAGAAAAGCCAACCTGCAACCGAATCCCTTTTGCTAAAACCTTACCTCCGGTCGCATCTTCAATTTCTTTTCCAAAATGTCCAAATTCTTTACTTCCATCTGGCTTCACAATAAAATCTCTCGCATCTGATTCCGAAAGCAGTCTGCCTGATTCTGTGGTATACCCATCTGCAAGGGTGGGCTGCTGTTCTGAGCCTTTCCCGTTATGGGGTTCTTCTTTCTTGCCGCTAGATGGGGTTTCTTTCGATGGAGCGTTCTTTACAGGGTTCTTGCCTTCGGGCGTCTTACCGTCTTTGCTTTCTGACGGCTTACTTTGTTCAGGTTTGGCGTTGTCATTTTTATTTTCTTCGGAACGATGTACTTGCTGGTTCTCTTTATAGTTCTCATTGGTGTTCTCCTTTGCGAAAATGGTTGGCTTCTCAAGTCTGCTCTTGGTATCGGGTTCGTAGGCATTGCGGTTCTGTTGTCTGTTCCGCATATCCTCTCCAATCCCTTGACGATCTCGGGATGGCATAGAGACGCTTAACCTATTTGGGTTTTTGTATGCACTCATATCACGGCTTCCGGCGCGGTTCTGATTAGATGCATCTCCGTTGTTGCCGCTAGAGGTAATGCCTGCAACTCTATCCTTGCGTGCTTCATTGCCGCTCATGTTCTCGTTAATATTGCGGAAGCCCTGCATGACTTTGTCCCGATTGGCATAGCGGGTAGCATATGGCGCAGGTTCGTACTTGTTGAAGTTGGTGTTTTTGGCATCACGCTTCTCTTGCCTTGCCCGTGCAATAGCCGCTTTTTTCTGCTCCTTTGGGCTCGGAGCTTCGCCAATGTCATATGCCCTGTTCTCGTTAGTTTCTCTGTTCTTCCGTGCTTTGTTATCAAGGCGAACGGCTTCTCTCGGTGTGCTTGCACGTTGTGAAGAAATAACCCCATCACCGCCGCCAATGGCAATGTCGCCGCGCGTATTTTCATTGTTTCTTTCATACGGAAGGCGCATTGCTTCATCACGGCTCCCGTAGCGTAGAGTGTATGGCTCTTGTGCCGGGATGACCTTTGGCGGAACTACAGGTTCTGTCTTCTGATATTCGTTCAGTACGTCATTTTTAACCGCTTGCAGAACGTCTTGGTTGATCTGCATTGCGCCTAAACGGTTGAGTGCATCCTTGTCTCCATCCACGAACGCTTGCTTGACCACTTGTCTAAGGCGACTGTTTTTAAGTGCCTTGTTGATTCTGTCTTGCGTGGCAGCAGACGCCATGTTTCCCCTGGTCTGTCTATCGCGGCGTTGACGGTCTGCGATGCCGTTCACCTTGCGAGGTGTATAGATTTGCGGTTCAGTGGAAGGAAGAGAGGTAGAAGCGTTGCTTGCAGGTTCCTTGATGGAGCTTGGAGCAGGGATAACAGGGCTGACGTTCGGACGTACTGCTGTCATGCCGCCTTCGTTGCTTCCTGCCTGCACGTTGCCTTGGGGAGTGTACTGCATGCCCTTTGGCTTCTTCGGCGTGTATACAGATTTGTTGCCGCCTTCTACACGACCGGAAGGCTGATACATTCTACCGCCGGATTTAATCGGTTTGGTGCCGCTGATGGAGTTCCCACGCCCTTGCGGTATAGCCATCGGGTATGTAACGGATTGCGCCATTTGCCCTGTAGCGGCGTTGTCTGCTACCGATTGAGTGTTTCCTTGGGTAGCAGGTTCCGATGCGCCCTGCGCCGTTTCGGGAGAGCTTGCGCTCCATCCATACTGCGCGGCTAATTCTTCCTGCGCTTTCTTGTTCTTGTCCTGAATAGCCTTACGGACGGCGTTCAGTTTTTCTACATCTTCATCGGTGTCGGCTGGCAGCGTTTCTTCGAGGTCTTTCAGAAAATCTTCTGCGCTCTTCGGGTTGGGAACGGAAGAGCCGCCCCTCTTGCCTCCGCTGTATACTACGTTCGAGTCCGCACCGCCGTTCATGAATATATCGTATATCTTTTGGGCGTTGGCCGCCTTCTGATTCCTTATTTCATCCGTTCCTTCGGAGCGTTCATAGAACTTGTCTGCAAGGCGTCCTGCCTCATCGGGGGACTGTGCCTTGAGTATTTCCTGCAATGCACCGTTCTCGCTTCCTTTCAGCTCGTGGATAAGGAAGGAAATCTGCGTATCAAGGTCACTTGGGTCTCCGCCTGTTTCTTCTGCAAACGCCATGAGGTCGTCTTGGCGTGAACCGAGCCACTGCCCGATGCCATAAGACCCGCTATTGGGGTTCTTTGCGGTTGGTGAAATGTCGGTCGTGTTCCCGCCGCTTTCAAGCATAAGTCCGCCGACAATGCCGGATGCGGCTTTTGGATCTATGCCAAGTTCGTTCACAAGGCGGTTCATGGCGTGTATGGCAGGACTGGAAGATGGTGTGTCCCCATTGCCGTTATCAACGCCCGCGCTATCTTGCCCCGTCTCCTGTTGTGGCGCTTGTGCCTTGCCGTTAATGGCTCTGCCGATTCCCGCAAATCCGCCGCCGTAAATGCCGCCGACAACACCGGCGTCAACTGCGTTGGATGCGAGCTGTCCCCAGTCAAACCCATCAAGGCTTCCATGCTCTGCGATGTAAGGGATGGTCTCATCAGGAAATTCCTGCACAGCTTCCGTCAATCCTTCTTTGACAAACGCCTTCCCCATGAGCTTAGCCGCCCCTTCCGTGCCAAGTTCGCGGAACGCCTTCAGCCATCCCATTTCGCCGACGCCTTCAAGCGGAGCTTGTGCGGCTGCGTCAAGCCACCCTGCCTGACCTGCAGTAAGCGGGTCTACGCCTTTCTCCGTAAGGTCGTTGTATGCGTCCCCTGCAATGCTCCCCGCCATAAGTGCGACACCCAGTGCAGGGTTTATGATACTTGCTCCGAGCTGTGCCGCCATCAGTGGGGCGTTCTCAAGAATCATGCCGCCGATTTTCTTTGGATACGAAAGTTGGCTTTCATCGACGTTAGATTCCCAGTTTGCATCAGGAAGTGCGTCTTTAGCTGCCTTAACACCAAGGCGTGCGCCTTCCCAGATGGGGGCGGTAGTCCCCTTTATCTGGTTTTCTACATCACTAAGTGCTTCCTTGTCGGCGTCGCTGTCCATAAGCCCCGTTCCGTCAAGGTCGTTTTCCAGTTCCTGCATGACAACGGGTCTTGTCCTAGCTGCCATCGCCGGTATACTTTCTACCGCGCCCAAAAGGCTCTTTGGAACGTTAGCAAGCCCATTGTGAAGTTTAGTCGTCCAGTAGTCGTGATATTCCTTGCCATCAAGAAGCCCTCTTGCGTCAATAGGCTTAAATTCGTTTGGCTCATCGTTGTTATCCTTCAACCAATCCCATGCCATAAATGTTTGTCTCCTTATTCCGTAATAATGTTATACATTTGTCTAGTCTCCGGCGTAAGTGCCTTGAGATATTCGATTGCGTTTTCCATCTTTCCGTTTCCGGCAAGGTTTTCTCTGATATAGTTTGCGGCATACAGCTGTTGCTGAAGCCCATCCCAGATGCTGTTTGGTATCAGCGCACGGTCTTTGTCGTCAAGCCCTGATATGTAGGCGTTTAATGCGTTTATGGATCTGGCAAGATTATCCTTATTATCTTTCCCGTTGCTACTGGTGCCGTTCTTAACATCATCAGCGGTGGAATTTGCCATATAGCCTTTAAGCTCATCGCTCATTCTCCGAAGATTTGCGTCAAGCTCATTAGAACGCGCTGTCTGCGTTTTGCTAAGCTCGTTGCCGTTGATAACTAGCGTTCCTTTGCTAGTTTTCTGCACATCTCCACTTGCAACTCCGCCCCCTTTGCCGCCAAGTCCAAGTAACATGCCCATGGCTTGGTCGGGGGTTATCTGCCCGTTACTGTACTTGGAAATAAGGTTGGCTCTGTCAGCGAGGTCTTGGTTCTTCCATGCTACGCTCATGGCATGCTTCCATTTCGCCATGTTCTTTGTTCTCTCGTCATCAAACTGTCCAAGCCTTTCATGCTGCTTGATGTTGTTTTCCATTGAGTGGTCGGAGAGCTTTATGGAATATCCCACGTCGCGTGCCTTATTGAAGTTGCTTATGTTCTCCTTTAGGAAGGTGTTGTAGGATGGGAGAATCGCACGGATCTGCGTGCCGCGTTCAGGGTCGATAGAATCAATCTCATTCAGCGTCTGCATGAGTTTAGGAACAGTAGTGCCGGCGTTCTCCATTGTCGGGAGGAGGTTCTTACCGCCTGTTGTTTCGTCTCCGTTGTAGATACGGCTCAGAAGTCCGTCAACCGCTTGCTTCTTATAGTTATCCTCTGCGGCTTGCGCAGCAGGAAGTCCACGGGAAATAACCGCCTGTATCTGATTCATCGGTCTGCCCTGTGCGATGCCTGCCTGCGTTACTTGTGCTATCCAATCCTTCACGGAAAACGGTTTCAGCGGTGTCGGCTGCACGTTATTTTGAAGCGCGTACTGAACAGTTTTACCATTTTGGGAATTTTGTTCAGTAGCAGCTGTTTCCGATTTGGAAACAGCTGGTTCTTCTTGCGATGCCTGCTCCTGCTGAACAGGTTCATCGCTCTTTTTATCCTGTTCAGCGTCGGTAAAATTTGCGGTCTTTGCCTGCGGCGGTATAACATTCTGCGTATTGTCAGCGGCTGCCTGTTGCGCCTGTGCCGCTTGAACGGCATCAAGGACCGGCGCAGTCTGCGGCGTTTCCCCATTGAGATATGCCCTAAACTGTGCCGCCATGTCAGGGGACTGGATGCCCTGATTGGCGTTGCCTTGAATGGCGTACATGCTTGCCCCTTGGAGCGGATTGCTTGCTACGTATCCCGGTGCCGGGTTCTGCGTTACCGTTCCATCGGAGTTCATGACCGTCTGCGGCGTCCACTTGTTTGCAAAGGACTGTGCGAGTGCTTGCTGTGAAAAGTTCTTGGACGGGTCGATATAGTTGCCCATGGCGTATGGGTTTCCGCCGCCCGGATCGCCCATCTCTTTCAGCTTATTGTAGATTGCTCCTCTTGCCGCTGACTGCGCCCATTGGTTGTTCGGGTCGTAGAGAATGTTCCTTACACGTGCCATGAGTGCATCCTTGTAGCCTGCATCCCCTGCCTGCGGTGCAGAAGCGTTGGCTATTGTGTTCTCCATGACCGCCTTTTGCACGTCGGATGGTTGCACCGCCATAGGGGTAATCTTGTACGGGTCTACCTGCGCCATGACAGGATTCTGGTTCGCCGAGAATATCTGCGGTGTGGGTTTCGCGTTGTCAGCAGACGCACTAGCAGCCCCTGTGTTAATGGCAGGCGTCCCACCCGCCGCGTTTGTTACCGCCGCATTAGCGTTAGCATCAGCAGGTGTCAGTCCATCTTTTCCTTTAAGCGATTCTTGCAGTTTTCTGATGCCTCGCTCGTTGTAATTCTCTACCCATCCGCGACCGAGCAAAAGCCCCAATGCGAATCCTGGATCTCTCGCTGCATATCCTGCAATGGTCGGGTCAATAGTTGCCGTCTGATAACTTAATTGATTGTTGTTCGCCATTTGCTACCACTCCGTTGTTCCTGCCTTGGCTATAAAGCCGTTAGCATAATACATGCCGCTTGGCACTTTAATGTCGTATACAAGCCTGTCGCCGCTTTCGACAAGCAACACAATCTTGCCACGGTCTTTGAAACGCTCTCCGATACGCATTTCTTCCAACGTTTTCCAATTGCCATCTTCCATGAGCATGGGTTGGGTAGCAGTAAGATTGATGCACTTGTTTTCCTTCTCGTCCGTGCAGATGGCATAAACCCTTGCATAATGCGGTGTCATTACGTCCGTTACTTCTTCGTCGCCATTTGGCGTTGTTATAATGTCGCCTTTATGGATGCGTTTCAGCGGCTTATCGCCGTTTGGCGTTTTGATGAGTGTGTCGCCGGTGAAGCAGAACAATCCGGCATTTGAAGCAAGCCCACCTAAGATGCCGCCCCAAAGTCCGCTGCCGCCGCTTGTGGATTGAGTAGAAGTAGAAGTACCTTTGCCGCCCATGGCAGAAATCGCGCCGAGGTTCGTTCCGCTAAGCCCGATAGATGTATTCCAAAGGTTGACTGCGGGTTGCTGCGCCGCTTCCTGTGCCGCTGCTCCGAGTGAGATGTTTGCGCCAGCCATGTTTGACATGTTCCCATAAATGTCTGCGAGCTGGGAAATGTCTTGCCTGTACATATCTGCCGCCGTGTTCGCCGTAGCTTGGTTAATTCCCTGTATTCCCTGCGAGGTGACGGAGCTATTCAAGACGCCGCTAGACCCGAGGTTCTGCAATAGGTTTCCCATAGATCCGTTGACCTGACGCGTGACCGCTTGATTGATGTTATCCTGATACGACTGAGGAAGTTGTCCGTTTGCGAGTGCCTGATACCCTGCGTTAGCCGTATTCTGTATTCCCTGCGCCTGATTGAGAAGAGTTTTGTAATCAACCTGCGTTTCGCCTATAGAGTTTTCAAGAAGGTTCTTTGCCTTCGTATTCAGCTCTACGGCGTTCGGCATAACAGATTCTTCGTAGTCGCCTTGGAGCTTCCAAAGCCTTTTCTCTTCTGCGGTCGGCTGATAGGACTGTACCGTGGTAGAGCTACCGCCTTTTTTACCCATCGTTTTCCTCCTTGTAGAGCTCTTTGACGTATACCGTCACATAATAACTGTCGTTACCCTCTTCGTCTGTTCCTTTGTAGGTGGCTATGACCTTGCGCCCTGCTTCGTCCTTACACCAGAAGCGGTAATGTCCGTCTCGCTCTTCCTGCTTTATAATCTTGAATTTCAAAAGCCTTAAATAGGGAAGAATCGGAAGAATGCACACGGTAGACACCGCATGCCCACCCTTTGCAAGGCAAAGCAGTTTTGCTAAGTCAAACCAAAAGTGGATGTCTCCGCAAAGCTGATACACCACAAGTATTCCCTTCTCATCAAAGAGGTATTCAGCAAACCCTCTTTCGGGAAGCCAGTAAAAGTCAAACCCCTTCGGGATAACGAAGGGGTCGTTTCTTTCTTTCTCGTATTTATCTATCCATTCTTTGAGGGACTTCATAAGTCTGCCACCTCCAAAATAATATGGTCAAACGTGAATGGGTCAGTGCCTTTTATCTCAAGCGCGATGCAGTCGGTTGAGTGATTGCACAAGACTTTTCTCCTTGTGTTGGTCGGCATGTCCACCTTCAGCTTGCTTGTGCTTACGTTTACCGTTCCCGCTTCGTCATTGGTGAATTTGGTGTCTACTGCCTTTACAAGCATTTCATCAGAAGAGATGATTTCATGCGGCTTGATTTCGTATTCTATCGGCGTTCCGTTGTCGCTCATAATGTCTTTATCCCACAGATATAACTGCGCGTCGCTTGCGATATAGATTTCATCTACCGTCTCCATAATATCGGTTACGGGTACGGCAAACTTTATAGTCGTTGCAACGCCCATAAGGTAGTTGTAACAAACCCATTCTTTACGGTCGCTTGTCACGCGGAGCATGAGGTATCCATGCCGTTTAAGGTGGATGAGTTGAGGATTCCACAAGTCCTGCGTCAGAAGACCTCTGAATTTATCTCCGATGTCCTGCGGTTTTACGTTCCCATAGTCCATAACGGTAGAAAGCGATTTAAGCCCCCTGCGTGAAAAGAACACAACGTCTGCACCTACATTGACCGCCGTCATTGTTCCCATACTGTCGGAGTTGGTTACGATGGCGGGCGGCACTACCCATGACGCGGGTGTTCTGTCGCCTTGCAGTTGATAAATGTTGCCGTTTGATTTGATAAAAATAAGGTCGTTGGCGAGGGGTACAACGCTTTCTATATCGCCGCTATCCCCATAGCCTATGTCAATCCACTGTGCGGAGCTATCCACTGTTCCCTGCGAGCTATCGGTGATGTTGTCCCAGCTTGTCGGGTCTCCGATTGCGGAGAAATATACGCGGTCAGAACCGCTCAATGTAATCATGAGACGGGAAAGCCGCTGAAACACAATGTCGCATGATGGGCTTGACGTGACGGTATTCAGTGTCAGGAAGTCATAATACTGGAGTTTATCTCCGCTTGCTATCCAAATCTTGTTCATGTACTTCGCGCATGACGGCTTTTTCTTTCCTGTGAGGTTTCCTAACAGTGCCGGAAGTTGCCCGACCATCCACGAATAGACAGAGCCATCATCAAGGAAGATGAGGGACGTATTCGTGTCTACGTCATAGTAAAGTGCTTTGATGTTGTTTGACATAGCAAAGTCCGTGGGGGAAATACCCCCGCGGCTCCTAAGGCGAAGATTATCGTAGACAAAGTTCTGACACCGCACCATGTCCGTTTCGGGGATGCGTTCGGGTGCATCCGATGTATTGATGCCACCCGTGAGATTGTTCAAGACAATCTGCTGTATCTGATGCTTGTTTGATCGCTTCATGTTTTCTCCAAAAGGCTAAGTGTTGCTATGATCAGCCATGCGGCAGTTCCTTGTACACGTACCGGCACAGGTCTTTCCGCAGCTGCTGCACCTCTTTGTGCAGGTGTCATTACATCCATTATCGCACGTATCAGTACAGGAGTTCCCACACGTGCTGCTGCATGCACTGGAACATCCGAGGGCGCACCCGTTCATGCAGTTAATGACGGTAGGTTGCTTGGAGAGCGTGCCTTGAATGTCGGTATCAAGCCCATTGTCGTTAGCAAGGAGTTTGGCTAAATCGTCATAAATAGAAGTGGTTATTTTATCTCCCCGCGCTTTCGATGCTGCCGAAAGCGCGCTGTTTTTAAGTGCCATTGCCCGTCACCTTCTTGTACGCCGCATCGGTAATGTTCTTGCTGGTCTGCGTGCGATTGTCTAACTCTTTATCATTTGAAAGCATTTTGTTAAGACTGTCATATAGCGTGGCTTTTACCGTATCGCCCTTGTTCTCAATCGTTGGTTTGTCCATATTCCCTCCTACGGTGCGCCTGCACAACCAGCATCGCAGCCGCCGCCGCAGCCATTAGCGCAATTACTGCCGCATCCAGTGCAACCGTTACGGCATGTGTTTTGACAGTTGGTGGTACATCCACCTGTACAATTTCCTCCGCAGCTGCTTGAACACCCAGCGCATACATTCTTGCAATTCCCGCCGCAGGAAAGGCTACAGCTGTTCATGCACGCCTGTATGGTGGCGGCGTTCGCCTCTACCTGCTTTAGCGTGGCGTCCAGTGCTTCGTCGTTTTCTAAAAGGTTCTGCAAGTCGGTAAAGATGGTGGCGGATATATAGCCCGTTCTTGCAGAAACAATACTGTTGTGTTTGACTGCCATTACGTCACCTCCGCGTTATGATCTAACGCATAATGGACTTTTATTAGTCCGCAAAGGTTATCTCCATAAAGGGCTTTCCTTACCACGCACTGACGGCAATAATCTTTCAGCTCGCACGTCTTACAGTGGGTACAGGCGAAGTCCTCGCCTTTAGAAATGTCAGGTTCGCCGAATGATGCTTGATAGCATGGATAGAAACGCCCCCATGGACTTATCCCTATCCATGCACAGTCTTGAATGTTACCGCTGAACATGGATGCGCCTTTTGCTCGGTTCTTTGTGCCGCGAAGAAGGTTCAGATAGGCGCGCCTTGCGGCAATGTCTTTCAGCTCTCCATAAGCAAAGAAGTTCCAGAGAACCATCGGGGTAATGCCCTTCTCGTTCAGGAAGTCGATATTCTGCTTCGCCCTCCGCAGATAGTGCTTGCCCGCCACTACATAAGTGGCGTAAACCAGTTTTGCTCCGCAGCTGTCCATGTATTCATATGTGTCGGGACGAATGATTCTTGGGTTCTTCTGGTCGTGGTCAAAAGAAACGGCTATTTGGAAGTCATACCCGCCGTCTCTTAACCAGTCGATGATTTCCCTTCCCCTGCCGTTCAGAAGTTGGCAGTTCGATACGATGTTGTAGCGCACACTCAATCTCTCGTTCTTGACCTGCTCGCAAAGTCTGACCGTATCCTTAATGACTTCGGGATGGAGCAGCGGCTCGCCGCCCTCAAGTTCAACGGAAAGCTCACCCTCTTTGATGACATGGGGCTGCTTCAATAGCGCATAGAGGGCTTCTATCTGCGTACCGCCGCCCTTGTGTCTTTCGGATATTTCCGTATTCCTCTGTGAACAATACTTACAAGCGCAGTTGCAGTCATATCCGGTGGTCACGCGAATGTTTTTGATTTTCGTGAGCTTGGTATTCATTCAGGGTCGCTCCTGCGAAGAAGGTAATAGCCAAGATTTCGTTCCATGTTGGAGCGGTATCTCTTTTGCGCTTGGGAAAGATCCAGTTTGTCACTGTAGTTGCAAAGTTTAGTAAACAGGAACGCCATGTTTTCAAGAAATACCATATATTCATCGGCGTTTGTGATTCCTTCGATTTCCTTCTTGTCGAGCTTTATATCATGGAGCTTTGTGATGCTGATGTTCATACTTCCTCCTCATGCCTGTCTCTGATAGTCTTTGCGATTTCACGGACGCGCTTTTCTTGAAAGCAGTAGTCCTTGATAGCGGAGGTATCTCCACGCTTTTCCCATGCAGCAGAAATAGCTTCCTCTTCTGCCTTTGTAAGTTTCCCTGTTATGTAGTCCATAAGCACGGATATGGTATTTCGCATATCCATGAGCTCGTAGCGGAGCGGAACATAGTCGCTGATTGCTTCGTTAATTCCCCATTGCATGCGAATAGCCGCTTTATTAAGCGGACTGTAGTAATAGCAAAGATTTTCCCAGTTGGCGTGAAAGTCGTGGAAATGGTCGATTATCCAGTCCATCGTATACTCTTCACATCCATCGGGCATAACCTTCATGAATTGAACCGGTTTCAAATTTGCCTCATCAGGCCATGGAGTGTTCCCTGTTGTTTTGAGGTATTCGTTAAATCCGTCATGCGTGTAGAAGAAGTGTGCGCCGTCTTTAGGGTAGAAAACACTATCATCGCGCGTGAAGTCATCAAAGAAATGCTCGTCGTCAGTCTCATAGAAGAAATCGAAGATGGTTCCTGGAAGCTTCATTTCTCCCCGTGCTTCCTTCTCCAACGCCCATTTTGCGATAGCCGAAACGTAGATCATAAACTCATCTCACGCATCCTTTCCATCCAGTAGTCATAAATCCTGTATTCCTGCTCTGTCATAATTTCTTCGTTGCTGTGATAATCGAACGTGCCGTTAATGTCGTAGTTAGCAGAATAGCAAAGTGGCAGTTTCGTGCTTCCTATCTGCTCGTTGATTCTGTCTTGCCCATCTCTAAACCGCTTGAATTTCTCTTTATCAAAGCCGTGCCATATGTCGCCAATGTCGTAACGGTGCCGCCCTGTTGCGAAGCGGTGGCAGGGATACAGTTTCCCATCCATGCCGAGCGTTACCATGTATACGCCGCTCCCGCAATAGTTACTCTTCTCGTTATCTTCTTTGATGACGCGCCGCCTTCCGATTGGCTTCAGTTTGAATTGGAGCTTTCGATGAAAGATGAAGTCAACCACCTTGCGGAGTTGTCGGTAATACTCTTCGGCATCTTCCTTCGTCCACTTCTGTTCATAGATGGGGTTCGCCCATGGTTCAAACCCGAGCTGAATTTGGTTAATAAGCATGTCTGCGAGCATAGGAAGCGTGTCATGGTTCATCGTGCCTTTAACCATAGGCTCGTGGTCACGGTGCTTCCACCACTCCATGTTCTCCATAATCTTGTCGTATGACCCTTTGCCGTTCAGGTATACGCGGTTCATATCGTGCGCCTTTTTGCACCCATCGAGGGACACACCAACCCTAAGGCACTTCCACCTATTTAAGAAGTCCCGTATCGCGGGTTCTCCAAAGAGCGTGCCGTTAGTCGTGTTGAAGAACGTGAAGCGACGTTGCGTCACCCACGGATGATGAAGCTCTCGCCCTTTCTCTAAAAACCTTGTCATGGCGTATTCCATAAGTGGCCACTCAAGAAGTGCTTCGCCGCCGATAAAATCAAGGACGATGTACTTCCTTTTGCTATACTGCGGTTCTGTATAGATAAGGTCTATGAATTTATCGATGTATTCTTTCTTGATTGTCTGATACTGCTTGTTTTCTTCGTAGCAATACTTACAGGCGAGATTGCACTTGTCTGTGATGAAGATAGTCGCAGTCAAAGAAATGTTTTCGTTCATCTAGTCACCAGCATCTTTACTTTTTTAATTCCGCCGTCAAGGCTCTGCTCTAGGGCAACCCCGACTGTATCGGGCGTTCTCTCTGCTGACGTCTTGCCAACCCCAGGAATAGCGGACGGTACAATGAAATCACCGCGCCAAACCTTGCCTTTCACCTTGACGTCAACACGCCCCGCAAGGGCTACAGGGATGTATTTCTTAATGTTATGCGTCTCAAAGTCTTCGTCATTGACCGCATCGCCGCCAATGATTTGTGCGTAGCAGTCAGACTGAACGCCGACAACAACAAGGCTCTTGTCTGTTGCACGGACGTATTTCTCACCTTCTGATTTCATGTCAAGGGCGATGATTTCCCCTGCTTCTGTTTCTCCGCCGCGGTCGAAGTATTCGGCGTAGTCGTTGTATACGGCGTTGAAAACTTTTGTTGCCGTCATTGTTCCGTTTGCCGTTACGTTTCCGGCGATGGTTGCACCGGAGCTTACGTTAACGTTCCCCGTGACTGATAGATCACCGCCAACGGATGCACTCTTTCCTACAGACATGGTACCGGTCACGGCGCACGATTCTTTAGCGTGTATGCGTTTTCCGTATATATCACCCCACGCCTTGTTGTCACGCCCGAGGTTGTCAAGCCCATCTGATCTAGGCGATATGTTTTTTGATTCTGCCATATTTCCTCACGCAAAAAGCACCCACATAAGTGAGTGCTTTTTTGAAATACCGTCAGGTAGTAGTGGTCGCTCCGCCAGTCGAGGACTGGTAAGGCGAGTTTACGATGTACGCCGGTGTCGGGTACGGTTTAAGCTGCCCTACGATGGTTGCGTTCTGTACCACCTGAGAAAGATTGAAGTTTGCGGATTGGAGTGCTCTGTCGCGGTCTGCCAGTTTGTCGCGGAGTTCCTGCAGCTGATTTGCCATCATCAGACCACGGGTTCTTTCCGCTTCTTCGTGGATAGCCGTCTTGATTTCGCAAGCGTTCTTGTAGTTTTCCGCTCTCACCGCATCAATGTTGCGGTTGGTTTCGCAGCAACACTGTTGTTGTGCGAAGCGGTTCTCTGCAAGTTGACTGCCGAGCGAATAGTTGCCCTGCATGACCGTTTTCTCAAGCCCTGCCTGCCCTTGGAGCATGGTAGTGTTGAGAGCAAAGGTCGAATCAGCAAGTCCGTAGGTAACTCCGCGAATCTGCGACATCTCGTCTTGGTGGTTGAACCCTGCCTGCATTTCTGCCTGCGTGAGCCCGGCGCGATTTCCAAAGCCGAAGCCGCCGCCACCCATGAGTGCGAAGATAACGACAAGCCACATGAACCACATGCCGCCACCACACCCGAATCCGTCACCATAACCGCCCGTAATCGGCATTACAGGCTGAATACCATTTCCCTCCATCGTTCTTGTACCCCCTGTAGAGAATATATAAAGCTCTGCGCGCTAGAGCCGTAAACCGAACCCTGAAAGAAATTGTCCGAGCTGCTTTTCGTTCATGCCACGTTGCCTTGCGAGGTTCTGGGCGATGACTTTCAATTCGTCAACGGACTTGCCCTTCCCCATTTGTAAAGCTCTCCCCATAAGTGGGTTTTGCCCTGCCATGTTCTGAATGAGTTCCAAGGGGTTATTCGACTGGTTCAGCAGTCCCATGAGTTGCATTGGGTTCATGTCCGTTTCCTCCTTTAAGCATAGACACCGCTTTCTCCAATTCGGAGATTCTGCTTTCAAGAGTATTCTGTGTTGCTCCCTTTGAGAGTACATACACCTTGAAAACAGGCATGCCGTTTAGATCTATCGCCTTCTCGTACACCTTTCCTTCAGACGGAGAAGGAAAGAATGACGGCGTTCCGTCAAGTCCAATCTGTGCGGCACGCGCTTCTTCCACGCTTGTAACCACACGCCCTCTGATGGGCGGCACGCAGGCTTGCTCCATGCGGTTAAGCCTATCCTGCATTTGCGGTATCGCGCCGTACATTCCAGTTTGGTAGTCTGGGTATCCATACATTCCTACCACCTCCTATAAGTATTATCCTACTTTGCGAGGGATGAATGGTGTCACGAAAGCCCTAAAAATATCCCAGTTTTCTGCCGGATTTGTACATCTTTTTAGAGATTCGCCGTGCAATCCTAGCCACACTCTTCCTTGTAAGTGACTGGTCGATAGCTATCTCCTTGAACGTCATTCCTTCTATAAGTCTCATGTGAATATATCTTTGCTCGTCGGGCGTAAAGATGGCGGCTTGAAGCATCGCATCAAGCTCTTCATGGTCAACCGTCCTTAGCCATTCTTTAACTACCCTTCGTTCAGGGCTCATGATAATCATCTCCTTTAACATTTTTGTCGTTCCTTTCTTATATCCTCTCTATTGATATAAGAAATAGAGCTTACAATTTTACCCCTTCGATTTCTGCACGCACTTCTAACGTGTACAAGTACCTACCCATATACGATGCCTGTTCTTTTAGTAACTCTAACGAGCAAGTGGGTTCAAAATCAAGAGTACCCAGCTTCATACTTAATAATTGTTCTATGAAGTTTATCATAACGAATCTTAGTTTGATAATATTCTGCTTTAAATCTATCTTTATAGTCAGAGCTATTCATTAAAGCAATAGTGTCTTTAAGTTCCATGTGCCCTCCATTTATACAGAATTAGATTGTTGCTACATACTGTTTGTACAGTTTACCTTCTGGCATGTCGGGGTCATCCCAATAAAGAGCTTTAGCTACCTCAATATACTTATCTGGGTCTTTACCAAGAATATTAGAAAGGTCACTGTATAACATATTGATGGCATAGTATAAGTCAGCTGGTCTATCAATGTGACGCTTCTTAGCTTCTTCTTCCACCTCTGCGAATTTCCAGTGCGCCCCAGTCGTACCATCCACGTTTTCCATATGGGCTACGGCGTCTACAGCAATATCGGTATCGAAGAACGGACCGAAGTCTAACTCATGAAGTTTAAGCAACATACGCTTTGCTTTAGGGTCTTTCGTGTCCAAAGTCAAACAATCTAAGTATTCATAGATAACATTATGCAACTCACATGTTTTTAAGCTGTCGTTAGTTCTTTTAAGGTATTCTCTTGCGGTAAGCATATTATTCTCCTCCGTTAATATTTTCGCCATCAGAAACTTTCTCTATAGATTCTAAAATCTCTCTGAATTTCTCTTCTCCAATAAACTCATAACATAAGAGTAATAGCCAAAAGTCAGGTGTGCTTAGAATATCAGTCTGCGATGGTAAAGCATTCATAATGACCAGCTCCTTTAATCCAATAACCGATTTCTACATTCCAACAAGCACCTTTATCAGCTTTATTCCTTATTCACCCCTCATTATCATTTCAGTACGACATCTCCGTCCGAATCTAATGTGAGTAACCCGCCTGCGTCAACCGCCTTTTTTATCCCATCACTGGTGACAGGGTTTCCACTTCCGTATTCTGGAGTTGTATCAAATGTCAATAAATTCTGTTTCGTGTCTATACTATCTTGCAGTTTCTTATACTCTATCTGCGCGTCTGTCTTGCTTTCCTTCTCACCTATCTTATTCAAGATGGTGGTGGAGAAGTTAGGATCATTCCCTAACGCAGTCGCAAGCTCCTGTAATGTGTCTAATGCGGTCGGTGCGCCGTTGACTAAATCACTTACCACGCCATGTACAAATTCAGTATTAGCTATCGTCTTAGAATTGTTTGTTGTTGCCGGTGTCGGTACACTGGTTTCCCCTGATACAGTAAGTGAAGAGGTGGATACTGAATCCGTCCACGCCTTCCCGTTATACGTATATGTTTTCCCAAGGTCGGTACGGTAACACTTCATGCCCGCTACAAGGTTTTCCGTAGGGAAAGCGGTGCCGCTATATGTAGATCTGAGCGCGTTGATGTTCTTCTCGTGGTTCAGTATGCCGTCTTTCACCGTAGTGGTGGCAGTGCTTCCAAGTGGTGTGTAGTCTTGCATGGTTTCACCTCAATACTATATCGCCGTCTGAATCAACGGAAAAAAGTCTGTCTTTCAGCTTTAAGTAGGTTTTTGTTATTTCATCACCATTTCCGTCAAAATATCCGTTATTGAAGGGAATGTTGGAATCTTCGCAAAGCGTCCATGTCGGTTCTCCATTGGTCAACGAAGAAAGTCGGTATCCTTGCTTCAAATCCGTTCTATAGCAGGTCATGCCGACTTGCAGGTTGGTAGTCGGGAACGCGTTACCGCTAGAGTTGCTAAGTGCCGTGAGAATATCGTCATACATCTTTGGTATGCCGACGTTGAGATGCTCATTTTCAGAAAAGTCAGAAAATTTCTGCATTATTCGTCCCACCACACATTCTTATCAGCAACACCGCCGTATTCGGTATTATCAAACTCATACTGCCATGCCTTCACAGTAAGTTCAGGATGCTCTTCCTTGAAGTCGCATTGCGCGCTTCCCGGCTCTGCCGACCAATAGGGGATATAGTCTCCCATCAAGTCTGTTCGGAGCTTGTTCAGTGAGGAATAGTTTCCATAGATGCCGCACTCGTAGTCATTGGCGTTGCACTCACTGACAAACGCACTCGCGATAGCGGTCAGGTCGTCAGCATCAACACGGTCTGACATGAACGGCTCAATATCCAACCATATGTGAAGAGGCGGCACGCCTACTTCGTCCAACAATTCTACAACCTTACGAGCTTCTTCTTCTGCTCGTTCTGTCGTTTCAGCGTGAGACAAGCAATACACGCCCCATTCCATCTCTGCGGAAATTGCGTCTCGCACATGCTCTAAAAACTTCTCTGCGATAGTTCGCCCTTCTGAAATCTTTATGATAACGCCATCCTCTTTTTGCGAGATGGCGTTCCAGTTGAGGTTTTCCGAGTAGTCAGAAATGTCGATTATGCTTTTCATCCTGCGGTGGTCCTTTCTTTGGCTGCTCAAACTGGTCAGGGATTCCATTGTGGTTCTTATCAACAAAGCACGCCATAATGAACCCGAAGAACCCCGTAGCACCCAAAACAATAACTATGAATTTTGACAAGGCATCCAAATCGGATGCGCCTGTCTTATAGAAGGCATACATCCACGCCCCGTACCATGTGAACAGAAGCAGGACAACGAAAAGCAAGTAGAATATGACAACCTTCATGACAGGTTTATCAAATTGCTTGCTTTTCAGACTGTTCATGGTTTTCTTTAGTAATTCAGTTATAGCGTTCATGTTCAAGTTTCTCCACGCGGTGATTTATGTCCTCAATAACCACGCCGTGCTTTTGAACCGCCGTATCGAGGTAGTGGACTTTGTCTGTCGTGTCGGCTATGGTGTCGGCAAGATTATCTATGGACTTTTGCAGGGATTCAATGACAAACGCCTTGAATAGCCACGTCCATATCCCCAGTATCCCCGATATGATAAAAATAGTTTCGTTGTCTATCACTTTAGTACCCATTGCTATTCCAAGAAATTCTGCCCGCGACAACCTTCCCCGCCGCGTTCCGTAAAATGATTTTGAAGTATTTCCCTCTATCGTCCTCGCCCTGCTCGGTGATATATGGAATGACCGGCTCCCCTTCCGTCCCGCCGCACACATTGACTACTACGTCAGGCGTTGTGTAGTAGGTTCGGTTGAAATATACCTTCGTCTCTTCCGCGGGTATGTCTGCCGCGCCTCTGTCCTTTACGTCATCTATATCCACATGAATTGCATAATCATACACAAGCGGGTTGGATGCGGCGTTCTTCTTTCTAATCGCAAGTCTGTATATCGCATCTTTGTATTCGTATTCGCCAACCTTAAACTCGCTGAAGGTGTTATACCCCGACGCTTTATTGGCAAGGCGGTTAAATTCATCAAGAGTTATGCCGTGGTTGTTCACAACAATATCTGAAAGCACTCCGCAAGGCGTCTGCTTGATTCTAATATCTCTGATGCTGATTTGATTTTCTTTCTTGAAAATCTCAAAGAGACGCCGATAGTCATCCGTTGCGCTCAATCGCTCACCAAACATCCGCACAAACGCAGCTTTCCTGTCGAGGTGTTCCCTCGGAGAGAGCGTCTCATAACTATTCTTGATTGTATTTGTCTTTTTAGCATCTCTTAAAGCCGCGTTTTCAGCGAATGGCTTATAAACGCGTTTAAACGGCATTTCTATCGCTTGCATGTGTTCTTTGATAAATCTATCAAAAGATTTCTGCGAACGCATGAGAAGGGTATTTAAGAGCGTCTCTTTTTTGAGCACCTTCACGTTTTTCCAAACAAATTCAGCTGCTTGTATGCTTTCTTGTCTTTGAAGGTTTGCTTGTCTTGCGTCGTTTATGGATACCGTGAGAGCATCATATTTTTTGGTCTTAATACTCTTTCTTGCAAGCTCGCGGATTGGAAGTCTCTCAAAGTGGGATGCTCTGATGGAAATCCTCTTGGTGTCGTTGGCTTTCATGGCTTCATAGAAACGTCTTTGGAGGCTTGCTTGCCTTGCGTCGTTTATGGATACCGTGAGAGCAAACCTTCTATAGTATCGCGTCGTTTCTCTGCTTGCATCCGAAAGGGAAAGTTCGTCACTATCTTTGACGTATATGTCATCGAACCCGAAGTGATCTATCGTGTCGGTCACGTTGTCTATGAATATTTTGTCTGCATCATCAATAAAGAACGAATGTCGGTAAGTTTTTATATCAAGCACGGGTCAGCGTTATTTCAAAAGTAACGGTGAGAACGTCGCTTGCTCCTTTGTTAATCACAGGGAATGTTACGCGGTCAAAGAAAATGCCACCACTAGACGCATTGCAGATGCCTGCTTCTGTGATTGCGCCTGTCGCCTCGCCTGCGTTGAATGTGGTCTGTACTGTAAGTTTGGTCGTGCCTGCGGAGTGAGAATAGGATGCCGCTTTTCTAAGCAGCTCGGTGGCAAGTTTAGTGTCGCCCGCAGCGACCGCAGTCGTTCCGGTGCCAACGGCGATGTAATTCATCACGCCCGGTCTGGACGAACCTGCACCAAAGGCGTTGCATAAGAAATCAATGCCGCTGTTCAATATCATGTTATTGTGACGGGATGCAATGCACGCCCCGTCCTTTCTTTGAAGTACAAGCGTTACTGCGCCATGTACGCTAAAATTTTCTTTCTGCATGTTTACCTCAACTGTTGAAACGAACCGCCGTCATGATTCCGATCGGCGGCGCTTTAATGGTTTTATACTGCGTTGTCCCCTGAAGAACCGCATTGTTGTTAAGCGCATACAGGGTGCGCTCTGTATCAGACTGCGAAACCCCGATAGTGATTATGTCCATGGTGCTTGGGTTTAGCGGGAGTTTTTGGGATAGTCCATCACTTCCGACAAGAACAAGCCCATCATCATAGCGAAGATAAAGAGCCCCATTTTCCCCTCCTATAGACGCTATGGCGCATGATTCAAGCGCGTCATCGATTTTTATATTAAACGTAAGCGAGAACGTGGAAGCTCCTGTATGTAGATTGTACGCAAGGCGTGTCAGCTCGTCCTGCTTTAGTCCCTTGCTCCATCTTGCATAATCAAACACATCACAGTGGATATGCTCTGTCGGCTCTTCTCCTGCCATTGTCTGCAAGTCCTCATCGAGCGGCGCTTCAATGAGTGCCGTCTTGTCGGCGTTCTTGTCTGCGATATAAGTTTTTATCTCAATGCCGTCAAGGTCTGCCGCCACGCCGCCTACCATGTTGATAGTCTTTGCGCGATCGTCAAGGACGGAGAAGCCTAGATCGGAGATTGCAATGTCTGTATTAGAGACGCCCTCTATTTTGTAATCCGACCAGCTTCTCGCCCTTGCCGTATATGGCAGGTGTCCCGTGGAGATATATTCCCCCTTGAATACGCCTTCTGAAAGCCTGAGCCCATGTGCCACCGCATCGTAGTAAGTGCCAACCTTATTGCCTGTGTACAAGGTCTGATGTTCATCAAAATCGACGATGACATTCTTCTGCTGGTCTTGCACGGTTTTCAAAAGAAACCACGATGCCTTTTGAGAGAAGTTTCCGTGTTCATCGTATGCTTTGATTAAGAAATAAATATCCCCTGTGTTCGGGTATTCCATTTTCTTCTTCAATAGCTCTGTCTTGAATATCTCAAGTCCGTTCTCCCATGAGGGCGTGGTTGAAGCGCGGACGGTGTATCCCGCCCCCTGCACGCCAACGCTTCTCCAATAGAAGTCAAGAACTGCGCCGTTTCTTTCTACGATGAAATCTTGAACCTGCGGTATTTTGCAATACAGATAACCCTTTTCGCCTTCTCCGAAACTGTCGTAGTAGGCTACAGCTATCTCGCTGATTTGGTCGGCGTCTTCCGTGTAAAGCATCCAGTTATCCTGCGTTTCATACATGATGCCGTTCACATATATGTGCGCTCCGATGCAGTCAAGGGGGATGAAGGTGTAGTTTATCAGCGTGCCTTGCGCGTTCTTTGACATGTTTATGTCTTGCGGTTTTTCAGGGCGTTTCTTGCTATACTGCAATGCCGAACCGTTAGACGCCGTTCCGTCCTGCAGGACTGCATAAAGATATGCCGTGCCTACGGCAGATACAGGCATCTTATAAGAGTAGTTATTGGTCGTTCTCTCAAGAAGTCCTGACAAAGTGCCGACTGCGGTATTCGTCCGCACTTCATAGTAGGCGAGCTTGTTGTAGTACGTTGGGTCGCTCCACTTGAACACGCCGCCCTCTACGGAAAATGTAAGCGTAAAGTTTGGTGGTGGGGCAATCCCTGAACTCCCTATTTCCTCATTTGCCTTGAATCCGTTGGCGAGGTTTACCTGTTCGGCGATTGAGGCGAGATACCGCCTTAACTGCGTCATCAGATATCGCCCGTCGCCCTGTACTACGTTGGGAAGGTCAGGGGCTTCTATGTATACTTTCTCTTTTTCACTCATGACATCCCCGTACTGATAGCCTGTTCGAGCGTGCTTATGATGTTGCTATCCTGCGTCACATCATACTCATTCTCGTTCAAGGCAAGAAGTATCGCGCTGCGAAGTATTACCGCGTTAATCGCTTCGTGGTCAAACGGCAAATCATCGTCTGCTCCGACAAGATCGGGCGTGGCAAAATACCTGAACCGCACGGCGTCGCTTCCGTCCGTGATGGTTGCCACGTTGCTTGTCATGCGTATTGGGTATGTGCCGCACGCGCCCATGTAGTTATGGGGGAGCTTGTCTCCGTCTCGTATGGTCGTTTCCTTGGCGAGTACAGGCCATTTGGCAGCTATCAAAAGGCTTGATACCTGCTGAATCGCCGTATTGATGAACTCAAGGCAAGCATCGGTAGAGTATTCGTCAGATATGTCATGGGTGGCAGATTTAAGCCGTGCTATCGCATCTCTTACTTTCATCATACCCTCCATATGGGGAACACTCGTCTGTTGGCGTATCGTCTTACAGGAATAAGCTCTTCGGCGAGCGTCTTGTTGGCTTCTGCCATAATATCTTCCTGCGGGTTCTGATTGAGTATCATGCCCGTCAGCTTGACTATAAGGTCAAGGAATATATCGGGAAGCTCCAATACATCGTCTGCCTTGACCGCCTTGACGGAATATCTGTAGAGAAGCGCTACATCTTCCAGTACATAAAGTTTCCCATTCAGGACTTTGAACTCGTGGTGGCACGGTTTCTTCTGCGCGGGGCATGGATGGAGCGGGTATCGAAATCTGATGGTGACGATGGAAACAATAGAGAGTAAATCTTCCGGCAAATCGAAACCATCCCTGTATTCGATGCGTGGTTTCTTCTCTTCTGCCGTCTCATTTTCCTTGTCGATCTTTTCGTTGATTTCATCAAGACGATACTCCACTTCTTTCTCCAGGAAGTCACTGTTCTTTAGTGCAAAGGTTCTGTTGATATAGCGCACAGCTTCATTGAGAGACTGGATAATGTCATAATCAGAAAACTTGACCTCATTATTGTCTTTCTGCTTGAAGCGCACGGACTGAATAATGTCTTTGACGTTTATCATACTGTCTCCAAAAGCTGATTCAGCGCATCGGGCTTCCTTTGGCTTGCTGAATCCTTTGTAATAAGAGGCACGGCGTACCCATGCCACATGCATTTCTTATGGTTTACGGCAAGTGCCTGATGAACCTTGAAGAATTTCAGCATGTAGGTGGTATACCCTGCCATGTCCCCTTCTCTCTTCCTCGCCATAGCTTCTTTAAGCCATGGGTCAAACTGGTACATTTCTTCTGGAATGACACCTAGCATGTAGCCGTTCTTGCCATTCCCCATGCCCATCTCATCATATTCCTTGGCTTGGGCGATAGCCCCTGACAGGTCTACCGTATTTCTAAGGTAGCAAGTCCCATCATCTTCCAGCCGTATTTCCTGCTTGGTAATCATTTCAGCACCCCATAAATAAAAAAGGAGGGAACAACGCTAAGTCATTCCCTTCACTTTAACTAAAACATATTGCTTTTATCTCTTGATGCCGATGATGGACGCCGACGCTTTCGGCTGAGATGCCTGGAGTGTCAGTTTGGTTTCCAGCACGAATTTATCATAGGTGCCGGTCTTGTCCAATCCGCTGACTTCATGCGGCTTTTCAAAGTAACGGAGTTCCCAGTAGTCGAAATCGTAAATATCAATACGATCGGAGTTGTACATACGATGGGAGTGTGCAGTGACTACGCCGCCGTCGGTTTCGTAAGTATCTGCGACTTCCGAGCCGTAACGGGTTTTCGGCTGACGCTGCGTGGTTGCCATCGCCGAAACAAGTTTGGAGAAGCGGCGTTTATTTTCCATAGACATGTAGGCATCAGTCGGTTTACCACCGCGGTTTGCCGCCATTGCCATTACATCGTCAATGTCATCGAGGGTGTACTGTGCAGCTCCGCCAAGAGACTTGACGTTGGATTTAACAATCTTGACTTCGGTGCCTGTGTCGGTCGGCTTTACCTGCGTAGTCGCAGAGGCATCGCCGCGTACCGCATCCTGAATCTTGTCGTAAATGGTGAATGCAGTTTTCGGGTTGGTAGTATCAAGTCTTACGTAGTAAACGGCACCCGCTTTCATACCAGCAGGCATTTTCTTACCGATGAAGTAAACAAAATCGCCGGTCTTGAGGTTATGTTCTTTGGTGGTGGTGAATACGCCTGTTTCTGCAGCCGCGGTTACATCAAGGGTATCGAGATCCATGAAGTACGGAACACCGCCCATGAGAGGAGCTACTGTTTCGCTTCCCATGCGAGCATTGTCATTGGTGATAAGTGCGTATTCAATATCAAGTGCCTGCTTGGTAAACGCATCGGTCTTGGCTTCACTCATGGCATCGCCCTGCGGTACATTGTAAATCTTCTTGACTTTACGTTGTACGTCAGAAATGAGACCAGTGTTTTGGAAGAACTGAACGTAGTTTTTCAGCCCTTCGATAGAACCTACCTTGTGGTACTTGTATTCTTCGTATTCAAGGTGGGCGTTTTCACTCGGCGGCTCAAGGCGTTTGGTCATCCACATGGTATCAGTGGCGGTGACTTCCTTGCCTTCCGGCAGTCGGGAAAGAATCTGGGTAGAGGTCGGGTCGATATTATAGAGTATCGGGGAATAATCTTCCGCTTGACCTACCGATTCATAGGTTACGCTCTGGGAACTAGATGGTCCCAGTTTTCTTGTTACGTCCTGTGGCATTATTTTCCTCCTTGGTGGTAATTACAGGAACTGAATATATATAAACACAAAAGTGTGTTTACCGCTTCATGGAACTAAGCCATGCTTCTACAATCTTAGATTTATCTCTTGCAGGCGCAGATCTAAGCTGCTCTGCATAGTCGATTGGTTTGACAACGTCCTGCCCCGTGCCTTTTCTCTCCACGGATGGGGAGCGGGGCGATGGTGTCGTAGACGTGCCGTTCTTCTTTGCGTAAAACTCTTTTCTGCAATCTTCGTAGTAGCTTCTTACCACTTCGGCAGACTGCGGGTCGAGCTTGCCCTGCATGGCTTTCTGAATAGCCGGAGCTATGGTAGCCGCTTTTTCGTATGGCATTGTCTTGTAATGCTCCTGCATAAAGAACCCGATTTCATCAAAGTGTGGCTCGGCGGCTCTCTGCTCGTTAATCCAATCTGCCACGCCCTTCTTAAACTCGTTCTCCTGCTGCGCCTTCATCTGCTCAATGCGAACCTGTTCGCTATATCCGCTGATGATTTGGGAGCGGGCTACATCAAGGGCGGCTTTGTACCTAGATACTTTGGTTTGAATTTCATCGTTGTCGGAAAACTCACCCATGGACAATTCATCTTCGGTGATGCCGACATCTTTCATAGCTTTGTCGCGCGCCGCCTTGTTGACCGCATCGAGGAACTCGTTACGAAGCTCAGCTTCGCTCTTCTGCGGCGGTGGTTTCGGAGCATTCTGCTGCTTCATGGCAAGGTACTGCGGCTGATATTCAGGCGGTATCTTGCTCTCGTCCACCTGCCCCATCTGAATAGCAAGGGAAAGCTCGGCAGGCGAATAGAACTGCGTCTTCTGAACTTGCGGCTGCTGAACCTGTGGTTGTTCTGCTGGCGGTTCTTCTGCCTGTGGTTGCTCTGTCGGTTCGGCTTTCTCCGGCTCTTTTGTCTCCGCTCCGCCAGGAATAGTCTCTACGACCTTCCTGCCTGTTCTTTCGTCAATGCGAAGTCCCATTCGAGGGCTTTCTTCCGCGGGCGTTTCGTGGGTTTCTACTGGTGTAGATTCTGCCGGAGTGGATTCTACCGGCGTTTCGTTCTCTGGCATTAGTTATCCTCCAATTTGGACTCCGCAATCTTACCTGTGTTTATGATTGCAATCATGTTGTCTATGAACCTCTCCGCCGCACGCAAATCAGCGCGTATGGCGTTCGGGTCTTTTGATGTGTGAAGAAGCGCATATAATGCGGCGTGTTCCTCTGTCTTTTGGAACTCCGCAAGGAAAGAGGAAAGCGTCTCCGCGCTTTTCCCCTTCTTTATCATCTCTTGCAAACGTCTTTCCCGTTCGCGGCTAGTCATCTTATCCATTTGGTCTCCTAAGAGCCATTCCTCTAGGACTTGCAGGAAGGTTCATTTTCTTCAAAATCTCGGCTATTGCATCAGGCGGCAGATCGTTCAGCCCTGCGGATACCTTCGGGATACCGCTCTTTCTTATGTCGGCGGCGGCTTTCGCATCTACCAATGCTTTCTTCGCAGCGATTTCTGCCTGCTGCTGTGCCTGCATCATTGCAAGCTGCGACTGTTGTTTCTGCGCCTGTGCCTGCTTGAACTGTTCGCTTGTCGGATCTATCAGCGTCTTTTCTGCATTTGTCAGCCCCATTTCCTCAAGAAGCGTCTTACCTGCTACATACCAGCTGTTTTCATCAACAATTCCCTGTTGCGCGAATACTGGATATATCTGATTGATGAGTACCATCAGGTAGTTGATACGTGCCTCTTTTGTCCCTGCCCCCTGCGCTACGTTCAGCACAAGGTCGTAGTCTACGTTTACGTCCGCGCTGGAGATAGACACATTCTTGTCTCCTACTCTAATCATCTGCTCGGAATCTCCGAACTGCTGATTGAGCTGAATCAAGAAGCGGAATATAGGCTTGAAGAAGTTTTCGGCAGACAGGCGTGCCATGTTTTTCTGCCGCTTCTCTGCCTGCCCCATGATGCTCGTGATACCTGTTGCGGTCTTGTTCAAGGATTCAGAATCAAGCCCTTGATTGTACCGTGTTGAACCCGTCTGCGCTTCAATCTCGTTCTGTGCATAGTCTACAAGGCTCATTGTTGCCGAACTCATTGGCGGCGTAGAAATCGGATAAATGAGGTTTCCAGGCATCCCGTTGGTAGGAACTAAATCTTCATTGTCGAGAAGGGCTTCTACATCTACGTTCGCTTGGTCAAATGCCATTTGAGGGCTATTGCATCTTGCGATGTTGACTATCATCTGGCGAATAACTGCCGTCTTTAAGTCCTGCTGCTGCTCTACAACGTCAGCAAACCCCGCCTTTTCGTTGAAGATGACCTGCGGATCTCTTTCGGAGCAGTTTACGAAGAACGGTACTCTTTTGAAGTTGTTTACCTGTATTTTGAGTGGCACTTCACTGTCGCCTACCGTGTGAACGATGAGTTTTTCATAGATGCCGTCATCGTTATAGTCTACGTCTACATAGCACTCATAAAGCTCTACGTCCTTGGACGCATTATCCGCATCTGTAAGCTGATAGCTCTTTGTAGAAAGCCCCCTGTTATGCGTGGTGTCGTACTGTGTGTATTTGGTGTCTCCTGCGTTCTTCAACGCTTCGTCCACGTTCTCATACACCCCATCACGTTCTCTGCGCTTCAGGTAGTCCCCTTTTACGATTTTCCGGTGGGCTACAAATTTGCACTCATTGATGGACGATGCATCCGGCGTGAACCGGAACTCTGACGGCGGCACCCTTTCGATCACAGGGTAGTTGTCGGTGACGCGAATCTCGTTGTATTCGACATTGTAATAACCGCCGTCCACCTTCTTGATTTTGGTGACTTCTATGTCGCCTGCGGCAGCGGCATTGGAAAGCTGATTCATGATTTCATAGTCCATCGGGCTAATCATAACCTGCATTGGTACATGCTCTTCTTCGTGCTTCCACCAAACCTTGGCAACGCCGTAGTTGAGTTTAAGAGAATCTGTCCAAACGTCATTGCAGAAGGTGGTGTAGTCGTTCTTCGTGTCGAGCTGATACTGAATCAGCATCTCCGTTTTCTTCGCCGCATCGGTCTTGTCCATGTTGCGAGCCTGCACGCTGACTGGTTTGTCTGAACCCGTAAAAACCTCCATGACCTGCGGAATAATCCAGTCGATGGAGGTTTTCACGTCTCTTGACACCCAGTCAGACATTTCAGAAAGCCGTGCAAACTTCTTTCTGTAGTGACCTTTGGTGGCATTATAAATTTCTTCTCTTTCAAGAATTTTCGGCTCAATCGAGGACTTGTAGTAGTCGTTGGCAGCTTGCTTGCCATCAGTGACCGCCCTCATGATTTTGTCGATTTCTTTCTTCTTTAGCGTCTTTAAGCTGACTTCCTCGCCCTTCGGGGCAAGTGCCATGACTGCATTAGCTTCCATTACATCTTCCCCCATTTACGGATACGGCCTTTTTTCCGTGCATCTTGCCATGCTTTTTGCCATGGGTTCTTCGTCTGTGCGTATATCTTCGCACAAACATAAGCAAGGCAGTCGATGATATGCGAGTATTCGTTCTTGTCAGGTTCATCAAGAAGTCTCTCTCCTACTTTCTTTCTGTGGTAGCCGCCTGTCAAAGCTCTTATAATCCATGTGCATGACGGGTCGATCAAAAGCATCGGCTTCCCATCGCTCGTCATATTGGTTAAGAACCACCGCACGGCTTCCGCACGCTCTGTCTGCGACAATGCACCCGGCTGAACATACCATCCAAAATCATCTCTAAGTATCTGATTGGCGGTCTTTTCATCTGCCTGTGAACGCTGATTGCCCGCCGGGTCGCCTACACAATTCAGCGAGAACCCATAGTAGTATGCCGCCAAATCTGCTTTCAGGGCTTTGGCATGGTTTCTCATGCCGACATCCCATGACTGGCACTCTCTAAGGACAAGAATCTGCCCTTTTGCCGTCGTCTGACAGATGATGGTAGCAGGGGTAAGCCCGTAGTCGAAGCCCAGCTCCAAAGGTCTCCGCTTGTCTGGTCTTAACGGACTTCCTGCTACATGGTAGTCGTACCTGAACTCTGGATAATAGGGCTTTTCGAGCGATACGTCCCAGTTGATTTCATACTCTCGCTCCCACCCTGCGGCAGTAGAGCCTTCTTTCTGCTCTTTTATCCACTCGGGGTCTCGCTTGTCAGGGTCTGCGGTGTAGTGAACCCTCGCAATGTAAGCCCCGTTTCTTCGATACTCTGTAAGCCCCTTAATCTCTTCGTGCTTCTCTATCGCCTGTTCATCTTCAATCCCGTTGATGTTCTCATTGACGATCTTTGAGAAGAAGCCGGGGTTCGCTGAACTGTCTATAAGAATACGTCCGCCGCCCTGAATGACTGGTCTAAGTGCCATCCATGTTTCCTCGGCGTTGTCCCAGAAAGCCATTTCCGTGCAGTATACGCGCGATGCGGTGTATTGTCGGAGCTGGTCAGCACCTTCAGCTACGGCAAAGATGGTTGTTCCGTTGCTGAACCGAAGAAAGCTATAGCCTTTCTCGGAACTTATCTTCTTCTCTAGCTTAGGGAAGCGGTGGCGGTTATGCGGCAGGTTGTTATACATAAACATGAATCGGCTTTCGCCCATCAAATAGGCTGAATCGTCGAATTTCTTTGACTGTATGAATATGGTTTGGTTTTCCCTGTACATCGCTTCCCATAAGCATATGGCAAGGCAGCACCAAGTCATCATCATACGTCTTGATTTTGGTATGCAAAGAATCTTCTCGCTCTCTGCCAGATAGCAGATGCGTTTCAAGTATTCTTTATCAGGAAAGTTCTTTACCTTCCCTTCGTCAGCTTCATCCATCGTAAGACAAGCTCCATGAATAAACGACCATGGGTCGCTCTTCCATGCCTTCGTCTCCATCAATGTGAGAAGCTCTTCCTTCTCTGCCCTGCTCAGCATATCGCTTCACCTTATCATCGTATAAACCAGTAGGAAGCTAACAGTTACCCCATATACAATAAAAGCCTCCGTCATTCTCTCGTTCTCTTGTCGCTCGCAATTTCAAGTGCCGTGTCGCTCGCAATTACAAGCGCGGTGTACAGGTGTTTCGCCTCTTTCACGTTACCGCTAAACTCGTCATGGTCGGCTTCTATTTCTATTTGCGGTTTAATCTCTACCGTGTAGCCCTGCGCTTCGTATTCAGAAACGGCGTCATAAAGTTGGCTACAGTAATCGTCATGTTCGTATGTTTCGATAAATTTAATACCTGCGGTCATATCTTTCCCCACCTTCTTATTTACTCATTCTCTGCCATAAATCGGCGTACTGTTGCTCTTGTGATTCATGCAACGCTTGTGCATAAGCATCTGCTGAATCGGCATCCTTGAATTTCCCCAGATATTGCCCGGTCTTGCGATAGTAGTTGATAATGTCGGGAGCCCACCATAAAGCCCTTCCGTCTTGTGTGATTGTTGGAAGCAGGTATTCTAAACCGTCTGGCATAGTAAATGAGGCAGATCTGACTGTTGCGTACTCTCCGTTAGGCATCTTCACCACCGGTCTACTATCTAGGTCTATGTTTCCGGGCGAAACCATTCCGTTCCAATCACCATCTATTACATACTTCGCCATGATTTCCACCGCCCGAAACTATTCTTTTTCCCTATCCGCAGCGATAAGTGCTTGTGCTATGCGCTCGACTGCGGATTCTCTTAACACGTTTTTCAGACTGCCCGGTTTTCCCATATTGAACGCATACAAGAGCACATGGGTAAGCTCATGCACCACGCACGCTTCTATATCTCTTCCTTCTTCACCGGCTTCCGGCGCAAGTATCAGTATGTCCGCTCTACTGATTTGCGGAGCCACACGGCACTCTCCCTCCCATGACGGCTCTGATAATTCATGCTGCTTTGCGAACCGAATAGATATATCCCAGTCCTTTATCCGCAGTATTTCTACCCATTTCTGTAATAATCTGTCGAGATCTTCTGACATATTCGCCCCTCTTTTTTTATTTTTTATTATTTTTCGGGAAATTGCGTTTTGTTGAATCTAATGAATCATGCGCTTCTATGGCTTCGGAATAGGGACTCCTTTTGATTCTTTAGAGTTCCCGATTGGGGTATACATCTAATAGATTCCTTTGTATGGGGACCCCACTCGCCCCCTCCCCATGCCATAGCCATGGGACTCCTCCCACCCCTACAGACGCCCCATGCCCCACGCACGCCCACGCCCATAGCCACCCATGACGGACGCCATGCCTGCCTACCCATGACCATGACTAACTCATATGTCTATCCGCACCGCCGGAGATAGCCTGAACCATGCCCATTCTGAATGACTATGCATGAAGTGGGATAGATCGCCGTGCTTGTATGATACTTTTATACACAAACCTGCATAAACCTATCATCTCAGCTACTCCGGCGGAACATATCAGCTTTATCCATTAGCTCCGCTATGCGCTTATCTATATCTTCGTCAGATACTGCCTTAACACTAGTATTTACCGTGTTTACCTCAGATTTATCAGCGTATCCGTGATTATTCTTCAGGTCGAAGATGATACCCGCTACATTACCTTTACCACTAATCATGCGCCGCTCCAAGTCCGATTCTATCGCGAGATTCGCGCGTTTTAGTAAATCGGCAATAGTAAGAGAGTGCAGTTCTCCGTCAATTTCGCTACGCTCTAGCACTGTATCTTGTCTGCTGACTTCATGCATGTACTTATTCATCGTGTCTTTACTTATATTGAGATACAAGCATAGGCCGCTTCTTGTCATGACTTCATCCGCTTCCTGCTTATCTGCTATCCATGTGTCTATCTTCTGCTTCAGCTCTTGAACGTTGTTCAGCTTCCGCCGACCACCAGCATGATTCAAGTCATGTTTATCTACCTTCGCTCCGTCATCCATGATTACTAGTCTAGTCAGCGCTAGCCGTATCTTCGGACGCTTGCGCCGCCAGACGCTGAGCAGTGATTTAGTTATCCCCATCTGCTCCGCTATCTTGCTATCTGATAGCCCGTCTTTAACCCATTTCCTTATCTGCTCTAGCTTATCCTCTGCTTCCCAGTCTAAGTATTTCGCTCGCGGCATCTGCTCTCACCTCTCCTTCCGTCTCTTCCGTCTCTTCCGTCTCTTCCGTTCCGCTCTCCGCTTCTGTTCCCGTTCTCCGAAGCTCGAAGCTCTCTGCTCTCTGTCCTCTGAAGCTCTGGAAGCCATGAAGCCCGAAGCCCGAAGCCCGAAGCTCCGCACTCTCTGAAGCTCGAAGCCTGGAACCCGCCGAAAGCGCGCATTATAAAACGCCTGCGCGCCGGAGATTTACTTCTCCAGCAGGCAGACGCTTCTATATCTCTATATATACATCGATATATATAGACTATCTTATACACTACTCTACGATACTATTATAGCATAGTTTTACCCGATAAATTCGCATAATTTCGCAAACTTTCCCGACTTTATCGAATAAAATAGCCCCTGACCGTTAGATCGGGGGCTTCTCTATATATGTATTACTTGATTTCTACTTTCTCTCCGTCTTTCTCCGCATAAACGCTGTATCCCATAGCATTTAGAAGATTGACCAACTCCAGCGCACGAAGCGTCCCAGCGCGTGACTTTTTGTTAAAGTTCTGCTGCGTGAACCCGAGAATCTCCGCTGCCTTCGCTCCGCTGATATTCCCGCGAGCGAGCATTACCCGTATAAACATATACATTTCTTCGCTATCCATTTAATCGCCCCCTTCTCCGATGTTATCGGCATTTTCTCCATTATACTATAGCCCGCCATTGCAGTCAACAACAACAAATTTCAAGAGAAAACAAAAAATTTCATTTTTGCCCTTTACAACAACTCTAAGTTGTGATATTATACAGTCATCAGATGATGAGTTGTTAAACACAACTCAATGTTATCCCCAAAAAGGGGGAAGAAAGAAGGATCATCATGACAGTAGACGAAGAATTAGAGCTGACCGCAGATTGTGTGATGGCGAATCAGGTAGCTGGCACCATCCGTGACTTGGTGACGGACCTCGAGCGTACCGCTTCCCGCAGTCATGCACACTGCGCGGAACTGGACTATATCGCTACAATGCTCGCCCGCCTTGCGGATGAATGCGATGAGTGCGGTAAAGCATGGGAAAAGGAAGCAGAATGAGAAGGCTTCTAGGGGACTGAGCCTCAATCAGTCCCACCCCACACGCAATAAATTTTGTTATCCCTCGAAAGAGGGAAGGAAGGAGTTAAGAATGACTACGGTATCCGTCCACTACGTTTTCCATGGCTTCCGCTTCATGGACCACTGGGAAACGTTTGACACGGCAGACGTTGACCGCGCCGTCATGGACGCGGAGCGAGACACATCAATAGACATGTATGTCATTGGTGGGATATTCCACCGGAAGGGAGAATAAAAATGAAACTTATGGAGGAAGATTTTCCAGTGAACCGCTTTGCGGAAAGTAAAAAAATCGCGAGCCTGTACGACCTGCTCGCGATTATCATCGGCGGTGACGCTGAAAAGTCCCTGACGAAAGCAGGGAACGTGGTCCGCGAATGTGTGGACGCTTACGGCGGCGAATATACCGCACTTTCGTCCGCCGATTGGAGAGACTTTGTAGTATCCGCTGGACTGACTAAAACGGCGGCGATCAAGGTGGCGGCGGCTATCGAGTTGGGAAAACGCCTCGATTCCGCGTATGACAAGCGGAACCGCGAAAACTTCGGAAACCCTGAAAATGTTTCTCGCTTCTTCATGGAGCGGCTCCGTCATGAGACGCAGGAACACTTCTGCGTCGCCTATACAAATGTTAAAAACAGGCTAATCGGCTGGAAAGAAATCAGCATCGGCGGACTGAACGCCGCACCCGCTGACGTAAAAGAAGCGATGAAGTGGGCAATTCGATATAAGGCTTACGGCTTGATTCTCGTGCATAATCACCCATCCGGCTATCCTGAACCGTCGAAAGAGGATATAGCGCTTACGAAAAACTTCGCGGAAGCCGCAAAATTTGTAGATTGCGAAGTCCTCGACCATGTAATCATCGGTGACGGCATCTACACAAGCCTTCACGACCGGGGCGTCATTTAAGGTTTCTGAGGGGCTGAACCGCATCAGCTCCATCCCACCTGCTATTTATTTGCTATTCCCGTGAAAACGGGGGAAAGAGAGAGAACTAAAATAAAAGCGGTTATCATTACAGAACGATAGCCGCTTTTATTTTGCTCTAAATACGAATTAGTCCGCGCGCCGCACACTCAATAGCGAATAGTGTCATGAGTTTGTCGCGGCGTCTGTAGTACGTCATTTTGTCCATGTGCAGGGCGTCTACGGACGCTTGCCACGTGTGATGCTCCCAAAATGATACTTCGATAATACGCTGATCGTGCCGCTCTAGCATGTTCATAACTTTGTCAATCGCTGCGAGCCATGTCTCCGGCTTCTGAACCTCGCCTCCTGAAATTGTAACCATTCTCAATGGCGTGAGATTTTTTAACGCTTCCGTCTGCGTCGGGTCCGATACAAATCCCTGCGAGCGTCGTTCAGGTGCGCCGCTTCTCCGTTTCATCTCTAGTCTCTTTTCGTAAACTGCCTTTCTGATGTTGTGATAGTTGGCGATGTGCCACCTAACTGACCTTAGAGCCCCTTCTCCAAGGTCATACACCTGTCGATCCTACGCCTCCACGCCTTTCTCCGCTTGCACTGTCATCATCAGTCTTAAAAAACTTGACGAAAACTCCCTGCGCGATGCGATCCCCGCGTTTGATGAAAAATGGTTCATCCCCAGTGTTGCGATAGCAGATTAAAATCTGACCCTTGTAATCTGCATCAATCACGCCCACAGAATTAACAAACTCCAGCCCGAACTTTATGCTATAGCTAGAGCGTGGGAAGATGAGTAAAACGTCATCTTCCTCCATCTCTACCGCTATATTAGTCGGTATAACACGCTTCTCGCCCGGCTTGATTTCCACCGGCACTGCGGAACAAAAATCGTATCCTGCGCTATGCTTCGTTGCACGAATCGGCAATTCCGATTTCATACACTGATCCAATTTGTTAAACTTTCTCATGATTATCCTCCTTCGCGTCTGGGACTATCCCAACGAAAGCCCCGGTCTTTTTCAGAATGTCACGAAGCACGTAAAAAGACATACCTGCAAAACATGCCGTAACGAACGTGCAGGTCGCGATAGCCACGGTTAGAAGCTCATCTCTCATCATCTGCCACCTTTAATGTACATGTAGTACAAACCCAAAACTAAAATAACAATAAGCGTCGAAACGTATTCGATGCAGTTATACAGACTTGTTTCCATCTGCTTCTCCTTTCAATTCAATAACCGTCACGGCGTCAGGCGTATCGAAAATATCATCAATGCAGCGAGTATAATCCAAATCACCATAAATCGCGCTGACTTCTCTATCAAGCAGGGCATCCGGCAGCTCCTGAACGTCTCTGTCATCCCACCTGCGAGCATAAAGCAGCATGCCGCGCTCTTGTCTGACATTCTCAGCGTCGTATATCTCGATTCCTTCATAGTTTTGTGCCGTTGCTACGCCAATTAAGTCCCTAAGTTTCATCCTTGCTTCTCCTTTCAAGCTCCGTTCTAACTGCTTTCCACAGTCTAAACCACATCTTCTTGTCATAGTCCATTCCCCAGACATCAAAGTCCATTCCTGCAAAATTATCAGAACGTCTCTTGTTTTCACTTTCTGCGTATTGGAAATCTGCATCTAACACATGCAGCGTGTTAGTGTCCAAGTGCGGCACCAGCGGAAGGATGAAGCCAACCGTATCACTTACGATATGCGTCATGCGTCCTATTGCGTATCTTTCCGTACTGATAATCATCTGCTCCATCAGATCGTCGAGCGGCAGCATTTTTACTTTACTCATGTTTGTACTCCTCGCATTTATAACTAAAGTCAGAAACCGCATAGCAATAGTACGGATGCCGCTTCATGTATTCTTGTAGTGCCTCAAAATGCTTGCTTTTCTTGCATCTGTCACAGGATTTGTTTGTACAATCCGAATTACAGAAACACATGTCGAAGGATCCGCTGTGTTCTTTTTTCCAATTCATATTTCATTCCCCCGTGCATCCCACCCCTCGAACCGTTCACGGGCAAACAATTCAATGAACGGCGGGTAACTAACTTTGTTTTTATACTCCTTCCGTACGGACTGCAATATAGAGCTGCAGTTCAACATTAAGCGAAGGCATTGTATCGCAAAATACATGTTGGTCTACACAGTAAACCCTAGCGCAAGGACTAACGGTAGCTACCTCCATATCTTCAATATCTTCTTTTGTGAACGTTGTCTTTTGGGCGAAGCCCATAACAGCTTCTTCTTTCGTCCCATATGAAACGAACATAATCTCTTCTCCATAATCTGTAATGCCAATCTTATATTCATCTGGAATCACTTTAAGTAACTTTTTGAGTTTCATTTCGTTCTCCTTTCTTACAATACAACAACCTTTTTAGAGTCAGTCCATTCCAGTGTCGGATGAATATCATAGTCCCTTCCATGATACAAGCCCCCATCGTCTCTGTATTGTACACATACGTCACAATCTAAGCAGTCATTCTTTTCTGCCCACTCCAAGAGTTCTTTAAGTTTCATCGTTGTATTTCTCCTTGTTCTAATATCACTCAATTTCAATGATGAGTTCGGGTATTACATCAAGTGGATAGGTAGCTCTTGATAGACACTCTGCATTGTTAGCTTCTACATTGACACCCGAATAAACATGCATTACATCCATGTTCTTGACTTGCTCTTTAATGAGCTTGTATCTATAAGCTAGCTTCTCGATAGCTTCCGCTTTATTTCCATAAGAAACAGAGAAGCCATTATCCCATGGTATAAGACCAATTTCACAGTTATCTGGAATAACTTCAAGCAGCTCTTTAAGTTTCATTTGCTTTCTCCTCTTCCTCTTCGCACGGTTCTATCTCTATTTCAATTTTATCGCCCCATTCAGACTCATGAGGGCTAATTCTTTTTACTAGATAATTGTCATATTCTTCATTGGCGCGAAGTACAGCTTGGTCAGAATATACCTTTTCTTTCGTGCCGTCATGGTTGACGACGTACACGTCGATACACTCGTAACTATTGAGACGGTTAAGCAATTCTCGAAAGCTACCCTTCCTAGAATTTCTTTTTACTTCTATGTCCAGTCCGTTGCAACCGGGGAAAAACGTTCCGACTTCCATGCAAAGTAAATTCTTTGGAATAACGTCAGAAGCGTTCTCTCTTTTGAATAGAACGTTAGTGTCCGGAGCTCTAACTATCCACAAAACTATATCGTTATCAATCTTTCCCACCAATTCTCTAAGTTTCATATGATTCAACCTCTCTCCTTTAATGCTTCCACTAACTTCTCTATCACAAAATCTGCGCACGGCTGCGCCATACCGTTCCCGATCGCTTTGTAGCGTTTAGAATCACTTCCGTATGCCGTCCAGTTATCAGGAAGTCCCTGCAATCTCTCGCACTCGAGCGGTGTAAGCCTTCGAACGAACGCTTCGCCAGTCAATACCGATTGAGGGCTTTTGTAATCGCACGAAGATAGCGTAAACGCGGCTGAATTAACTTTTGTTGCGTGGTCACTTCTGTGACTTGTTATGTAAACATCGTCAATCGTGCAGTATCTATCTACGCTCGTCAGCGTAAAGGCCGTTTTCTCTTTGCAGATCGGACCATTTCTTGACATTCCGGTTCCCTGGCACAAACACACGCCTTTTTCGATTTTTAGCGGCACATTGCCGCTTCCTGTCCCCATCCTTGTTGACAACGTTGGGGAAATGTCGCGTTCGTTATACCGTGCGTCCATCCCGTGGCTTTCGTAAATTTTCATTTCTTCCACAATGTAGTTCTCACTTCCTCCTCCATACGCCCCACCTGCCGCTTTCAGCGTACTGGCGGGAGGTCCCTGTTTTATCTCGGTATAGCTTTTCGTAGGGAAAATTTCAGTCTCCATCATGCGCCTGCCTTCTCAGAACGGCTTCCAGCAATTCGGGAAGTTTTTTCCCTTTTGCCTTAACTCGTCTAAGTATTCCCGTGCACGCTTTCGGGGTTAAAGAGTACCTGGACGTACCCCCCCATCCTCCAAAACCTGCGACAAGGAAGATTCTCTCTCGATGTTGGGGGACGCCCCAAAATTGAGCGTCAAGCACTCGCCATGCGATTCCACACTCTTTGCTTCTAACCATTCCGGCTCTAGCCCATCGCCCAGAAGCAGGCATTGGAATATCGGTCTGTCCGATTTCTTCAAGCACAGACTGAAAGTCACGCCCTCTATTACTTGAGAATGCACCTGTGACATTCTCCCAAACAAAGAACTTTGGATATACTCCATTCGTTTTCTCCCTCATTTCTCGCACAATCCGCATTGCCTGATAGAAAAGATTTGACTTTCCCCCTTCAAGTCCTGCCCGTCTTCCGGCAATAGATAAATCCTGGCAGGGACTTCCTGCACAGATGATGTCTACCGGCGCAATTTCCGCGCCGTCGATTTTCGTTACATCGCCTAACTGGATGGTGCCAGGGAAGTGCGCTTTCGTAACGCTTGCAGGAAATGGATCGATCTCACTGCTCCAAAGCGGCTTTACGCCATTCTTCACTGCCGCAAGCTGCCACCCGCCGATACCGTCAAATAAACTCCCAAGCGTTATCACTTTTGTTCTCCTTTGATGATATTCTTTTAAACTTCCTACTTTTACATTTCATCGCGCGCAGCTTCATTAAAAATCTTTTTTCCGAATGAAGTGGCTGCATATACCTTACAAAATACCCGGCTTCTCGAAGTAAATGTCTCACATGATTCAATGTTGGCTGTTTTTTAGTTTTAAACACATTAACCACTCCTTACAAATATAAATCTATGTGATGATCGTGATACTTTTGTCCTTTGTAAACCCAATCTTTATCTACTATCTGATACCCGAAAACTTCCTTCTGCATGAGTTCTTTCACTTTTCGGATTCTGTTATGGTGTCTAGCCTCCGCTATGAACGGATCGTAATTTGCAGCAATGTATACAGTTTCTGCATCGCCGAAGAGGTTTAACGCTTCTTCAACGGTATTTGCGCGCATCCCTCGGTATGTAATCATTTCTACCTCGCTAAGGTAATAACTAATTCCCCGTCATCATTAAAGTACATACGGTCTACGTGTGCATTCTTGAATTTTTCGGGGATACCCGCACTTCTGTCTCCGTAGTACAGGATCAACCCATCTTTGTTCTGGATGGCGATCTTGTCGAAGCCTGCATCTTTGGCTTCGGCTGTTCCCAAAAATTCTTCTACTGTCATAAGCGTGTTATCGGTGTTATCGCGTTCAACAAGCATCATGCCATGGAGAAATCTATCCTCAATTTCTCCCATCATTTTGTCGCCGCGTTCGATCCCTTTCTCGACGGAATATTGGAGAAGGCGACCTGCAATGATGTTGACGATGATCGGCATGTCGTTCTCGTCGACAATTCGTGCGAGCTGCATTCCTCTCAACTTGATTTCATTAATGATGCGCATGATCTTTTTGCCATCTTCCTTTTTGTATTTCCCGTGAATTTTCAATTCTTCCATTTTCTTCTTCTCCTCACGTGTAATCTTTAACGTCACTTTTCTCGATCTCAATCGTGATGTACGGGACTTTCTTCCCGTCGACAAGCAGCTTACTCTGGAACCGTTCTGCTTTCAGGTGCAGATACTTCGGGCTGTCATCTTTGATAATGCCTGCGGTCACTAGACCGTCTAAAAGATACTTGCACCCGCTGATGACATTATCGTCATCGCGGCGCATGGTATCCTCGTAAAATTTCACGGTGCATGTGACATGCTCTGTAAACCTCTCAAGTGTCTGCGCGTGGAACATCTCAGCAAGCTCTCTCGTGTACGTCTTTTTCATTGCCGCACCTGCAAACCTGTTTGTGCGGTTAAGTTGAATAAGGTCATTCGTGGACGGGAGCCTGCCTCGATATGTCAGCTTAATCATCCGTGGTGACATACGCCACGCCGCCGTATTCACACGCGTGCATCACGTCATCCTGTTCGTTATCTGTCAGCTTCGCTTTAACGACCTCGCTGTTGACCGTAAGTTTACCGCCAGCCGTGTCCACTACAGATGGATTGATGTATGCCTTTACTCCATTAACAATGATTGTCATTTCTTTTGCTCCTCCACTTTCTAGCTAATTCGATTTTTTTCTCTGTCATGCTGACGCCGTTGATCTGCATCGGAACGATAATCCCTACGGGGACTTCCATGATCCAGATTTCCGCTTTTGTTTTCCCGTCCTTGATTTTTAGGTCGAAGTCCTCGATGTAGTTTATGCTCTTGCCGCGCTCGACTTTGATTTTTACGGCTTCGTTCGTTTTCGTGCGGCTGCGTTTCTTTATATCGTTCTGCCACTCGGCTACATCGGCACAATCTTCAAACGCTCTAATCGCATCTTCCAGCTTGTCGAAGAAGCCCATCTCGTCTCTACAGAGAAGCTCGTCCTTTCGATACGTCGCTTTCATTAGAATGTATGCGAATTTCAAATCCATTTCTCTCGCTGCACTTTCTATTTCTTTAAACTTTTTTGATTTTCCTACGCAAGACGTTGAACAAAACTTAGCACGCTTTTTATGTGTACTAAAGTCTTTTCTGCACCACTCACACGTCTTTTCAATACCTCTGACAGCGTTACTTGCCGCATTGTAGTCAGAATGTTTGCGCGGAAGAAGGCAATGATGCCCTTCGCCTTCCACCACCGCCTGCCCGCATTTCTCGCATTTGTCGATTACAGTATCATCCACAACGGTTTTTCCCGTTGCTCCAAGCTCTTCCATGTGCCTGCTAAATTCGCTGTACTGCATGTGCGCCAGGTACGCCGCTCGCATCAAATTCAGCCTTCCTAAGTTTGCGGCGCATCCGCAAAACCTCATTGCCCTATTCATCACGTCACGCTTTCTTAAACGTCGGAGACGGTTTAGCAGTCACTCTCTGGTGCGCCGGTATTGCATGTTCACGACCATCAAAGCTGGAGCGGAAGGTTCGCGCTTCAATGTCGATCGTCTTGAACCGCACAAGATTTCGAATAACGACTTCATCGCCATTCTTAACGTGTTCAATCAACTTGCTAACGAACATACTCACAACGTTATTCACACATTCATGTGAATAACCGAACTCATTCCCCGTCATTTCGTCGATAATGTCTGATGTATAAACTCTCATAGCTCCTCCTTAAAACGGAATACTTTCCTGCGAGACTTCCTCGCCAAACTGCCCGAAGTTCCCTTTCGGCGGCTGCGAGCCAAAACCGCCCCACTGACTGTTAGCTGCCGGTGGCTGCTGCGCCATCGCCCCGACTTCTGCGCGGTCTACGTTGACTTCTGTTACCCACTTTTTCTCGCCGTTCTGTTCGTAGCTTCTGACGTTGATTTTGCCCTCGACGAAAATGTCGGAGCCTGCGCGGCAGTTGTTCCCGATGAGTTCCGCGGTTTTCCCGAACGCCACGCACGGGATAAATGCGCTTCTTTCATGCCATTCGCCCTGCCACTGGTATTTCTCGACACACTGCACCGAGAAGTTCGCCATCGCTGAACCCTTCTTCGTCATAATCATTTTCGGGTCTCGCCCAACTTTGCCGAGCAACATCACACGGTTGATACAAAGTTCCATCTTTTTGCTTCCTTTCGTAAATACTCTATAACGCCATTTCAGGGCTTCACCCTATCTCCAATATTTAAAATTACTCATAGCTTGCTCCGCTAACTAATCCAGCTTCTACAAGCTTTTTAACCGCATCAATCTGTGACTTCGACATTTTTGTTGACATATCGTCACGGCAGATACCCTCATACCAAACCATTACTAATCCTTGATAACCATGCTTTTTTAGCCGTTCCATCTCAATGTAATGTGACGGGGAAGCAAGAAAAACCAGTCCATTTTGCGTTATTACGCATTCGCAATAGCACGTAAAGCACTTGGGATACTGCTTCGTCATTTTAATAAACTCATCCGGCGTGAATCCAATACCTCGATACTTCGTGTATGGGGAATCAGGCGGATTCATAAAGTATTCAAGTGCTCCGTCAACCAACACAAACTTTTTCATAATCTAAGCCCCTTTCAGTCTGCGATTTTCTCCTCGAACCGTGTATACATACGGTTCGAGCATTTCTTTTAACCTACTCCCGATCCCTTCGTCTGCTCTTGTTATCTCATCGAGCGGAAACTCGCTTGAGACGATGGTTGGCATCCGATTGACGTATCTCGAATTGATGATGTCAAACATGATTTGCTGGTCTTGACTTTGCATCTCGCTGCCTTTGATTGCCCCCTTGAACAGGTCATCGATATAAAGCCATGGTAACTGCGATACCCTCGTTATCATCTCGTCGTATCGGTCTAGGTTTTTGTACATGACCGCTTTGATTCGCTGTATCTCTCTGCGATACTGCCAATAATGGTGTTCTCGCTTCATTGCTTGACAGGTGGCTATGCAGATGTGCGTCTTACCTGTCCCTGGTCTCCCGAAGAATCCAAGCCCTTTCGCGTTCGGGTCTTTCAAAAAGCCCTGTGCGAGCTTCTTCATCTCGTATGCCATGATGTTGTCGGTTTTGAACCGCTCCATGGTGAACGCTTCGTAATTCTCAGGCCTGATCTCGCTTGACCTCAAGTAGAAATGCATGTCTCGTACTTCTCTGCACTCAGGACAACGGCACGCTTTGTCTACGCCTTCCATGCGATAGAATATCCATCCTGTACCACCGCAGCGTTTACAGGGAAATCTGGTTGGTTTCTCATGCGGTTCTTCCTTTGGGCTATAACGGGAGATCTCCGTCAGCTCCGCTATAAGTACTTTCGCTCGTTCGTCCATTTCCGTTCCTTTCTGCCTGCCTTCGCCTAGCAGCTTCTCTTTCCTCCTCCGTCATCTCAAAGTAACCTTTGATGTGAGGGATTTCTGGTTTAGCTTCAGGTCGTTCTCTCGCCTGCCAGCTTCTACAAAGGGATTGCCAGTCCGTGATCGGCATCCCTCTCACCTTCCATCCAACCGCGTTGTAGTAGTCGTAGAATTTTTCCGGCGAGAAGGTGAAATTATTTTTTTTCACGAACGCCTGAATTTTTTCTAGCGTTGGTGTCACATCAGAAGTGCCAAAACAGTTTGCAGTTGGAGTTGAAGTTGCCTTTCCGGCTGACCCATTAACTGCTATGTTAGATCTACTACTCTCTCTCTTACTCATGTAGGTATTATTCATGTAGGTATTACTCACAATAGGACGGGTCACTGGTGGTCCGTCTAGCCGGGTCACTGGTGACCTGTCTAGCTGGGTCACTGATGCCCCAGCTGATGGTTCAATTTGACCCGGCTGATGGTTCAACTTGACCCGACTGGTTGGGTCACTGGTGACCTGTCTAGCTGGGTCATTGGTGACCCGTCTGCTACTGCCATGAGTAGAATGTGTTTCTTTTGCATTGGCAAGTTCAGACAGTTTTCTGATATAGATTTTTTGCGGTTTTCCAAACCCTTGTGCTTTGGTTTCGATTAAGCCTGCGCTTTTGAGTTCTGCGAAGATTCGCTTAACAGTGCTTTCAGATGTGCCAATGACTTCTGCAAGCTCGCTTCGGTTGAATAAGAGGAACATACCGTTTTTGTCGTGGAAGCGGTCAATGTTCTGGCGAGACATCATCATGCGGTCAAACATGAGAGAGTATGCCCATTTTGCATTGATAGAGAGGTCTTTGAACCCCTTCGCCAACGCTCTCGGCACTGGGATAAACTGATAATTCAGCTGATCGCAGACATCCCAATTCTTCGTACTCACTTCTTGAACCTCCTGTAAATCCTCTCCGCCTCGCCTTTATGAGCTTCGTTCCATGCTTTCATGCGTCCGACGTCCATCCGGCAGTCTGTGAAAAGGACGCGATACTTTCGCTCGTTGTCGCCGTGTGCATAGATTTCGTGGCAGTTCTCGCACAAGAGAATCAAGTTCTCCAACGTGTCTGAACCACCTGCGCTGCGAAAGCGGATGTGGTGATGGTGAAAGCGTCCTACGGACTTCCCACACCACTCGCAGCGTCTGTATCCTTCCGGAGAAGCTCTCTCGTCCACCATCTGACAGATTCTCCTGTACCCCAGTGGGGAAAGCCTGATTTTGTTACCCTTTTTGATTTCCATTCTCTTTCCCCCATTCATCAATCAGCCGTGCGCGTTCGCTTGGCGTCATTGCGTCGATGCCTTGGAGCTTCGCTTCTTCTACTATCCAGTCAATCAGCCGCGCCATCTCAGAAGATGAGTAAACCGATGAGCCGTAATAGGCATTGAAGTATACTTTGGCGCCATCGTCTATTACCGGATCGACAAGCCACCCCAGTCCCTGACGTTCCCAATTTCGCTTAAAACGCTCATAGGCGGCTATGTCTACGCTGATAGGCTCGAATACGCCCGCCTGCTTGATAGCTCTTGAATAAACTTCTTCTTTCGTTATATTCAGGGCTTTCGCTATCTTGTCCATTAACACCCATGCATACGCATTGGCGTTCAGGCTTCGCGGCTTCTCATAGCGTTTAAGCGCAAGACTAAACTTGCCTTTCAGCAGCTTGATGATGCCGTCCAGCTTATCCTGCGGCGTCATCAGATGGAGGGTTAAGACGCTCCACCCCTGCTTTTCGCAAGGTTGGAGCGAGTACCCTAATGCATTCACCCACTTCATTTAAGCCCCCTGCGGACGTGCCTGGTCGAGTGCAAAGTATTTGTTGACCGCACGCTCCGTGTCCATCACGATAGCGTCCGCTACCTTCGGCGGGACTTCTGCAATATTCGGCGCATTGCAGACAAGGCGGGCGAAGTCTCCAGCGTCGATGTTGTGCCGGGCAAGGACTTCCACGACTTTCTCAATCGGGAATTTTCTTGCTTCTACCGGCTTCTTGTATTCCTTCTTCTCTTCCTTCACTGGCTCATCAAGTTCATCAGGGTCGGCGGCGGGGGAGAGGTTGAACATCCCGGCAAGCGCGTATTTTCGCGCATAGGACGAAGCAGAACCTGTTATCTGTGCTTCGTCCATGCCCTTCTTCATAGCTGCTTCTCGGGCATATGCCGCGTTCTCTGCGAGGAGTGATCCGTCCTCGGTGTCGTACACCTTGACGGTCGCCTTGACGTAGTAACGATCGCCCACCATTTCAATGGTGTCTCCGATGAGTACCACAATCCCGTACTCAACCATCAGTGGCTTCAACCCCGCCAAGATGTCTTCGGCATTTCGGTAGTTGTAGCCACCAAATTTGTTCTGGTGGTTCTTTGCGACCTGCAACTTCGCAATGACATTCACCATCTTCATCATGTTCATCTCGTTCACCTCATTTCACGGATACCGACGGCTTTCTCACCAGTCGGCATCCTGCAATTTCCTGCCCTTCCTTGAGAGCTTCGCCAATCGCCGTCTTGTTCGGCGTCCATGTGTATTTTCTAAACGATTCAGGAAGATCGACGCCCTTTTCTACCTCTACAGATTCACGCCCTTTCGAGAAGCGGATAGTCACCGCTACGTCCTTGACTGGGCATCCGAACGCGAGAATGTAGGACTTGAGACTTTCGATTTTCGACTGCGTGGATTTCTTCATCGCAGTCAGTCTCTTTATTTCTTTGTCGATTAAGTCGACGTCGTTCGACATGTTCTTGATGACAAGCCCCACATTACGGCTCTTCTCTTCCTGCTCCATTGGCAGGTTATCGAGGTACTCTTGGTCGAACACCTCGCCCGTCTCGGTATCCACCGAGGCGTCATCACTGACTTTGAACAATCGGTCAGTATTCATCAGCTTTGAGATTTCCCAAAGTTTCATCTATGTCACTCCTTTCAAAATCCGTACACGAACCGTCCCTTACTGTCGTAGAGGTTGCCATCGTCGTGCTTCGTGATGACGGTAACGTCAGGGTGATTTTTGAACCAATCCTCGACCGCCTCTTCCTCCGACATTGTGACGCAGGGTTCGGGTTCATAGTTAGGGTCATCGTAGAGACAATGCCACTCATAGTCGTTCTCTACCTCATCGTAGAGACCATCATCAAAACGATCCCATCCCATTTAGCCCACCTCCTCACATTCAGCAAGCCAAAGAATGTTGTCGACGACTTCGCCAAACGTCTCACAGGAAAACTCCACGCTATCCGAAGTTTTAACAAAGATGCCGTTCGTGTTCGGGTATCCAGATCTGGAATACATGGATACTTTCGCGCCATTCACTGTGAAGGTATATTCGTAGGGAATCGGTTTTCTAATCCCCATGCTCTTGACGGAGATATTCAAATCTCCGATGTGCAGCGTATCCGCCACGTAAGCGGCAATCATTTCAAGGGATTCACCCCAAACCATTCTGTCTTTCATTTTCATTTTGTGTCCCTCTCTTTCTTGTTATAATGACTATGTTCATCCTGCATATTCATAATACAACTGCATTGACTTGTTATCAATAGTATAAGCACAATGTTTTTTCTCTTTACACTTGATACTGCTTTGTGTATCATGGACATAAGGAGGTGATAACATGGTGATTTCTTTATTGCCCTACTTGGTGGCTTCTCACGAGCTGTCGATCCTAGAGCTATCCAAACGGTGCGGCGTGTCTCGCCCTGCCCTTACGGCTCTTGCGAACAATACGGGGAAGGGCGTCCAGTTTGAGACACTGGATAAACTTTGCAGATTCTTCAACGTCCCTGTTCAGGGACTTCTGCTTCTCATCAATGAGAAAACATGCTATGTCAATGTGCTTGACACATCGCTTGGAGAACCTGGCAGGAAGATTCTGGTTGATGCTACTATCCACATCGGGCGCCACGATATACCCGCCGAATGTGCAGTCACATTTGATGGCGAATGTGGTGTTGATGCGGAAATCCGACCCGCGCTTAACGGCGCAACCTGCGACGACGATTCGTTCATCGAAGCCATATCTTCGTGCAAGCCTGCATGCGAGCTGGTGCGCTCGCTCTTAGCACAGTCTCTCGAACGCGAATACGCGGGCTACGATGTTAGTGCGTTTGCGTGGGTCTGATAATCTCGATGACATCCTGCACAGGCATGTCGAAGTGTTTGCACAGGGCATCCAGCGTCCCAAACTGGATGCCTTTTACGTTCTCCCCGTAGTAGTATCTGTACAGTGTCGGGCGAGAAATTCCAGTCGCGCGAGCAAGACTGTTTACTGTCTCACCGTGTTCAACTAGAAGCTTCGCAAACTTCGTGGGTTTCACGTTCTCCAAAGCTCCATCATTCTGTAGAGCTTTGTATTCATCTTCCGTAAGTCTAAGAGTTATCATTTTTCCCATCCTTTCTTACCGCCGTGCGCGTTCTACGTTCACGGTAATCACTGTTCCCGGCTTTAATTCGCCTGCATCTTTGATGTTGTTATCTTTCATCGCCTGCCAGACAAGAAGTCTCACATCGACTTCATCTTTGCTAATCTCTTTGCAAATGTCCCAGAGGGTATCCCCCTCCTCCACTTGCTTCTGGTAACTGATGATTTCCGTTGTCGGCTGATTCAGGTACGCCCCCGTACCTAAGACCGCCGCGACAACCAACGCAGTGAGAGCTTTCATTTTTCTTCCTGCTCCTTTTTCCATTCTTCGTACTCCGCTTCATGCTCACGGACGTATTCAGCGATGAATCTGATTAAGGTTTCCATTGCCTGCTCCTTCCTGATTTTGTGTTACGTACACGTAATCATTTGTGTCAAAAAAAATAGCACAAACTTCATCTGGAGTGAGATGCAAGAGCTCCATTGACTTCTCGATTTCCCAATCCATGAACGGAGATTTACCATGCATTTTGCGGTAAAGCGTCTGGTACGTAATCCCAATTTCTTTAGCAAATCTCGTTGCGGACATCCCATTTTTCACGACATGGGATAATAACAATAATCTGTTGATAGGTCACTCCTCCTTTCTCAACTCTTGATGATATTATAGCAGTTACGTGTACGTAAGTCAATACGCATACGTAAAAAAACATCACGCATTTCATAAATTACATTGCGTAAATGAAATTATTCATATATAATATAGACGTTGGTTAAGTATCAGAGAGGAGTATCAGACATGCAAATGCCTCAAGCTAAGTTGATAAAAGAAAAACGCCTTGAAATGGGCATGACAATGAAACAGTTAGGGCAGAAAGTCGGAGTAGCGACCGCGACCGTATCACGGTGGGAGTCTGGCGAAATATCCGCCCTTAAAGCAGAAACAATTAGGAAAGTTGCTGACGCCTTACATATTTCACCACTAGCGTTTATCGGCGAGGATATGGCTACAATGAAGACCGTTAAGATCCCGGTCGTTGGACGCGTCATTGCCGGAACGCCAATTTTTGCACAGGAGAATATCGAAGGAATGGTAGAAATTAACGAGGGCGATTCCAAAGGTGTGATGTTTGCCTTGAAGGTAATCGGACACTCAATGGAACCGCGCATACAAGAGGGTGACCTGCTTATCATTCACAAGCAGGACGATGTAGAAAGCGGTGATATTGCTATCGTCTTAATCAATGGAGATGAAGCTACCGTAAAGCAGGTAAAGAAGCAGGCTGACGGGATTATGCTGATTGGGTTTAATCAAGATGTATATGAGCCGCATTTTTATTCGAACAAGCAGATTGAGCAGCTGCCGATCCGCATTATGGGTAAAGTAGTAGAAAGCAGACATGTATGGTAAAACCGGATAGGCGTTAGTTTCAGAAGAAAGTCCGTCTCATGGCGGGCTTTCTGAGCCGATAGGTGTTACATAGCACGCTACACTTTAAGAGGAGGCGGCTTCATGAGTTTAATTGGTTTCTTTAAATATATTCGATATACGTTGATGGCAAAAATAGGGGTATTGCTTATTCCTTTCTGCCTATTTTATCTGCCATCGGAAGTTTCCCCAGGGACGTTTTCGTTTATGCGGTTTATTGCCTTTCTGTATTGCGTGCTATTTGCCGTTAGACTTTTTGCCATTGGGGTAAAAGACTTGATTATCCCCACCGGCTATCTCGCTTTGGCGTTATACGTCCAACCGTTCTACAAGTTTTGGGACATTTACAAGGTAGGAAGAGATCATGCGCTTTATTTCGCGTCATGGGGGCATGCATATACGCTACAGCATTGCGGAGAAGCCATGATTGTGTTACTTATCCTGTCATATATTGAAGAGGTCGGCAGAAGAAGATAAATCAGGGGTCTCTTCTATGCACATTTTTCTACAATAAAATTGCAGTTTCGGCACAAAATGTTACGAATCGGTGGTTTTAATGCCGAAAAATTGCGTTAATATAAACTACGCCGCCGATGTGCGGCGTTTTTTTAGATTTGACATTTTGGAACAAGCATTTATAATGGAGATAGGGAGTGCTGGTACTTCTACGGGAGCCAGTACGGATACCTTCTCCATTTGGAGGAGGTATTTTTTTATGCCCAAACCATTCAAATGCTCCCGAAATCAATGTCGGGAGCATCGGCAATCGCACTTCATTGACATTAAGATCCTTTTTCTTTTTGGAGAGTAGGAGCCGCCATGAGAAACGCCGTTATTTATGCGAGATATTCGTCAGATAGGCAGCGAGAGGAATCTATCGAGGGGCAGATCAGGGTATGCGAGGACTTCGCAAAGAGAAACGACTTGCGGGTTATCAAGGTATATTCTGACAGGGCATTGACAGGGCGTACGGATAAACGCCCTGAATTTCAGCTTATGATAAAAGAAGCGGCATCACAAGCATTTGAAGCTGTCATTGTGTACAAGCTGAACCGCTTTGCTCGCAATCGCTATGACAGTGCGTCATACAAACACAAGTTAAAGAAGTATGGCGTGAAGGTCGTGTCAGCGATGGAGAACATAGCCGATGATCCATCAGGTATTCTTCTTGAATCTGTCATCGAGGGCATGGCTGAATACTATTCTGCGGAGCTTTCAGAAAACGTCATACGCGGGCAGACGGAGAATATACTGGAGGGCAAATGGGCGGGCGGCACCGTTCCCCTTGGGTACAAACTGGATGCAGAAAAACATCTGGTCCTTGATGAAGAGAAAGTGCCTATTGTAAAACTCGTGTTTTCAATGACATTGGATGGGCTCGGCACAACCACCATCGCAAGGGAGCTTAACAGACGTGGATACCGCAACGCACGCGGCAAGCCGTTCCGCATGTCTAATATCTACGTCATCTTAAAGAACAAACACTATCTAGGGAAGTTTTCGTGGCGTGGGATAGAAAGCCCCTATGCCGTTCCTGCTATTGTTTCTGAAAGTGATTTCAATGAGGTGCAGAAAATTATGAACGCAAGGCGTGTGAACCGTGTTAAAGCATGTGAGAGGTATATGTTATCTGGGAAGTTGTTCTGCGGAGAGTGCGGCGAGCGCATGGTAGGCACTAGCGGGACATCCAGAAACGGCGAAATTTACTACTACTATGCTTGCCCAAACCATCAACGTAAAAATACCCGTACCTGTGAGAGGACGCAGATACGGGCGGATATAATCGATTCTACGGTGTGCGACGTAACAACAAGACTGTTGGAGAGCGATGCGGCGGTGGAAGCTATCGCAAGGCAGGCGGTAGAAGTTCAAACCCACACGGACATGAACGCGGCTATCGCAGCAACGAAGAAACGCATGGCGGATGTAAAGAAGAAAATAGATAACTGTGTGAAGGCAGTAGAGAGCGGCATTATATCGGATGCTATAGCAAAGACGTTGCACGACAATGAGGAAACACTGCGTGACCTGGAGTGCGAGCTTGCGAAGCAGGAGATCGCCAGAAAGTCGAGCGAGCTTACAGTAGACAAAATACGTTTCTTCTTCAAGTCTATTTGCAGGGACGCTAAAAAAGCGGACAAGTATAGGAGAATACTTCTCTCTACGCTTGTCCGCATGGTGATCGTGCGTGGTGATGCGCTTGAAATCAGATATAACTATGCAAACGAATACCCCGCTTTGCAGAACCCTGTTAAAGCGGAGTGTTCGTATAACAATCGTTTGGTGGGACTATCTGGGTTCGAACCGGAGACCTCTTCGATGTGAGCGAAGCGCTCTGACCAACTGAGCTATAGCCCCATGTGATACTATGTATTATAGCACCACATGAGAGATTTGTTAATAGTCGTTTTACACAGAAGCGAGGAAAATCTTTGAATCAAGTTTCATCTGCTACATATGAATGAATCCCAGTACATTGGCAAGGGAGGAGATGAAAATAACAGCCAGACAGATCGGAGCAAGGAAGCGGACGAAAAGACCATAGACACATTCATAGCGGAATGTCGAAGACTGCTTCACTTCGTTCTCGATCCACTTGATGCCGACAGTCACCACGATGAGGACGCAGGTCGCAAAGGCCGAGACCGGCATCATGATGGAATTCGTCAGGAAATCAAAGAAGGTAAGAATATCCATGCCAAAGATGGTGAAGGATGCAAGAGGGCCGAATCCGAGCGAAGAGAGAGAGCCCAGCACGATCATCAGAATGAAGACCGCAAAGGTCGAGAAATTACGACTCCAACCGCATTCATCCTGGAAGGTGGAGACGCTGGTTTCTGCCAGAGAAATCGCTGAGGTAAGAGCAGCAAAGAGGACGAGTGTAAAGAATACGACACCCACGAGGGTACCAAGCCCCATGCTGGCAAAGACTTTCGGGATGGTGATGAACATGAGAGACGGGCCCGCATTCAGCATTGACGGATCGCCGCCGGAGAAGGCAAAAACTGCCGGGATGATCATAAGACTGGCGAGGACCGAAATCCCTGAGTCGAAAGCGATGACCTGAAAGGTCGCATGCTCCAGATCAAATTCCTTCTTCATATAAGATCCATATGTATAGAGGATCCCCATCGCGACAGAAAGAGAGTAGAACATCTGCCCCATCGCAGAAACGACCGTCATCCAGGAAAAATGTTCCAGGTTTGGCACCATGAAGTAGGTGACGCCTGCCCATGCACCGGGCAGCGTGACGGAGTAGCCGGCCACCATGATCGCGAGCACAATGAGTACCGGCATCATGATTTTGGATACACGTTCAATACCATTCTTGACGCCGGCGAGAATGATGGCAAGGACGCCGGCGGTGAAAACGATGAACCAGAATTCAGCCGCCATGCCGTCAGAAACGAAGGCGCCGAAAAAGGTATCCGTCGCAAGCAGTTTCGTATCACCGGCGAGGTATTCGAAGAGGTAACGGGTGACCCAGCCGCCGATGACGCTGTAGTACGGCAGGATCAGCATCGGAATGACGGCATTGATCCAGCCCCCTGCGGTAAAGAAACCGTTCTTCCCGAAATGATGGAAAGCTCCGACCGGACTCTTTCTCGTGCCACGTCCGAGCGCGGTCTCAGAAACGATCATCGTATAGCCGAAGGTGACGGCCAGCAGAAGGTAGGTCAGGAGGAAGATGCCTCCGCCATACTCTGCAGCAAGGTACGGGAATCTCCAAATATTCCCGAGGCCGACAGCGCTGCCTGCGACAGCCAGCACATATCCCATTTTGCCGGAAAAGGTACTGCGGCTATTCCCATTTTGATTTGTCATATGATTGCCCTCCTGTAGAGTATTGAGATTTTTTGTGAATGGTGATCAGGGATTAGATCCAAGAGATTCTACGACTTCTGAAGCACGAGCGGGATGGCGGGCCATACGCTGATGACATCGTGCACCCTATGATCCGTGTCCGCCGCTTTTATTCCCTTCTGCTTCCCGCTAATGAAAATGGCCAGCCCAAGTCTCTATGTCCTAAAAAGCACGGATATGGAATGCCTTATGGCTGACCATCAATGTACACAGGTTCTATGAATTCGTTGAACCGTCAGCCCCCCTTGAAAACGCTGAACCTGTTTGTCCATTCATCCAAGATAAATGCGCATCACAGGATAACGGAAGAGTCTCCCATTATTCTCCGAGCGGTACCCACTTGCCGCCTTTGACTTCGAGGACTGCGAGGTCCATCTTCGGATCACGGTTTTCATCGAATGCAAATTTGCCGGTAGCGCCTTCGAAGTCGCTGATCTTAGCCAGGGTATCGCGGAATTTCTTGCGATCGGTGGTGGTACCGGACTGTTCGACTGCCTGATGGAGGACATACATCGCATCATAGGCCTGAGCGGCGAACTGATCCGGTTCATGTCCGTATTTAGCCACATACGCTTTGCGGAAGTTCTGTGCCTTGTCGGTCTTTCTTTCCGGGTTCCAAGGAGTAGCTACGACGGTGCGGTCAGCTGCTTCGCCAGCCTGTTTGATGTATTCCGGGCTGTTGAAGCCGTTGCCTGCGAGAACATACTGGTTCATGCCCATTTCACGCGCTTTCTTCACGATGAGAGCGCCTTCCTGATAGAGACCTGCGACAGCGATGACATCCGGGTTTGCTGCCTGAATCTTGGTCAGCTGAGCGGAGAAGTCGGTATCTTTATCTGCGAAGGTTTCATCTGCAACGACTTCGAGACCGAGCTTCTTGCAGGCATCCAGATAGAACTGGTGTTCACCGACCATCTGGTCATTGTTGTTGGAGTACATGATAGCGATCTTCTTGAAGCCCAGTTTCTTCTGTGCTTTTTCTACCACCTGCGGGATGTTCATTTTGCCCGGGATCGCATTACGGAATACATAGTCGCCAATTTCAGTGACTTTCGGGCCGGTGGTGCCGGTACCGAAGACAGCTACTTTGGACTGCTGGGCGATCGGGTCAGCAGCCATCGCTTCACCGGTGGTCATCGGGCCTTCGATAGCGAGGACTTTATCCTGTTCGATGCACTTCTTCATAGCGTTGATAGCTTCATTCTTGACGAGCTTGGTATCATACACCTTAAGATCGATCTTGACCTTGGTGTTCGGATCCTTGTTGATTTCCTCGACTGCGAGTTCCGTGCCTTCCTTCATAGCGACGCCGTAAGCCGCACCAGGGCCGGTATAAGCGGTGATGAAACCGAGTTTTACGGTTTTACCAGCATCTGCGCTGCCGGAAGCTGCTTTCTTATCTCCGCCGCAGCCTGCGAATGCACCTGCCAGTGCTGCTGCTGCCATAACTGCTGCCATTCCTTTGAGCCATTTTTTCTGCATAATTTTCTACCTCTTTCAATAATCAGCTACTCCACCCCAAAAGATCGTATGAAGAAATAAAAAACCTCCGCCGGCTTTTCTGCCAGCGGAGGCGCGAACGCGGTACCACTCCGATATTTCACTCTATGCCAAGCCAATGCGGGTAAAAAAAGCCCCTATCTTCTTTCGAAGATAGGGGCGAAGTCTCGCGGTACCACCCTACATTGTACTTAGCAGTCTTATTCGTAACGTGAATGAAACGCCTGTCATTACTCAGTTCACGACAAGGGCTCTCGAGGGATATTATACAAGGCTCTTCGCCGATTCTCACCATCCATCGGCTCTCTTTAGAAGAGATCAAGTACTTTTTGTCTCGATCATAGCTTTCTTTGGGGGTATTGGGTTTTAAATTGTGATTATTTTACTTCCTGCTTCATGAGTTGTCAAGAGGGATTTTGGAAAAAGTTGAAAAAACTGTGTAGGATTACAATACATATGATTCTTCTATCATCTGTGACAGACATACTGACATGCCATCCCCTCATCTGACGTCTATGCCTTCTGTTCTTTCCTGAATCAAATACTCATCCATGGCTCTTCATACCACTATATTATACATTTTATGTAATTTATACATTACATATATTACAACGAAGCAGCTATGCATGTAAAGTTTACAAAAATGCATAAATCCATGCATATCAACTATATTCTCTTTGCCTTTTCTCTCCTTTTCCTATATACTACTATAGTAATAGTACACAAAACAGCCGAAAGAAGTCTGCAGGGCTTTCCCTCTGCGAATCTGACTTTCCCCTTTGTAAAACGAGGTTCAACCCATGAATATGACACACGAAGAACTCTTCGTAAAAATTCTTGACCAGATGCCCTTCGGCGTCTACTGCGTCGATACGGATCGCAAGATCTTCTACTGGAGCAAAGGCGCAGAACGCATCAGCGGCTACAAAGCGGAAGACATGCTCGGCAAGCACTGCTTCGAAAGTCATCTCGATCACATCGATGAGAATGGCACCCACCTGTGCCATGCCATGTGCCCGCTCGTCGCGACCATTTTCGACGGACTATCCCGTGAAAAAGCCGTCTGGCTGCGGAGCAAAGAGGGCGACCGAGTCTCTGTCCTCGTTCACACGGAGCCCCTCTTTCAAGACGGAAAGACGCTGGGCGCTATCGAGTACTTTTATAAGATATAAATAGAGTGACTGCTAGCTAGGGATTAGGGATTAGGAGTCTCAAGTGCCTAGTGACTAGTGACTACATGCCATCTGCGGGCATCGCCCTTTTTATACTTCGCGGCGCTTCATAATTTTTTGCGCCGCACCACCACTCCTCACTCCTCATTCCTCATTTTTCTCCCCTTCCCTTTCCTTGCGTTTTTATATATACTGAGTACAATAGATTTTTTATGCGACCCTCGCCGCCATAAAAGAAAGGATGAATCATCATGAAAAAGCTGAATGTACTCCTCACCGCTTCCCTCTTAGGTCTTGCCCTCGCGGGCACTGCCCTCCTCGCTGACACGGCAAGCGCCAAGGATCCGGCGCCGCAAAATGCCGAGCAGACGGAAGCTAAGAAGCCCGCCCAGCGCGAGCTGAAAGACTGGGAGAAGAAGTATTACGAACTTCATCCTGACCAGCTGAAGCAGGATCAGGAAAAAGCCCATCCCGAAAAGAGACGTCATACCGATGAGGATGACGTAGAGTGGCATCGGCTCTGAGACGACGTCAAGAAAACACTGCCTTCGTCGGCCAGTCCGATGGAAGCAGTGCTTCTCGGAGTCGTTGCTCCTCATCCCCAATGAAAGGAGCCTGTCATGACTACGATAAAAAAACGTTTCCTGATCGCCGCTTGTGCGCTTGCCTTCTTATCCGCCGGTGCCTTTGCTCTGAATACGGCCTCGGCCGCAGACATGGAAGAGAGGGGCCGTGACTACCACATCGCTCTCCATGAAGCCCGCCATCCGGGCGATCCCCTTCCGCCGCCGGAATACCGCCACCATAAGAAGCATAGGAGAGCCCATGCGCAATGGGTCAAGGCGGAGCGGAGATCCCACCACAAGCCCCCGATCTGCGTCACTCGATGACGCCTATCTCTCAAGCCCCCTGAAAAGAGGCCCAAGAAAAAGGAGCTGTGAAGAAATGAATCTTCATTTCTTCACAGCCCCTTTTTACTTTGCTTTCATTTGGTTCAGGGTTCAGGG